>Ga0209333_1000082_pt1 | contig 53641 bp, 35 predicted proteins | sample BlaSpr_A8_OM2_O3_FD_187982 | JGI IMG/M metagenome (GOLD analysis project Ga0209333, IMG submission 187982) | Forest soil microbial communities from Thunder Bay, Ontario, Canada - Black Spruce, Ontario site 2_A8_OM2_O3 (SPAdes) (version 2) | ecosystem: Environmental > Terrestrial > Soil > Boreal... | reverse complement strand
CGTCATTCAACTGTTCAACGTGGGCGCCGAGCGCATGCTGGGTTACAAGGCCGTCGAGGTGGTTGACAAGATCACCCCCGCCGACATTTCCGATCCACAGGAGGTCATCGCCCGCGCCAAGGAGCTAAGCCGGGAACTCTCGACCCCCATCACGCCCGGCTTCGAGGCGCTGATCTTCAAAGCCTCGCGCGGCATCGAAGACATCTATGAGCTGACCTACATCCGCAAGGACGGCAGCCGCTTCCCGGCGGTCGTCTCGGTCACAGCGCTGCGCGACGCGCGCGGCGCAATCATCGGCTACCTGCTTATCGGCACCGACAATACCGCGCGCAAGCAAGCGGAGGAGGCCCTGCTGAAGGCCGGCGCGCTGCAGAACGCGATTTTCAACAGCGCTAATTTCTCAAGCATCGCTACCGACGACAAGGGCGTCATTCAACTGTTCAACGTGGGCGCCGAGCGCATGCTGGGTTACAAGGCCGTCGAGGTGGTTGACAAGATCACCCCCGCCGACATTTCCGATCCGCAGGAAGTCATCGCCCGCGCCAAGGAACTAACCCAGGAGCTCTCGACCCCCATCGCGCCCGGCTTCGAGGCGCTCATCTTCAAAGCCTCGCGCGGCATCGAGGACATCTATGAGCTGACCTACATCCGCAAGGATGGCAGCCGCTTCCCGGCGGTCGTTTCGGTCACCGCGCTGCGCGACGGAAAAGGCGGAATCATCGGCTACCTGTTGATCGGCACCGATAATACGGCCCGCAAGCTGGTGGAAGCCGAGCAGAAGAAGCTCGATCAGCGCCTGCGCGACCAGCAGTTCTACACCCGCTCTCTCATCGAATCCAACATCGACGCGTTGATGACCACCGATCCGGCCGGAATCATCACGGATGTCAACAGGCAGATGGAGGCCCTCACCGGATGCACCCGCGATGAGCTCATCGGGGCGCCCTTCAAGAGCTTCTTTACCGATCCGGAGCGAGCCGAGGCGGGTATCAAACGGGTGCTGACCGGAAGCAAGGTGATCGACTACGAACTCACCGCGCGCGCCTGGGACGGCAAGGAAACCGTGGTCTCTTACAACGCGAGCACCTTCCGCGACCGCAACCGGAAGCTGCAGGGCGTAGTCGCCGCGGCGCGCGACGTCACTGAGCGCAAGCGCTTTGAGCGGGCGCTACAGGAGAATAACGTCGAATTGGAGAGAGCCAGGGCGGCGGCGGAAAAGGCAAATCTCGCAAAATCGGATTTCTTGGCCGCCATGAGCCATGAGATCCGCACGCCGATGAACGCGATTCTAGGCATGTCCGACATGTTGGCCGACTCCAATCTCGACGCGGAGCAGATGCAGTACGTCGACGTGTTCCGGCGGGCCGGCGCCAATCTGCTGGTATTAATCAACGATATCCTCGATTTATCCAGGATCGAGGCGGGCTACCTGGAACTGGAAGAAGTGGACTTCGATCTCGAGGAATTAGTGGATGAGGTTATCGCGCTGATTGGAATCAAGACCCGCGCCAAGGGCATCGTCTTGCTGCCCCACCTGTCGCCCGGCCTCACTACCGCCCTGGTGGGCGATCCTACGCGGCTGAGGCAGGTACTCATTAACCTGCTTGGAAACGCGGCGAAGTTTACCGCGGCCGGAGAGGTGCTATTGACCGTGCGAAACCACGAATCCGGCAGGCCGGGCGAAGTGCAATTCGCCATATCGGACACGGGTATCGGAATACCGCCGGACAAGCTCAAAACCATGTTCGACAAGTTCACTCAAGCCGACGCGTCGATTACCCGGAAATACGGCGGAACCGGTCTGGGCTTGGAAATCAGCAAGCGGCTGGTGGAGAGTATGGGAGGGGTCCTGACCGTAACCAGCGTGGTGGGACACGGCAGCATCTTCCGCTTCAACGCAAAGTTCAAGCGCGGGATTCTGGGCGAACGGAAAGCGGCTCTTCCGGCGGCCGACTTTCACGGCAGCCGCGTCCTGGTGATCGACGACAACGCCACGAATCGCTTCATACTCGGGGAGACGTTGAACGCGTGGGGCATCGAATGCGTCGAGTTCGGCGCGCCGGCGGAAGCGATCGCGAACCTGTGCTCCGCGAACCAGGCCAAAAACCCCTATTCGCTCGTCCTGGTGGATAGCGAAATGCCGGAAATGGATGGATTCGAGACCACCGTCCGCATCAAGGAACTCGCGCCCGAACTACCCGTCATCATGTTCACGTCAGATTCCCGGCCGGGAGACATCCGGCGGCGCCAGGAAGCCGGACTGTCGGGTTATGCCGTCAAACCGGTGAAGCGTGCCGAATTGTTGCGCTTGCTGCGCGGCGCCATGCTGACGCGGGAGGCCGCGGAACTGCCGGCGCTGGAGATCGCGGATCCCAAGGAAATCTTGCCGGTCAAGCACCTGCGAATTTTGATTGCGGAAGATTCGTTGGACAACCGCCTCTTGATCGAGGCTTATTTGAAGGGGAGTCCTCACCATTTCAAGTTTGTCGACGACGGCAAGGCCGCGGTGGATTGTTTTGCCGCGGAGAATTTCGATCTGGTCCTGATGGATATGCAGATGCCCGTAATGGGCGGATTAGACGCCACGCGCCGCATGCGCGCCATAGAGCGGGAACGGGGATCCCCGGCGATTCCAATCATCGGTCTGTCGGCGAATGCCCGGAAGGAAGATGTTGAGCTGAGCGGCGACGCGGGTTGCAACCAGCACCTCTCAAAGCCGATTTCCAGGCACAAGCTGCTCGGCACCATCGCGGAATACGGGACCATGATACCGGTGCCAACGCCGACAACGGCTTCGGCGGCACCGCGGGCCGACGGCTCGCCGCCGCCGATCCGAGTCCAAATACCGCCCGGCATCGAAGTGATCGTGCCGGGGTACCTCGCGGCCCGTCGCAAGGAACTTCCCGAGATGATGGCGCTCCTCGCCGCTTCCGGCTTTGAGCGGCTCGCCTTTCTGGCCCACGACCTCAAAGGGACCGGCGGCGCATATGGTTTCCCGGATCTCACTCGCATGGGCGCTGCCATGGAGCATTCCGCGAAGCAAATGGACACCGGAGCGTTGCGCGTCCAGTTGACCGAACTCTCGAGCTACCTGGGCCAGGTCCGCACGGAATGCGACACATAGGGTTGCGAGACAACCTGCAAGCTCGGGCCGCGGCCTGCACATCTGTCATAGAATTGAAGCATAAGTGCCTTCCAGCACCCGCCGAAATTTCCTGGTAACCGCCGCCGGATACGCCACATCGTGTCTGGTCCCGGCATCCCGCGCGGCCGCCCCGCCGATTTTCGAAAGCATCCCGCCGGAAAGGAGCGCCATCGCATGGGTGCATGACAACGCCATGTCCCCCAACCGCTATCTGCCCGAAAGCTTGGGACCGGGATGCGCCTTCCTGGATTACGACAACGACGGCTGGATGGACATCTACCTAGTCAATAGCGGCCCAAGCGATTTCTTCAAGCCCACCAGGCCGATCCGCAATGCCTTGTATAAGAACAATCGGGACGGCACCTTCACCGACGTCACCGACAAGGCAGGAGTAGCCGGTGGCACATTCGGCATGGGCGCGGCGGTTGGGGACTACGATAACGACGGCTTCCCGGATCTGCTGGTCACCGCTTACGGCCGCACCGTCCTGTATCACAACAACGGCAACGGCACCTTCAACGATGTCACCGAAAAGTCCGGCCTTGCGATGGACGGCTGGACCACCAGCGCCGTTTGGTTCGATTACGACAACGACGGCAAGCTGGACCTGTTCGTATGCAGCTTCGTGGATTACGCCGCGCAGCGCGTTTCCTGCGGCGACAACAAGCTGGGCCTCAAATACTACTGCATCCCGCGCTTGTTCAAGCCCACCCACAGCTTCCTGTATCGCAACAATGGCAACGGCACCTTCACCGAAGTGAGCCGCGGCACCGATATCGAGCGCGCCCTGGGCAAGGGTTTGGGAGTGGTGGCCACCGATATAGACAACGACGGGCGCATGGATCTTTTCGTGGCCAACGACACGGTGCAGAACTTCCTGTTCATGAACCGCGGCAACGGCAAGTGGGACGAGATCGGGGTCGCCGCCGAGGTCGCCTTCAGCGAGAACGGTCAGCCCCGCTCCGGGATGGGCGTGGACGCCGCCGATTTCGACGGCGACGGCTGGCAAGACTTGTTCGTAGCCAATATCGACCGGGAGATGTTTTCGCTGTACCGCAACCAACACGACGAAACGTTTGCGGATGTGGCGTTCTCGGACGGCGTGGCACAGGCCACCAGGCTGCTCAGCGGTTGGGGCCTGAAGTTCTTCGATTACGACAACGACGGGCACATGGATCTGATCCTGGCCAACGGGCACCCCGACGACATGATCGAAAGGTACTCGACCCAGGTTACGTATAAAGAGCCTCTGCTGCTGTTCCACAATGAGAACGGCAAGCTGCGCGACGTCAGCGCGGATGCGGGGCCGGCTTTTGCCCGAATGTTTGCGGGGCGCGGCTTGGCCGTAGGCGATTACGACAACGACGGCCGCCTGGATGTGCTGGTGGGCGTCAACGGCGGCGCGCCCGTGCTGTTGCATAACACCGCGGGCGCGGCCAACCACTGGCTGGGACTGAAACTGGTGGGCCAGCGCGCCAACCGCGATGCCATCGGTGCGCGCATCGCCTGGTCCGCCGGAGGCATGCGGCGGTCGCGGCTGAAGAACGCCGGCGGCAGTTATCTCTCCTCCCACGATCCGCGCGAAATCCTGGGGCTGGGTTCCGAGAACAAGGTGGACTGGCTGGAAATCCACTGGCCCGCCCCCAGCAAGCAAATCGACCGCTACACCGATCTGCCAGTGGACCGCTACATGGAGATCAAGGAAAAGTAGCGTTGCGCGGCGCCAACGCTAGCGCCGGAAGCGCCGGATCGACAGGGGTGTACCTGTCGGATCGGTAGAAGCCGGCAACGTAAACACTTGCTTTGCCTTGCGTCGAGTAGACTACCTGGCGTATGCGTAACACCGGTGCACCTGGCGTGAATCGCCAGCGACGCCGCGACATACACGGTGGCCGGCGAATTTCGTCCGCCGGGAAGGTAGCAGCTCTCCATGGCGAAAGGCCGCTCTCCGGGTTGCCGCAGCCGCTCCACGTTCCATCGCCGCTAGCGCATGCCGCGCAGTCATCAGGCTCACTTCGTAAGCCCGGGCCAATTCTTTCCGATGGCGCCGCATCCCCGGGCAGCAGATCGCCGCCGCGATACATCATTTGCCGGGCGTGCCGGATGCGCTTGTAAACGGGCTACCGGAGAGTGTGTCCTGTGCCATCGGAACACGGTGCTATAGAGCTTCAACTCTTTCAACCGAACCCCCCGGCGGAATGCCAAAATTTTCTATTGACGCAGGCTGGCAACCCGATTTATACTGCGTCAATAGCAGATTTCTGCTATATAGCTTTGGGAAGTGGGGTTTTGGCGGGCAGTTGTGTGCGATATAGCACTTTGCCCGCTGGTTCGAGGCCGGAGGGGTTCGCGCCTCTCCTCAACAGTTGGGAGGAATTCATGGAACTACGAAAACTGCCGTTTAACCGCAGGCTGTGGGCCTGTGTCCTGTTAATCTGCGCTCTGGCTTGTTCCGCTTGGGGGCAGCAGGTAGCGGCAACCATTACCGGACGAGTCACGGATCCATCGGGCGCCGCAGTTTCGGGCGCCAAGGTTGCGGCTACGTCCGTGGAGCGCGGGGTCGTGTATCCCACCGCCACCAATGCGGAAGGCTACTACAATCTTCCGAATCTGCCCATAGGCGCATATAACGTGAAAGTCGAGAACCCCGGTTTCCAGACGGTCACGCAGTCCAACGTCACCCTGGAAATGAACCAGGTTGCCAAGATGGATTTCCAGCTCGTGGTCGGAAACGTCCAGACTACAGTGGAGGTGACCACCGCCGCCCCGGTGCTGCAGACAGAGGAAACCTTGCTCGGGCAAGTGATCGACTCGCGCACGGATACCACACTGCCGCTGGCGACCCGCAATTACGTGCAGTTGACACTGCTGGCGCCCGGCACCGTGCATCCCGACCCCTCCACGTTTCAGAGCGGCCTCACCACCTCCAGCAGCGGGCGCCCTTATGTAAATGGCAACCGCGAGCAGGCCAATAATTTCATGCTGGATGGGATGGATAACAACCAGGTGTCCGATAACCTGGTCGGCTACGCGCCTAGCGTAGACGCCATCCAGGAGTTTAACGAGATCACCCAAAATGCGCCGGCCGAGTTCGGCAACTACATGGGCGGCATCGTGAACACGTCCATCAAGACCGGCACCAACGGGTTCCACGGCGACGCCTTCGAGTTCTTCCGCAACGACGTCCTGAATTCCAATCTGTGGCAGAACAACTTCGAAGACGCCGCGAAAGCCAAATTGCGTTGGAACGAATTCGGCGGAACACTGGGGGGCCCCATCAAACGGGACAAGCTCTTCTTCTTTGTGGACTACCAGGGCCAGCGCTTCGATACGCCTACCAGTTTCAGCGCGCAGAGCCTGCTTACGTCGGCTGAGCGCGGCGGCGACTTTTCGGCCATGCTGCAAGGTTCCACTCCGATTCAGCTCTATAATCCGTTCGCGGTTTCCGGCGGCCAGCGGCAGCCATTCCCGGGGAACATCATTCCCGCCACCCTCCTCGATCCCGTGGCGCAGAAAATCGTCAACAATACCAGCGTTTACCCGCTGCCCACCGGTCCGGGACTGGTCAACAATTTCCTCGAGGCGAATCACACCGATATCAACGGCGACCAGGGCGATGCCCGCCTGGACTGGAACGCGTCCGACAAAGACCGTATTTTTGGCCGCTATTCCCAGAGCATGATCACCAATCCCGCCACCAACAACTTGCCGATCGATTACAACTCCTTCAATAACTATCCCGTGCACACGGGCGTTGTGGATTGGGTCCACACGGCCACGCCTTCGATAGTCAACGACGCCAGGGCCGGCGTGAATTATGTGTTTATCAATAACGGGGCGGCCGGCAACGGCACCGGCAACTTGAACACCGCCGTAGGTCTCCCTGGAATTCCGTCGAGCATCCTCCCCTCCATGGGCTTCTCGGGAGGTTATGCCTCCGGCATCGGCAACGCGGACGTGTACCAACTCTTCGCCGATACGGTAATTCAGCTTGAAGACACCATGTCGATCACACGCGGCAAGCACATCTTCCATCTTGGCTTCCAAGCTTGGCGTGAGCGAATCGATACCTTCTACTCCGGAAACAATGGCGAAGCCGGAACGTTTACGTTCGATGGCCGGTATACCGCGGGACCCGCATCGGTTAACGCTACGGCCGGCGCGGGCAGTGGCGCCGGCGAGGCCGACTTCCTGCTGGGACTGGCCTCCCAGGTCGGCGGCGGCGTCAATGGAGGGACCTGGGGCCAGCGGTCCACGGTTTTTGGCGCCTTCTTCCAGGACGATTGGCATGTGCTGCCCAACCTCACCCTGAACTTGGGCGTGCGGTGGGAACTGCACACGCCCTGGTGCGAAGTGGACAACCGGCAGGATAACTTCGGACTGTTCTCGGGAACCGTCGAATACGCCGGCCAGAATGGAAACGGTTGCGCGCTGTACAACCAGTACAACGGCATCACCAACTTCCAACCGCGCCTCGGAATTGCGTGGAATGTGATGAAGCACACCGTGATTCGCTCGGCGTACACTCTATCGAATTATCTGGAGGGGACCGGAACCAACCTGCGTTTGCCGATCAACCCCCCGTTTGCGCATGAAGTGAGCGCGAACTACACGTCGCTGTCTCTTCCCACGACCACCCTGAGCGAAGGCCTCACGCCGCTGACCTCCTCGGCCAATCCATACGAGGACGCCACGTTGCGGGTCTGGGATCCCAATGTCCGGCCGGCCGTGGCCAACCAGTGGAACTTCACCATCCAACAGCAGTTGGGCAACGCCACTACTCTGCAGGCCGGGTATGTCGGCCAAAAGACGACGCACCTGATGGTGCCCATGCCTTACTTCCAATCGCAACTGCTGTCCAACGGCACGGTTGTGGGCAGCCCTTACTTGGCGGGCAACCCGTACGTCTATGACGCCATCAGTCAAATCTCCGGCACGGCCTCGAATGGCAATCAGAGTTACAATGCCCTCCAGGCTGTCTTGGCGAAGCGGCTGAGCGAAGGTCTTGAGTATCAGGTAGCATATACCTATTCGAAGTGCATGACCGACTCCAGCGGTTACTATGGCTCCTGGGGGGGCGCCGCTTATCCGACTTCGCCGTACTTCCAGAATCTGTATGACCAGCGCGCGGAATGGGGCCCTTGCTACTATAATTCCACGCAAGTGCTGACAAGTTATGTCACCTATGACTTGCCCCTCGGCCACGACCGTAAATTCGGCAAGGATATGAACCCGGTTCTGAATGCCATTGTGGGCGACTGGCAGGTGAACACGATTCTCTCCCTGCACACCGGCTTCCCGCTGACCATCTCGGCCGGGGATGCTTCCGGCACAAACTCGCGCGGTTCGCGCGCCAACTGCCTTGCTCCGGCGCAAATCTACGGCGAGCAGAACTCGCCTCTAGGCGGCTATCAGTGGTTCAATGCGGCCGACTTCGGGCCGGAGGACCCTGGCACGTTTGGCACTTGCGGTGTGGCCACCGTGCGCGGTCCGGGGCTGCGCACTGTGGACGCCAGCGCGGCCAAGTTCTTCAACCTTAGCGAACGCTTCAAGGTGGAGTTCCGAGGTGAAGCGATCAACCTCTTCAACACGCCAATATTGAATTCGCCCAACACCGGCGTTGGGAGCACTCTCGGCCTGCTCCAGGGCGCGGGAGGCGCTTCCGGTGTTTTCGGCAGGCAAATCCAGTTCGCTTTGAAGTTCCATTATTGACGGGCGCATGACGCAGTAACGTAGAAGGGAGGGCCGCGGCTTAAAAGGGCCGCGGCCTTCTTTTTGGGCTACCATTGAAATTTGATTACCATGATGCATGTCCTGAGCGTCTCACGGGCATCGATCGCCGCGATTCTCGTCATCTCCAGCGCCTTCGCCGACGCTCCCCATAAGACGCCCGCTCCCGACGTATCCGCAACCGCCCGCCACGCAACCCAACTCGCCGAAGGCGGCCATTGCGACCAAGCCATTGCGCTCCTGACGAAATCGGTCGCGCACCTGCCAAACGGCGATCTCGAAAAAACGGTCGGACTCGATGGGATCAAGTGTGCCATGACCATGAACCAGATGGATGCGGCCGCTGACTTTGTGCGCATCCTACAACGCGACTTCCCCAAGGATCCGCAGGTGCTCTACGTCGCCACGCATGTCTACTCCGATCTCTCCATCCGCGCTTCGCAGACGCTCCTTTACACCGCGCCGGGATCTTACCAGGTGCATCAGTTGAATGCGGAAGCTCTGGAAATGCAAGGCAAGTGGGACGATGCCGCCGCCGAATACCGCCAGGTGCTGCAACAGAATCCCAAGCTGCCCGGTATGCATTACCGCCTCGGCCGGATCATCCTCTCGAAGCCGCCCACCGCCACTTCCAGTGCGGAGGCCCGCCAGGAATTTCAAGCCGAGCTGGCGATCGATCCGTCCAACGCGGGCGCTGAGTACGTGCTGGGTGAGTTGGCACGGCAGGACAGGAATTATGCCGAAGCCATCGAGCATTTTGGCAAGGCCACGAAACTGGACCGAACTTTTGCCGACGCATTCATCGGCCTGGGACGGTCTTTGGTCGCCGATGGCAAGGTTGGAGACGCTCTCGCGCCGCTCGAAACCGCCGTTAAGCTGCAGCCGGGGAATGCCGCGGCGCATTACCATTTGGGCGTGGTCTACCAGCGCACCGGGCGCAAGGACGACGCCGCGCGGGAATTCGCCCTGCGCAAGGAGATCTCCGATAAGAATCGCCAGTTGGCGGACGATGTGCACGCCGGAATCGTAGGCCCGCAAGAGCCGGAACCCTAGCATGGCAGGGCGGGCAATCTTGACCGCAGCCGCTCTTCAGGCGGCCGTCGCGCTCCTGTCAGCGGCATCCCCTGTGCAGTTCGCCGACATCGCCAAGGCGGCGCACATCGGCTTCGTGCATTACAAAGGCAGCAAGGGAGTTTCCACGATTCTGGAAGAAGCCGGTCCCGGCGTGTGCGTGGCCGATTACGATGGCGACGGCTGGCAGGACATCTACTTCGTGAACGGGCGCGACCTCTACGGCCGCGGCATCCCTGCGCGCAACGCGCTATATCATAATAACGGCGACGGCACTTTCACCGATGTAACGGAAAAGTCGGGCGTACCCGGCAGTGGCTACGGCTTGGGGTGCGTGTGGGGCGATTACGACAACGATGGCTTTCCCGATCTGTACGTCACGCAGTACGGCAAGAATGTCCTGTATCATAACAACGGCAACGGAACCTTCTCCGACGCGACGGACAAGGCGGGCGTGGGCGGACTGGACTTCGGCACACTCTTCCACACGGGTGCCACGTTCTTCGACTACGATCGCGACGGATACGTGGATCTCTACGTGGGCGGCTACGCGAACTTCGGGCCCACCAGCCTGCGCTACTGTAACATCGGAGCCGGCATGCCATCCAGTTGCCGTCCCATGGTCTATGGCGGCACGGCCGCCGTACTTTATCGCAACAATGGCGACGGTACATTTACGAATGTCACTAAGAAGGCAGGCATCTATCAGCCCAAGGGACTGAATCTATCGGTCGGCGCCGCCGACTACGACAACGACGGGTGGCCGGATTTGTTCGTGGCGAACGACGGCCTGGAAGCATTTCTCTATCACAACGAGCACAACGGCACGTTCAAGGAGATCGCCGTGCCTAGCGGCATGGCCTTGACTGGGGATGGCGGCACCATGGCCGCCATGTGTATCTCATTGGGCGACTACGATAACAACGGCACACTGGATCTGTATATCTCGGATTTCCAGTTGGCCTCGGATCATATCTGGCGCAACGACGGTAAGGGCTTCTTCGAAGAAGTCAGCGGCTCAGTGGGAATCACGGCCCCCACGAAGCATGTCTTGAGCTTCGGCGGCGGCTTCTTCGACATGGATAACGACGGCTGGCTGGACCTGTTCATCGCCAACGGGCACGTGTATGAAGGCGTGGAGAAGGTCTTTCCGGATACCACTTACAAGCAGATCAATTCGCTGTTCCATAACGATGGCGCCGGCAAATTCATCGAGGTGACGCGGGAAGCCGGCAGCGGCTTCGCGGTCCCGCACGCCGGGCGCGGCGCCGCCTTTGCGGATTTCGATAATGACGGCAATGTGGATATCGTGGTGGGGAATAACGACGACCCGCCGCTGCTGCTGCACAACAGCGGCGCTGGGGGCAATCACTTCGTGAACTTCAAGCCGATCGGGAAGAAGAGCAATCGCGACGCCCTGGGGGCGCGGCTGCGGCTTCACGCGGGCGGTATCTCGCAAATCCGTGAAATCGCGGCAGGCGGCAGCTATCTTTCCCAAAGCGACTTGCGCGCGAATTTCGGCTTGGGGCGCGCCACTAAAGCCGACACCCTGGAGATTCGTTGGCCCAGCGGTCTGCGTCAGACCTTCCGGGACATTGCGGCCGATGCTTTCTATGTCGTCGAAGAGGGTAAGGACCAACTCGCACTGCAGAAATTCACGCGGGCGAAACCGGCCGCGCCACCAAAACGTTGAGGCGGGAACTTTCCATCGGCCGCCGGTGTCTATAATAGTTCTAGGGAAGCTCTCCGTGGCCACCTTAATCTTGGACCTGAACGCGCAGCACACGGCAGTGACGGATTCCGACGATCTGGCGCTGGTTCGCGGACTGCGGGAAGGGTCGGAGAGCGCCTACGAAGCCCTGCTGTTGCGATTTCAACAGCCTGTGTACAACTTGGCTCTGCGACTGTTGAACGACCCATCGGATGCCTCCGACGTCGTTCAGGAAGTGTTCCTCAAGGTGTTTCGGAACGTGGGTCATTTTCGCGGGCAAAGCAGCCTGAAGACTTGGATTTTCCGCATCGCCATCAACGAGGCCCACAACCAGCGGCGTTGGTTTTTCCGTCACCGCCACCGGGAAGTCGGAATCGAAGACGAGCAGGAAGAGGCTAGAAGCCGGGCCGATACCCTGGCCGACGCCGCCCAATCGCCCTACGATTACGTGCTTGACCGCGAAAACCTGGCTATGATCGAGGCCGCGCTGGGACGTATCAATCCTACGTTCCGGGCTGCCGTGGTCTTGCGGGATATCACGGATTTGAGCTATGAGGAGATCGCGGAGGTGTTGCAGGTCTCCCTGGGCACGGTGAAGTCGCGAATTCTGCGAGGCCGCGAGGCCTTGCGCCATGAGTTGGGAAAGAAGTTGCAAGCGCAACCAGTGATGCATTGGTTGCCTAAAACGGCCGAGTAGCTGCTATGAGTTGCCAAACGGTGCAAAATTCGCTCTCGGAATTCCTGGACCACAGAATGTCCGGGGATGACAGGACGCGCGTTTCCATGCACGTTGCTGAATGCCGGGAGTGCGCGGCGCGTCTGCGCGATCTTTGCGGGTTGCGCGATGGTCTGAAGAGCCTGCCGCAGACGGCGGTTCCCGAGCGCTTGCGTACCCAATTGCAAGTGCTCGCTTCGCATGAGCGCGCCCGTTGGAACGCAACGAAAACGCTGTCGTTGGCGATGCACACCTGGGCCGACAATCTAAAGCTGGCCGTCGATAATCTGATGCGGCCGCTCGCGGTGCCCTTGGCTGGCGGATTGACTTCCGCGTTGTTGTTGTTCGGCTTGGTCGTGCCCACGCTGGGTTTCCGGCCTAGCGTACGGAACGATGTCCCCACCGGTTTCTATACGGCGGCTACGCTGGTGGAAGTGCCTCCGCCCGGCATCAGTAACGATGAAACCGTGGTGGAGTTGTATGTCGACGCCAAGGGCCAAGCGACGAACTATTCCGTGGAGCGAGGTGAAGTCAGTCCGGCGATGCAGGCGGACCTTACCAAGATGATGTTCTTCGCCAGATTCACTCCAGCTACCTGGTTCGGGCAGCCCACCAACGGCAAAGTGCTGGTCTCCTTCCGCCGCATCCACTATGTGGTTCGCGGTTAAGCTAGCGCCTGCATAAATTGTGGGGCGGTCCCCCGGGGCCGGCGCCCCTGTCTGCTCATGATAGGTTTTTGAAGAGTGGCGCGACAAAAACTCGGCCAACATTTTCTGGTGCGGGCCGCGGTTCTCGAACGCATCGCCCGCGCCGCATGCCCCGCGCGGGAGCCGCTAGTCGTCGAGATCGGTCCCGGACGGGGTGCCCTTACAACGCATCTGCTGGCCCGCGCCGATCGCGTCGTCGCCGTCGAAATCGATCCTTACCTGGTGCAAAATCTGGGGCAAAAAGTGAGGCAGGCGTCTTCGCCTGACGTGAACCTGGAAGTGGTCGAGGCCAATGCGCTGCAGATCGATCTCGCCCAATGGGGACCGGCAACCATCACCGGCAACCTTCCGTACTACGCGGCCACGGCCATTCTGGAGCGAGTCATGGCGCTCGGCCCGATTGTCCGTCGTGGCGTGTTCCTGACCCAGAAGGAGGTAGCCCAGCGCATCACCGCTTCGCCGGGCAGCCGCGACTACGGATACCTGAGCGTGGCTATGCAATTGTCCGCTGACATCGAATTTTTGTTCGAAGTGCCGCCGGCAGCTTTCCATCCACCACCCAAGGTAGATTCGGCCGTGCTCCGATTCGTGCCGCATGACTGCGCCGCCGAATTGGGTATCGAGGACCGGGCGGCTTTCCTCCGTTTCGTGGCGCTTTGCTTCCATCAGAAACGCAAGACCTTGCGCAATAACCTGTCCGCCCAATATGGCTCAGCGGTGGACGGTTGGCCGGAAGTTAACTTGCGCGCCGAACAAATTGGCATTCCAATATTTGCCGCCATGTACCACCGTCTTGTAACATAACCCCAGAGGTGATGTATGCAGCAGAGGGTTTTTCAGGCCGCCGCGATCGGGTTGTGCCTTGCGGGTATGGCGCAGTTTTCCCCACGGCTGGCCGCGCAGATTCAAGAGGAAACGCCCCCTCCGGTACCCAAGATCCTGATGGTGGTGCGGGAGCAAATCAAGGAAGGCCGTAAAGCCGCGCACGCCAAGTCCGAAGAAGCCTGGCCGCGTATCTTTCAAAAGGGTAACGTAACGACGATGTATTACCTGGGGATGACCGCGGAATCCGGCCCCTCGGAGGCCTGGTTTCTGGAACATTACGACTCGTTTGGCGGTATGGAAAAGGCGCGCGCTGCGATCGACGAATCGCCACTCGCGGCCGAATTGGAAGCGGCGAATGCGGCGGACGGCGAACTGCGCACCGGCTCGCGAAGCTTGCTGGCGGTGTTCCGCAACGACCTGAGCTACCATGCGGCGGAGGCGATGTCGTCCTTGCCGAAGTGCCGCCATATGGGAGTCACGGTGCTGCGGATCAAATATGGCCACGAAGCGGACTTGGCGCAGCTTGCCAAACTGCTGATCGACGGGGATGAGAGGTCTAACTCCGATCAGCCGGTGCTGGCTTACCAGGTGGTTTCGGGTGAGCCGTCGGGAACTTATTTGCTCTTTTCGCCGATGGATTCGCTGGCGCGCATGGACACCGCTCCGGCGCGCATGGCGGCCGCGCGCCAAGCTATGGGGGACCGCGGCCAGAAACATTTCGATATGCTGGCGCCGGAGGTAGTGCAATCGACCGAGAGCCTGCTGTTCGCTTTCAATCCGCGGATGAGCTATGTCTCCAAGGAGTTTGCGGCGGCGGATCCTGAGTTTTGGAATCCCAAGCCGAAAGCGCCGGCCAAGCGCAAACCGTAACGTGGGTGTGGGGTACAACGGCAGATCAGTTCCTCAAGATTATCTATGCCGCGCCTGACGGCGTCCTCTTAGCTTCGATGAGCGGTTCGAACGCATCGAGCACGTCACTGCGGGCTTGGCGGAAGAGCGCCGCAAGGATCGCGAGGAATTCCGCGGACTGTGGCGCGACACCCAATGGCAACTCGCAGAAGAATCCCGCGCGGCGGACCAGCGCCTCCTCCAGCGCATTGAAGAGCGCGACCGGGAACCGACCGCAGATTCCGTGAAACGGACGCCCGTATCTCTACATTGGTTTCCGCCATGGGCGAGTTCATCGCCAGCCAAACCCGCAAGTAGCCGGCCGGCACGATCCGCCTGAAAACCGTCCCCAGAGTAGCCAGGGGGCAGGCGTTAGTTGTGGGGCGATCCTCGTTGAAAGGCCCGGCCGTCGAACGAAAGAGCGGGTAAAGTAAAGGGGTCCGCGCGGACCAGGGGGCGGCGGCGCCTGCGACCAGTCCGTATTACTCGTCCATAAGCCCGCCGCTACGGACCCTTCTTCGTTCGAAAAACCAGGGCTTTTCCTAATCGCACCAGGCTGACGAGGGCGTCGGCCGCGGTCCAGGGGGACCGCGCCACTATTCATAGGGGTGCTACTTCACCAGCGCAACTTCAAGTGCGCCTCGAACCTCTCTTCCGACCGCAGCAGTTCTTCCCAGGTGATCGTGCCGTTCCGATAGGCGGCGTTGCGGCCCAGAATCGCGGTCAGGTTGCTCTCCACCGCCTGTTCCGCGTTGTTCAGCAACCTGCCGGTTTGGACGCTATCGACAAACGCCTTGACGTTGTTGATGGCGCCCTGCCGGAAGGTATCGTCCTTTTCCGCGCCCAGCCAGGCATTTTCGCCGGTGATGCGCACCAGGCCGCCGTAATGCGAATCGACGGCGCCTTTGATGCCGAAGCAGCGCACGCACAGATCGCTGAAACTGTTGGTTAACTGGTTCGAGCTGAAATCCGCCTGCACGCCGTTGGGGTATTGGAAGTTGACCAGGAAATGGTCGTAGGCGTCGCCGGTGTCGAAGCGTGTGCCGCTCCAATCCGTGCGGCCGCCCGTACCGTGTGCCGCGATGGGATGCCCCGCGAGGAACCAATTGGCCAAGTCGATGACGTGGATATTCTGCTCGACGATGATATCGCCGCCCAAGACGCGATCCATGTAGAAATTCAGGATGCGCGCTTGGCCGGGGTCCATGCCGGGCTTAGACTTATCGGCTGCGGGCCTGCCGGCGTAATAGAAGACCTGGGCGAAGACGGGCCTGCCGATATCTCCGCGGTGCAGCCGCGCCGCGGCTTCCTGGAACACGGGCCGCGATCGCGTCTGAAAGTCCACCAGGAAGTTGCGCTTGCCTTGGGCGCGCTTGCCGCTTTCGAGGATGCTGCGGCAGCCAGGCACATCCACCGCCACAGGCTTGGCCAGATAAACATGCTTGCCGGCGTCCACCGCGGCGCGCGCCTGCTCGGGATGGAAATAGGGCGGCGTCTCGATGACCACCGCGTCCACTTTCGATTCGATCAGCTCGCGATAGGCGTCCGGTCCGTAATAGGTACGCGAGGGATCCACTTTGAAGCTGGATTGCGTGGCATCCAGGCGTTCGCGAATGACATCGGCCAGGGCCACGATACGCGCGCCCGCGAACTCCGGGAAGAATGTGCCGATCCAGTTGCCGCGGCCGCCGCAACCGATCAACCCTACTTCCACGGCGGAATTGGCTTGGGTCCCGAAGACCGTTTGTGGTTCGAGCAGGAGCACTCCCGCGGCCGCGGTTTTGAAGAAATCGCGGCGGGCTGCCTGCGAGGAATCCGATTCCACAAATACCTCCTCAGCTAGTTGGCTCGAAACATCAGATCTTCGAGAGCCATCCGCCGCACCTGCCACAATTCGCGCTCCTTGTCATCGACATTCAGCTTACACTCGCCCGCGTCGTTAAAAGTCAGAGTCACCTCAAACATCTTTCCGCCATCGCCATCCCGCACCGAAATCGCATGCTCGGCCAGGCTGAATATTACCGACCTCTGCACATCCTTGGCTTGCAGAATAACGGTAAAGTCGTCGCCATTCTCCGCCACCGAAAACTCATACAGGGAATTACTTGGCCGCAGGCCATTGCGAATTTTCACGTCCTCTTCAGCATCTAATCTAATCGCCCTGAATATGTTCGGAAGAGAACATCGGGACCGCTGCGTGACCCAATCGAATTTCGCCGCATCCTTTGGCGCAGCCGTTGACGCATCCGTTTCTGCTTTATCGTCCACTCCCGGAGGTTAGAACGCTTTGCGCCTGCTGTCAATCCCGATACTGGCCCACACCGTACCGGAAACCACCCGCGGGCTGGCGTCGTTATGGCTCGATCCAGATGGGTGAGCTCCACGCAAGCTGGCCATCCTGTTGCAGCACCCGCACGTAATACCAAGCCTTCTCCGGAGCAAAACTGCGGTCGGTGAATTCGAAGCTGGCATGGTTCGACTCAGGGCGCGTCGCATAGATGAACTTCCCGCTCTTGATGAAGTCGATCTGCTGGATCGGCCCTGTGCCCGACACCCGCACGGAAAAGCGCGGCGGGGTGCGCGTGTGGATCTCATCGCCCATCAGGTAGCCGGCCCCTTCGGCCGAGGCGCGGAAATCCAGGATGATATTGTCGGTCGCGCCATAGGCATGCCGCTTGCGAATGGCGTCCACCAGGCCCTTGCGCGTGGCGTTCTCAGCTACCAGAAACGCGTAGGAAATATGCGTGGACCAGTGGTCCGAACTGGACTGCACCCCCAGCTTATAGCCCTTCGCCAGCGCGTTCCACCAGAACCCGGCGGGCTCAAATCCGCTCTTCTGCGCCGGCGGATTCAGGCGCGTGGCGGAGCGCGGCGCGCCTTCATATTCGTAACTGTTGCGATAGCCCTGATAGATTTCCACCAGCGGCTCAACCTCCGGATCGTGGTCGCGAAAATCCGTGCCTTGCAGCGTGGCCGTGGAATGCGGCATGGTGATGCCGTCGTTCTTGTGCAGGTATTCGTAGAGCGCCGCGGAGCCGATTTTGCCGGACATCTCGTCGGCTGGGATGGGCAGCGTGCGCACGCCGCGATGATCGAAAATCACGTTGCGATGCCCGTTCGGGTACACCACGCTGCGCTCGTAGGCATACAGCGGCGTGAAAGCATCCGGCGCCCAGAAGATATCCGCCAGCTTTTGATTCTGCCACCAGGTGAACTCCTGGTCGTATCCGGCCTGGTGGTCCGTGACGGCCAGGTAATCGAAGGCGGCTACGTCCATGGCGTAGCGGTAAAGCTCGATGATCGAGCCATCGTACTTGAAATCCGGCGAGACATCGCTGTGGCGATGCATGTCGCCGCGGTACAGATGGAACTCACGGCCGCCTTCCTGGATCGCATACGACCGTGCGGCTGCCACAGCTTCCCGCTCGTGCGGGTGAATGGGGATGGCTTCCGGCAGCGCTTCCACATACGGTTGCAGCGCCGCGGCGGTCAAGTTGGCAGGCTGCGCCGGCCCGAGATTGGCAAAGTAAATATCCGCGTTCCCAGGCACCTGCGTGGCGAACGGGCGATTGTCCGTCATCCAGGCGGCGCGTATTCCGCCATCGGCCCCGGCCGCCAGCGCCGCCTGCTTTTCGATCGATCCCATGCTGTGCGCCAGCGGCAGAGGAGTGGACCAGGTGTCCGCGCTCAAGCGCGTCACGTAATTTTCCCACGTGATGGGGCTGCCGATCAGGCGGTCGTTGCGCCGGGTCCAGTGCCGCAAAATCATTACCAGCGTGCCCTTGCCGTCGAAAGCAATCTGCGGATGCTCGGCATTCTCCTGCAGGAAGTCCAGCGATGCGACGGCTGGCTGCGCGCGCGGTTCCAGCCATCCGTTTCCACCCCACAGCGCCACGTGAATGTTGCGTCGAAAGTGGAGCGGCGACGCCAGCGGTGTGGGGATCAGGAAACCTTGGTCCTTGCCCCAGTTCACTCCGGATTCGTCCCACGCCACCCACGCGCGGCCTTGATTGTCCACCGCCACGGATGCGTGCGCCTGAAACTGGGGCCCGGCCGTAACCCGCCGCAATACCGAGAGTGAGCCTTGCCGCCAGGTGCGGAAACAGATATCGTAATTACCCTGGTCGTAGGTATCCCAGGCGATGTAGGCGGTGCCGTCCGGGCCTGCCGCGACGGCCGGCTCCCAGTCGTTGGCGGGCGATTCGCTGATCTTCACTTCATCGGACCATGCGCCGTTCTGTAAGGCTTTCAGGTAGATGTCGCTTTGGCGGCCGCGATAGCTCTGCCAGGCGACAAATATGCTGCCATCGGGCGCGGCGGCCGCGCGCAGGAATGTGTTGGAGCCTTCGCTCGTTATCGGCGTGGCGGTCTGCCATCCTGCGCCTGTCTTGCGACGCGCCCAGATTTGCCAGTTGTCGCCATCGAGCTGGCTCCAGAACACCCATAAGCTTCCGGATGCGTCCGCTGCCGCCGCGGTGCGGAAAATCGTGGCAGGCTTGGGCGTCACTTCTTCCGCTTCCGACCATGCGCCGTTGTCGAGTGTGCGCAGCAGCACGCGGTCCGCACGGTCGCGGTAAGCCACCCAGGCTACCGCCAACCTGCCGCCCTGCAAGGCTGTTATGGCGGGCTCGTCGTCTTCGAATTGCGGCCCGTTCAGCTTCTCGACCGTGGGCGCGCGGACGACCGTAGCGCGACCGCCCAGGAACGCCTTCGGTTCGGCGGCGGCTTCGGACAGCGCAAAATCGAAATTCCCTTGGGCGGTCTTGACGGCGATTCGCGGATCGCCCGCCCCGCGGATCGTGGCGTAAACGCCGACCGGATGATAGCGGACCTCGGGAGTGGAACCCGGCGCCAGCTCCATGTAATGCACGTCGGCGTAAGGCGGCACGCCGTCTTGCCGCGTTGTACACTTCCAGGAGTCCGGCGCGGTGACGGTATCGGCTTGCGAGAATTGCCTGCCTTCAATTCCGATCAGTTCGCCGCCGGAAACCGCGATGGACCCGTCCCAGTGCTCGACGGATTTGGCGTGTTCGCCGAACGTGATCAGGACGGTCGCCGCCGCGGTGTCGGAAGCGGAAGCTTGTGGAGCGGCATCGCCGCGGATGAGAAGCCAGGCGCAGGCTCCGGCCAGGAATAGAACGGATAGCAGGATTCGTCGTAGCATCATAACCTCAAATCCATCGCGAGGCCGCGAAGATCATAGCCAGCGTGAGACCGGCAATGGCGAACTCCCCGATTGCACCGACTGCCAGCGGGCGCAGACCCTGTTTGCGCATTTCACGGATATTTGTCTGCAAACCCACGCCTGCAAAAGTAAGCAGAAACGCCCAGCGCGACAGATTGGCCAGATCGGCAATCTGCGGCTTGGTGAATGCGCCGACGGTGGCAAGAAGCGAAATCAGCAGGAATCCCAGGACGAACTTCGGGAACTTCTGCCACAGGAACGCGGCCTTGTTTTCCACGCCCTTGTGGTGACTCTTGCGTGCCCAGTAGATGGCGTAGCCCAGCACCACGAAACCGATAGTCGCATTGCGCGCCGTTTTGGCCAGCACCGCGAATTTCGCGGCCGCATCGGAATAGAGTGCGCCGGCTGCCGTCGCTTCGGCCGTATTGTCCACGGCCAGGCCCGCCCACAATCCGAAGGCATGATCCGAAAGTCCCAGCGCATGGCCGATGGCCGGGAACGCGAAGAGGCTGAACGCGCCCAGCGCCAGGATCGCGGCAATGGCGTAGGAGGCGTCCTCGTCGTCGGCTTCGATAGCGCCCTTGGCCGCGATAATCGCGGAAACGCCGCAGATGGAAGATCCGATGGCCAGCAGGGAAGTCAGTTTCGGCGATAGCCGCATCCATCTGCCGAGGGCCGTCATCAGCGCGATGGATACGGCCAGTTCCACCGCTACGCACGCCAGGCTGACGCCGCCCAGCTTCAAGATGTCGCCCAACAGAAAGCGGACGCCCAGCAGCACGATGCCGGTCTTCAGCCAGAACTCGTAAGTCGCCACGCCCGCCCGGAAAACAACGGGCACGCCGATGGTGTTCGAGAGGATCAGCCCGAACACGATGGCCCACAAAACGTACTCGATGTTCGGCAACGCGAGGTGGTGCGCCTTGCCGTACCGGGCGATGGATTGTTCGGTCAACTTGCCCAGAAGTCCTATGGCGGCCAAAAGCGCGACGCCGGGAAGCAGTCTCAGGGTCCGGGTTATGGACTGGCTCATGTTTTTTCCGCGCGTCCTACCATGGAATGCGCGGCAGGATATTAAATCGGACCAGCGCCGCAGCGGCTAAAGCCGCGATTACGGACCACCAGTCTAGTGAGAGCTTTCGTTGGGTTGGCATTAATTCCTGCTTACTTCACCGCCTCATATGTAATCCACAGCGGCGACGCCCACACAATCTCGCCGTTCTCCTGCTCGCCCCGCACATAATAATAGCTGGTCTTCCCGCTCTCGGGCGAATTGTCGCGCCACGAAAATCTGACGGTGGCGGTTCCAGGCGACGAAGTATACACATACTTGTTGTCTTTGATAATCGAGATCTTGGAAAACGCCGCGGTACCCTTCAGATAGATATCCATCCCCGGAGCCTGCGACGTGGTGAAGGCGTCGCCCATCATATGATCTCCGCTGCGCACGTCGGCCAGGATATCGTCCGTCGCCCCGTAGACATGCCGCTTCTTGAAAGCCTCCAACACCGATTCGCGCGAGGCGTCCTTGGCGTACAGGTTGCAATAGCTCATGTGCGTCGAGACATGGTCCGAACTGGCCTGGAATCCCAGCTTATACCCCTTCTCGAGCGCCAGGTTGACGAAGCCCTTGGGCCGCCATCCGCCGATCGAGTCCTTGGCGTCGTTCGATCGCGGAGCTTCCGGCATCTCGTAATTCTGCCGGTCGCCTTGATAGATTTCCACCACCGGCTCGACCAGCGGATCGTTGTCGCGCCAGTCCGTGCCCATCGCCGTGGCGCTGGTGTGCGACGCCGTGATGCCATTGAAATATTTCAGATAGGCGTAAAGCATCTGGGTGTCGGGAGCGTGGCCCGTGTAGTTTTCTTCGGTGGTCGGCAGGCGCGGCAGAGGCCGGATGCCACGCTGGGCGAAGATCATATTGCGATGGCCCTCCGGATACATCACGCTGCGCTCGTAGCTGAACATTGGCGTGAATTTTCCCGGCGAGTGGAAAACGTCCGTCAGTTTCTGCGAAATCCACCAGGAATATTCACGCGCGTCGCCGTTGTCATGGTCGCAGCAGCCCACCCAGTCCATCTTCGCCGGGTCGATCATGTAGCGGTACTGGTCGATGATGGAACCGTCCCACGCGCCATCCATGGAGATCTCGCTGTGCCTGTGGAATTCGCCGCGCAGGATGCGCAAGCCCGCCGGACTGCGGTATTCGCGCAACGCCTTCACCGCCTCGCTTTCGCGCGTATGCACAGTGTCGCCGGCCACGGTCACTGGAGCAATCTCCTTTACGCCCCCCGCGCCGGCCGCCGGACCCAGAGAGACTTCGTTCACAAACAGGTCGTTGTTATACGGATCGTTGGGGATGCTGGGATTCAGATAGAGTGGAAAGCTCCGCTGCACAGACCGCGGGCCCAGCAAGCTGGCCGCCATCTGCGGGTCCAACCCAATGATGTAGTTGCCGGCCAACTGATATTGGCTGCGCCAGTCGGACGATCCCACCAGTCCCAGCGTGCCGCCAGCGCGCGAAAACAATGCCGGCCGGTTATCCAACAGGTTGTCCGAGTGAGTCAGGAACACCGGCTTCGACCACGACTTGCCGTCATACGACACTACATACTCGAACCACACCGTGCCGATGGGCGACCACCAGATGGGGTAGAGCGTCCTGTAAGCCAGCCAGATGCGGCCGGAGGCATCCACTAACAGCCGCGGATAGTTGTTGTGCGCCGCTGTAACATTGGCCGCCGACACATTCGGCCGGCGGTTCTTCGCGAAATCGAGGTGCTTGTCCAGATCCTGCGCGTCTTTCTGCGTGTTCCAAGGATCGTAAGGCGAGGGAGCCACTCCGGGCAGCACCGCCCCCAGATCGTCCGAGGTCTCCACTACGCGGCCGCTCGGCTCGAAGCCGCGTAGCCGTATGACAATCCCTTGGTAGAGCGCCACGCCAGGCGTTTCATAAGCCCCGAAATCCTTGCCCCAGCCTTCTCCGGCTTCCTCGTAAGCCACCCACAGACGGCCGGATGGATCGTAAGCCAGCGAAGGATACGCTTCAAAGCGCGCGGTCGCGGCAACCGGAGCTTCCGCACCCCATTGGCCGGTTGGCGTCGCGGTCCGCATGAAAATGTCGTAGTTGCCGTTGCGGTAGGAATCCCAAGCCACTGTGATGCGCCCGGTCCCATCCGCCGCGATCGCCGGATCCCACTCGTTGCCGCTTGAGTTGGAAACGGTAGCCGGCGCGGTGAAGCCGCTGCCCCCCTGCCTCGACGCGAAAATCGACGCTTTGCCATCGCGCCAGCCCTGCCATGCCACCCATACCCGCCCGTCCGAGGCTGCCACCGCCACGGGATCCACGTCCGCGCCCGGCTCGCGGGAAATCCGCACGCGCGTGCCCGGTTTGCCGTTCTCGATCGCGCGCGCCCGAATGTCGAAATTTCCGTTGTCGTTCTGCGACCAAAATACCCACGGCCGCCCCTTGCCATCCACCGCGATGGCCGTGCGGTAAAGGTCCAGCCCGGCTTCGGTAATGGCTATCGGCGGACCCCACTTCTGCCCGTCGAAATGCTTTACCAAAATCTGGTCGCCGCCCGTAGGCTGACGCAGCGGCTCGAAGTCCGTGATGGGCTTCTCGCGGTCCGCGCGGATTTTGTTGTGATCCTTCGAGTGCTTGAATTCAACGTATGCAACCCACGCGTTGCCGCTTTTATCCAGCGCCACCGAAGGGTAGTCTTGCTCCTCCGGCGTATCGGTCAGCCGCGCTACCGGCGGCACGCGGTCCACCTGCACGCGCCCATCCAGCAGCGCGATCGATTTCCCGTACGGAATCTGGGAAAGCTGGAGCGAAAAGCTGCCTTGCGTGGTGGTCACGTCCACGGTGGCGTCCTGGCGTGCATCGCTCAATTGCACCACCACGCCGTTGGGCACGATGGTTTTGCCCGGCCCGTAGAAGATGCCGCCCAGGAACAGTTGCGCCGGGTGCGTGGAGAGCTTCCATCCATTTCCGGAGATGCTGTCGCCGGCGTCGAATCGCCATGGCTCAATGGCCGCGATCTGTGCGCCGCGCGCCGCGAGTGAGCCATCCCAGCGTACGGAATCCTTGTCTGTCACACCCAGCAGAATGCGTACGCCAACACGGTCCTGCGCCGATGCGCCGGAAGCGCCCCAGGCAAGGGTCAAACAAGCAACTGCATAACGAACCGAATGAGTCATGACGTCACAGTTCTATTTCGTTGAAGGTTCCCTTGGTGATGTCCCAACCCGACGAGATGTACTGCTCCAGTTTTGCCTGTAACCTCTCGATCGCGGCCGGATTCTGCGCCGCCACATCCACCAGTTCGTCGGGATCTTTCTTGCGGTCGTAAAGCTGCGCCTGATAGTGCCCCTTGTATTTCTCCCGATTCCAAACGGCGGAGTAATTCCACTCCTGTGTGCGTACCGCGCCCACATAACCAAATGCGCTGACCACGTGGTCGCGGCCATTGGTACGTTCCCCGGTGACGTAAGGCCACAGGTCTTCGCCCGTCACCCGCGGCGAGGGTTTCAGATTCAGCCGGCCAAGCACCGTGGGCACAATATCGAAGTGCTGAATGAAGCCGGATACCCGCTTGCCGGCATACTGCTTGTTGGGAAGGCGCACCAGCAAGGGCACGTGAGTGACCTGCTTACGGATGCGGTCTTCGCCTTTCACGAACTGCCCTTGCTCGCCGAGCATCGCGCCATGGTCGGAAGTGAAAACAAAGATGGTGTTCTCCTTCAGACCCAACTCCTCGGCGGTATTCAACACCTGTCCGATCCAATAGTCCACGTTGGATGCTTCGCCCGCGTAATTCGCGCGTAAGCGCTGAAAGCCTTCCGGCGGCAGATTCAGGCGCTGGTACGGCGGCTCCGGCCAGCTATGCGGGCCTGGGTTTTTCGAGTACTTTTCAAGGAAGTAGTCGGGCGGATCCCAAGGCTCGTGCGGATCGAAGGATTCGATGTGCAGCAGGAACGGTCCCTGATCGTGATTCTCCTTCAGCCATCGCACCGCGTCTTTGGCGGTCTGCTCGACGATGGAATCGCCATACTGCAGCCAGCGCTTGCGGTTGGCTGTATAGCGGTTCAGGAAAGTGAGAAGGCCCGGATTCGCCTGATGCGCCTGCTCCAGATAATCCGCCGGATAGAGCCGGCTGAAATCCGGCGTCTCGCGCGGCGGCTGCGCGTAATAGTCGGTTTCCTGTCCGCGAATCCACTCCCAATATGTATAGCCGCGATGGAAATTCCGCCCCGGCCGCTGTAGGTGCGGAAGATCCGCAATCAACGCGGTGACGTAGCCGGCCTCCACAAGCGTTTCGGCGAGCGTGACGTCCTCATTGTAGAGATGGTGCCAGCCCGGGGACGCGCCCGGCCCGGTTTCGTGCTGAAAGTAGGCGTGCGTGGGAACGATGCGCCGGCCTGTGTGAAGGACCCGGCGCGTGGGAATAGTGGGCATCCCCTCGGGATACAGATCCTCGAAGATAATCGACTCTTCGGCCAGCCGGTTCAGGTGCGGCGTCTCTACCCATTGGCTGCCATAGGCCGCCAGATTGTCGGCGCGAAACGTGTCCGCGACGATGAGGATCACGTTCAGATTGTTGCCTTGCTGCTTGGGCGGCCGCTGCCAATGTGAGCCGCAGCGTTCGGATGCGGGGGGCGCCGCCGCGCGGGCGGTTGGAATTCCCAGATTGGCCGCGCCCGCGAAAGCCGCGCCAGTCTTGAATAGATCCCTTCGTGTGGTCTTGTTCATGAGTGCACCTAAATTTCACTTATTTCTATCGACATTATTATGATTTGCGTTGGTTGTCAACCGACCGATGGGTGCGTCATCCGGCGGGCTGGCAACGCCGATTCAAGGTAACCGCTCCCTGACGGTCGCGGCTCAGCAAATCGTGCGAAATCAAAGCGACTGGTACCGAGCCGCAACCGTCAGGGAGCGGTTTCCCAAAACGGTTAGGCGCCCATTCGCGGCGGCTCGGATGCAATACCTGATAACCTAACTGACGATGCCACCGCATCAGGTTCGATTCGCTAGTCTTACGATCGCAGGCTTCCTGGCAGTAACTGGTTTCGATTTAGCTACCGGCTTGGAACACTGGCCCTTCGGCAGTTACCCCATGTATTCCACGCTGTACTCCGAACATCTCTCGTGGCTGAGGCTCTATGGGGTGACCGGCCAAGGCGAGTTTCCCTTACACGCCGACCGCGACTTTGCGCCATTCGATGAGGCGCGTTTGATTGTGGCGCTGCAACGCTTACAAAGCGCGCGCGGAAGAAATCAGAAGCTTGACCTGGCGCTTCGCAATCTCATGCGGTTGTACGATCGCCGAAAAGCTCTGCGCGCCTTGCGCTTGTACTCAGTGAGATGGGCGCTGCGGGCGGGCTTGCAAGGCTCCGAACCGCCCCAGGAGCGAACCCTGATCGCCCAGGTAACCGCGGACCAACCCGAGGCCGGGCGATGAGCCGGACAGCGGCGAAGCTCTTCCGAATATGGCGTCGCTATTGGTTCGCTCCGGAAACCGCCGAAGAACTTGCGTTGGTGCGCGTAGTCAGTTACGTTCTGCTGCTTGCGATCTATCTGCCGCTCGACGACCGTGGCTGGACACAAGTTTCCCCAGTATTCTGGATGCCCATCTCATTGTTCCACATCCTCTCCGGCGCTCCGCGCGATCCCACGCTGATTCGCGTTGTGCAAATTCTATGGAAAGCCTCGCTGCTTAGTTCGGCGACGGGATTTCTCTCGCGCCTGAGTATGGCGACTGCGGCGGCGCTCGGTTTCTTTCTCTTAGGATTGCCTAACTGCTTCGGAAAAGTTCATCATCTCGATGGATTTCCAGTGTTACTCCTCTGCATCCTGGCGGTGTCGCGGTGCGCCGATGCGCTATCGGTCGACCGGGCGCTACGCGGCAGCCGGGCAACGCGGGCCGGCCCTTCTTGGAAATATAGGTGGCCCGTACGGCTCGCGCAGACGCTTTTCCTCCTTGTGTTTTTCGCGGCTGGCTGGGCAAAGGTCCGGAATGGCGGACTGGCCTGGATGACCGCCTCAAATATGCGCTCCATCTGGTTGGGAGAGCTTTTCACCCACATCCCGCCCACCCGGCTCGGCAGCTTTCTGGCCCAGTCGACCTGGCTGACCCAGTTTGCTGCGGTAGCCACCGTGATCCTCGAGTTGTCCGCACTGCCCGCCTTATTCGTCCGGCGCCTTCGTATGCTCACTCTGGTTGGACTCCTAGGCTTGCAGACGTGCATCGCATTGATGCTGGGCGTGTATTTCACGCCGCATTTGGTTGGATACGCTCTCTTCTTGCCTTGGGGGCGGTATTACACGAAGCTCTTCCAATCGCGTATCCTTGTCTGATGGCTGTTGAATCGTTTGCCGACGCCCCGGCCGGTCCCCTTACTGTAGCCCGGCGCCCGCCGGTCCGGCAGCAGGCCAGACCCCCGCTTCTTTCCGTCGTGGTTCCTACCTACAATGAGGCGGCGAATATCGGACCGTTTCTCGAAGCGCTAAAGGCCGGTCTGGATCCGGTAACCGCCGGCGGCTACGAAGTGATCGTTGTCGACGACGAGAGTCCCGACGGTACGGGCGAGGTTGCTACCCGGATTTCGGCCAGTTGGCCCGACCTGCGTGTTGTGCGCCGAACGGGAGAGCGGGGCTTGGCCAGCGCCGTCGTGCGGGGTTGGCAGATTGCCCGCGGCGATGTGCTGGCTACCATCAACGCGGATTTTCAACACCCGCCCTCGATTCTTCCGGAAATGTTCCTGAAGATCGAAAACGCGGACCTGATCGTCGCCACTCGGTACGCGGCGGAGGGTTCGGTGGGACGATTTCCACTACACCGCCAATTCTTGTCCGCGTCCGCGAGACGCGTGGGGGCGTTCCTTGTGCCCAAGGTGTTCCGCAGGGTCAGCGACCCGCTCAGCGGATGTTACATGTTTCGCAGGCAAGCGATCGAGGATATCGAGCTGCGTCCCACCGGATTCAAAACGCTGATAGAGATCCTCGCGCGAGGGCGTGTGGAAAATATAGCGGAGTGCGGGTACACCATGCAAAAGCGGCGGAGCGGACGAAGCAACGTGCGGGTACGGCATTGGTTCGCGTATCTCGAACAACTGCGCCGTATCCGCGGTGAACTGCAACGGCGGCGAACTTGATGCCCGTTCCGGCAAGGCGCTGGGGCCCGGCCGCCACGGCTCTACTCGTTTGCTTATTGGCGGTGCAAGCGGCCGCCGGGATACTCAATGCCCCCGCTTTCGTTTGGAACGAAATCAGGTTGGCGCGCTCCCTGGCTCTATTGCACGGGTACAGCCTCTATCCGGATCGGAACGCAACCGGCCCGGTAATCGGTACGCTGCATACTCCGGTGAGTCATTGTCTATACTTAGCGGCGGCCGGATTTCATAGTCCTACCGCTGCGTTGCTCTCGGGATCGCTTCTGACCCTGCTTCTCGTGTTTATACCGCTAGGTTGGGTAGTGCTTCGCGCCACGGAGGGCGCCCGCGACCGTCTGTTAGTGTCTGCCGCCGCGTTTCTGTTCTGCGGATTCCCGATCATGCAAGCACCCGGCACTTACCATACGGCTACCATGATTCACACAGATGCGGCCGCGCTTGCTTTCGCCACTCTAGCTTGCGGCATATTCTGTAATCCGCGAAAACCCATCACAGTGCCGCAGGCATGGCTTGCGGGCGCGGGTTGTGTCCTAGCCGTGGGAAGCAAGCAGACCATGGCTCCCATAGTGCTCGCCGTTGCGCTTTTCTTGGCAGTCGCCGCCGGCGCCCGGCTGCTGGCTCATTTCGGAGCTGCGTTACTAGTTGGCGGGGCGGTACTGCTGGCGGCGATCTTGGCCGTTGTACCGGCGCATGACTTCTTATTCAACACCGTGACACTCGCGGCGCACCGGCCCCTTAAGTATGGATATTTCGGTCTACTCGGAGAGTCTTACCGGGCGGCAAAACAAGATGCGCTGCCGGCGGTTTTTCCCATGCTGCTCCTGGCAGGCTGTCAGTGGATGCAAGTGGGCCGCAGGCCCCATTTGCGTGACTTCGTTCGGTCGAATCGGTGGCTTGCGTTCGCACTCGCGGCGGCGGCGCTGATTCCGGTAACAGTCAAGGCGATCGTCACCGTGGGCACGGACGTTAATCATCTGGGAATACTACTCTATCTCTTGTTTGTCGCGGCGGCCCTGTCAATTGAGCAGTGCTTCGCCGATCCCGATAACTCCTTCCTGCGCGTCAGTGCCTGGATCTGCGCCGCCCTGGGAATATTAATCGGAATCGCTCCGGGAGCGGCGCTCAGCCTTCCGTCGCGTCTGCGCGATGTTCACAAGAATGCGGCGGAGGCAGCGCTGCATTATGAGTTGCGTCACCCCGGGCGCGCATATTTCCCTTGCAATCCGATGGCAAGCCTGCTATCGGAAGGAAAGGCATATCATGTGGACTATTCGGTCTACGATCGCGAGATTGCCGGATACCCTCTGACCTCGCCTCAATTCGAGGCGGGCCTTCCCTCCGGATTCACGGTCATCGCGATTCCACCAGGAGAGCGGCCCGTGTCGCGCGCGCTACGAGATATGTTACAGCGTTTTGCGCTTGTTCCCGACAACGAATTGCCCGGCTGGACCGTCTATCGGCGACAACCGCCGCCGGCAATGGCTCCGATGATGAGAAACGGCTCCGCGCCCGACGCAACCGCCGCCGGCAGTGGGGCGTCCGGCGGCTCATGGGACAGATCCCGTTCGCAGGCGAAGAACCTGACGAACGGCCGGCGGTGCCCGGTGACTTGATCGCGGATGGTTCCGCGTAGCGGCGGATAGCGCTCCTCCAGCGCATCGAGGACCGTGCGCTGCGTGACCTCGCCCGCGACGTCGAGCTGCACTTCGCCCGCGACGCTCGCCAATATGCGCAGGTGCGCCGGGAGGGCCACCCGGATCATGGCAGCGTCTGGATCTCAACCGAAAGCACGGCCGGAAGATCCCGCACGATGGGGGCCCAGTGGTCTCCGGAATCGGGAGAGCAGTACACCTGTCCGCCGGTGGTGCCGAAATACACGCCGCACGCGTCCAGCGAGTCCACGGACATGGCGTCGCGCAACACGTTCACGTAGCAGTCGCTTTGCGGCAGGCCGTGGGTGAGCGGCTCCCACTCGTTTCCACCTGTACGGCTGCGGTAGACGCGCAACCTGCCTTCGGGCGGATAGTGCTCGGAATCGCTCTTGATGGGGACGACGTAGATGGTATCCGGCTCGTGCGCATGAATGTCGATGGGGAACCCGAAATCGACCGGCAGATTGCCGCTGATCTTCTGCCACGACTCGCCGGCGTCGCCGCTGCGCATCACGTCCCAATGCTTCTGCATGTAAAGCACGCCGGGGCGCGACGGGTGCATGGCCACGTGGTGCACGCAGTGGCCGACTTCCGCGGTTGGGTTGTGGATATACTTGGAATACAAGCCACGGTTGATCGCCTGCCAAGTCTGGCCGCCGTCGTCACTGCGGAAGGCGCCCGCGGCGGAGATGGCGATGTAAATGCGTAGCGGGTCGGCGGGATCGAGGATGATGGTGTGCAGGCACATGCCGCCCCCGCCGGGCTGCCAGTGCGGGCCGGAGCCGTGGCTGCGCAATCCGGAGAGTTCCTGCCAGGTCTGACCGGCGTCGGTGGAGCGGAACAGGGCGGCATCTTCTACGCCGGCGTAGACGGTATCGGGATCGGTCAGGGACGGTTCGAGATGCCAGACGCGCTTGAATTCCCAAGGGTGCGGCGTGCCGTCGTACCACTGGTGCTTGCCGGCGACGCCATCGTAGACGAATTTGTTGCCGACTGGCGCCCATGTTTTGCCGCCATCGTCGGAGCGCTGGATCAACTGGCCAAACCAGCCGGTGGATTGCGAAGCATAGAGGCGATTCGGGTCGGCGGGCGAACCTTTCACATGGTAGATTTCCCAGCCCCCGAAATGGGGGCCGCTAACGTCCCACTGTTGGCGCTTGCCGTCCGCTGTGAGGACGAATGCGCCCTTGCGTGTGCCTACCAGCAATCGGACTTCGCTCATACGGTTTTTTCCTGGACAGGCCCGGAGGCCTGTCCTACCGGGAGGCCTGCGATTTCCAATACGGGCCGGATTTCGACGGTGCCCTTGCGCGCGCCTGGAATGCCGGCGGCGATGCCGATTGCCTGGTCGAGATCCTGGGCTTCGATCAGGAAGTAGCCGCCGAGCTGTTCGCGGGTTTCCGCGAATGGACCGTCGGTGATCAGGCGTTTGCCGTCGCGCACTTGGACGCTCGTGGCCGTCGACACCGGCTGCAGCGGGGCGGTGGCCAGAAACTGGCCGTCCGCCTTAAGCCGATGCACCAGTTGCGTGGACTCCGCGAAGCAGCGTTGCCGCTCGGCCTCGGTCCAGGCCTGTTCGTCGGTGTAGATCAGCAACATGTATTTCATTCGCTTGGCTCCATCATTACGTCGAACGGCAAGCGCCAGGATCGACATGCGAGGCCGATAAATCAATATAATCGATTATGGCCGCTGACGCAGCGAAGGCCGTCGAAGCGGTCTATCGCTCCGATTGGGGCCGGATTGTCGCTACTCTCATTGGGATCACACGCGACTTCGACCTGGCGGAAGAATCCGCGCAGGAAGCCTTTACCGCCGCCGTGGACCAATGGCCAGTGACTGGCGTGCCGGACTCTCCGCGGGCGTGGATCATACAGACGGCGCGGCACAAGGCTATCGACCGAATCCGGCGCCAGGCGCGATTGAGGGAAAAGCTGGAATCCTACGCCGCCGATGGCTTCGCGCCGAGCGTCGAAGAGCCGGACTACGACACCAGCGAAATTCCCGACGACCGGCTGCGCCTGATCTTCACGTGCTGCCATCCGGCGCTGTCCACGGATGGGCAGGTGGCGTTGACGCTGCGCACGCTGTGCGGCCTGGAGACGGACGAGATTGCGCGGGCGTTCCTGGTGCCCGCCACGACAATGGCGCAGCGGCTGGTGCGGGCGAAACGCAAGATTCGGGATGCAGGCATTCCGTACGTGGTGCCCCAAACGAACGATATGGCTGAGCGGCTGGATGCCGTGTTGACGGTCATCTATCTGGTGTTCAACGAAGGCTATGTGGCCACGCGGGGTGGGCCGCTGGTGAGGACGGATCTGTGCGCCGAGGCCATCCGGCTGGGGCGCTTGGTGCGGACACTGACGGCGACGCAGCCGCCCGCGGAAGCGACTGCCCTGGTTGCGCTGATGCTGCTGCACGACGCCCGGCGCGCGGCGCGTCTGAATCCGGCCGGGGACCTGGTGGTTCTGGAGGAACAGGATCGCGGGCTGTGGGATCGGCGGCAGATTGCCGAAGCCTTGCCGCTGGTGGAAGAGGCTCTGGCTGGCGGGCCGGGCCCATTCGCGGTGCAGGCGGCGATTTCGGCGATCCATTGCCAGGCGGCGCGCCCCGAGGACACGGACTGGCCGCGGATCGTGCGCCTGTACGATGTTCTGGAACGGCAGCAACCTTCTCCGATCGTGTCGTTGAACCGGGCGGTGGCGGTGGCCATGGCGAGCGGACCCGCGGCGGCACTGCCCATTGTCGACGGACTCGCGGCCTCCGGCGATCTGGACAGCTATCATCTGCTGCATGCGGCGCGCGCCGATCTGCTGCGGCGTCTGGGGTCGATGCCAGAAGCGGCGGAGAGCTACAGGCGGGCGCTGGAGCTCGCGACGAATGACAGCGAGCGCCGGTTCCTGGAGCGGCGGCTGCGGGAGGTGCAAGGCTCACCCCAGCTTACTGGGGAGTGAAATAAGCAGAACTAAACTCCACCCCGAAGACCCGTTGGATTGCCGACGTCCTGTTTCTGGTTGTACGCGGCAAAATACAGATAGGCGAGGCTGTGGGGCGCCACGGTGGTGGTGAAGCCGAATGGCCGCCACGACGAGAATCCACTGATAATGGCCTTCGACACATTCCTGCAACCGGTGTTAGTGCCGGCTGGGTCTTCCAGGAAGATCGCGGCTTCATCATTATCCACCAATAGCTGGCCGGCGACGGTCAGAAGATAGTTAGTCTCACCGGTTTCGATGGGTGGAATCGGAAAGGCAGTGCGGTAAATGTACCATCCGCCGGCTGCCACTGGCCCTTCGGCGAGCGGCGTAATCCACTGTGAAAGTCCATCGTTGGGGTTATACCAAGCCGGCCAGGGGGCGTCGATCCAGGCAGGGCCGAAGTTGGTCAGGGTACATGGATTTGGCGACTCTTCATTGTAGAGAGCGGACGGATAAGGGGAAGCCAGTTGCCAGTTGCCGTCCACGCTGGAGCCACCGCTCTCGGGATTTGCGGGGGTCACCAGGGTGCTCGTAGTGCAGCCCGCGGGCAGCGGAGCGGCGGGCGTTAATCCCGTGTTGCAAAGCCCGGTTGCAGGTATGGTTGTCTGGGCGGCAGCCGTAAGCGACAGCAGCAGCGCAAAAACCGCAACACTCATAGCGAATCGAATGCTGAGATGGAACATATTTCTCCTCCTCTTTGATGCCTTCGGCACCTGCGGGAAATTATACAAGCTTTTTGCCAGGGCGCGCCGCGCGTTATGGTGAAGCAGATGCGCACGTTCTTCCTCTTCCTCTCGCGCCAGAAACAGTTGCGGAAATGGATGGAGACTTCCGGTTGGGCCAGACGCTTGTCGGCGCGCTTCGTGGCGGGCGACAACCTGCCCGAAGCTTTGGCCACGTGCCAGCGGATTAATGCCGAAGGCATCGCGGTCACCCTCGACCACTTGGGCGAGAACGTTACGTCGCTGGGAGAAGCGGCGGCGTCGCGGGACGCGTATTTGCAGGCGCTCTTGGAGATCGACAGCCTTAAAATCAACGGCAATGTTTCGCTGAAGCTGACGCAGTTCGGCATGGACCTTTCGCCAGCCGAGTGTACCACCAACGTTGAGGCGCTGGTCCGGCAGGCGGCCGCGCTGGGGAACTTCGTGCGGGTGGACATGGAATCGAGCGAGTATACCGACCGCACGCTGAATCTGGTCACAACCTTGCACGCCCGCTACCAGACGACCGGTACGGTGATCCAGGCTTACCTCTATCGCAGCCGCAAGGATGTGGAAATGTTATGCGCGCGCGGCATTCGCGTGCGCTTGTGCAAGGGCGCTTATCTGGAGCCGCCTACCGTGGCGTTCAAGAGCAAAGCGGAGGTGGACCGCAATTTCGTCGAACTGATGAACCTTCTACTTGAAACGGGCGTATATCCGGCTATAGCCACGCATGACGAAAAGATCGTCGAACAGACAAAGCGGTTCGTGGAGTCGCGCAAGATCCCGCGCGATTCCTTCGAATTCCAGATGCTTTACGGCATTCGCCGGGATATTCAAAAGCGGCTGGTTAACGAAGGATACAGGCTGCGGTTATATGTGCCGTACGGGCAGGCGTGGTATCCATATTTCATGCGGCGGCTGGCGGAGCGGCCGGCGAATGTGTTCTTTTTGGCGCGCAATCTGTTACGGAGTTGATTGCCGGCGCGCGCCGGAAACTTAGCAATCCGGGGTGGCATCTAAGCTGATATGCGGTACTGGGCCTATTTGGCGGGAAAGATTGCTCTGTGCGCGGCCTTCATGTACGGATTTTTGCGCTGGCTCAACACTTGGCCGATGCCGCCTAGGATCAACAATTACCCCCTGCCGCGTTTAAGCTACGACCTGCCGTATACCCTACTTGCGGGCCTTTGGCTCCTATCGTGCTGCGGCCTGCTATACCTCTGCATCTGGGACCAGCGATATCGCTGCCGGGTGTGCCTGCGGCGCTTGCGGATGCCCATAGAAACCGGGTCGTGGGGCGGCATGTTGCTCCTTGGCAGGCCGCGCATCGAGTACATTTGCCCGTACGGCCACGGCACGTTGACGCTTGCCGAACTGCAGATCTCAGGCCTGGAAAATCCGGAATGGAACCCTAACGGCGAGATTTGGGACGAGTTGTGCGCATCCGCGCGGGATGCGGACGAGCGGCCGTGACCGCGTCCCGTTTGCGTCAGGCAGCCGGGGTGGCGGTGCTGGCGGTGCTGGTGTTTCTGGGTATCCGGCTGATCCCCATCTATCTTCACAACCAGGAGTTGCAACAGTTCGTGGAAGAAGTGACACATCGCGCCGCGGCGCCCACGAGTTCCGACGATGTCTTGCGCTCCTGGGTCTTATCGAAGGCCGCCGATTTGGAACTTCCGGTTGTGGCGGACAACGTGCATATACAACGCCTGGCGAATAATGTGCATATTGAAGTGCGATACGCTGTGCGCGTGGACCTGCCGCTTTACACTGTCGATCTGCATTTTTATCCGGGCGCCGGCAGCCGGTAATTGTGGGGCAGGTTGGCAACCTGCGGGCCGATTGTTAATCGGCCCAGTTTGCGCCGATTCCCAATCGGCGCGCAGGATGCCATCCTGCCCCACAGGCATATGAGAGAATCGTTAATAGTGCCAGTGAAGAATTCTGACCCGAAGAGGAAAGTCAGAGTCCGGGTGCCCAAGAAGGCCTACCTGGTCCGGTTCTTTCTGCATCCCGCCGGTAAGGCTATAGTCGTTTCGTTCACGCTGGTTTTCCTGCTGCTGGCCGGCGTCCTCACGCATTACTACGTGAAATACTCCCGGCTGATCGACCAGAAGCTGCGCGGCGGCGCGTTTGCCAACACTTCCAAGATCTTTGCGGCCCCGCGGCTGATCGCGGTCGGAGACCCCATCACGAGCGGGGAGATCGCCGGCGAATTGCGCCGCTGCGGCTATACCGAATCGCGCGGCAACACCATCGGCTCATTCCAGATCCGGCCGGATGGGAACATCGAAATCTTCCCGGGCCCGGATTCGTATTTCGACGAGGAGGCCGGCGTAGTCAAGTTCGCGAACGGCCGCATCTCGCAGATCGTCTCGCTGCGCGACAACACGGCCCGCGGCCAATACCAGTTGGAGCCGCAGCTTATCACCAATCTCTCGGACCGCAACCGCGAAAAGCGCCGCCTGGTAAAGTTCGCCGATATTCCAAAAGTCCTTATCGACGCGGTCACCTCGGCCGAAGACAAGCGCTTTTTCCAGCACCAGGGCTTCGATCCCCTGCGCATCATGAAAGCGGTTTACGTAGACGTGAAGGAGGGGCGCAAGGAGCAAGGCGCTTCCACGCTGAGCCAGCAACTGGCGAAGAATCTCTGGCTCGATCCGGAGAAGCGCTGGACCCGCAAGATGGCGGAGCTGCTGATTACGCTGCGCCTGGAGCAGACGCTTTCCAAGCAGCAGATCTTTGAAGACTACGCCAACCAGATCTATCTTGGCAGCCGTGGCAGTTTCAGGATCAACGGTTTTGGGGAAGCGGCGGAAGTATATTTCGGCAAGGACATCCGGCAACTCACGCTGCCGGAGGCCGCCACTCTGGCCGGCATAATCCAGCGTCCGGGATATTACAATCCGTACCGCAATCCGGATCGCGTCCGCGAGCGCCGCAATCTGGTGCTCTCCCTTATGCGCGAGAACGACGATATCGGCGACCGCGAATATGGGCTGGCCGTGGAGTCGCCCTTAAGCCTGGCGAAAGGCGCCACACAGTCGCAGGATGCTCCCTATTTCGTCGACGAAGTGAACGAATTCTTGCAGAGTCAATTCCAGGATATCGATTTCCAGGCCAATTCGTTCCGGGTCTACACAACGCTCGACCTGGACCTGCAGCGGGCCGCGGGAGAGGCCATCCGGGAAGGCATGCAGGGAGTGGACGATCTGATTCGCAAGCAGAAGCGCTTCAAGGGCCAGCCGATTCCCGAAGCGCAGTGCGCGCTGATCGCGCTAGACCCGCATACCGGCGAAATCAAGGCGCTGGCCGGCGGGCGCAACTACGGTGTCAGCCAACTCGACCATATCCTGGCCAAGCGACAGCCCGGTTCGATCTTCAAGCCATTCGTTTACACCGCCGCGTTGAATACGGCTATCGAAGGCGGGCCCCACGTCCTGACCGCCAGCACCACCGTACTGGATGAGCCGACCACATTCTGGTACGATAACAAACCGTACGAGCCAAGCAATTTCAAGCACGAGTTTTACGGCACGGTCACCCTGCGCCGGGCGCTGGCCCATTCCTTGAACGTGGCCACGGTCAAGGTGGGCGAAATGGTGGGGTTTGACGCAATCGTCGACCTGGCGAAAAAGGCGGGTTTGAATTACAACATCCAGCCCACGCCCGCGGTGGCGCTTGGCGCATACGAAGTGACCCCCATGGAGATGGCTGGAGCTTACACTATCTTCGCAAACCAAGGCGTCTACGTGAAGCCCAGTTTTGTCTCCATGGTGCGGTCCCAGGATGGCGCCGCCATTTACAACAACAAGAAGGAAGAGCGCACGGTGCTGGATCCGCGGGTGGCCTATCTGATGACCAATCTGATGGAAGAGGTGATGCGTAGCGGTACCGCCGCGGCCGTGCGATCGCGCGGCTTCGGGGTCCCCGCTGCGGGTAAGACCGGGACTTCCCACGATGGCTGGTTTGCCGGCTACACTTCCGGCCTGTTGTGCATTGTGTGGGTGGGTTTCGACGACAACCGGCAGTTGGACCTGGAAGGCGCCCACTCGGCGCTGCCCATCTGGACCGAGTTCATGAAGCGCGCGCTGCAATATCGCGCGTATCGCAACGCGCAGCCCTTCCAGGCTCCCGATGGCATCGTATCCGTGCAGATCGATCCCGAGTCGGGGATGCTGGCCACGCCCTACTGTCCAACCACTATATCGGAAGTTTACATTTCGGGATCGCAACCCGTGGTCTCGTGCCCGCTGCATGGCGGAGGGCAGAGCGCAACGCACGTGGCCGGCTGGGAAATCCCCGGCAATGCGCCTAGTGTAGAATCCGCGCCCCACGTGGGCGCGCCGCCGCCGGCAATCGCGGTGCGCCAGCCGGCTCCCGGCGCAGGCAGCGCCCCACCCCCTGCAGCGCAGACTGCCCAGAAGGCCGAAAAGCCCAAGGAAAAGAAAAATCTTTTCCGCCGGCTGCTAGGTGTGTTTAAATAGAGCCAAAGGGGGAGGCCCGTATGCTTTCCGCTCGCAACCTCGTCGTTCTTTTCGGCGCGTGCCTCATTTTCGGGATGGCTTTTGCGCAGGATGTCAAACCTGCTCTCGACTCTCAGCCCGCCAAGCCAACCTTATCGGAGACCACCGCGGCAGCGCTCCCGCCGCTCAAACCGGAGGACCGGGGCGACGTCTACATGGCCCGCAAGATGTATCGCGAAGCCATTGAGTCGTACGAACAGGCCCCACAGGATTCCGCCGTGGTGTGGAACAAGCTGGGCATCGCCTATCACCAAATGATGCAGTTGGATGCGGCCATGAAGCGCTACCGGCGCGCCATTCGCCTGGACGCGAAATACGCCGAAGCGATTAACAACCTGGGAACCATTTACTACGCGGAGAAACGCTATGGCAAGGCGACCGGCTCTTATAGGCACGCACTGAAGCTGGCGCCCGGGTCCGCGTCCATTTACAGCAACCTGGGCACGGCGTATTTTGCCGAGAAGAAATACAAAGAGGCTTGGGAAGCATACAACACGGCTTTCCAACTCGACCCCGAGGTCTTCGAGCACCGGAACACTTATGGCGTGCTGCTGCAGGAGCGCACCGTCGAGGAACGCGCCAAATTCCACTACTATCTGGCCAAGATATACGCCAAGCAGGGCCAGCCGGACCGCGCCCTGCAATATATCCGGAAGGCCCTGGAGGAGGGCTTCACCGACCGTAAGAAGTTCATGCAAGATCCGGAGTTCGCCGCTATGCGCGACTTGCCGGAATTCAAGGAGCTACTCTTGCTGGAGCCGCGTGTACTATAGCCCCCCGTACTGACGTGCGCGGTTCAGCGGATTCCATGCGTTGCCGAGCCGCAACCGTCAGAGTGCGGTGTTTGCTCGTGCTCCTCGTGGCATGCCTGATGTCGTGCGCGCGCCGCGATAGCCCACAGACGGTGCCCCAGGTGGCCGTCCTGCGTTTTGAAAACCTTTCCTCCGACGCATCCTTCGACTGGATGGGCCGCGCCTTCGCCGAGATTATATCGTGCGAACTGCAAGGTTCCGCGCAGCGGTACGCGGTGCAATGGCACGCCCTGCACGCCTTCGATGCCTCGCTCGGCAGGCGGCCGGCGGGAGCACCGGGGATCTCCGCGGAGAGTACCGGGGCGCTGGTGGCGGGATCCAACCAGATCGTGTATGGCGACTTCTCCATAGTCGATGGCGTACTGCACGCCACCGCGACCGAAGAAGATCTTGCCACGCACAAAATGGCGCCGGTGACTTCCGCCGAGGGGTCTGCCAGCGATGGCGCCATCTCCGTGGCCGAGGCGCTGGCCCGGCAGTTGGGCGGAACGCACCCGTTCGGCACACGAAACCCGCAGGCGGTGCGCGACTATGTGGCCGCCGTAGAGGAACCGATTGCGGATTCCCGGCTTTTCGCCCGGGCGGTCGCGGACGACCCCAACTTCGGACGCGCATATGTTTCCTGGTTGGATGTGGCGATCGTCCAGCGCGACCGCGCCTTAGCGGACCGGATCGTCGAACAGGCGCGTCTCCACCGGATTTCCGCGCTGGACCGGGCCGAAATGGACCTCGGTGCGGCCGTTTTGCACGGCGACTTCAACGCTCAACTGGACGCGCGGCGCGAACTAGCCCGGCTCGACCCGGCAGATCCCAACCACCATCGCGCGCTGGCCGAAGCGCTCGCCAAAGTGCGCGACTACGACGGCGCCATTGTGGAATTCCGCCGCGCCCTCTCCATCCGGCCCGACGACGTGGAGGCGCTGAATGCGATGGGCTACGCAGCGGCCTATTCCGGTGATTTGCCCACCGCCATTAGGGTACTGCGCGGTTATGAGCAGTTGCGCCCGGACCAGCCGAATCCGCTCGATTCGCTGGGTGATGCGCATTTTATCCTGGGCCACTTCGCCGAAGCGGAGCGATTTTATCTGGCGGCGCAGGCTAGGGCTCCGGGCTTCTTGAACGGCGGCGAAGAACTGAAGGCCGCGCAGGCGCGACTGATGACGGGCGACACCGCTGGCGCCACGGCGCTGTTCAACCGGTATCTGGCCGGGCGGCAGGCGGCGCACGATCCGTTTGCCCCGTATCACGCGGCGGCGTGGCAGTGGCATACCGGCGCGCGGCGCGCGGCCATCGCTGCCCTGGACCGTCTGGCCCGAGCTATGGCCCGGGCAGATGCGGCCCCAGTTGGGCGTGAAGTGGCTTGCCGTGCCGACGCGCTGGCGGCCATCTGGCTACTCGATTTGGGAGACCGCGCGGGAGCCGCGGAGCACGCCCGCAAAGCGGTGGCCGAGGCCCTGCCCGCAGCTTCTCCGCTCGCCGCCTTGGTGGCATCTTTGGCGCAGCCGGAAGCCTCTCCGCTGCCCGCGCAATCTCCCTTAAGAGATTATGGGCGAGCCTACGCGCTGCTATTCGCCAGGCAGTTTCAGCCCGCGGCGCCAGCGCTCCAGGAACTCTACCGGCTTCCTGCCGGCGAACCGGACGATGGCTTGGCCGTCTTGCTCGCCTGGGCCTACGAGGAGACCGGCGATTGGCAGCGCGCCGAGCCATTGCTGCGTCTTACCCCGCTGCCGCAAGCCTCCGGCCTGCCGATGTTCTCCTCGCTCTACTTTCCTCGTTTGTTCTTCTTGCGCGGCGTGGTGTTGGATCGCGAAGGTCATCGCGCGGAAGCGGCCCGCTACTACCGGATTTTCCGCGCGCTTTCGGGCTCGGATAACGCTATTTGGGGCGAAGAGCCGCGCGCCCGCTGACTTAACCAGGCCGGTCATTCGCGTTCCACACGGAACGAGTATGCCTCATGCGCGGGGCCGGCACGGGCGTCCAAGGTCAGTACGTAGTCGCCGCGCGGAATATTCCGGGCGGGCAGTGTGACCGCAACCGTCTGGCTCCCGCCCGGAACAAACTCGCTCCAGATTTCAGCGCCTCCGGGAAGGGTCAGGGCGGCGCGATACCTCGGCGCCTCGCCTCCAGGCTCGATTTCCAGAGTCAACCGCACGTTCTCGGCTTCGGGCGCTATGCGGAGAGCCACGGGATCGGAGCGGACGTCGCGATCCAGAGCCGGCCTCAAGGCAAATGAAGGAATAACCGGCGATGGTGCACTCTTTGCGACTGTTATGGCATCGCGAGCGATCGTTTGTCGAAGGCGCGCGTCAATCCGCGCAATCCGGGTTTGCTGCCACGCGATAAAAACGAAGCCGGCTAGAATTGCCGCGGCGGCCGCCAGCCGCCAGTTGCGCGCGCGCGGGCCGGCGTTTGCACGCACGGGAGCCGGCAGCGATCCCGTCACAGTCATGATCGCGGCACAAAATTCGACCTTTTCCCTTAGCCCGGGCAAACTCAGGTACTTCCGCTCGAAGCTCCGGGCGTCGTCCGGCGAAAGCCTTTTCAGAAGATAGTCGCGAATCAGTTCCTGTTCGCAGGCGCCGGCCAGGACGAAAAAGGCGTCGTCGGCGAAGTAGCGCTCCTCGACTTCTCGCACTTCGGATTCAGGCAACCGGTTCAACAGGTATGCGGTCAACCGCGACCGCTCACCCGGTTCTGGCAACATTTGTACTTCCATATCGACTCTCATCCCGAGCGCCTGTAATCGCCCTTTTGCATTGGTTTGCGCACCAAGTCGCGAAGCGTTCCGACAATCCGAAAGGCGCGTATTCGTAACGCATTCGGCGATTTCCCCAATCGTTCCGCAAGTTCCCGGCGATCGTCCTCGAAGTAGTCTCGTATGAATTCGCAATCCGACGTGTCCAGCCGGTTGAGACACTGTTCTACCAGGATCAGCTTGTCCCTGCCAACGGCGATGTTTCCGGTCGCGGGGCTGTGCAGTTTTTCGTCGAACTCGACCGCGGGCGCCTTTTGTTCCATACACACGCGCGATGCAATCCCATAGCAAAAGTGCGTGAATTCGCTTGTGATTTCAACTCCCTCCAAGCAGCGCCGATGGGCGCGGAGCACCACTTCGTCGGCCAGATCCTCCGGATCCGCGCAGCCGCGCTGCAAGAAATAGAAAACAAGCTTGGCCCGCATCATCAGGTACTTACGTTCGGCCTTCTCCGGGTCGGGATCGAGAAGAGGGAGAAACCCGGCAGTCCGCTCCCGCACGCTTTCCGGGCTCACGAAGCCGGCCTCCCCTCTGGAATTGGTCTCCATTCGCCTTCCAGCGAGAATCCCGACCAGTAGGCCGGATCTTTCCATCTCGGATTGCGCCACAGAGCTTCGCGTGCGGCCCGGAGAGCACGTACAGGGGAAGGTAATCCCGGCTTCAGGAGGTCGCTGTAGAAGGCGCGCATGAATAAGGCCGTGCCCTCGTCGTCGACCGGCCACAGACTCACCAGGACGCGCGCGGCGCCCGCGTAGAAGAACGCCTTGGTCAAGCCTACGAAACCATCGCCCGGAACGGCTCGTCCCAGTCCGGTGGCGCAACCGCTCAGGACGGCCAGTTCTACCGGCAAATTCAGATCGTAGATCTCGTAAAGGCTCAGCAGCCCATCCTGCGGCGATCCGTTTCTGTCTACCTGCGATAGGAAGATACCGGAAAGCTCCGGGCGAGTGTTGTCGATTCGCGTGTGGGTAGCGAAATGCACTACGGTCGACCGGCGCACGCTGTCGTCCGCCAGAGTCTTCTTGGTAGCGGCGAAACCAACCCGCCATAGCACGGTGGCTCCCTGCGCGGCTCCCCCGATATAGTCCGCTTCGCGAAGGGAAAATGGGAGCCGGGCAAGCATAGCACCGTAATCTTTCTTTTCGCGCTCCTTTATGCTGCGGGCGATCCGGGGATCCCCGGGGAAAACCGGGTCGGCGAAGAGGGCGATTTTGAAACCGCCATCGTAGCGGACCAGCGGCGCACTGCGCAACGCGGCCAAAACGGATGCGGAGGGGATTCCGGAGATTTCGTTCGCGATCCCAAAGGGCATCCCGGGCCTCGCGGGCGAAGGCAGTGCCGCGAAGGGGACGTAATGCAGAATGCCGTCCGGAGAAACCATGATTCGCTTATCCCCGATCAACCCGGCAACCGGACTCAGGAGGGCGCGGCTCAGACCGGCGATAGCGGCATCGTACCGCGCTTGCAGTTCCGGTGTGGCAAGCCGGCCGCGGCGCAAGCCGGCCAGCGCCGCCACCGGCCGGGCCAGCCTTTCGAGGGCGGCGCGCGGCGGAAGGCGAAACCATTTCACTTCCCGTGGAGTGACCACCCAAAGATAACTGTGGGCCTCTCCGAGTGCAAACTCCAGAAGGATCGTCCGGCCGTCGAGCAATTCGCCGATCGCCCGCGCGGATAGCGGCGACGATGCAATCGCGAACGTAGGCGATCCCTTGGCGGCGATTTCGCCGGCCAGCGACTCGTACTGCAGTTCGAGGTCTTCCACTTCTCCGGAAAGCGCCGCACGCTTGGGGGCTGCTTCGGCGGTCGATGGCAATCGCGCTAACTGTCCGGACTTGAACGTGAGACTGTGGGTAAGCCGCCGCTCGCGTGCGGCTAGCTCCGGGCTCGCCATGCGCAAAGCTTCGTACCGCTTTCCGCCGAGTTCATCCATCCAGGATCGGGATCGCGCGCGCTCGGCGACTTCGAGAGACTGCGCGGATAGAGCCTGCGCGTTGTCCACCGGCTGGGAGTCGAACAACAGATCGAGCATCTCCTCGTAGACCGCCCGGCGCGATGCAAACCAAGTGGCGCGAAGATCCGGCGAATCTACGTTGACGCGCAGTTTCTCGATCGTTTTCATGGCTCGTTCGAGTTCTTCGCGCGCCGCGGCGGTATTCGAACGGCGCCGATCGATACGCGCGATTTCGATGAGCGTGGCAACCGCATCGTCATCCAGATGCGCGCTCAGGCGCAGTTGGAGCGATTCCCTGAGGCTCGCGAGCGCGCCTTCCAATTCGCCAGAGCGAGCCAGCGTTAAGCCGGAATAATGGGTGGCACTGGCGAGACCGCGCGTGTCGTGAATCGACCTGTAGATGCCGACGGCTTCGGCGAGCAACGGCCGTGCGCCGCGCGCATCGCCCTTCTTATACAACAACTGGCCGAGGTTGTTGAGCACATCGGCGCGAGTTCGCGGGTTGGCCGCGCCCGACGCCAAGGTCAGCGCTCTTTCGAGCGGCCCAAGAGCGCCGGACAGGTTGCCGCCGAGGGCCCGGACGCGGCCCAGATTCATCAGCGCGACGGCCCTGGAAACTCGATCCTTTGGCGCGGACAGAAGAGGCAGCGAACGCTCCAGCCACGACTCGGCCTTGCGGTATTCGCCGAGCGAGGCATAGATCAGCGCAATGTTGCCAAGGACCACGGCTTCCGACCGGCGGTCGGTTGCCCGCATGGCGGGAAGGGCGGCGAAATATGAATCGAGGGCGCGCTGGAATTCGCCGGTTTGTTGGAACAGATTGGCGCGGTTATTCTCAACCGCGGCGGTAAGGAACGGATTCTTCAGTTTAAGCGAGAGCGCCAGTCCGCGATCGAACGCAGTGGCGGCCGTCTCGACATCGCCAAGGCGCATGGAAGCCACGCCCGAGTTTGCCAGGGCTTCGATCGCAGGCCTAAGTTCGCTGGAAGGATTCAGATCGAGCGCCAGGCGATATTGGTCAACCGCGGCACGGAAATCGCCCAGAGCCTGGAAGGCGTCGCCAAGCTCGACCAGAATTGCAACTCTGGCAGGGGTATCGCCGAGACTCTCCCATAGCCGGAGCGCCTCTTGCTCTTCTTCGATGGCGCGCCGCAAATTCGCCTTATCGGGGCGCTGACCCAGCTTGCGGGATTCGGTGGAAAGGCGCTCCGCCTCGACGCGCACTAAGTCGGCGGGTTGGCGGGCGCGTGGTCCAGTGAACCCGGCGGTGTAGCGCAGCGGTTGTTTGGCGCTTTCGGAAGCGGCCACACAGAAGCGATAGACGCCGTCCGCCGGGGCGATGAGCGAGGCGCGTTCTGGGCCGTATTCAAAGGCGTCGACACGGGCGATCGGAGCGCCCGCGGGCGAACGAATTTCCACTGCCAAATCGGCGGAATCCTGGGTCACCGATAGCTGCGCGTATTCGTCCGCGGAGAGTTTGGCCGGGTAGCAGTGCGAGCCCGCCGGCGGCGCGACGGGACCGCCCCATGCGCAAAGCAGGGAGATACTGGCGGCCGAAGCAAACTTTCGAACGGAACGGATGCACACCACAGATCAAACGATTGTACATCGGGTGGATCGGAAAAGTCAGACCGGCTCGATACACGGCCGGCGCGGAGCAGGGATTGGCTCCGGCACTCTGGGGGAAAGATTCCCTTGCGTGAAACGGTGTGAGCAAGCGTTTTCCGGGTGACCTGAGGAGGTTACCCGTATGGATTGGCTAACGTGGCTCCTGAGTATCATTGTGGATCAGAACTCCGGAGTGTAGACGGAAGGCGCCCCGGTATAGATTGCCGGGGCGCCTTTTCCCGGATTCGCGAAACATCGTTTTTCTCCAAATGACCGCGCCTTGGGAGAAGATCGATCGATGCGGCGGCAAGCAGTGTCTCGCGCTGTTTCGATGTAATCGCCCCGCTCATAGGTTCCAGTTACCTTTCGATCCTACGCGCACCAGGAGGAACTGCGCGGATACACTTGCCGCACCGGTGTGAGCGGCTAACCTTGCCAACTTGGCACGCGCCTCCCCGTTTAATGCGCTCCGCGCAAGTTTGCAGGACAGGCGGCTGGAGGCTTGCAAGTAACGCCGCGACTTCCTGGGAGTAGTCCGCTGGCTGGGCCACCTTGGATCTCTTTGGACGGAGATCGTGCTCACCAGCCGTAGACAGTTGCTTGGCCAAGACGTCGGCGCCAAACGCGACCGGGTTGGGGGGTGTTTGGTCCTGGAGACGCTCAAAGGCCAGCACCGACAAGTAAACGCATCCGCATCACAATCCGCCCCTCCCGCATTCAGACTTATTTTGCAAGCCGAGCGGTCAGCCCAGCCGCTTCCCGCAAACCGCCTCGGGATGAGCGCCAGCACAATCGCAAACTCAACTCGCTTGCGCCTCGTTGGACGCATCTGCGATCCGGCCGAGGGCCGCGAGAAAGGCTCGACGGCCCTCCAAAGGACGATCAGTTGCCGAACTGATAGAAGAGCCCGACGGTATAGAGCACACTGTTCGCTTGGAACAACGAACTCAAGTACCGCTGGTAGCGAACTTCCGGCTTGATACCCCAATGCTCGCCGACGTACAGCCGGACGCCACCCCCGAAGCCGGCGTAGAGCGCGTTCGTGATAGTGAGGCTTACGCCCTCCGCGCTCGCGGAGAAGTGCCCGGCGCCCATCGCGGCTGTCATGTAGGGGCGTAGCTTGGAGGTGGACGACCCGAAACTGAAGTCGGCCCCGCCGCCGAAATTCGACAAGCCGGCGGTCCCCGTTACGCCGCTGATCGATTCGGAAAGGATGGTGGAATGGTTGAACTCGCCGAACAAGTGAAGGTTATCTCCAATCCGATACGCGGCCGCACCCCCAAAGACGCCGTGAGTGCCGACGCCGCCATCGAGCGTCATGCCGCCACCGAAACCGGAAACCTCGAGGCCGGCTGCCCATGCGATCGCCGAGAAAACGGATGCCCCCGCGAATAGGACGAGGCTCCGGAAAACCAAGCCCCGATTGCGGAGTATCCCTCCGAGAACGGCGCGCCGCGAGGCGGCCAGTGAAACGCGCGTTGTCGTCATTCGATTCATGTCTCCATTTGTGTTAGGAATTACAACCACTCTCATCAAACGAACGCACCGGCGATTTGACGCAAGACTATTTTGGAGATCTCGCGCGCCCCCCCGCCGGCCGCGCTCTAACATGTCCGTTTCACCAAAAACATTTCAAGATTCCTTCGCGGAGCCGGTAGCGGCGGGCCGCCCACGCGTGATATTATCGGCGGTCGCAGGCCGGACCACCATGGAACCCAATTTCCGCCTTAGAAGCGAACACCCGGCAACTTGCCGCGGAACGTTTCGAGCTATCGCCGAAATGAATCGTCATGCGCGCTCATATACGGAGGGGCGCGGATGAATCCTCTTCACGACCTGCTGTCGCATATTAGGCCCACGAGGCGTATTCCCGAGGAGTTTCGTCCCGATGTCGAAGGCCAGACAGTAGAAAAATTTCTGACGCGGGTGCGCGGCGGCTGGCTCTTCGAGCTTGTAATCCGGGCGGCCGCCCAGTACTACGGGATCGAGCGGGACCGCTACGTTGTCGCCGAAGACATCGTGGAGGACGTCGAACTCCGGATCAAGGGTCTCGCCCGCGTAATTGCGCGCGATCCAAAGGACGCCGTTGAAATTGCATCTCTGGCTCGTCAAGAACTCGACCGTCGCATCCAGGGCGGATTTCTGGCGCAAATGGCCTGGAACGTTTTTCGCGACTTGTGGAGAAAAATGAAGCGGGAGCAGAAACGGCAAGGTAGCGCCGCGGACGCGGAGAAGGCCGCTCAGGGCGAGTGGGAAAGGAAGAAGCGGAACCAGGAGGCGCCAATTCCCGACGCGGAAAGGGACGAACGGCTCCGGCTGGTCTTCGGGCCGGGGGCGGCCAGTGCGCCGCACGAGATGGCCGCGTTTGCCTGGGGTCCAGGCCGCACGCCGCGGGCGTTGGTGGAGGACCTCGCCACACTTACCCTGAGTCAGCTTGCGGATGCCTGGGTTCAATGTTTCGCGGAAATTGAACAGCGCGATCGCGCCGAGGTGGAAAGCCTTTTCGAGGGGCTGAAAAACAAGGCGACTAGCGAGCGGCTTTTTGAATTCTGGGATCCGCTCAAGACCATCGACGGATGGGTAGAGAGTGTGCAGGCGGAAATCGTGCGTCAGGGGAGCGCTTCCAAGAAGCCCCTCCACATGCGCGTTGCGTATCTGTACCAACAGAAGCTCGCATACACGACGGAGCGCATCGCCGCTCAACTCGGCCTCCGGCGCCTTGACCAACTGGCGGCGGATTTCGCGCCGCTGTACGCCAAACGCGTGCGCCGGGATGCGGACGACGTTCGCGCCGAGTTTCAGCCGTTGCTGGCGCACGCCAACGCGGCAGCCAAGCCGCTAGGCTACATCTATAAGCCGCACGATAAGGTACTCGACTGGCAGTACAACGTCAGGAGGCGGGCTCGTGCCGCGGAGTCCGAACAATTGAAGGACGGCCTCAGGCTGATCGTCTCGGGCGGGATCGAGCCGTGGAAGGTCATGGCCTTCCTGGACTGCCACTGCCTCCGCAAGACGCCGCATCTGATTGCGGAGAAGTATGGCTTCCAACCACTTACCGCGATGAAAGATGGGTTGATCGCCGATTTTGCGGAGAAATGGGGGGCAAGTCCCGACTATGTCCGCGCGTCGCTTAGCGCGCTGGGCCGCAGGTTAATCGAGCCGCGCACTCCCAAAAACCTGGAAGCATGCGCCAGTGAAGACAGGGATCTGACAAGAGAACTGCAGCACTGGAGCGAAGAAGTCCTTGCCATAGTGAGGCCTAAGTTTGCCCGCGAATCTGGCTTGCGGCTGTTTGCATTGCGGCATCGCCTCCCGGCCGCCGCTACGGGGGCAGAGGGGGCGGCCGCTTGACCATGCCGGCCAAACACTACACCTCAAGGCAAATCTTCGTGTACCTCACGGGACGAGCTGCCGAAGCCGAGGCCGCCGATCTCGAACGCCACCTGGCAGTCTGCGACCGATGCGTCTCGCGCGCCCGCCGGGAATACAAAGCCGCGACAGAGCCAGCCTGGTGGACTCCGCGGGCACCTGAATCGGCGCCAGCGACCGTAGCGGCGCCGGCGCCCGAGCCTGTGCGCAGGCGGCTGCCTGGATTCGGGAGCATTCTTGTCCCGGCGCTCGCCGCTGCGGTGATTCTGACCGTTGTGTTCGGGTACGTTCTCTGGAACATCTCTCGCCGGCGCAGCCCGGATGTGCCCGTCGCCGACCCGGTAATCGCATCCTTAATGGACACCAAAGGGCGGGTGATCCTCACTCAATCCGGCGAAATCGTACTCCCGCGCGGTTCCACGCCGCCATCAGACCTCTCCGCAACAGTGCGGGAGCTTCTCACCAAGACCGTCGTCAGGCCGCCTGACACCATTCAACTGGCACTTGCGGCGACCCGAACAGACCGTTTGGAGCGTGGGCCCTCCGGGGAGGCAGCCGAAGACCCCTTGCTCTTGTTCCCGATCGCCACTGCGGTCCGCGCGACCCGGCCCACCTTCTCATGGAGACCTGTCAAATCCGCCACGGGCTACGCTCTGTACGTAAAAGGGCGGAATAAGAAGGACGTTTGGAGGGGTCCCGTGGGGGAGGGCACCTCGTTCACATTGCCCTCGACAGCGCCCGAACTCGTTCGCGGAGAAGTATACCGCTGGCAGGTGGAGGCCACGGTGGAGGACGAACCCAGACTCTCCCGATGGGATTCGTTCGTGGTGCTCGACGAGGCCGGGCTGGATGCCGTAACCGCCGGCGAGAAGCTATACCCGGACTCGGCGTTACTGCTGGGCTCGCTCTATGAGGCCTATGGTCTCTATGGCGAGGCTGAGACCGAGTTCCGCCGCCTGGCCGACCTGAATCCGTCGTCGGCCCTGCCGGGCGAGATGCTGGCATCCCTCAGCCGGCTGCGCCAGAAATCCGTCAGCTCGCCATGATGCGCGGACTTGGTTTTGCTTTCGCCGCTTTGTTGGCGGTCTCGAATGGTTACTGCCAGCAGTCCGAAAGCGACCGCTTCTTCCAGGCGATCGCCCACAAAGATCCGGAGGCCGCCATGGCCATGTGGGCGGCCGATTCTCCGCACTTCGTTTCGGCCCGCGAGGATCTGCGCCGCCTGTTCGCCCCCAACCGGATACGCGTGGCCGAAATCAGCCCGGGCCGAGCTGTCTTTTACGGACTCGACCATGCCCGCACCTACGTCAGCACCGATATCGAGGTTTACGACACCGTCACTGGAAAACCAGTCGAAGGATTCGGCCGCAAGAACAAGCTATTCGATTGGGTGAAAGAAGCGGATCGCTGGAAGATCTGGCGTTATGCGCCAGCCGAAGCCGAACTGGCGGATGCCTTGATCGCCGCGGGAAGCGCGCCGGACCGGGCTCGCTTGATGGCGGCGTCGAAAGAACTGGTTACCTCCGACCTGGTTCGGGTTCTATATAACGAAGGAGCCGAGGCGGCCAGAAACGGGCAGCCTCGGGAGTCGCTGCGCTTGAGCGATCTGGCAATCGAAGCAGGGGCCGCATTGGGCGACAAGGCGGCGCTGGGATGGGCTTATATCAAGAAAGCCGCCATCCTGCGCGACCAGGCCGACAATGCCGTGGCGGGGCCTCTCGCCCAGCGCGGTCTGGAGCTGTTTCTGCAAATGCAAGATCGCCGCGGCGAAGCGGCAGCCCGCCTCGCGGCCGGATCCATATACTCGCGGAACGCCGAGTTCGACAAGGCCTCGATCGAGTTCGAAGCGAGTCTGAAATTGGCAAAGGAGATTTCGGACCGGTCCGCCGAGGCAGCGGCGAGAGAAAGCATCGGCGAAGCTCTCCGCCTCACTGGCAAACTTTTTCCAGCACTGACGTCGTTCCAGAACAGCCTGGCGATATATCGCGATTTGGCGGATAAAATGGGCGAGGCTGCCGAACTGGAGAACGTCGCCAATGTGTGGCAGACCATCGGCCAAAACCAAAAGGCGCTCGATAACTACCGGCAGTGCGTGACCCTGGATGAGGAATTGAACGACAAACGCGGCCAGGCTACGGATTGGGGCAACATGGGGACGCTGCTCGACGCCATGTCCCGTTACCAGGAAGCGCTGGAGGCTCTGCAAAGGAGTCTGAAACTGCACCGGGAGACGGGTGACCGGCAGGGCCAGGCCATGACGCTCAACAACATTGGGATCGTCATGATGGAAACCGGAAAGCTTTCCGAAGCGTTCGCGAAGTATGCCGAAAGCCTGGCGCTGGCAGCCGAGATCCGCGACAAGGGCGTGCAAGCGATGGCGCTCTCAAACCAGGGAGCGGCGTACCGGTTCCAAGGCCAATATGGGAAAGCGCTGATTTCTCTCCAGGAGTCCCTAAAGATCGAACACGAGTCGCATAACCCCATCGGAGAGGCCAGGTCGCGCGCTATGATCGCCGCACTTGACAACGACTCCGGGCTGTTTCACGAGGCGCTGGAATTATTCGCGCAAACCGTACCGATCTTCGTGAAGGAAGGCATGAAAGCGGACGAGGCGGCCTCCTTTCACAATATGGCGGCGGTGTACCAGGAGATGGGCCAGTTCGGCCAGGCCGCCGCCGGATATCGGGAAAGCCTCCGCATCAAGCGATCGATCCTGGATGCCGCGGGCGTCATAGTCACACTGAACAACCTCGCGCAACTATACCTGGTCCAAGGCGGGTATCCGAAAGCGATTGAAACCGCGCGCCAGGGCGCGGAGCTTGCCCATAAAATCGGCAATCCAGCCGGAGAAGCCCTGAACACGCTGGCCATGGCCGACGGCCTGCAACTCGACGGCAAGCTGGGGGAGTCCGGGAAGGCGTATGCGGACGCTCTGCAACTTGCGGAAACCAGCGGCGCGCCGGACGCTGTTGCGGGCGCCTATACGGGACTGGGCTCGATTCAGGCCGCCGAACACAATTGGAGCGGCGCCGCGGCGGATTGCGAAAAAGCCATCGAAGCGGTGGAAACCATGCGGTCCGGGCTGAATGAGCCAGCGCTGCAGGTAGGTTTCTTCGACCTCCATCAGAAGCCTTATTTTTGCCTGCTGAACAGCCTGCTGGCGCTAAATCGGAATGAGGATGCGCTGCGCACGGCTGAGAGAGCGCGAGCCCGCACGCTTGTTGAAGTGCTCGATCGCGGCAAGGTTGACATCTATAAAGGGCTGCCCGCCGAGGACCGCAAAAAGCTGGAGGAACTCGACGGCCGGGTGGCCGAGCGCGAGTTCGCATTGCGCCGGTCGTCGTCGGATAAACTCTTGCGGGATCTAAGAGCCGCGCGGCAGGCCCGCGACGATTTGGAGCGCGTACTCTATTTGAAAGCACCCAATCTGGCCGTCAACCGCGGCGACGTCGATCCCGTAAACGTCGCGGACTTGAAAGCTTTGCTGCCGGACAGCCATGCCGCCCTGATCGAATATGCACTGGGGGAAAAGGGATCCTGGCTGTTCGTTCTCCGCGGGCCAGCCCAGGCAGGCGGCTCCCCGGAATTATTTGTGCATTTTCTGGCGGTTGATCGCCAGAAGATCGGCAAACTGGCCAAGGGCTATTGGGAGCGCCTCAGGAAGCAAGGCGCTGAAGGATCGGAGGGCGGCGAACTGTTTCGCCTGCTGGTTGCGCCGGCCTACACCGAACTCGCAAAGGTCTCAACTCTCGGAATTGTGCCGGACGGCGGCCTTTGGCTGGTCCCTTTTGCCGCTTTGCGCGAACCAGCCGGGCACTACCTTGTGGAGAGCAAGGCCATTTACTATGCGCCATCGCTCACCGCTCTTCGAGTCATGGATCGCATGGCCGAAAAAAGACGCCCGGCACTGGAGGCGCGGCTACGAGAAGGCGCCCCTCCCCTTCTGCTCGTCGGCAACCCTTCGCTCGGCCCATCCCACCGGGTGGATCTGCCTTTGCGCGGGGCGTTTGCCGAACTCCCACAAACTGCGGCGGAAGTGCAGGGAATCCGCCGCCTTCCAGGTATTCGGGCCGACATTCTGCTAGGCGGCGAGGCGACAGAGGCGAGGGTGAGAAGAGAGGCGGACAGGTATCTGGTCATCCATCTGGCAACGCACGGTTTCTACGACTCAACGAATCCTATGTACTCCGGTATCGTCCTTTCCCAGGCCGGGAATTCGAAAGAGGACGGCATCTGGGAGGCGCGGGAGATCGCGGAACAGAATCTGAGCATGGAACTCGTGGCGGTTTCCGCGTGCGATACCGCTCGGGGCGAAATCTTCGCGGGTGAAGGTGTCCTCGGATTGGCGTGGGCCTTCTTTGTGGCTGGCACCTCCAGCAGTCTGCTAACCGACTGGGCGGTGAACGATGCCAGCACGTCGTTGATTCTGCGCCAGTTCTACAGGGAGTGGGGAATCGGCAACTCGGGCCGGACGCATCACGACAAAGTCGTTGCCCTACAGCGGGCCCAGAAATGGATGCTCGCCCAGAAGGCATATTCCGACCCGTATTACTGGGCGCCGTTCGTTTTGATCGGCGCGCCTCGTTAACGGCAACTGGCACGGCGCTATCCCCGTGGCTTCCCCAGCGCCTCCGCGAAAGCTTCAAACAGCTTCATCTGGGTGGCATCCCGCCGCGCCTGATCCTCGGGATGCCACTGCACCGCCAAAGCGAGCGGGCAATCGCTCCGTTCCAGCGCTTCGATCACACCGTCGGGAGCGGATCTGGCTGTCACCCGCAAACCGGCGCCGACCCGCTCGACAGCCTGATGGTGGCGCGAATTCACCGCGTGCGCACCATCCCCCAGAATTGCCGCCAGCCGTGTGCCCGGCTCGACCAAAATCTGGTGGGCCGGCTGTGCCGGATCGCCGCCGCGCACCACATGCGCCGCGGAGTTTTCCAGATTTTGAATCAAAGAGCCGCCGTGCGCCACGTTGAACAATTGCATGCCACGGCAGATGGCCAGCACCGGCAGGCCGGAGGCCAGGGCCTCGGCTAGCAGGCCCATCTCCAGTTCGTCGCGCGCGTTGTCGGGCGTTTCATTCCCGGGGTGTGGTGGCGCGCCGTAACGGACCGGATTGAGGTCCGTCCCG
>Ga0209333_1000079_pt1 | contig 54075 bp, 42 predicted proteins | sample BlaSpr_A8_OM2_O3_FD_187982 | JGI IMG/M metagenome (GOLD analysis project Ga0209333, IMG submission 187982) | Forest soil microbial communities from Thunder Bay, Ontario, Canada - Black Spruce, Ontario site 2_A8_OM2_O3 (SPAdes) (version 2) | ecosystem: Environmental > Terrestrial > Soil > Boreal... | reverse complement strand
GGGCAGCGAGTGCCTTCATCGCGAAGATGTGGGGTGGCGATGCCGCCGACACGCGTAGCCCGGGATGGTCGAATACCCGGCGCTTGCCCGGGTCGTCCTTTCCGGAGATGTAGATGCTTGCCTGCTCGTTCAGCCACCAGTACGGCAGCGCGAGGTCGTCCGCGACGACACCCCTGCAGGCCAGGCGCTCGCCCAGAGCGGTGAAGGCGCGTTCCATTTCGGCGCGGCCGAAAAGGACGTCGCCAGCGTCGGTCACGCGGCGTCCAGGTCCTGGGCCGACAGGTAGACGCCATGCTTGCGGAACGCTGCCGGCGCCCAGACCAGTGCCTCGGCCCGCTGGACTTGCAGTTCCGCCGGAAACCACGGCCGCCGCAAGACCCGGGACTCAGCCCACGGCGGGGGAGCGAGGTCAAGCCGCGCGGCAAGATGTTCAGCCAGCGCTGCCAGCAGTGCATCCCATCGCTGGTCGCCAACGGCCTCCGGCTCCTCTTGCAGCAGCAAAGGCTGAGTATCGGCCTGCTCCCACCGGTACTCCTCGAGGAACTCCCATACAAGCTTCCACCGCATCTTGGCGTCAGCTGTCCGCGCCAGGCGGTCGCCCAGCTCGGCCAGGGTCATGAGGTGATAGCCCGTCACGGTAAGCCCTCCGCTGCATGTCCGTGCCGTGCACGAGCATACGGTGCTGACCCGTCCTTACCCAGGACTGCGGTGTTGGAGCGGGCCGGTTCCTGCTGTGTTCCAAGATCAAACTGAGTGGCAGATTGAGTGGCAAATGGCGCTCGTGAGAGCCCACCCAGGGCTTGTCGGCGCTCGTCTATGCCTGTGTTTCGCCTGGTCAGGAGACTTCGCGGGCACAGGTGGCGGCGAGGTAGCTGGCGATGTGGCTTGGGCGGGGTTGAGGACGGCCCGCGGGCCGGCCCACCCCGCGCCACGGCCTCGTACAGGGTCTCGGGGCTTAAGGTGTGCCCATTTTCACGCCCCGGCGACCATCCCCCGGGGTGAGAAGACTCTTCACCGGGACCGCGGCCACGCCGGTACCCTGAAGCTCAAGCGCCGGGTGGTGCACGCCAAGTACGCCGACGTGATCGACGCCCTGTACGAAGGCTGAACCGCGGCCGCCACGGGGGAGAGCCGAGGACGGTCACGCCGAGCAGCGCTGCCACGGGGGCGGTGCTCGGGTCCGTGGCGATTCCAGACCAGAACTGGCCCAGGTCCTGGCCGGTCACCCAGTACACCAGGGACAGCATGATGCCCAGGATGACGGCTGCCAGCCTGGTGCGCACTCCGGCCAGGACCCCGATGCCGACGAGCGCCTGCAGGACCACGAGATCGGCCACGATCGATACGCCGTAGTAGGGCACCAGCGCGGAGAGGCGGTTGTCGAGGGCCGCGAACCATGCGGGTGCCCCCGACGCGTTCATGGCCAGCGACATGCTGATGGAGGCGTTGGTATCGGCTCCGGGCAGCAACTGGAGCACGGCTCCGCCGAGCCAGAACGCGGCCCATGCGGCGGCCGTCCAGGGAGCCGGCCGCCGCGTCCCAGGGTCCCCTGTGCTCCGCGGCGCTACGGCTAGGCCCAGCACCGCGTACAGGAGAGCGGCCCCTGGCGCCCCGGTAAGCAGGCTGGCGCCGCTGAAGAGGCCGCCGAGCCCTTCGCCCAGATACCACACTGCCAGCGCCCAGGCCACCGAGGCCCGCAGCGCCCAGCGGGCGCTCCGCGGGCACAGGATGCCGACGCCGAGCGCCAGCTGGAACAGCCCGAAAGCCAGGTCCATGACCGCGGGCTGATGCAGGATGATCCGCGCCGCCTCATTGACCGGGCCGGAGACGAACACCGGCTGCCCCGCTGCCGCCGGCGCGATCACCTGGGTCGCGAACTTCCTGGTGAACATCGCAGGCTGGAACTGCAGCAGCCCGTCCAGGGCCCACACCAGCCCCAGCGCGACCTGGATTCCCCGCCGGGTGACCCGGGGCCACGCCGGGTCGTCTGCCAGCCCGGCTCGCAGGCTCGCCGCCGGAGCCTGTTCGGTGTCCTGCGTCACGTCTTGCGGCTCGCCTGCAGCAGGGCTACCGCGTACGCGGGCCAGTACTGGCCGGCCGCGGGGCCGCCGTTGCAGGGCCCATCGCTGGCACCCGGGTCTTTGATCCACAGGTAGGCGTCGATCCCGGCCGGACCAGGGTCAAGCCTCGGCGCTGGCCCCAGTGCTCGCCCCGGCGGATTGCACCACTGCGGAGCATCGGGGCCGGTGTACGGGCCGTTGCCGTTACGGCTGGTATCGATGACCGCCCCGACCCTGCTGCCGAGGGCGTGCTCCAGCTGCTGGCTCCAGGTTACGACGTCCGCCGTCCACTGGAAGTTCGACACGTTCGCCGAGAAACCGCGGCCGTACCGTATACCGGCCCGCTCGAGCGGGCCCACGAGCTGCGCGGGATTCGTGAACATGCCGGGATTGCCGGCATCCAGGTAGACCCGGGCGTGCGGCAGGGAGCCCAGCCGCTGCATCGCGTACCGGAGCAGCTCGTAGCGCTCGAGAGCCTGCGACGGGCTCAGGCAGCCGCGGGCGATGTCCGGCAGGCCGTCCGGTTCCACGATGACGATGTCGTCGCCGGTGCCGATGGCGGCGGCCAGCTGCCTGATCCAGTGCTTGTAACCCGAGGCCGTGGGCCCGTAGGCGGTTGACAGCCTTCCGCAGGCATCACGGTCGGGCAGGTTATAGGTGACGATCACCGGGATGGCGTGCGCCTTCGCGGCCGCCAGCGTCACCTGCCTGGCCTCCTGCATGTCGTACGACTCCCCGGCCAGCCAGATGCCCGACGGGGTCTCGGCAATCTGCTTCAGCGCGGCTGCTTCTGCCTGATGCCCGTTGACCTTTAGAAGGGCGGCGGCGGCAAACAGCGGGTTGCCAGGAAACGCGTAGAGCCGGGTGGGCGCGGTGGTACCGGCCGTGATGCCCGAAGCCGTGCCGCAGGCCGCGGCGGAGAACAGCGCCGCCACGACGGCCGCGGCCAGGGCAAGGGCTCGCGAGGCCCGCAGGCCCGGCGCCCGGCGCCCTGGCCGCCGCTCGCACCGGCGCTGTCCCATTTGCCGGGTCATGGCACGCGAACCCAGTAACCCGGCGACGGGAGCCCCTTGTGGTTGACCGCGAACAGCATGTAATAGCTGGGCGGCACCAGGTTGTCGTTCGACGGGAGGGTTATCCGGAGCTCGCCATTGCCGGCCTGCGTGAAGCTGACTGCGATCGACCGCTGGTTGACATCGGTGACGTGGGTTGGGTTGTCGGGCCGCATCAGCCGCAGGTACTGGATGCTGGACGCCTGCGGCACCTTGATGAGATAGCTGTGCTGCAGATCCATGACCTTGGGCGCGGCCAGGATGCGCGGCCTGGTGCCCCGGAAGAAGTACGGCGGGTAGTAGATGTCGATTTCATGGTTGAACGTCTGCCCCTCGGTGTCCTGCTTGTTGCCGTAGAGGGGGTTCCCGCCGAGGGTGATCACGCTCCCGTTGGGCAGCAGAATCCCGCCGGAGTGGTAGTCACGGCCGGTAATCGAGTCAGCGGCCCAGGAGAACGAGTCGGTGGCCACGTCGTAGATCCGTGTGTCCCGGTTGTCACTCCCGTGCATTCCGCGGTAGTACCGCGACCCGCCGGTCACCAGCACCTCGTCGTTGGGCAGCAGCACGGTGATCGGGTAGCGCGTCGGCTGGGCCAGGCTCGGACCGCGCACCCAGTCCGGGTTCGGGGCGGCGATGTCGATCAGCGCGGTCCGCGCCGTGGATGACATTGACTGGCCCACGCCGCCGCCGCCCAGCACCATGAACGTCTGATTCTGGGCGGGTGGCAGCAGGACCGAGGCGCTGGTTTCCAGGTCCTGCGGAACCGGTATGCCGGGCACCGGCCGGAAGGCGCCGGTCTTCACGTTCAAGAACCCGGGCGTGCGCCATGCCGCCGTCGCGGGGCCGTACCCGGAGTTGGACCCCGTGAAGAACAGCTGCCCGTCCTCGGTCAGGAACGTCGCCGGGTACGTCGGGAAGCCGTGGACCGGGCCCGTGGTCCAGGTATCCGTCTTAGGGCTGTACGTCTCGCTGTTCATCGCGATCTGGCCGACCTGGTTCAGCCCGGACATGGCCATCACCATGCCGTTGCCCAACTCGGCCAGGGTGGGATACCAGCGGGCGTAGTTCATCGAGTTGATCTTCATGAACCGTGAGGTCTTGACGTCGAAGATGTACGCGTCGTTGGTGCCCTCGAAGTTCTGCTTCTGCAGGGTCATCGGCGTGCCGATCCCATACAGGAGGTGGTTGACTTGCGGCCCGAGCAGGCCCTGGATCTGGTACTGCTCGGCCGACCCGATGAGCGAGCCCTTGCCCTTCTTGACCGCGTCCACCCAGACGCTCTGCTGGCCGGCGACAACGGTCGCCTTGGCGCCGTTCACGCCCGGGCGCCTGGTCGCGCGCGGGATTGTCGTCGCCATCGCCGTGGCGAACTGCACGCCGTTCGGGGCGGTGAAGATTGTGCCCTTGGGCAGGTTCCAGGCCTGGGCGGTGTCATTGTTCATGACCGTCATCGCGCCGGCGGCGTACGTCGGGTCCAGGTTCTCGTAACGGGCGGTCCCGCCCGCGAGCAGGATGTTCCCGTCGGGCAGCTCGATGTGACCAGCGCAGAACAGATCCCACGGCGTGTGGATAAGCCGCATCTGCATGGTCTCGGGATTAAGCAGGAGGGTCTTGAAGGTCCCGGCATTGAAAAAGGCCTGGTTATTGCCCGACCCAGCCATGATGAGCACGTCACCGTTGTAGAGCAGGGTCGAGTGGATGCCGTTCACCTGGAATTTGCCCGGGATATCCAGCTTGGCCCAGAGCCCGTACTTAGCCTCGTAGGCGGCCCTGGTGATCTGGTAATGGTGGTACCAGTCCGAAACAGCCGCCCCGACCGTCGGCACATTGACGGCCACGACGCCGCCGGCCAACAGCGCCACGGCTGGCACGCCCAGCATGCGCCGGACAGACCACCTCCTGCGCCAGACCCCTGGGCTGGTCTTTGGGGTGCGCTCAGGGGCGAGCACCGAAGAGTTGCTCATGGCTCGGCCCGATCCTTTCTCGTGGAAAGTTGCAAATCCGGTGATGGAGCCGAGCGGTGCCTCCCGGTCTCCCGCGAGGACCGCTCTTGGGCCGGGCGCTCTTGCGCGGGGCGCTTCCGCGACGCCGCGCTCAGTGCCCGATCGGTCAGCCAGATGGCGACGGGCGCCAGGCAGACCACCAGGATGAGGCCGGTCCAGGCCATCATCATGGGGAAGGGCCGGTGCCGGAGGATCGCCAGCGGCAGGACGATGAGGGGTACGGCGGCCCACATCAGCGAGTACCGGAAAGTCGACAGCCGGTCCTGGCTCGCCGCATGCCCCTTGGCCGTGACGTTGAACGTCAGCTTGCGGCGCAGCAAGACCTTGATCAAGCTTCGCGCGTATATAGGCGCGGTGAGCGCCGACACGAGCATGCCGGAAAGCCCTGAGGACCCCTTGGGCTCATGCGGACTTACGTTGTGCCGCCGCATGAACCAGTAGAGCAGGAACTGCATGGTCGCTACGTCGACGTAATAGGTGAGCCACCATCCAGCGTTGGTGCGCAGGCTGCTGATCCCGAACCCGAGGTAGCACGCGCTGATGAAGATGCCCATGATCCATCCGATGGCCACGGATGGGTAGTAGGTCAGCATCAGGACGTAATGCAGCATGGCGCCCGGCCGGAACCTGAATGTCACCCGCCAGACCTGGCGGAGTATGGCATCGAAGGTTCCCGCCGACCAGCGGGTCTGCTGGCCGAAGAACTCGGTCCACGTACTTGGCCCCTCGCCCACCGCGACAAGGTCAGGGGTGTAGACCGACCGCCACGGCCTGCCCGTCTCCTTGTTCTTGGTGGCGTGGATGACGAGGCTCGTGGCCATGTCCTCGGTGATGGAGTCGATGTATCCCTTCCTGATCGCGTTTGTCCGCACCGCCACGTTGGTGCCCACGAGCATCGGGCATCTCCGGCGGTTGCCGGCCCGCTGGATAACGCTGTGGAACAGGTACTGGGCCGACTCTGCCCACCGGGTGATCCGGTTTTCCTGGTTGCCGTAAAACTGGGGGGCGACCACGAACGCGACGTCCGGGTCGCGGAAGTAGCCGAGCAGCCGCTCGGCCATGACGGGGAGCGGCACGTGGTCGGTGTCGACGAACATGACCACGTCGTAGTCGCCGGCGTGTTCCCAGAGCCAGCGGTTGTGGTTGCCGTGCTTTGTCTTGCTGGCAAACGTGCCCGTGTCAAACTCCAGGTGGCCCCGCCCCTTACGGCTGAAGTGGCGCACGCCGAGCCGCTTGCACATCTCCTTGACCTGGTCCGAGTTGCCCTCGTCGAGCAGCCACAGGTCGAGCTTGCCGTCGTACACGATGGCCTTGGCAGCCCGGAGCGTCCGCTCGGCCATCTCGACCGGCTCCTTGTCCGGGACGATCGTGGTCAGGAACGCCACCCGCATTCTTGTGTCTGGCTCGACCGGGATCGGGTCCCGCGCCGCCAGACAGGCCCGGGACACGGTCAGCACATTCATCAGCAAGAAAAGCTGCATGATGATGGAGCCGAAGGCCATCCCCACGAGCAGCAGGATGTAGGCGTCGGTCAGCGCCGCGTGCACGGTCGATTGCCACAGCCAGACGTGCAGATGGGGATACTGCGACTGGAAGATCAGCCAGTAGATGAACCTGACATCCAGGGCGACGAGCACCAGCGCGATGAGCCTGGTAGCCAGCCACTCGCGCCTGCTGCGGTGAATCTCCCGGTACTGGACCTCGTAAGGCTCGTCCCAGCGCGGCCGGGTCATCGGTCCAGCCACGGTTGCGTACCGCTCATAACCGAAGCCCGAATCAGCCAGCCGGTAGTCGAACGGGGCGCGCGTGCCCTCGACCCGCATGTAGCGCCGATGGCCGGCATCGCCCTCCGGCCGAGCGGCCGGTGCTGACTCGGGCTCGGGCTCGGCGATGCGCGGCAGGCTCGGCGCAGGCTCGTCGCTGATCGCCGGCAGGATCAGCGTGTCGCCGCCCCGCGGCGCGGTCCCAGCATCCGAGCCCGCTGGCTCGCTCTGAGTCTCGCCGTCCGCCGACTCGACCGGGCCATCGCCGTCCGCTGGCTCGGTCGCCATCGGGCGTCCTTGGAGGGCTGACATGTCTTCTCTCTCCCGTGGGACCAGAATCCGGGCAGGTGGTGATAGGCATCTTGATTGGGAAGGCCATGCCGCTGGCGGCCGTTGCCTGCCAATGGAGAATGAAACGGCTCACATTGGTAGAGAAGGCATGACCTCAGCCATCGCTAACAAGGTAGCGCTTCTTCGCATAGACGGCATCTAATGGGCCCTTCCCCGAGGGCCCCTCGTCGGCCTCGATTCCCGGCAATCCGGGCGCGGCGGCCCTGCGCAGACGCATTAACTGCCACCGCGGATGGCAGCACCAAGAAACAAGCTTGATAACTTGCCGTTACGTTCGTGTTTCTGAGCCCCAATTTCATGCCTCAAACACCTCGCTTGGCCCTGCATGGCGGCAAGGAAACAATCGTGCTAAATCCTTGTTACGCCCGCATTCTGCGGCGTACCGGGCCCGCGACCACGGCTGGAAGATCAGGCAGCTGCTGGCGGCGAGCCAGAGCGACTGGACGGTGTTCCGGCCGCCCCGGCTCACCAATGGTGCGCTGACCCGCCGGTACCGGACCGCAGTTGACGTGCCGCTCGCGCATGCCTGGAACCTGTCCAGGGCCGACCTCGCGGCCGCGATGCTCGGGGCCATCGATGATCCGGCACTGATACGGCGGGCCGTCACCATTGCCAGGTGAGTCGTCCCGTCTCGGTCGTCCCGCGTCGGCCGTTCTAGCTGCCAGCGTGCTGCTCAACAGCATCACCGAGGGGCCCGAAGCGCCGCCCCGGCGGCTGGTGTTCCGCTCCGACATCCGCAAGCTCCCGCAGCCGCTGCCGCGTAGTAATGGGATCGCTCGCCTATAAATGGGAGCGGAGCCGGGCTCCTTGTTCGAGGATGGCGACGGCCAGGGCGTCGATGTCGTCGAGTTTGGCGCCTGGGTTGACGATACAGACTCGCAGAGCGCCGCGCCCGGCGACGGTGGTCCCGGCGATGAAGGCTTGCCCGCTGTGTTGGACGGCCGTGAGGATGTTGCTATTGAGCTGGTCGAGCTGCGCGGGGGTGCCGTTCCAGCCGGCGAGCCGGGCCGTCAGTCACGGCCGTCGGCTGGGCCCGGTGCCGGACCCGGGCCAGCGTTTCGGGCGTGCGCTGGGTCACGGCGCGGGCGGCGGCGCTGATCTGGCTGGCCCGGCGCCGGCGGAATGCCGGGATGCGTACGGGCACGACGTCGGTGCTGGACCCCTCCGGTCAGGCCGGCCCCTGGCGCGGGCCAGGCTGTCCCGGCACGGTCGGATGAAGGCATCGTCATAATCCCCTTCCGGCATTGTTTCCGGCCGGCCGGCGTCCGGCATCCCCCGTTCGGGTACATCGCTGGCCGCGGGGCCGCGGGGCCGCGGCGGCGCGAGAACTAACCGGCCTGATGATGTGCGGCCCGCCTCCCGCCGGTCATCGTGGGATATGCGCCGCGTGAGCGAGGGTCCATCATCGGGGCGGGCCGTGATCCCGGACCGCGTTGAGGAGACCCCGGATCTGCAGGGAGCGCATCCGCGGCTCAGCGAGGCGCAGATCGCGGCGATGGCCGCGCTGGGGCACCGCCGGGCCACGCGCCCGGGGGAGATCCTGTTCCGGCAGGGCCAGCGGGATTGCGACTTTTTTATCGTTCTCGCCGGGAATGTGGCTGTCATCGACGGGTACGAGACGCCGGAGGAGCGCGTCATCGGCGTGCACGGCCGCGGCCGCTTCCTGGGCGAGCTCAGCCTGCTGACCGGCGAGGCGTCCTTCTACACCGCCGTGGCGGCTGACGCGGGCGAGGTGCTCGTGGTGCCCGTCGACCGGCTGAGGGAGCTTATCGCCGGTGATCCGGCGTTCGGGGACCTCGTCCTGCGCGCCTACCTGCTGCGCCGCTCGATCCTGATCGGGCTCGGCGCGGGGCTGCGGATCGTCGGCTCGCGGTACTCGCCGGATGCCCGGCGGCTGCGCGAGTTCGCGGCCCGCAACCGGCTCCCGTGCCGCTGGCTGGACCTGGAGGCCGATCCGGCCGCCGAGGCCCTGCTCAGGCAGGCCGGCGTGACGCCGGATGAGACGCCGATCGTGATCGCGTACGGCCGGCTGCTGCGCAACCCCAGCAACGCCGAGCTGGCCGGGGCGGTCGGGCTCCCGGCGCCGGGCACCCCGCACGCCGGCAGCGACCTGGTGGTGGTCGGAGCCGGCCCCGCGGGCCTTTCCGCCGGGGTGTACGGGGCGTCGGAAGGCATGCGGACGGTGATCCTCGACAGCACGGCCGCGGGCGGCCAGGCCGGGACCTCGTCCCGGATTGAGAACTACCTCGGATTCCCCTCCGGAATCTCGGGCGCTGAACTGGCTGAGCGTGCCGTTCTCCAGGCCCGGAAATTCGGCGCGACGTTCGCCGTGCCCGCGCAGGCTACGGCTATCACCCGCGACGACCGCAACTACACGATCGGCCTCGGCGACGGAACGTCCGTGACGGCCGGCTCAGTGGTCATCGCCACCGGCGCCAGCTACCGTCGGCTTGACGTTGCGCGCCTGGAGTTCTTCGAGCAGATGAGCGTCTACTACGCCGCCTCGCAGGCGGAGGCGCTGCTCTGCCGGGGTGACCCGGTGGCGATCGTGGGCGGCGGCAACTCGGCGGGGCAGGCCACGGTTTTTCTTTCCGGCCATGCCGCCCGGGTCACGCTCATCGTGCGCGAGCCGGATCTGAGCGACGGCATGTCCCGGTATCTCATCGACCAGGTAGAGCGGCTGGGGAACGTGCGGGTGCTGCTGCGCACCGAGGTGCGGGAACTGCTCGGTGATCAGGCCCTGGAAGCCGTCGCCGTCGAGAACAACCGAACGGCGGCGCGGAGCATCGTCGAGGCACGGGCCCTGTTCACGTTCATCGGCGCCGCTCCCTGCACCGGATGGCTGAGCGGCCTGGTCGACCTGGACGACCATGGATTCGTGCGGACGGGCGAAACGGCCCGGCCTGCCGACGCCGCCGACGGACGAGATACCGGCTGGCAGCGCACGGTGCTGGAGACCAGCCAGCCCGGCATCTTCGCCGTCGGCGACGTGCGCAGCGGCTCTGCCAAGCGGGTGGCAGCGGCCGTCGGCGAGGGCGCGATCGCGATCCGGCTCGCCTTCGAGCGAGCCCGGGCAACCTAGCCGGCCCGCACCAGGTGAGGGGAAGCAGGGATGCCAGTGATGAGCTTTGTGGAGTTCGAGCAGTTCTTCCGGGCCGCCGCAAAGGCGAACACCCGGGACATCATCGAGCCCTGGGACCCGCCCATCACCAGGGGGATTGCAGGAGAGCATCCACGCGTACGAGCGCCTCGACGAAGAGATCGAGCTCCGGCCGTCCTCGAGGACCTGGCGGCCCGGCCGCCGCTCGACGTCGCGCTCAGCGAGGAGACCGAGAACCGGCTTCCACTGATCTTCGGGGGAGTCAGCACCGCGCTGGCCCGGACGTTCAAACTGGCCGACGCGGAGCTGAAGGCCGTGTACACCCGGGAGTGAGAACGCACGTTCAGCCTGTTCCGGCTGCTGATTTAGCCCGCGCACCGGGTTCCGCAGCCAAGGCTAGGTGGTTGGGGGATACGGGCCGCGGCGGCGCGCCGATAGTGTCCCAGGCACGTCAGGGCTCATGGCCAACTCGGGCTCGGCCTTGCAGCAGCCCGTCGGCCGGCCCTGGTCGGCATGTCGCCGAGGGAGAGCGCGGGGGGAGTCCCTTATGACCGACGTCGTCACCACAGGGCACCAGCCGATCCGCAGCACGATCCCGGCCCGGCTCGACCGCCTGCGCTGGTCGCCGTTCCACACGCGGCTGGTTCTCGGCCTGGGCACTGCATGGGTCCTGGATGGCCTGTCCGTCACGATCGCCAGTTCCGTCAGCAGCAAGCTCACCCAGGTCGACACACTGGCCCTGTCGACGACCGAGGCGGCCTCGATCGGCACCGTGTACCTCGTCGGCGAGGTGATCGGGGCGCTGGTTTTCGGGCGGATGTCCGACAAGCTGGGGCGCCGCAAACTGTTCATGTGGACCCTGGGGATCTACCTGATCGGCACGGCCGCGACCGCGTTCACCCCGAAGGGCGCGGGCTGGATCACCTACCTGTACCTGACCAGGGTGGTTGCCGGCCTGGGCATCGGCGGAGAGTACTCGGCCATCAACTCGGCGATCGATGAGATGATGCCGGCGCGCTACCGGGGACGCACCGATGTCTGGATCAACGGCACCTACTGGCTCGGGGCGATCTTCGGCACCCTGGCCACCTTCCTGATCCTCAGCTCGCTGCCGACGACCTACGGCTGGCGCGTCGCGTTCGTCTGCGGCCCGGCACTGGCCGTGGTGATCCTGATCGTGCGGCGCAACCTGCCCGAGAGCCCGCGGTGGCTGATCACCCATGGCCGCGTGCGGGAGGCCGAGGAGACCATCCGCCGCATCGAGCAGATCGCGGAACGGGACGGTCAGCACCTTGCGCCGGTGCCGGAGAGCGCCGCGATCGTCATCAAGCCCGAGAAGCGGTATGGCTACCTGACCCTGCTGCGCGTCGCGTTCCGCCGGTACCCGAAGCGGGCGATCCTCGGCGCGACGCTGATGATCACGCAGTCGTTCCTGTACAACGCGATCTTCTTCACCTACGCCCTGGTGCTCACGAAGTTCTACCACATAAGCAACAACTCGGTTCCGTTGTACGGCCTGGCGTTCGCGGCGGGCAACCTGGCCGGCCCGCTGCTGCTCGGCCAGCTGTTCGACACCGTCGGCCGCAAGAAGATGATCTCCGGTACCTACCTGCTGTCCGGCGCGCTGCTAGGCTTCAGCGCCTGGCTGTTCGCCGCCGGGGTGCTGCACGCCGCGGGCCAGACCTTCATCTGGATCGTGGTCTTCTTCTTCGCGTCCGCCGGGGCCAGCGCGGGCTACTTGACCGTCAGCGAGATCTTCCCGATCGAGATCAGGGCCGAGGCGCTCGCGGTGTTCTTCGCGATCGCGCAGATCTTCGGCGCGGTGGGTCCGGCCTTCTACGGATTCCTGATCGGCAACGGCACGAACCGCGCCAACCTGGCCATCGGGTACCTGGTCGGCGGCGGCATCATGATCATCGGCGGCCTGGTCGAGATGGCGTTCGGCATCAACGCCGAGGGCAAATCGCTGGAGGCCGTCGCGGAGCCGCTCTCCGAGGTTCACCCCTCGTGAAACCGCTCATGATCCTTGCCGTCGACCGCGCCGTCGCGCGGCGCGTGGCCGGGACCGACTCCCGGGTGCTCGACCGGGTGATGGCCGGGCTGAGCCGGCTCGCCGACCATGGCGTCCTGTGGATCGTCGTCTGCGCTGGGCTGCGGGCGACCGGCGACAGGTGGGCGCGCCGGGCCGCGTGGCGCGGGCTGGGCGCGATGGCGGCGGCGAGCGCCGCCGTCAACGTACTAGGCAAGAGCCTGGCCACCCGGGACCGCCCGCGGGTGCCGGTTCCCGCCGGACGGCGGCCCGCGCGCCCGCCTCGGACGAGGTCGTTCCCGTCCGGGCACGCCGCGTCGGCGGCCGCGTTCGCCACCGGCGTGGCGCTGGAGAAGCCCGGCCTGGCCGCGCCGGTCATCGTGACCGCGGCCGCGGTGGGCGTATCGCGGGTGGTGACGGGCGCGCACTATCCGTCCGACGTCCTGGCCGGGTTCGCGATCGGGGCGGGCGCCGGCGCGGCGACCCTGCACTGGTGGCCGCGGCGTCCGCCGCTCCCGGCCGCCGCGGTCCGGCCGCCGCGGGAGGCGCCCACGGCGCCCGGCGGCGACGGCGTGGCGCTGGCGGTGAACATGTCGGCGGGGACCACCTTGCCGAAGCTGGTCGCGCGGCTGCGGGCCGAGCTGCCGCGGGCGGTCGTCATCGAGACGCACGCCGGCCAGGATCTGGCCGGGCGGCTGCGCCAGGCGGCGGCGAACGCGCGGATCCTGGGCGTGGCCGGCGGTGACGGGACGGCCAGCACCGCCGCCGGCGTCGCGCTGGAGACCGGCCTGCCGCTGCTGGTGATCCCGGCCGGCACGTTCAATCACTTCGCCGCCGACCTGGGCGTGTGGTCGGTTGATGACGCGCTGGACGCGCTGCGGGCGGGCGAGGCGGTCCTGGTCGATGTGGGGATGGCCGGGCGCCGGCCGTTCATCAACACCTCCAGCACCGGCGTCTACGCCGACCTGGTGCACGCCAGGCAGGGGCTCGAGAAGGCCGTCGGGAGGCGGCCGGCGCTGCTCGTCGCGCTGGCCAAGGTGCTGTGGCGGGGCCGGCCGCATGAGCTCATGCTGAACGGGCGCCGCCGCAGGCTCTGGCTGTACTTCGCGGGCAACTGCGGGTACGAGCCGGCCGGGATGGCGCCCGCGTACCGCCCGCGCCTGTGCGACGGGCAACTCGACATCCGCGTTGTCGACGCCGGCCCCCTGGCCAGGTCGCGCCTTTTCGCCGCCGTCGCCGCCGGCACGCTCGGCCGTTGCCGCGTCTATCATGCCTGGCGGGCGCCGTCGGCCGAGATCTCCTCGGTGGACGGCTCGCCGATCTGGCTTTCCGTTGACGGCGAGGTGGCCACCGCCGAGCCGGGCTTCCGGCAGGGCAAGCGCCCGCATGGCCTGCTGGTCTACCGCAAGGCCAGGACCCCGGCCGCGGGCATGCCGCCGGCCGCACCCGGCTGGCTCCGGCGCCGTGCGGGCGACCGCGAAACCGGCCGCCGCTCCTACCCGAACGGGTGATGCGGTCCCGGCGGCAGCGGCCGCAGCCTGGCATGACCCGCGAAGCGCACGCAAGAAGAGAGGTTCCGGAGGTCCCCCGATGAGCGATCTCATCGTCATCGGCTACCCGGACGAGGCCACGGCCGAGAACGTCTGGCGCGAGCTCATCAAATTGCACAACGGCTGCCTCGTCGACCTTGACGACGTCGCCATCATCCGGCGCGACAGCAAGGGCAAGCTGCACGTGACCACGCCCGCCCATCACGCGGTCGCGGTGGGGCACGCTGAGCGGGCTGTTCTGGGGCGTGCTGCTCGGACTGCTGTTCCACTTCCCGCTCGCCCCGCTAGTCGGCGTGGCCGCAGGCATCTTGGGGGCAGCGCTCGGGGTCGCCGGGGATATCGGGATCAAGGACGACTTCAAGCGACGCGTGCAGGACCTGGTGCAGCCGGGGACCTCCGCCATGCTCGTCATCGTCCGCAAGGCCACCCCGGGCAAGTTCCTGGAGGCGCTGCAGCCGTACGGCGGGGCGGTCCTGCAGACCTCGCTCCCGCACGACGCGGAGCAGCAGCTCATGCGGGGCATTACTGCACGGGATGGCCCCGCCGCGCCGGCCTGGGAGCAGCCGACGGCCTCCGCCGGGTCCCAGGCGCGAGGAGCGGGTAGCCAAGCTGAGGAGCGACTGTGACGACCACGCACGATCCGCATCTGAGCCTCGTCCGGCCCGTGGCGCCCCGGACACCCGACGGCTGCGAGGAATGCCTGCGCCTGGGTACCCCGTGGGTACACCTTCGGCTGTGCCTGACCTGCGGGCACGTGGGTTGCTGCGACTCGTCCCCGCTTCGTCATGCCCGCGGCCACGCCTATGCCATCGGGCATCCGATCGTCCGGTCGTTCGAGCCGGGCGAGAACTGGCGCTGGTGCTACGTCGACGACGCGTACGTCTGACCCGGCACCGGATAAGGAGGGATCAACATGACCGTTGTCGTAGGAGTGGACGACTCGGCGGCCTCCCGGGCGGCGCTGCGGCTCGCGGCCCAGGAAGCCCGCTGGCGGCAGGCCCCACTGGTCGCGGTGAGCGCGTACGAGCCGCCGCTGGCCCCGGTCGGCGGCTATCCGGCCGCCGCGAAACACACCGAAGGAGAGCAGCGGGCCGATACCGAGGCGACGCTTCACGCCGCCGTCCACGACGAACTCGGCGATCAGGCGGCCCAGACCGACCTGCGCATCTCCGAAGGTCTTGCCGGCCGCGTGATCATCGAGACGGCCCGCCAGACGCACGCGCAGCTCGTCGTGCTCGCCGCCCGGGCCGGCATGCCGTCGGTGCCCGGAACGGTAAGCCAGTACGTTCTGCTCAAGGCCCGGTGCCCGGTCACCATCGTCCCGAGCGAGGGCACCGGGGAAAAGGCCGACGACTCGTGAACCCGCGGCCATGCGGCATACCGAGTTCAATCTGATCACCGCCTACCTGGCCCGGCTCGGCAAGGCCGTCATGTTCATCGAGGCCGAATTCCGCCCAGAGGCGGAAAGCCGGCCGGGAAGCCTGGGAATGACGCTGTGCACCAGCCCGGAACCCGGCGTGGCAATACTCCAGTCGGCGTGGAGGACCGGGGATTTCCTGCTGATGAGCAAGGACGCGCTCGAGCCGGGCCGCGAGGAGGCGGTGCGGCGCGCCGCGGGAACGATCAGCGCGGAGCGTTACCGGCTGCCCGGCGTGGACCTGGAGCTTGCCCCGGCCGGCCCGAGCGGCCCGGGCAAAAGCGCGATCGTCCTCGCGCTGCTGCGCTTCACCGACTCGGGCCTCGGCCCGTGGCTGGACCAGCTCGGCGACGGACTGGATGCGGTGCCGGCGCCCTGGGGCCATCCGGTCTCCGGCGCAGAGATGCAGCGGCTCGGCCAGGCCCGGGCCATGCTGACCGGACGGCCGGTGCTCCTGCTGGACGAGCCCACCAGCCACCTTGACCCGGCCACGGCCGATGCCACGCTTATTGCCATGCTCGAGCGGACCGGGCAGCGGGCGGTGCTGTGGGTCACCCACCGTGCGGCCGAGCTGGCTGCCTTCCCGGACGTGGTCGACCTGGCGGTGCGGCATCCCGGCGCCCGCGCAGCCGGGTGACTCGGCGGCCGCAGCGGCCCGTTCTGCGCGGTGTGCTGCCGTCGCGGCGGTCCGAGCTCGCCGCCGACCTGCTGGCCGGTGTCGCGCTGGCGGCTCTCGCCATCCCTCAGGCTCTCGGCTACGCGAAGATCGCGGGCATGCCGGTGGTCACCGGCCTTTACACGCTGCTCCTGCCGATGGCCGTCTTCGCGATCCTGGGCTCCTCGCGTCATCTCGTCGTCGCCGCGGACTCGGCCACCGCCGCCATGCTCGCCGCGGCCCTGGCCGGCATGGCGGCGCCCGCGTCGGCCAGGTACGTGCACCTGGCCGGGCTCGCCGCGCTGCTCACTGGCGTCCTGCTGCTGCTGGCCCGGATGGCCAGGCTCGGGTTCCTGGCCAACTTCCTGTCCCGAACCATTCTGCTCGGGTTCCTGGCCGGCGTCGGGATCCAGGTGGCTATCGCCCAGCTTCCCGGCATGCTCGGGCTGACCGTCACCAGCACCCGTACCATCAGTCGGCTTGTGCACACGCTCGCGGCACTGCCGCGGGCTGATCTCGCGACCGTGGCCGTATCGGCCGCCGTCGTCGCCGTCGTGCTGATGGCCGGCAAGATCACCCACCGGATCCCCGGCGCGCTGATCGCGATCGTGGCCTCCATCATCGTGAGCCGCTCGGCCGGCCTGGCCGGCCACGGCGTGGCCATCCTCGGGTCCGTGCCGCGCGGGCTGCCGTCGGTGGGACCACCCGCCTTCGGCTGGCACGACGGCACCCAGCTGCTCGGTCCGGCCGTGTCGATTTTCGTGGTGATCCTCGCCCAGAGCGCGGCGACCGCCCGGGCATACGCCGCAAAGCACGAGGAAACATTCAGCGCGGACACCGATCTGGTGGGACTGGGCGCTGCCAACGTCGCCGCGGCGTTCTCCGGCGCGTTCGTGGTCAACGGCAGCCCCACCCAGACACAGATCGTCGACGGCGCGGGCGGGCGCAGCCAACTCGCCCAGCTCACGACCGGCGCCGTCGTGCTGTTGGTCCTGCTCTTTGCCACCGGGCCGCTCGCCTACCTGCCGATCGCGGCGCTGGCGGCGGTGGTCTTCCTCATCGCCGTCAGGCTCGTCGACCTCGGCGGGATGCGGCGCATCCTGGCCGTCCGCCGCGAGGAATTCGTCATCGCCGTGCTGGCCGCGGCGGCCGTCGTGGTGCTCGGCGTGCAGGACGGGATCGTGCTGGCCGCTGCGGCCTCGATCATCGACCACCTGCGCCACACCTACCACCCCACGAACAGCGTGCTCGTCAAGTCGCCGAGCGGGCACTGGCACGCCACGCCGGTCCAGCCCGGGGCGCGGACCGAGCCGGGGCTGGTGGTGTACCGGTTCGGCACCAGCCTCTACTACGCCAACGCCTCCCGGCTCGCGGAGGACGTGGCGGCCCTCACCCGGCATGGCGGCAAGCTGCGCTGGATGGTCCTCGACGGCGCGGCCATCGACGACGTCGACTACACGGCGGCCTCGGTGTTCACCCAGGTCATCACCAAGCTGCGGGACCAGCACGTCCGTCTCATCGTGACCAGCGCGGTCGGGCGGGTGCGGCAGCAACTCGACCGCTACGGCATCAGCGCCGCCTTGGGCCCCGGCGCCTACTACGACACCCCGGGCGCCGCGCTCGAGGCCTACCACGCGCGATCAGGCGGCGCGCCATGAGGCAAGCTCAGCCACGAGCCCGGTCCGTGCCCGCGCCATCGGTCGGCGCCGAGCTCTCGCTCCTGACCGCGACGTATCCGTGACGATATTCGCCCCCGGGGGGTCAGGGGTGGCCAGAACTAGCCGCATTGAGGATGTGCTGGCGCTGGGCGGAGACGAGCGTCGACTTGTAGCAATCCGACTCCCACGGAGGTATGGCATGGCAATGCTTCCGGCCCGCCGACGCGGGCAGAACCTTACCGTCGTCGACCCGCTCGGTGAGTTCGAGGACATCCGTGACCGCATGGGCCAGCTGATGAACATGGCGTTCGGGGACTCCGGGCTGGCCAGGCTCGCCGACGTGCCCTGGTCACCCCTGGCCGACGTATCCGAGACCGACGACGCCTACGTCGTCCAGGCCGAGCTGCCCGGAGTCAGCAAGGACCAGGTTGACGTGCAGCTGCAGGACCGCGAGCTGGACATCAGCGGCGAGGTCAAGCAGAACGGCCAGGGCAAGCAGCGTCAAAGCTCCCGGCGCACCGGCCGCTTCGAGTACCGGACCTACCTGCCCGGCGACGTCAAGGCCGACCAGGTCAGCGCCCAGCTCGCCGACGGGGTGCTCACGGTGACGGTGCCTAAGTCGGAGGCGGCCAAGCCCAGGCGGATCGAAGTCCAGGCCCAGAACGGCTCGGGCTGATCACGGGCTCCGGACCCGGTTCCGCGATCAGCGGAACGAACTCCTTTGCCCTCCCGGGCGAGGGCGATGGGTAGCACAGCAAGAGCCGGGAGACCTTTCCTTTCCGGCTCGGACGGGGAGACGGCCGCCGCCGTCGCGGGTAACCGCGTCGGGCCAGGGCGGCGTCTGCGGTGACCGGTCCGTCTGCCCGGCGCGATAGTGCGGCCGTGCGCGGCGGCCCGCCGCCTCGTGGCGGAGCTATTTACGGGCGCGAGCCCGAGCTCCGGGCCGTCGTGGAACTGGTGCGCGGGGCCGTGAAGGGCCGCAGTGGCGCGTTGCTCATCGAGGGTGAGCTTGGCGCGGGGAAATCGCTCCTGCTTTCGTACGCCGGCGATGTGGCGAAGAGCGAGGGCGTGTCCGTGGCCGCTGCCGCCACGGATGAGCTGAGCCGGTACGTGCCCCTGGGCCCTGTGCTCATGGCCCTGGGCGAATCGCCCGCCACGCTGGCCGATGAGGCGGGCCTTTCCGGCCAGGCCTGGCTCGTCGAATCCGTGCGGATCCACCTCGAGAAGCGCCTGGCGGTAGGCCCGCTGCTAGTCAGCCTGGACGACCTGCACTGGACCGACCTGGCCACGTTGAACGTGCTGCGGGCACTTCCGGGACAACTCGCGTCCCGTCCGCTGGCCTGGATCTTCGCGCGGCGCCCGTCCGGGCCGGACCACGAGGTGGGGCGGCTGTTCGACCTGCTCGAGAGCGACGGCGCCCGCCGGATCAGCCTGGCGCCGCTGGCCGATGACGCGGCAGCCGAGATGATCACCGATGCGCTGGGCGCGACGCCCGATTCCGGCCTGCTCGCGCTGGCCGCGGACGCCGCCGGCAACCCGCTGCTTCTCGCCGAGCTGGTCAGGGGCCTACAGGAGGAGGACGCGGTCGAGGTCGCCGGCGGGCTGGCCTGCCTGAGGTCGGCTCATATGCCCAGGAAGATTCACGAGGTGATGCGCAACACCGTGGATGGACTCGCGGCCGAGACCAGGCACCTCCTGGATGCGGCGGCGGTGCTGGGCCGGTCGTTCCGGCTGGAGGACGCGGCCACGATGCTGGGCACGTCCGCGGGCGCGCTCCTGCCCGCCGTCGATGAGGCTCAGGACGCCGGGGTGATCATCGCGACCGCCGACGCCCTTACCTTTCGCCATGAACTTGTGCGGCAGGCCGTCCTGGAGACCCTGCCGCTGCCGGTGCGTCAGGCCCTGGACCGTCAGATAGGGGAGAACCTGCTGGCTGGCGGGTATGCCGCGTCCGGCGCCGGGCATCTGCTCAGCGGCGCCCGCAGAGGTGACGCGGGAGCGCTGGCCGGGCTTGACCGGGCCGGGGCGGAGGTGCTGCGGTCATCGCCGGCCATCGCAGCCGATCTTGCGATGCGCGCTCTCGAGCTGACGCCGCCCGGGGACCCGGGCCTGACCCGTCGCTCGTCGGTGGCCGCGGAGGCGCTGGCCGCCGCGGGACGGCCCGACGACGCCGTCAGGCTCACCTCCTCGGCCCTGGCCAGGCCACTGCCGGCCGCTGCCAGCGCGCGCCTGCGGTGCGCGCTGTCCGCCGCGTTGTGGATGAGCGGGCAACCCAACGAGGCGCTGATCGAGGCCGTGCAGGTGCTCGCCCATCCGCGGCTGCCTGACCCCGTCCGCGCGGACGTGAAGATTGTCCTGCTCCAGGGCCTGGCCGGGCTGCGCGACAACCGGGGCGCGGCCGCGCTCGCCCAGTCCGTCCTGGCCGCGGCACGACAGGAGAGCAGCGACGTGGTTGTCACGGCCTTGGTGGTCCAGGCCCTCGTCATGTGGGACCGGGGCGCGCTGGCCGCGGCGCTGGACCTCGTGGTCGAGGCGGCTCGCATGGCGACCGGCCAGCGGCCGGACCCGCGCCACTTCCTGCCGCATCTGTTCCTCGCCGCCCGGATGGTGGACCTGCGCCGGTTCGAGGAGGCGCGGAGCATCATGAACGCGGCCGCCGATCGCCCCGGCCTGCTCTGCCTGGGCGGGTGGGCAGCCAGCCAGGCCACGCTGCGAGCCCGCATGTCCCTGGCCGACGGCCGGCTCGACGACGCGTTCGCCGAAGCCCAGGCCGGTCTCGGCGCGGCCATCGCTCTCGGGAGCCACGTGCAAGGTTCGGGAGCGCCCGCCATCCTTGCTACCGTGGCGCTGCGCCGCGGCGACCTGAGCGCGGCCGCACGCCACCTGCAGAGCCAACAGGCACCGGCTCGGCGTGCCGAGAGCCCCCACGCCGAGACGTGGGACACGGTCGTGGCGGCCCAGATCGAGGACGCCCGCGACAGCCCGGGGCCCGCGCTGGAGCGGCTGGTGAACATATACGCCGAACTCGACACGCACAGGTTCCTGCTCACCTGTGAGCCGACATGCGCGGCCTGGCTGGCCCGCACCGCCCTGGCGGCGGGCAACCCGGGCCCGGCCAGATCCACCGCCCTGGCCGCGGCCGAACTCTCACGCAGGAACCCCGAGCTTGCTGTCGCCGCGGCGTCCGCCGCCCATGCGGAGGGCCTGGTCAACCGCGATCCCGGTCGCCTGGAACAGGCCGCCAGCGGCCACAGCGATCCGTGGGCCCGGGCCTCTGCCGAGGAGGATCTCGGAGCGCTGCTGGCCGCAGCGGGCAGCCGCGACGACGCGATAACCCGCCTCGACCAGGCGGCCGGCGGCTACGAGGCCACCGGAGCGGACCGGGACGCGGCACGGACGAGACGGCGGCTCCGCAGGCTCGGCGTGCGCCGAAGGCACTGGAGCGCCGAGATCAAGCCCGCCACGGGCTGGCCGAGTCTGACCGCTACCGAGTGCACGGTGGCGGAGCTGGCCGCCCAGGGACTCACCAACCAGCAGGTGGCCGACCAGATGTTCGTCAGCATCCATACGGTCGCCTTCCACCTGCGCCAGATCTTCCGCAAGCTCGGCATATCCTCACGCGTCGAGCTAGCCCGCATCGCCGTGCACGAGCAGCCGCCGCAGGAGCAGGGCGGCCTGCCCGAGCGCACGCCGTCCTATCCGAACGAGTGATGCGGCGCCCGGTCGTCCCCCGCAGCCTGAAGAGCGGGGATGCGCCTCACGTGAACGGGAGGAGCCAAATGAAAACCGATGAAGAGATCAAAGAAGACGTCATCCGCGAGCTGCAATGGGACGCCCAGATGTCCGAGCCCGAGGCCATCGGCGTGTAACCGGTACCCCTGGGCCTGGTGCTGGCGCGACTCTCACACGGTTGGCAGCACGGTCACATCTTCAGACTGGCTAGTCGCGGCGACGGTCCGGGGCCGGGGGCTCGGCGATGATGCTGACCTGAGTATCCGGCTGATACGTGTAGGCTGCCTCGCGCACGCTCTCGTGGGACTCCAGTGCGGCACCCAGGGCGCCGCCGAGCATGGCGACCGAGGTGGCCAGCCACGCGAGCCGGACCTGGTCCGCCACGCCCGCGGTGCTGCGCAGCACGATGCTCAGCAGGTCCGCTGGCACAAGCAGCAGCGCCGCCGCGAGCATGGCGACGAACAAGGCGGCGTAGAGCACCGCCACGCCGATTCCGACCGTGGCCGTGGTGACGATGTTGAACAAGACGACCTGCTCGCGAGCGGCCGGGTGCGGGCTCCGCTCCCACAGCCCGGTTGCGATCATGATAGTCACGCTGGTGACGCCCACCGAGCCGAGAGCGATGATCGTCAGCCGAAGCGGCCCGAGGTACTCGGCGAGCTGCCAGATGTCGCTCGTCACCAGGGCGAACACGCCAGCCGCGAACGCCGCGACAAGCGCGCGTGTCAGCCGCAGCGCGAGCCGCCACGGGCGGTTGGCGCGCAGCATGCCCAGCAGCAGCCAGATGTTCCCGGTGACGACCCGCGCGGCAAAGCGCACGCCATTCTCTCCCTGATCCGTGCGCCTGCCCAGTTCGCGCATGCGCCGGCCAACCCTATTGGCGAGCGGGCTCGGCCGCCCTTCGGTGCCCGCTGCCTGCATCATGTCGCCCAGCATGTGCCCGACCAGGCGGACGATCGTCTCGACCGCGCGCTTGCGCACCGCGACAGGGCCGAGCGCAGGCATGGACAGGACCGCGACGCCATGCGTCGCGCTGGCATGCGCGATCACGGGCCGCCGCGCGGTCTGCAGGGGGAGATCGGTAATGCAGACCACCAGCTGCCAGCCGCGGTCGAGAAGCATCCGGCGGCCCGCCGAGATCAGCTCGCTGAGGACGGTCGGCGGTTCGACCAGCCGGTCCGAGACGAATTCCACCCTCCACCGAGCCCTGGGCAGCTGCACCGCCAGCCGGTCAGCGATATCCGGCAGCAGACCTTCCGTCAGCTCCGACGCAGGCCCTGGCGATGCGAGCAGGCCGACGACCAGTTCCGGCTGCTGCGTTAGGTCGGGAAAGCTCGCCGCAGAGGTCTCGACCGTGCCCTCCTCTCGCGCCGTCCCGGCGAGGACGACGACCATGATGCTCCGCTACCAGGGTTGCAGGCCGAGTTGCTTGCGGCCTATGTCGGCGGGGTGGCGCGGCCGGTCCAGGTGGTCTCGTAGTCCTCGGCGGCGAAGCCGCCGGGCTGGCACCGTGAGGAACGCCTGGCCGAACGCTGCGTCGGTGACCAGGCGGCTCGGTGCGTCGTCGGCACCCCGGCCGCTTCGCGACCCGGCCCCAGAACTGGCTGGCGGCCGATGTCGACGTGCCGGGCTGAAGCTCGGCCACCAGCGGATCGAAGGTCTGCTGGCGACTGGCGGAAAGGTGGTCGGCGGCGTGGGGACTGAGCGCCTCCCCCACCGCGGCGAACACAGCCCGCGAATGGCGCAGGGCAGTCTCGACGTCGGGATGGACGTTACGGCGAGACCAGGAGGTGGCTCTCCACGGTGGCAATCCCCGGCGCTGCTGCTGCGGCTTGCCTTGCGGCGCTCGCCTCCTTCAGGGAGTGCACGTGCCCGTAGAGCTTCGCTGTGTGGTCGGACACTTCGACGCTGACATGGCGCGCGTCTACTTCGGCCTCGCGCCGGAAGGTGTCCTCGATCGCCTCACGGACCCGCTCCGGGCTGGCCGGCGGGGCAACGGTGATGAGATCGGTGATGCCGGCCACGCCCCGGACGTGACGGACCATCCGCTCGACCTCGCGGCGCTGGAAGTCGTACCTGACGTTGCCGTCAAGCGTGACCCAGCCGTTCTGCACGCGGGCGCGGACCTGGCCGGGAGGGATCTGGACGTTGTTGTCCAGGACGTGGGCGATTGCGGTGGCGATCTCGGCATCGTCCCGTGGGGTACCGGCCAGCTGGACATTGATGTCGTTGGCCACGGCTTTTACCCCGTAGACCCGTTCTGCTGCACGTGCGGCGGCCAGCTTCTCGGCGAAGGTGGGCGTGTGGCCGGTCAGGGCTACCGCCCCGTCCTTGACCGCTACGCCGATGGCCTCGGGGTCGGATATCTGCAAGTCCCACCGCAGTTCACGCGTGACGTCTTCTTTGATCTCGGCATCGGTTTTCATCAGGACTCCCCGTTGGATAGGCAAATAGCGTGTTATCCAGGTTGCGCCCTGCGGGGCGGTGCCACATCACACGATCAGGCAGGACCAATGCCGCAGGGCCGGACGGCCTGGTTGCGTGCATGCGGACCTAAACGGCGTGACGGCGCGTGACGGCCGGGCAGCCAGCACGACCAGCTGCGCATCCGTCCGGCGAGCTGTGTCGATGATCACGCATCCGGCAAGTCCTGCGGAAATGCGCAGGACGGCAGGACGGCACCTGGAACGTGGGCGTCGCCAGCTTCTGCGGCCTGCTGGCCCTGGAAAACGGCGGGAAAGACGTCCGCGCTCCCGCACGCCTGCAAGTCGGCCGGCTACCCAGGGTAACGGCCAGCGAAGGTGGGAGGGCCGGACCTCCCCCTGGTCCTTCCCGGGCGCCTCGAGAGGATCCGTTATGACGAATCATCTGGCGCACCGCGGCGGCTAGCCCGATGGCCCGCCCAGTCGCTCCGCGGGCAGCGCCGGCTACCGCGGCCCGTCAGGCGGCCGGCGGTTGCCCGCGCGAGACTACACGGCTTGGTGAAGTGTCAGCAGTGGTGAGCGGGCCAGGCTCGGGGTAGCCGGAAGACCCGGGCACGGCGGAGCCGGTGCGGGTCACCGGCCTCGGCGGCTCCCGGCGCACGCCCCGCCGCCCGGCGGGGCGTTCCCGACGGGCAAGCGGGCGCGCAGGCAGCCCGCGTGCTGCGGGTGCGCGGCGCCGGCCGCTGGCGGAGCAGTACAACAGCCGTAGACCAGTAGACGATTAGACAAGGGGTCCTCCATGAGCGCACAGCCAACCGCAACGACAGCGGGCACGATCGGCATTGGCGGCGACCTGACGGTCAACCGGCTCGGCTTCGGCGCCATGCGGATCACCGGCCAGGGCATCTGGGGGGAGCCGCCGGACCGGGAGCGGGCTAAGGCCACGCTGCGCCAGGCGGTCGCTCTCGACGTCAACTTCATCGACACCGCTGACTCCTACGGTCCTGAGGTCAGCGAGACGCTGATCGCCGAGACGCTGTACCCGTACCCGGACGACCTCGTGATCGCCACCAAGGGCGGCCTGGTCCGGCCCGGTCCCGGGCGGTGGGCGCCCGACGGGCGGCCCGAGCACCTCCGCGAGGCCTGCGAGGGCAGCCTGCGGCGGCTGAGGCTGGAGCAGATCGCGCTGTACCAGTTCCACCGCCCCGATCCTAAGGTGCCGCTCGCCGAGTCCATCGGTGCGCTCGTCGAGCTCAAGGCCGCGGGCAAGATCCGTCACATCGGCGTGTCCAACGCGTCAGAGTCCCAGCTGCGGGAGGCAGAGCGGATCACGCCCGTGGTCTCGGTGCAGAACCGCTACAACCTGGTGGACCGCGGGTCGGACCCGGTCGTTGACGTGTGTAACCAGGAGATGCTGGATTTCCTCCCGTGGGCTCCGATCCAGGACGCCGACCGCATCCCGGCGGTTCTCGCGGCCGCGAACAGCCACCGGGTGAGCGCCCGGCAGATCGCGCTTGCCTGGCTGCTCGCCAGGTCACCGCAGGTGCTGCCGATCCCCGGGTCGGGGTCGCCGGAGCACGTGGCGGAGAACGTCGCCGCCGCCTCGATCGAGCTGACCAGCTCCGAGGAGAAAGCGATCAGCAACGCAGCGGTATGAGGCAGCCTGCTTTGCGGTCGTGGTCCTGTCCGGCTGCCACGCCGGCGGGCCCTGTTCTCGCTGCTATGCGGGCGGGTCCTGTTCTGCCGCTATGCGGGCGAGCTCGACCCGGGACGAGATGCCGAGCTTGCGGAAGACCTGTCGCAGGTGGAAGGCGACCGTGTGCACGCTGATGAACATCTGGTCGGCGACCTGCCGGTTGGTGAATCCCTGGGCGACGAGCTCGGACACCGTGCACTCGGTTCCGGTGAGGCTGGGCCAGCCGGTCGACGGCCTGGTCTCGACCGCCCAGTGCCGCCGGCGGACGCCCAGCCTGCGCAGCCGCCTGCGCACCCGCGCGACGTCCCTGGCCGCTCCTGCCGTCTCGTAGCCTTCGAGCGCCTGCTCGTGGCGGGCGATGGCGTCGCTCTGGCTGCCCGTGGCGGCCAGCAGCTCGCCGAGATCCTCCGCGGCGGAAGCCCGGCTCCATAGATCGCCCTGCTCGGCCACTGCCTGCTCGAGACGGGCCGGATCCTGCGCGACGATGCCGTCCGCGTGCGCGGCGGCGGCGGCCGCGAAGCCAAGGCGCGGGCTGGTGCGCGAGATCTCGCCCGCGGCCGCGGCGGCGGCCGCTGCCTTTCCCGGCTCTCCCGCCGCCAGGGCGCAGCGCGCCAGCCAGGCCGCGCACGCCGGGTCGCACATCAGCAAGAACCGGTGCGTCTCCAATTCGGCGTAGACGTCAGTGAGCATCTTCACCGCCGCCTTGGGCCCGCTCTTCGCCTCCTCGACCTGGGCTGCGACGACCGTGTCCCAGGTGTCGGCGTAGGCGGGGCCCGGGCTCCACGCCTGCGGGCTCTGCGTGTGCCGTGCGGCGGCGTTCAGGTCACCGCGGCGCAGCGCCACGGTGGCGAGGATGGCCGGGGCTCCGGAGCCGTGCAAGTGGCTGCCGAGTGCGGTGGCCACGCTCAGCTCGGCCTCGGCCTCGGCCTCGGCATCCTCCAGCCTGCCCGCGGCAAGGGACATCCGCGCGCGCAGCGTGGCCGGGGTGGCGGACCAGCCCGGCTGGCCAAGCAGGCCGGCCCAGTCGTGCGCGGCCCGCATGACGCTGCGCGCCGCGTCGGATCGCCGCAGGTCAACCAGCCGGGACGCCAGGAAGAGGTGCGGGTGGCACCTGCGGACCCCTGGCTGCTGGTCGGCCGTCAGCCGGACGGCGTCGGCGGAGAGGGCCAGCGCTTCGCTCAGCCGGCCGGCATCCCAGAGGATCATGGCGCGGGCGAGGAGCGCAGTGATCACGACGTCCACGGATTCCTGTTCCGGCGCGGCCAGGATGGACTCCGCCAGCAGCCCGGCCCTCCTGCTGTCGCGCAGCCCGATCAGGCAGTGCAGCAGGGCGATCTTGGCATCGGCGCGGAGCTCGCCAGGCAGTTGCGGCTCGGCCAGCACGCGCTCGGCCTCGACCAGCGCCTCGGTGGCGCGCCCGCCCATCCACAGCGCGGAGGACAGCGCGCACCGCAGCCGCGCGGTGGTCGCCGCCGGCAGCGGCAGCGCCAGCACCGAGCAGATCAGGTCGGTCGCCTCGGCGAACCGTCCCGCAGAGGTCAGCGCCTGGGCGGCGGTCAGCGAGCGCGGGATCAGCTTCGGATCCCCTGGTGGGGTGAGCTCCAGCGCGCGGGCCGCAAGATCGGCGGCGATGGCCGGCGATGAGGGCAGAACCTCGACGGCAGCCCGGTCCAGCCCAGCCAGCGCCGCGCTGTCCCCGCTGCGGGCGCATATGAGCAGGTGCGCGGCCGCTGATGCGGCGGAGCCGCGGGCGAGCAGCATCTCGGCGATCTGGCGATGCAGCGCCTGCCGCACCGGCAGTGGCAGCGCCGTCGAGATGGCCTGCCACACCAGTTCGTGCCGGAAGCTCAGCTGGTCCTGCGTCGCGACGAGCACCGTGGCCGCGAGCGCTTGGTCCACGGCGGGCAGCAGGGCGGCGGGGGACTTGCCGAGCAGCATCGCCGCGTCTTCAAACCGGAACGAGCGGCCGAGGGCCGCGGCGGTCTCCAGCAGCAGCCTGGTCCCGGTGTCCAGCCCGCCGAGCGTGTCCTGCACCCGTACCTGGATCCGCTTCGGCACGTGCGCCGACCGCAGGCAGGCCCGGCCCGCGGCGACGGCGACCGCGTGCTCCTCGACCAGGCCTTCGACGAGATCGGCAAGCAGCAGTGGGTTACCTGCGGCTCCGGCGGCAAGCGCCGCCAGCTCTGCATCGGGAGCGGCGCCGAGCGCGTCGACGAGCAGATCGGCCACTGCCGCATCGCCGAGCGGCTGCAGGCTGATCCGGGCCGCACCCTCCCGCTCCAGCAGGTCGAAGAGCAGCTCAGCGCCGTTATCGGGTTCCGGAGAGTGGCGGGACAGGATCCAGGCCAGCGGATACGAGAAGAGCTCGCAGGGCAGCGTGCGGAGTGCGTGCAGGGTAGCCGGATCGGCCCACTGCAGATCGTCCAGGCTGACCAGCAGCGGCCCGACCGTGGCGCGCTTTTCGAGCCGGGTGCGGAGCGACTCGATGAGCCAGATCGGCAGGTCGGCCTGGCCGTGCCGGTCCGCCTCGTCGGCCAGGGTGGCCGTCCATTCACCCAGGGCGCTGAGCAGCGCGCCCATCGGCATGAACCTGCTCAGCTCGTCAGCTGCCGCCGAGGCCACCGAGAGGCCGGCTTCCTGGGCCGCGGCTGCCGCGTACGAGAGCAGCAGCGACTTTCCCGCCCCCAGCTCTCCCTCGATGAGCAGCGCGCCGCTGCGGCCCTTCGCCGCGCCCCGCACCAGCTCGAGGACTGCCCGCAGTTCGGGCTCCCGCCCGCGGATGGTCTGGCCATCGAGGTGGGTCGTGCCGCGAGTTATCTCGAGCCGCGGATGCAGCGGCAGCTGTGTCATGGTCGCCCTTGCCTGTCCCCGCGTGGGCAGCCCGCCGGAGTTACGGTCATCGTCAGGCACCTTGGCACCTCGCCGGCGAGGCTTCGCCGACGAGGTGTCCCCCCATTTCTCGCCGTCGTTAACCGTTCCCCCGATGGTAGGCACGACCCTGCTGCCCGCGTAAAGGTGTCGTACATCTCTCGGCCCGGCCGGCCGCCGCCAGGATTTAAACCGGTTTGAGGATGTGCGGCCGCCGCTGGCCGACGTATCCGAGACCGACGACGCCTACCAGGTTCGCATCGAGCTTCCCGCATAGGCAGGGACTGGATCGATGTGCAGCTGGTGGACGGGGACGGCGTGCTGACGGTCACTGTGCCCAAGTCCCTGGCACATCGCCGCGGTCTCTTCCCGCGCCCGCCGCCGGGTCGGCGCCGACTGGTCCAGACGACCAGAGCAGGCGGCGGCCCGGAGTGTCCATCAGATCAGCAGCCGGAAAAAGCTGAACGCACGTTCCCATTCCTCGCTGTGCACTGCCTTAACGTCCGCGTCGATGAGCTTGAACGTCCTGGCCAGGGCCACGCTGATGCCGCCGAAGATCGGCGAGAGGCGCGCCGCGGTGTCGTCGGCGAGCGCCTTGTCCAGCGGGGGACGGGCGGCCAGCTGCTCGAGGATGGGCTGGATCTCGATGTCCTCCTCAAGCCTCTCGAAGCTGTGGATGCTTTCCTGCAGTCCCTTGGTGATCGGCAGGTCCCAGGGGTCGATGACATCGCGCACGCTCGCCTTGGCCGTGGCCTGGCCGATGATCAGCAGGTCGTAGATGGCGTCGTTGACGAAGTCGAGATAGCGCTTGATGTCGTCCCTGTCGACGTCGACGCCGCCCGCCGCGCGGAAGAACCGTTCGAACTTCACAAAGCCCATCACCGCCATGGCCACCTCCGCTCAAGAATCGTCATCAAGCCGACCACAGCCGCGGGAGACGCGCATCCCCCGCTCGGGTAGGCCAGTCGGCCGACTACCCGATCGTGCGGGTTGACGGCGGCGCGGCCGCGAGCCCAGCGTGAGGAGAGAGCGCCGCCGCCGTGGCGCCGCGCGCCACCACCAACGGACGAGAGCAGCCGCAGGGACTAGTCATGATGCATGCAGGGTTCAACCTGTTCACCGGAGATCCGCTCCGGCTGGATGACTCGATGAAGTACATCGAGTCCACGTTGCGCCCGCTGGTCGAGAGCCAGCCGGGCAGCCTGGGGATTTCGCTGCACGCGGACCCCGAACTGGGACTCGCGGTGCTCGCGACGTTCTGGCGGAATGGCGACTACCTGCGGGACAGCGAGTACGTCATCGGCGACAGCTGCTCCGAGGCGGCGCGCCGCGCCGCGGGGACGGTCACCGTCGAGCACTACTCGGTCCCGGTGTTCGAGCGGGACCGGCCGATGATCCCTGGCGCGGGGGTGCGGCTGACCAGGATGGACGTCGCTCCGTCCAGCGTCGACGACGCGATCGAAGTCTTCGGGGACACCGAGACCCCGTGGCTGGCCGAGGAGGCCGGCTGCAGCAGCGTGCTCTACCTCGTAGACCGCGACTCCGGGCGATCGATCAGCGAGACCGTGTGGCGGGATGCCGCGGCCCTGGCCGGAAGCCGCAGCGCCGCGGCCGCGGAGCGGGTGCGGGCGGCGCAGACGGCCGGCTGCGTCATCCGCGCCCTCCAGGAGTGCACGCTGGTGGTCAGCTCGGCGCGGAAATAGCCGGGCTCATACGTGCCTCATACGTAGGCCTCGTCCACGTAGCACCACCGCCAATCCTCGCCGGGCTCGAACGACTGGACGATCGGATGCCCCACGGCGAACGCGTGGCCGCCGGCGTGACGGAGCAGGGATGAGTCGCGGCAGCCGACATGCCCGCAGGTCAGGCACAGGCGCAGGTAACCCGTTCGCTGTCGAGCTGCAGGCACTCCGCGCAGCCCTCCGGCGTTCGCGGCGCTACCGGGCGCACCAGGCTCAGGTGCGGATCGAGCATCGTAGCCAACTGGCTCCCTCCTCACTCGTTCGCCATCAAGGCCGCAGCCCCGTGCGAGGATCGGGAGTAAAGCGCGCGGAGCTGCAGCGCCAGGGAGGTGGGGGTGTGCGGTCACGGAGCGACCGCGAGGTGGCTTTCCACGGCGGCGACGCCGGGGGCGATGTCCCGGGAGGCCGGATGCGATGATCTTGTCGTCGTGCCCATGAGGTTCCCGGATTTCCGCAGACGCCAGCCGAGGCGGATCGGTGCCGCCGCCCGCGCGGTGGCGGAGCGTACGCCAGGGACCCTGAGTCTCGTGCGCCACCGGGCCCAGCCGACGGCCGTGACCGTGGCCCGGCTGGCCGCCACGGCGGTGTTCGCCTACCTGGTTGCGCTGCCGTTCCCGGTCACGCCGCGGCCGGTGCTCGCGCCGCTGACCGCGCTGCTGGTCGCCCAGGTCACCCTGTACCAGACGCTGTTCAGCGCGGTTCGGCGGGTGGGAGCCGTGCTGGCCGGGGTGCTACTGGCGGTCGGGCTGTCGGCCCTGGTCGGCTTCACCTGGTGGAGCCTGGGGCTGACGGTCGGGATCGCGCTCACGATCGGGTACGCGCTGCATCTGGGCGATGCCGTGCTCGAGGTCCCGATCAGCGCGATGCTGATCCTCTCGGTGACCGGAGTGCGGGCTGCGGCCTCCGGGCGGATCATCGAGACCTTCATCGGGGCGGTCGCCGGGCTGCTGGCCGGGATCGTCCTCGCCCCCCCGCGGGTGCAGCCGGCGGCCGAGGCCATCGAGGACCTGTGCCGCAAGATGGCCGACCTGCTCGACCAGATCGCGGCTAGCTTGCGCGACGGGTCGGTCCTGGATCAGACCGATGAGTTTGTCCGGCAGGCGCGTTCGCTGGCCGGCGAGATCGGCCGGGCCGATGAGGAGCTCCGCCGGGCGGAAGACAGCGTCCGGCTCAACCCGGGCATCCCGCGGAGCCTGCGCCAGCTGCCGAGTGCCGCGGTCAGCCTGCGCGACCGGCTGGAGACCCTGGAGCACGGGGTGATCATTATCCGGGTGTTCGCCCGCTCGCTGGCCGACACGATCCGGCTCGGCGGCGATGACAGCCCCTTGCTCGATCCCGAGGCGCGGGGCCGGCTGGCCGACGCCCTGGGCAGGCTCGCCGCCGCGGTGCGCGTCTATGGCCGCCTGGCCGTCGTCACCGACGCCTCCAGCTACGAACGGCTCGTGGCCGAGCTCTCGCGGTACCTGCAGGAGGCCGAGGAACAGCAGGACCGGCTCAGCGAGCTGCTCCGGGCCGACCCGGCCACCCGGCCGGTCGGCTGGCCGCTGCGCGGGGAGCTGATCAGCCACCTCGACCGGCTGAGGAGCGAGCTGCAGGCGGGCAGCCCGGCCGCGGCGCTGCGGATACGGCGGGAACGCTCCTGGCGTCGGCCGCTGCAGGCGGGCAGGCGGCAGCGGCGGTCGCCGACCCGGCGCCGCCCGAAGGCCTTATCCACGGTGCGCGGCGGCCCGGGCTGGCCATTCTCAGGTTATGGACAAGCGCATCCGATTCATGAAGGGCCTGACCAAACCGATGCCGATGGCGGCGGGGAGCACCTTCAGGCTGCGCCGAGACCACGACCCGGTCTGGACCGCACGCTGCGCCGCCGCGAGGCGGACCCGCTGCTCGCCGGCGGCGCGGGGCTGCTCGCCGATTACCAGGACCGCCTTGCCGCCCAGGACGAGCTCGGATTGCTGGTCGTGCTGCAGGGGCTCGATGCATCGGGCAAGGACAGCACGATCAAGCACGTGATGAGCGGCCTCAACCCCCAGGGCGTCGCGGTCCGCAGCTTCAAGAAGCCCTGCGGCCGACTCTGCGGCCGCCGGCCAGATGGCCGAGGTCAGGGCCGAGCTTATGGCTGAGCCGACCGGTCGGCCGGCCGCCTGACCGGGCGCGGTCCCGCGGGCGCCGGGCGCGGCAGCCGCCCCAGGTCCAGCGTGCAGGGGAAGGCGGCCAGTTCCTCGGTCCGGTGCGTGACCCAGAGCAGCGATCGCTGCCTGGTCCGGTCTAGCACGGTGGCCAGCACGGCGTCGGCGGTGGCTCGGTCGAGATGGCTGGTCGGCTCGTCGAGCAGCAGCACCGGCCGGTCGGCCAGCATGGCCCTGGCCAGGCTGAGCCGCTGCAGCTCCCCGCCGGACACCGGGTGGCCCCAGGGCGCGAGCACGGTGTCCAGGCCCGCGTCGAGCTGTTCCAGCCAGGTGCCCAGCCCGAGGTCGGCGAGCAGCCCGGCGATCTGGGTGTCCGTGGCGTGCGGCGCCCCGAGGCGCAGGTTGGCCCGCACTGTGCTGGGGAAGAACGCTGGCTGCTCCGGGCTCCACGCGATCAGCGCCCGCAGCTGGTCCGGGGGCAGGCCGGCGGCGTCGGCGCCGTTGACGGTCATCTCCCCGGCGGTCAGATCGATGAAGCGCAGCAGCGCGAGCACCGCCGCGGTCTTGCCGGAGCCGCTCGGGCCGGTCAGCGCGACCGGCCTGCCCGGCGAGAGGTCGACATCCACGCCGGCCACCGCCGGAACGGCGCCCGGCGCGCCGTCGCCCGGGTATGCGACGGCCGCTCCCCGCAGCACGATCCTGATGGCAGCGCCGCCCGCCGCCCGGGCCGGCAAGGCCGCGCGCCCCGGATCCCCGGTTGCCGGACCGGGCACCGGGTCGGGCAGCGCGCCGATGTCCGCGAGCCGCCGCAGCGCCTGGCGGCTCACCGGCAGCCGGCTCACCGCGTCCGGCATTCCCTGCAGCAGCACCGCCACGCCGAAGGCGAGGAAGGCCAGGGCGCCGAGTTCCGGGGCGCCGATCTGGCCTGCCCGCAACGCCGCGGCGCCGGCCCAGACCACCCCGGCCAGTGCGGCGCCCCCGGCGAACGTCGCCACGGCCCGGCCAAGCCCGGCCGCCGCGGCGACGGCCCTGGTGCGGGTGCCGAGTTCCCGCTCGCAGTCCGCGACCTTGGCGGCAGCCCACTCGTCAGCGCCGAGCGCGGCCAGCTCTTCCGCGCTGGTAAGCGCCTGCAGCACCCACTCGCCCACGGCACCCCGCGCGGCGGGCAGCGGCGCGGACCTCCGCCCGGCAAGCGCTGCGGCCGCAGCGACGCCTGCCGCCCCGAGCAGGCCGGCCGCCAGGAGCACGACGCCGGCCTGCGGCAGCAGGACGGCCGCGGTCGCGGTGGCCGCGGCCCAGGTAACCGCGGTGACCACAACCGGGACTGCCGCCCTGACCACCAGGTCCTGCACCTCGTCGGTGTCGGAGATGAGCCGGGCCAGCAGGTCGCCCTTGCTGCCGCCTGGCAGGCCAGCGGGCGCCAGGCGTTCCAGCCGCCGGTAGAGCCAGGCCCGGAGCCTCGCCTGCAGGCCGAGCCCGAGGTCGTGGCTCGCCAGCCGTTCGCCGTACCGCGCGGCGCCGCGGGACAGCGCGAACACCTGCACCGCGCCGATGGCCACCGACAAGGTCAGGATCGGCGGCCGCAGCGCCGCCGACAGCAGCAGCCACCCCCCGGTGGCCAGCAGGCCGAGCGCGCACAGCTCGCAGCCGACACCCAGCGCTGCAGCGGCCAGGGCCCGGCGCCGCCCGCTCATCATCGTCTCCCTCGCGGTGCATCGTGCCGGAGGCGCGCCAACGGGCACCTCGGTCGTCGTGCCGGAGGCGCGCCAGAGGAGGGCAGGCGGAGGCGGTCGTCGCCGTCGGAGACCGGCGGCAGCGGTGCTCCGGGTGAGCCGATCAACGTTGGCAGAGCGTCTGTCATGGTACTGCCGCCGCTGGGTGGATCGGCGCGTCCTGCCCGGGCCGGACGGCCAGCAGCCTGCCGCGGTCGAGCTCGGCGATCCGCTGCCCCAGGGCCAGCGCCGCCGGGTCGTGCGTGGCGATCAGCGCGGTTGCGGCGCCGATGACGGTGCTGAGCTCCCGGAGCAGCAGTGCGGCCGTGCCCCGGTCCAGGCCGGCCGTGGGCTCGTCCAGAAGCCACAGTCCCACCTGCGGCCCGGCCAGCACCCTGGCCACCGCCAGCCTGCGCCGCTCACCCAGGCTGAGCGGCTCGTCCAGGCCGCTGAGCCTAGTGTGCAGGCCGTGCGGCAGGCCGCCCAGCCACGGGCCGAGCTGGGCCGCGTGCAGGGCCGCGGCGGCCGCGTCTTCGCCGATGCCGGGCCGGCCGAGCGCCACGTTGTCGAGGACGGTGGCGGCCAGGACGGTCGGGTGCTGCGGCACCCAGGCCAGGCCGGGCGGGCGGCAGGCGGCCGGGTCCTGGCCGTCCACGCTGACCCGGCCGCCGGCCGGCGCGGCCAGCCCCGCCACCACCCGCAGCAGGCTCGACTTGCCCGCGCCGCTCGGGCCGGCCAGGCACAGCCGTTCCCCGGGGCACACGTCCAGGTCGATCCCGTCGAGGATGGGACGGCCGCGGTCGGCTGCGGTCAGCGAGACGCGCTCGAGCTCGACCCGGCACGCCTGGCCGGCGGGCGCGCGCACCGCCGGGCGCTGCCGCGCCGGCCCCCGGGCGCCTGCGGCGCCGAGACGGGTGAGCCTGGCCAGCGCCTCCCTGCCGGAGGCGCCGGCGTGGAAGTCGGCCGACAGCCGGCGTAGCGGCAGGAACACCGCCGGGGTGAGGATCAGCACGGCGAGGGCCTGCGGCAGGATGCGCGCGCCCGAGTCGAGCCGCAGCCCGAGTGGCACCGCGACCAGCGCGGTGCCCACGGCGGCGAGGGTCTCCAGGACGAGCCCGGTGACCAGGGCCAGGCGCAGGGTGGCCAGCGTGGCCAGGCGTACCTCCTCGCCCGAGGCGGCGACGCTGCGCTCGTGGTCGCGGGCGCGGCCGAACGCCCGGAGCACCGCGAGCCCGTCGACCAGCGCGGCGAAGCGGTCGCCCAGCCGCCCGAGGCTGTCCAGGCGGCGGCGCACCGCGTCCGCGGTGTCCATCCCGATGAGCGCGGCCAGCACCGGGCCGACCGCCAGGGCCAGCGTGGCCAGGCCGGCCGAGAGCAGGTCCAGGCCCGCGATCCAGGCCAGCAGCAGAGCCGGCACCGCGACCGCAAGCACCGCGCGGGGCAGCACCCGCCCGACGAACGGGTCGAGCTCGTCGATTCCCTGGCCGAGCAGGGCGGCCACGCCGCCCGGGCCGAGATCGCGGCCATGCCCGCTGCCCTCGGCCGCCGCCAGCCGGACGCCGTGCGCCAGGGCCTGCTGCCGCGCCGCGCCCCGTGCCCGCCGCGCGGCGGCCTCGGTACATGCCTCCCAGGCCCAGCCCGCCAGTCCCTGGCCGGCCGCGAGCAGCACGAGAACCAGGCTGTCCCGCGCCGTCGCCTTGGCCGTCAGCCCCCCGTAGAGCGCGCTGGACAGCAGCCGGGCGAGCACGGCTGCCTGGGCGACGAGCAGTACGGCATCGGCCAGCCCCACCCCGACCGCGCAGGCCAGCCATGGCCTAGCCGGGGCGGCGAGCCGCCGGACCTGCTCGGCGGGCAGCCGCCGCCGCCTGGTGTCCGGGGCAGGGCTGGCTGACGAGGCATGGCCCACGCCGGTCACGCGCCGCGGCGGCGCTGCTGAGCCACCGCGGCCGGCCCAGGAGCCCGTTGTGGCGCCGTGGCGCCGGCCTGGTCTGGCGGGCGGGTGAGCCGCTGCCGGAACACCCAGTAGCTCCAGCCCTGGTACAGCAGCACCAGCGGAAGGGAGATCGCTGCGACGACGGTCATCACCACCAGGCTCAGGTTCGCCGATGCGGCGCTCCAGATGGTCAGCGAAGGCCCCGGGCCGCTGGAGACCAGGACCCTTGGGAACAGCGCGGCGAAGATCGCGGCGCTCGCGGCCATGATCCCCAGGGCGCTCAGCCCGAACGCCAGGACCGCCCGGCCGATCCGGACCAGCAGCCCGGATACCACGAAGGCCAGCGCGCAGGCCGCCGTCAGGGCCAGCGGCACGGCGCCGGGCAGCCCGGGCACGCCCCGCAGGCCGCCCGCGGCGAGCCATGCAGCGGTGCCGATCGTCAGCGCGCCGGCCAGCGGCGACACCCAGAACGCGGTGGCCCGGGCGCGGTCGGCCAGCGGCCCGCTGGTCTTGACCGAGAGGAACGTCGCGCCGTGCGCCACGAACAGCCCGAGGCTGGCCAGCCCGCCCACGACCGCCACCGGGACCAGCAGGTCCGAGAAGCTGCCCAGGTAAGTCCCCGACCGGGACAGGTGCAGGCCGTGCAGCAGATCGGTGAACGCCAGCCCCCAGGCAAAGGCGGGGATCAGGCTGCCGGCGGCCAGGACGACGTCCCAGCGATTGCGCCACCGGGCGCTGTCCCGCTTGCCGCGGAACTCGAAGGCCACGCCCCGCCCGATCAGCGCGGCCAGGATCAGGAACAGCACGAAGTAGAACGCGCTGAACATGCTCGCGTACCAGACCGGGAAGGCGGCGAAGGTGGCCCCTGCGGCGACGATCAGCCAGACCTCGTTGCCGTCCCACCACGGCCCGATCGCGCTCCTGGCCATCCGCCGGTCGATGTCGTCCCGCCCGAGCACCAGGCTGAGCATGCCCACGCCGAAGTCAAAGCCCTCCAGCACGAAGTAACCGGTCCACAGCACGCCGATCAGCGCGAACCAGGCGGTGTTCAGGCTTGCTACCGGCCCGTACATGACCAGCGCCTCCTAATAGACAAGGTCATGCGAGGTCTCGCCGGCCTGGCCTTGCTCCTGCTGCGGTGGCCGGCCTTCGTCGCGGGGGCCGAGCCCGTGCCGGGCCGTCCTGGTCATGAGCAGGCCGTCGATGATCCCGAGCACCGTGTACAGCAACACGAACAAGCCGAGCGTGATCGCGACGTCGGTGGCCGAGACGCTGGGCGAGAACGCCTGGTCGGTCCTTAGCAGCCCGTACACGATCCAGGGCTGGCGGCCCATCTCGGTGAAGATCCAGCCGGCGGTGTTCGCCAGGAACGGGGCGGCAATGCAGGCGACCAGCACCCGCAGCGTCCAGCGGCTCCGCCGGAGCCTGTCCTGGGCACGGCGCCGGGACAGCCAACACGTCCAGGCCGTCGCGGCCAGCATCAGGAAGCCGAGCCCGACCATGATGCGGAAACCCCAGTAGGTCACCCAGATCACCGGTATGTAGCTGCCCGGCCCGTAGCGCAGGACCTCCGCGTGCTGGATGTTGTAGATGCCGTCCACCTTGCCGTTCCAGGACAGGTCGGCGATCAGGCTCTCCAGGTGCGGCACCCGTATCTGGAAGATCGGGATGCCGGACAGGTTGCCGATGGTGAGCAGCGAGAAGCTGGCTCCTGTCGTGGTGTGGTAGAGGGCCTCCGCAGCTGCCATCTTCATCGGCTGCTGGCTCTCGAACAACCTGGCCTGGAAGTCGCCGCTGAAGATCACCAGGATGCTGATGATGAACCCGAAGGCAGCCGACAGCCGGGCGGACCGGCGGAACGCCTGGGTGTCGCGTCCCTTGAGCAGATGCCAGGCCGAGACCCCCAGCACCAGCATCGCCCCAGTCAGGAAGGAGGCCAGTACCGTGTGCGCGAACGCCCACCACAGGGTGGAGTTGCGCAGCACCGCCCAGAAGTCGGTCAGTTCCGCCTTGTGGTCGACGACGCGGTAGCCGACGGGGTGCTGCATCCAGGAGTTCGCGGCCAGGATGAAGAACGCGGACACGATACTGCCCACGCTCACCGTCCAGATCGTGGCCAGGTGCACCCGGGGTGAGAGCCGGCCCCGGCCGAACATCCACAGCCCCACGAAGGTGGACTCCAGGAAGAACGCGAACAGCCCTTCCATCGCCAGCGGCGCGCCGAAGATATTGCCCACGAATACCGAGTAATCCGACCAGTTCATGCCGAACTGGAACTCCTGCACGATGCCGGTGACGATGCCCATGGCCAAGTTGATCAGGAACAGCATCCCGAAGAACCTGCTGAGCCGCTCCCAGTCGCCGTCCCGCTTGCGATAGGCGAGGGTCTGCATCACGGCGACGAGCAGCGCCAGGCCGATGGTCAGCGGCACGAACAGGAAGTGGTAGGTGATCGTGATGCCGAACTGCCAGCGGGACAGGAGCACGGTCATTGATTCACGGTGCGGCAACCGCGCGGCAGCACACATCCCCCGGACGGGTAGCCCGAGCCGGCGGCGGTCAGGCGCGGTCGAGGCTGGCGTAACGCCGCACCAGGACCAGGGAGACGGACAGCGCGACCACCACGCCGGAGCCACCACGAGGTCGTGGACCCCGCTGACGAAGACCACGATGGCGATCGCGAGCAGGCCGACCGCGATGGCCATGAACGTGACGGCCTCGCCGTTTTCCAGCACCTTCAGCAGCCACCGAGGGAGCTTGCCGCGCACGGGCGGCGGCCGGGGCAAGGCTTCGTCGTCGTAAGAGTGCGGCCCTGGTGCGGCCATGTTCACCCCCCGACGTCACCGCAGGCGCTCGTCGCTTGCATTCACCATGCGGCGCCATGCCCGCTGCGGGGCGGGCAGCCGGGGCTGCGAGCTACCCGGATGGGGGATGCTGCCGGCGCGCCGCGACCGGCAAGCTGAACTGGAGCTTTCGCGGCAGCCGCTCCGTCAGCCCCGCAGCGGGCCGCTCCAGTCTGGCCGCGGATGGGGGGCTTGTGATGACCGGCTCGGCGGTCGGCGGCATCCCGGGGCCGGCCAAGCAGCGAGGCTACGGCCTCACTGCCGGGGTACTGCTGGTGATGATGCTGGGAGGGACGCTGCCGGTCCCGCTGTACGTGCTGTACGAGAAGCAGATGGGCTTCGGCCCGCTCGGGGTAACGGTGGTGTTCGCCGCGTACGTGGCCGGCACCCTGTTCGCGCTGGTGGCGCTCGGCGACCTGAGCGACCACATCGGCCGCAGGACCGTGCTGGTGATCGCCGTGGCCTGCGCGGCGGCCAGCACGGCGCTATTCCTGGCCGCCACCAGCATCGGGTGGCTGATCGCGGCCCGGGTGGTGAGCGGCGCCGCTGCGGGCTTTGCCACCGGAACCGCGTCGGCCGCGCTTGCGGAGCTCCAGCCACGCGGTGACCATACCGCCGCCGCGGTCGTCGCGTCCGGTGCCAACATGACCGGGCTCGGCCTCGGGCCGCTGACCGCCGGCCTGTTTGCCGAGTACCTGGCCATGCCGACGAAGACCGTGTTCTGGGCTTACCTCGGCCTCTGCGTGCTGGCGGCCGCCGCCCTCTCGGGCATCCCGGAGACGGTCCGCAGCCCGGATGGGGCGGTGAGCGTCCGCCCGCGGCTGGGCATCCCGCCGCGAATGGGAGCGGTCATGCTCGGGGCGTGCCTGGGCGTCTTCGCGGCGTTCAGCGTGCTCGGGCAGTTCAGCAGCCTGGTGCCGACGTTCCTGCACGGGATACTGGGCGTGCATAACCTGGCGCTGATCGGCGGGGCATCGTTCCTGATCTTCGTCATCGCCGCGGTCAGCCAGGCGGTGTCCGCGCGGCTGTCGAGCCGCCGCAGCGTCGGTGCGGGGCTCCCGCTGCTGCTGGTTTGCCTGGCCGCGCTGGAATCCGCGCTGTTCACCAAAGCCCTGTGGCTGTTCCTGGTGGGTACAGTGGTCGGCGGCGTGGCGGTGGGGTTCATCTTCCGCGGCGGCCTCAGCGAGCTGAACCGGCTAGCCGACCCGCAGCACCGGGCCGCCGTGATATCCACCTACTTCGTCGCCGCCTACGTTGGCCTGGGCCTGCCCGTTGTCCTCACCGGCCTGATCTCGGTCGCGGTGGGGCCCGTCGACGCCAGCGCCTACATTTCCGGCCTCGCGGCCGCCATCGTCGTGGTCGCCTTCCCGGTAGCCGTCCGCGCGTTCGGCGCCTCGCCGGCGCCCAGGCCGGCCAGCACGCCGTGCGACAGCTGGTGCAGCCCGGACGAACTGGCCGGCGTGGGGGAAGGGCGGTCTTCCGCCGGGCCGGCGCCCAGGCGGCGCTAGCCCGCCGTCTTGCAGACGGCCGGCAGCGAGGATGTCTTGCCGCCGTTCTCCATGGCCAGCAGGCTGCAGAAGCTGGCCAGGCCGACCTTCCAGGTGCCGTCCTGATGCACGGCGACCCCGGTCTGGTTGGCCAGCGCTGGCTTGCCGCCTTCCAGGATCGTGTACACGACCTTGGCCCGGGTCGCCGAGACCAGCGTCACGCTGGTGACCTTGGCGGATGCCTGGGCGGCGAGGCTGGAGCTGGACTGGGATCTGATCACGGCGGCAAATTGCTGCCCGTCCTGCAGCAGGCTGATCCGCCTGGCGACCGGTGTCTTCGGGTCGAAGAAGGCCATCCAGTTGGCCGCGATGACCGACTGCGCGGAAGCGGCGGGAGCGGAGTACGCGGCTAGGGCGGCCGGATCGGGACGCTGCCCCGGGCCCGGCTCGCAGCGGGCCGCTGCGACGGCGCCGGAGATGCCGGCGAGCGTGCCGGCCAGGACAACGCTGGATATAGCACGGTAAGCCTTCATCGAGAAGTTCGCCCCCCTTCGTTATCGTCAGCGATCTTGCTCTCCATAGTGCTCAGCCGTGCCGCGACAGCCGCATCACCAGGTCGGCTAGCGAATGCGCCCCGGGAGCGGCCCCGCCGGGCAGGCCCGGTCAATGCCGGAACTGCCCGGCATGAACTACCCGGTCTGACGGTGCGCCTGCCTGCGCGACCGGCAAGCCTGGGCAGTAGGACTGCAGGCCCGATAAGGCCATGACTGGAGGCAGCGATGGCACAAGCAGTCGGCATCGATCTCGGCACCACGAACTCGGTGATCGCCGCGACGGAGAACGGCAAGCCGACCGTCATACCCAACGCGGAGGGATCCCGGACCACTCCCTCGGTCGTCGCCTTCACCCCGCAGGGGGAGCGGCTGGTCGGCCAGCTGGCCAGGCGCCAGGCGATCCTGAACCCGAAGGGCACGATCTACTCGGCCAAGCGGTTCATCGGCCGCCGCTTTGACGAGGTGCAGAGCGAGCTGAACGCGGTGTCCTTCGACGTGGTACCGGGCCAGGACGGGGCGGTGCGGTTCAACGTCAACGGGCGGCAGTACGCGCCCGAGGAGATCTCCGCGCTCGTGCTGCGCAAGCTGGTCGATGACGCCTCGAAGAGCCTCGGCGAGAAGATCACCGAGGCGGTGATCACCGTGCCCGCCTACTTCAACGACGCTCAGCGGCAGGCCACCAAGGACGCTGGCCGGATCGCCGGCCTCGAGGTGCTCCGGATCATCAACGAGCCGACGGCGGCCGCGCTCGCGTATGGGCTGGACAAGAAGCAGAACGAGACCGTCCTGGTGTTCGACCTGGGCGGCGGCACGTTCGACGTGAGCATCCTCGACATCGGCGACGGGGTGGTCGAGGTGCGCGCCACGGCCGGCGACACCCACCTAGGCGGCGACGACTTCGACCGCAGGCTGGTCGACTACCTGGCCGATGAGTTCCAGCGGGACAACGGCATCGACCTGCGCACCGACCCGCAGGCGCTGCAGCGGCTGTTCGAGGCGGCGGAAAAGGCCAAGGTCGAGCTCTCCGCGGTGACCCAGACCACGGTCAGCCTGCCGTTCATCACCGCCGACGCATCCGGGCCGAAGCACCTGAACACCACGATCATGCGCTCCACCTTCGACAACATCACCGCCGACCTGGTGGAGCGCACCACCGGCCCAGTAGGCCAGGCGATGGCCGACGCCAAGCTCACTGCCAACGACATCGACGAGGTGATCCTGGTCGGCGGTTCCACCCGCATCCCGGCGGTGCAGAACCTGGTCCGGCGGCTGACCGGTGGCAAGGACCCGAACATGTCGGTCAATCCGGACGAGGTCGTCGCGCTGGGAGCGGCCGTGCAGGCCGCAGTACTCAAGGGCGAGGTCAAGGACGTCCTGCTGCTGGACGTGACGCCGCTGTCGCTGGGCCTCGAGACCCTGGGCGGCGTGATGACCAAGATCATTGAACGCAACACCACGATCCCAGCCCGCCGCACCGAGGTCTTCAGCACCGCCGAAGACAATCAGTCCGCGGTCGACGTGGTGGTCCTGCAAGGGGAGCGGGAACGTGCTGCCGACAACCGGGTGCTCGGCCGGTTCCGGCTGGAGAACATACGGCCGGCGCCGCGAGGCGTGCCGCAGATCGAGGTCACCTTCGATATCGACGCCAACGGCATCCTGAACGTGTCCGCCCGGGACAAGGAGACCGGCGCCGAGCAGCGGATCACGATCAGCGAGACCTCCAACCTCGACCAGAGCGAGGTGGAGCGGATGGTCCAGGACGCGGAGCGGCACCGCGACGAGGACCGCAGGATGCGCGAGCTGACCGACGCCCGCAACGACCTGGACACCGCCGCCTATCAGGTCGAGCGCATCCTGTCGGAGCGCGGCGACTCGCTCCCCGTGCACGAGAAGGCGCGGGCCGAGAACCTCGTCGCCGACGCGCGGCAGGCGCTGAAGGACGAGAGCGGACTGGACCGGCTCCGGACGCTGACCGCGGAACTGCAGCAGGTGTACCAGATCCTCAGCTCGGGCCCGCAGCCCGCTCCGGGCGAACGGGACGTCCCGCCGCCACGGGACGACTCCGACGACGTCATTGACGCCGAGTTCACCTCTCATGAGTGACCACGGCGGGGGCACGGCATCCCGGCCTGGGCCCGACGGCGCGGTATGTCCAGGCAACTCCGGTAAGGCCGGCTCGGGGGCGGATTCGGCCGGCCACGGGGAGGCCGCACAGCAGAGGGTGGATAGCGGCCAGCAGGAGGCTGGCGACGCCGCGGGGGCTGCCGATCACGGAGGGTCCGGCAGCACGGGGGCCCGCGGCGCCGCCAGCGCCGAGGGGGCCGAGGACAGCAGCGCTGGCCTGGCTGCCGCAGAGACGACGGCTGGCCGGATCGCCGAGCTTGAGGATCAGCGGCTGCGTGCCCTGGCCGACGTGGACAACCTGCGCAAGCGATGCGCCCGCCAGGTGAGCGAGGCCCGGGCGGAGGCCCGGGCCGACGTGGCGCGGCGCTGGCTGCCCGTAGTCGACAACCTGGAGCGGGCGCTGGCGCACGCGGCAGCCGACCCCTCGTCGATCATCGAAGGCGTCCGCGCCGTGCGGGACCAGGCGATGGCCGTACTGGCGGGGCTGGGTTACCCCCGGCGTGACGACCTGGGGGCACGGTTCGACCCGGCCCGGCACGAGGCCGTCGCGGCGCGGCCCGACCCGACCGCCCCGGACGGCTCGGTCATCGAGGTTCTCGCGCCCGGCTATGGCGACGGCGTCGGCCAGCTGCGACCCGCCCAGGTTGTGGTCGCCAGGGCCGAGTGATGGCCGCCTCCGAACGGGACTTCTACCGGGTCCTGGGCGTGCCGAGGAACGCCAGCCAGGAGGAGATCCAGCAGGCGTACCGCAGGCTCGCGCGCACATATCACCCGGACGTGAATCATGATCCTGGCGCCGAGGAGCGGTTCAAGGACGTTTCCGAGGCGTACGACGTCTTGTCCGACCCGGAGACCAGGCGGCGGTACGACGCATTCGGGCCCGATTTCCGGCAGGTTCCGGAAGACGTCGACCCGGAGGCATGGCGGCGGGCCAGGGCCGGGGCTGCCCGGGCAGGCGCCCGCGGCGCGGGCCAGGCCGGCCGACGCGGCGGCCCCGCATCAAGCGCGGGCTTCGGCGACGTGGACATCGAGGGCCTGCTCGGCGGCATGTTCGGCGGCGGCCGGGCAGGGCGCGGCTGGGGGCCGATTCCCGGCGCTGACCAGACAGCCGAGATCGAGGTGACGATCGAGGAGGCCTACCACGGCACCCGCCGGACCATCTCCCTGGCAGGCCCGGGAGGCACCAGGACGCTGGACGTGACGATCCCGCCCGGCGTGACCGACGGGCAGCGGATCCGGCTGGCCGGCCAGGGCGGCCGCGGCAGCGACGGGGCACCCCCCGGCGACCTGTACCTGATCGCGGCGATCGCGCCGGACCCGGTGTACCGGCTGGAGGGCCGCGACCTGCACGTCGAGCTGCGGCTCGCGCCCTGGGAAGCAGCCCTCGGCACGTCGGTCGCGGTCAGCACGCCGGGCGGGGAGGCCAAGGTGAAGGTCCCCGCGGGCACGTCGAGCGGCAGGCGGCTGCGGCTGCGCGGCCGGGGGCTGCCCAACCCCAGGGGCAAGCCGGGCGACCTGTACGCCGAGACCAGGATCATGATCCCGGCCAGGCCGACCAAGGCGGAGCGCGAGGCGTTCGAGCGGCTGGCGGCGGTGTCCGACTTCGATCCGAGGAGGCCGCGGTGACCTACGCCCTCATCCGCGCCGCGCGGCTGGACCTGGACGAATTCGCCGCCGCCGCGCGCGTGCACCCGGATCTGATCCGCAGGTTCGTCGCCCTGGGGATCCTCGACGCATCCCGGGACCCGGGCGGCCGCCTGTGGTTCACGCCCGGCCAGCTCAGCGCCGTCGCCCGGATCCAGCGCCTGCGCGCCGGCTTCGCCCTGAACTACGCGGCGATCGGGCTCGTCACCGACCTGCTGGACCAGATCGCGGTACTCCAGGCTGCCCTGCGCCGGGCCGGGCGGCCAGAGAGGTAATCACATGGATCCGTCTCACCTGACCCAGAAATCACAGGAGGCCCTGCACGACGCGCAGACCAAGGCGCTGCGCTTCGGGCATACCGAGGTGGACGGCGAGCACCTGCTGCTCGCCCTGCTGGACCAGCCGGACGGCATCGTGCCCCGGCTGCTCACCCAGGCCGGTGCCGACCCAGACCGGCTGCGTCCGGCGCTCGAGACCGAGCTGTCCCGGCGCCCCCGGGTGACCGGGCCGGGCGTCAGCCCCGGCCAGATCAACGTGACCCAGCGGCTGGGCCGGCTGCTGGACGATGCCGCGCAGCAGGCCAAGCGGCTCAAGGACGAATACGTATCGGTCGAGCACCTCGTGCTGGCACTGCTCGACGAAGGGCAGGGCGCGGCCGCCGGCCGGCTGCTGGCTGAGCAGGGCGTGAGCAGGGACGCGTTCCTGCAGGCACTGACCAAGATTCGCGGCAACCAGAGGGTGACGTCGGCCATGCCCGAGACCGCCTACGAGGCGCTGGAGAAGTACGGCCAGGACCTTGTCGCCGACGCCGCGTCCGGCCGGCTCGACCCGGTGATCGGCCGGGACGCCGAGATCCGGCGCGTCATCCAGATCCTGTCCAGGAAGACCAAGAACAACCCGGTGCTGATCGGCGACCCCGGCGTCGGCAAGACCGCTATCGTCGAGGGTCTCGCCCAGCGGATCACCCGGGGCGACGTCCCCGAGGGCCTGCACGACCACACGATCTTCAGCCTGGATCTGGGCGCCCTGGTGGCCGGCGCCAAGTACCGCGGCGAGTTCGAGGAACGGCTCAAGGCGGTGCTCGCCGAAGTCAGGGCGTCAGCCGGGCGCATCCTGCTGTTCGTCGACGAACTGCACACGGTCGTCGGCGCGGGCGCGGCCGAGGGCGCCATGGACGCGGGCAACATGCTCAAGCCCATGCTGGCCCGCGGCGAGCTGCACATGATCGGCGCGACCACGGTGGACGAGTACCGCAGGCAGATCGAGAAGGACGCCGCGCTGGAACGGAGGTTCCAGCCGGTCACTGTGGACGAGCCCACGGAGGAAGACGCCGTGTCGATCCTGCGTGGGCTGCGTGAGCGCCTCGAGGTGTTCCACGGCGTGCGGATCACCGACAACGCGCTGATCGCGGCAGTGAGACTGAGCCACCGCTACATCACCGACCGGTTCCTGCCGGACAAGGCGATCGACCTGGTCGACGAGGCGTGCGCGGTCATCCGCACCGAGATCGACTCCATGCCCGCCGAGCTGGACGAGCTCACCCGGCGGGTGATGCGGCTGGAGATCGAGGAGGCCGCGCTGGCCAAGGAGGACGACGACCGCAGCCGGGCCCGCCTGGAGGACCTGCGCAAGGAACTCGTCGACCTGCGCGCCGAGGCCGACTCGCTGCGCGCCCAGTGGGAGTCCGAGCGCCAGGCGCTGCGCCGGGTGCAGGCGATGCGCGAGGAGATGGAGCAGCTGCGCAAGGACGCCGAGCAGGCCGAGCGCAACTACGACCTGGACAAGGCCGCCGAGCTGCGCCTGGGCAGGCTGCCCGAGCTGCAGCGCAAGCTCGAGGCCGAGGAGGAGCGGCTCGCGGGCAGGCAGGGCGGCAGGCGGCTGCTGCGCGAGACCGTGACCGAAGAGGAGATCGCCGCGATCGTGTCCCGCTGGACCGGCATCCCGGTCAGCCGGCTGCAGGAGGGGGAGCGCGAGAAGCTGCTCCGCCTGGACCAGATCCTGCACGAGCGCGTGGTCGGCCAGGACGAGGCGGTCCAGCTGGTAACCGACGCCATCATCAGGGCCAGGTCCGGCATCAAGGACCCCCGGCGCCCGATCGGCTCGTTCATCTTCCTGGGCCCCACCGGCGTCGGCAAGACCGAGCTGGCCAAGTCCCTGGCAGCGGCGCTGTTCGACACCGAGGAGAGCATGATCCGCACCGACATGACCGAGTACCAGGAGCGGCACTCGGTCAGCCGCCTGGTCGGCGCGCCGCCCGGCTACGTGGGCTACGAAGAGGGCGGCCAGCTCACCGAGGCGGTCCGCCGCAAGCCGTATTCAGTGGTGCTGTTCGACGAGGTGGAGAAGGCGCACCCGGACGTCTTCAACATCATGCTGCAGGTGCTCGACGACGGCCGGCTGACCGACGGGCAGGGCCGCACCGTCGACTTCCGCAACACGGTGATCATCATGACCTCGAACATCGGCTCGGAGTACCTGATCGAGGACGCCGCGGCGGACGGCGAGATCAAGCCGGACGCCCGCGACCGCGTGCTGGCCACCATGCGCAGCTACTTCCGCCCCGAGTTCCTGAACCGCCTCGACGACATCGTCCTGTTCAAGCCACTGACAGAGGCCGAGATCGAGCGCATCGTAGAGCTCATGTTCACCGATCTGCGGTCCCGGCTGGCCGAGCGCCAGATGGCGCTCGAGCTCTCGCCGGACGCGCGGCGCTACATCGCCGAGCAGGGCTTCGACCCCGTCTACGGCGCGCGGCCGTTGCGCCGGTTCATCTCCAGGGAGGTCGAGACCAGGATCGGGCGGGCGCTGCTGGCCGGGGATGTCCGTGACGGCGCCGTGATCCGCGTCGATTACGCGGGAACCGAGCTGACCGTGAGCTACACCAATCCCGGCGACGAGGGCTGACCCATGGCGGAGGAAGTGATCAAGTGCCCGAACTGCGGACGGAACCGGGTGCCGGCCTTCGGCGCGCCGGCCGCCCGGCCAGCCAGCCCAGCAGTCGGGCATAGCCGGCCGCCGTGGCGGGAACTCCTGCACGCCGAGTAACCCGCCGGCAGGATCCAGCGCGGCGGCGACATGGGTATCGGCGTGGGTGTCCATGCCGCCGGTGACGGCGCGCGTCTCTACGATGGTCACGTCGTCCCTTTCTGTGGTTGAGGGATGGCACGCATCCGCTGGCCGCCCGGACCTGTGAATCCCCGGCCTCTTGCCCAGGCCAGGCAGATCAGACCGGCAGAGCCGGTGGGTGCGCAGCGGGGCTCCGCGCAGATTATTCATTTCCCGGCTCTTGGTGCCCGTCACGATCGGCGGATTAGGAGCCCAGTGGTCCACCACCCGTCGGCATGCGCTCTGATCTGCGCCTAACGGCTAGCTCGCTGGCCTGGGGCAGGTCACTCGGCCACGTCTTCCTCATGCTGGCCGTTCGGGCTGGTCCCGTACTGACGACCACGCCGGGTCAGTGCGGCGGAGCTTGCTGGCCAAGTTGATTGCGCCGGTGCCCACGAGACTGCAATCTCCAGCTCAGGATGCTCAAGTTCACCGGTTCCCTGCACGGGGTGCAGGGACCAAGGTCTGCCTGGACCGTTGACTGGTTTCTGAGCACCTATGTGACAGCCCGCGGGCCGTCATGAACGAAGGGCGGCTTTCTGCGCTGGGTGATAGGTGGTCGCTGAGCGCCCGGCCCGCAGTCGGGTGCCTGGCGCTCGCCTATGAGCCGATTGCCGTTGCTTCCGGTGCGGGGGGTTCGTCCCGGCGGTCGATTTCGAAGGCGAGGCTCAGTTCGGCTATTCCGCGGGGATCAGACAGGGAGCGTCCGGTGAGCTGCTCGAGCCGGCGCATCCGGTGCCGGACGGTGTTGGGATGACAGAACAGGGCGCTGGCCGCCTTGTTTGCGGAGCCGCCATTGTCGAGCCAGGCGCCGAGGGTGGCGAGCAGGACCGGCCGCTGGCCGGCCGGGACGTGGCCCAGTGCGGCCAGGATGCTGCCGGCGACGTGCCGCATCACCTCCGGGTCGCTGCCCGCCGCGACGGCGAGCAGGTCGCGGTCGAAGACCGTGACGCGCTGAGCGGCGAACGCGCTGCGCAGCGCGATTCTGGCCAGCCTGAGATTGCGGGCGGTGTGCCCGAGATCGTGGTAGCACGGGCTGATCCCGACCAGGCCCGGGCTGAGCGAGTGAAGGGAATCCGCCAGGCGGGTAAGGTGAGCCCCCGGGCCGGGCAGCCACGCGATCCCGACTTCGGCATCGTGCAGGAGCCGCCACGCCGAGATCACCCCGATGCGCCTGAGTGCTGCCTCCGCCTGCGGGAGGGCATGCCGTCCGGGGCCCGGTACCTGCGCGGCGATAACGACGTAACTGCCGCGCAGCGGGATCCGCAGGATGTCCGCCGCCTCCCAGAGATTGCCTTCATCCAGCCGGCCTTCCAGCAGCGCCTGGACCACGGCTGAGCGTTCCTCCTCCTGGCTCAGGACCTGGAAGGTGATCTCCTCGCGGTAGCCGTCGGCCATCTCCTGGGTGAAGGTGTCCAGGGCGAGCCACATCTCGGAGGCGGCGCGGAGCGTGACGTCGGCAGGCACCGCACGGCGTGCGGCGGTGTCGGCAAGGCAGTCCCATAGGTACCGGGCGGCGACCCGGTAGGCCGCCATCACGGCGGTAAGCGGCATCCCGGCCCGCGCGCGCCGTCTCCCGTTCTCGCGTGATTCCGGGGACGCGGCCGCCGGGGCGCGCCCGATCGGGCCGAAGACGAATCCGATGTTGTCCAGGCAGGTCCGGCGGAGTTCCTCGTCGCTGATCACCGTGCCGGTGCCGTAGACCGGCACGGCTGCCCTGATCCGCGCGACCATGCCGTCAGCCAGCTCGCCGGCCCGCTCCCTGAGCTCCGCGCCGAGCAGGGCGAGCCCGGCACCCGCATCGTCTGGTGACGGTTGTCCCACCGGCCAATGGTAAGCCCACGCCGACCGGAATATGCTGACTCTTCGCGGCCCGCCCGGACAGGATGTTGTCCCATGGAACAATCTGCGCCCAGCTGGCGTGCCTCCCCGGACATCGACTTCCCGGGGGCTGCCCGCAAGGATGGGCAGCAGTCCGACAGTCCGCCCGGCGGTTACGCGCGCCGGTGGATTCCAGCTCCCGTCCCGAATGGCGGTATGTCAATGGGCCTCAGCACCAGCGAGATGGACGACATCAGCCGGGCCAACGCGACCGGCCTGCCGCCGGTCGTCTTCGTCCACGGCCTGTGGATGCTCGCCTCGAGCTGGCAGCCATGGCGCACCCTCCTCGAGGAGAACGGCTACGCCACCATCGCCCCCGGCTGGCCCGATGACCCGGCAACCACCGGCGAGGCCCGAGCCAACCCGCGGGCCCTCGCGGGCAAGAGCGTCGGGCAGGTGACCATCCACATGGCCGAGGCCATCGCGGCGCTGCGGCACAAGCCAGTGATCATCGGGCACTCCTTCGGCGGCCTGATCACCCAGCAGCTCGCCGGCCAGGGACTGGCAACCGTGTCCGTCGCGATCGACTCGGCCCCGTTCCGCGGGGTACTGCCACTGCCGCTGTCCGCGCTCCGGTCGGCCCTGCCAGTCATTGGCAACCCGGCCAACTACCGGCGGGCGGTCATGCTCACCTACGAGCAGTTCCGCTACTCCTTCGCCAACGCCATCAGCGAGAACGAGGCCCGGCGGCTGTATGAGGCCTATCCCGTCCCGGGCTCAGGGATCCCGCTCTTCCAGGCTGCGACCGCCAACATCAACCCGCTCACCGAGATCAAGGTGGACACCAGGAACCCGCACCGCGGCCCCATGCTGCTGATTACAGGCGAGAAAGACCACATCGCCCCGCATGCCATCGCCGCCGCCTCCTACAGAAAGCAGAAGCGCAACCGCGCTGCCACCCAAATCCAGGAGATCCCCGACCGAGGCCACTCCCTCGTCTTCGACAGCGGCTGGCAAGACGTCGCCGAAACAGCCCTGGCGTTCATCAAGGCCACCCACTAGAGCCGCCCGCCCCGCAACGGGTGCGTCTTTCTGAAAGGTGTCTTATTCGGGGGTGTTTCGGTCATGCGGGTCATGCGGCGAGGTTGAGGTCCTCGATGGTGGCGGGGTCGCAGCGGCTGAGGTGGTGTTCCTCGCGGTAGCGCTGCTTGTAGTAGCGCATGTAGTCGTCGAGGTCGCCGTTGACGACGACGGCGCGGATCTTGAGGATGATCTCGGCGCCGTCAACGTCACCAGCGGAGGCCTGCCAGCGGGCACCGGAACCACGGGCAGCGCGGTCCTGGCCGACCAGGGCAACGCGAGCGCCGCCGGGTTCGGGATCCCCACCGGCGGCCAGGTCACGATAACCACCGCGGCCGGGACGGCGCAGCGGCTCCGGGTAACCGGGACCGGCCGGAGCCTGGCCACGCCGCCGAGCGCCAGCACCGCCAACGGCGGCAACGGCGCGGTCTTCTACGCCGCCGTGCCGACGGTTCGCGCGCTGGCCGGCGTGTCCGGATACAACTACCTGGCCTTCCGGCTCAGCGACGACAGCCCGGCCGCCCAGACTGCGGCCATCGCGGCCATCCAGCGTTACCTCATCGCGGAGACGGGACCGTCGCCCTTCACGGGACTGCCCGCCACGCGGGCCGCTGGGACATGGCCGGGCCAGTCCACGTTCAACCAGCTCATCACGCTGTTCCTGGTGATCACGGTGATGGCCGTCGCGTCCGCGCTGTTCCTCATCATCACCACCATGAACACCATGGTCGTCGAGCAGGGCAACGAGATCGCCATTCTCAAGGCCCTCGGCGGGCGCCGCCGCCAGATCGCGGGCGTGGTCCTGCGCACGTCGGCCGCCCTCGGCGCGGCCGGCTCCGTCGCGGGGACGGCGATCGGCATCGTCGTGGCCTACCTGCTGACCCGCCACCTGGCGGCGCAGCTGTTCAGCGTGCCGGCGGGGTTCGCGATCTCCGCACCGGTGGTGGCCGCCAGCCTGCTGGCCGGGCCCGTTCTGGCGATGCTGGCCTCCCTTCCGGGGCTCCGCCGTGCCGTGCGCCGCCCGGTGGCCGACGTGCTGGACAACAAGGCCTTGCTCGATTACGGAACGGGCCGCCCGGACCGCATCCTGGCCAGGGCCCGGCTCCTTTCCGGACCAACACGCTTGGGCGTGCGCAACACGCTGCGACGCAAGCGCCGGACGGCCGCCACGATCGCGCAGGTGACCATCGCCGTCGCACTGGCGATCGCGCTCTTCGGCCTGGGCGAGACGGTGACGTCGGCAAACGCCGCGCTCCACGACGCCCTGAGGTTCCAGATCGAGGCCGACTCCGGTAACGGCGCCGCGCCATTCGACGCGCGAGCCGTCGCCATCGCCACCGCCACGCCGGGAGTAACGCGAGCCGAGCCGCTGATCGAGACCAACGTCCAACTGCAGGGGCAGCAGTACGCCGTCTTCGGCCTCGGTCCGGGCACGGACTACGGCTACAAGCTGACCTCCGGCCGGTGGTTCACCGCGGCCGACACCGCCACGTCGGCCCCCGTGGTCGTGCTCGGGCCGGCGGTGGCCCGCGCCGTCGGCGCGCACGTCGGGCAGCACCTGTCCGTGCTCACGTCGGCCGGACCCGCCCAGGTGCAGGTCGTCGGCATTGACAGCCAGCTCATGAACACCGGCCACAGTATCTTCTTCGCGCTGGCGCAACTCCAGCACCTGACGAATTCGGCGGGCACGGCCGACGCGCTCTGGATCACCACCACGACAACGAACCACCAGTTCGTCGACCAGGTTACGGCGGCGGTGCAGACCAGTCTCGGCCGGGCCGGATACCCCGCGTCCATGCAGGAGAGCTACGTCGAGACGGCGCAGAACGAGAGCACCGACAACTCCGTCGTCACCCTGATCGAGGTGCTCGGCCTGCTCGTGGTCGGCATCGCCTTGATCGGGCTGGTGGGCACGCTGACGCTGGCCCTCATCGAACGCGGCCGGGAGGTGGGGATCCTGCGCTGCCTCGGCGCCAGTGCCCGGCAGGTCCGCCGCGTCTTCAACGCGGAGGCCGTGGTGATGGCGACGGCGGGGTGGGCCCTGGGATGGCGTTCGTGAAGCACGACTTCAACGTCCCCTTCGTCAAGGTCTTCCCGCTGCTGAGCATCCCGGTCGCGCTCGTGGTCGTCGTCCTCGTCACGCTGCTCGTCATCCGCCCGACCCTGCGCCGCGCGACCCGGATCGATCCCGGCCTCGCCCTGCGCTACGAGTAGCCCCGGCCCGGCTAGGCGGCGGATCGACGGGGACCGCGCCGGGCCGCGGTCGCAGCAGCAGCGCACAACTGGCAGCGCAGAGCAGCAGAAGGGCAGCAGGTATGACCAGGGTGATCCGCATGGCATCGACGTAGCTGCCGGTGAAGACCGTGTGCATGAGGTGCTGAGCTGGGTGCGGAGCGGCTCGGGGACGCTGGCCGGGACGCCTGAGCCGCCGGACTGGCCGCGCCCCACCGCGAGCCCCGTCTGCGCGAGCCCGGCGAAGCCGCTGAGGAACGAGGACCGGTTCGGGATCACAGGCGCCAGGTGGTCCCCCGACGGCGCCGAGACCATCCTCAAGATCCGCGCCGTCGTCGTCAACGGCGACCTCGACGACTACATGGCGCTACTACAAGCAGCGCTACCGCGAGGAACCCCACCTCAGCCGCTGCGACCCCGCCACCATCGAGGACCTCAACCTCGCCGCATGACCGAAACACCCCCGAATAAGACACCTTTCAGAAAGACGCACCCCCCGCAACCGCCGCACCGCGGCCCTGCCAAGCCACGCACCCGTCCCGCGAACAAATGCCCCACAGCCCGAAATGAACGAGCCCGCAGCAACCCAACCTAACCGTCGCACTGAACGCCATTGTTCACTTCGCCAACGGCCAGGCACAGCGAAGACTGCTCAACTACCCAGGAAATCCCAGCCCGGAGTGCTCAGGCTCACCGGTTCCCGGAAGAGAACACCCACCGGCCATCCGCATCGGCGGGGACGAGGCTCTCAATCAGGACGCAGATCCTGTGCCGCCCGAATACTCGATTGAGTGGCTGACCTGCGCTATCGCCAGCAGGCATGACGCGGAAGTGGCTGGCTGGCCGGGTGCTGCTCAAGATCGTCTGCCTGCTGACGTGCCGGGTACTCGGCGTGGCCGTCCTGGCGTTCCGCGGCGACCGGGCGAAGGCCGCTGAGTTGCTGGTGCTCCGGCACGAGAACGCGGTGCTGCGCCGCCACATTGGCCGCCTGCGTTACGAGCCGGCCGACGGGGTGTGGCTTGCCGCGCTGGCGCGGCTCCTTCCCCGCAGCCGCTGGTCGGGAGATCTTTCCCGGGACACCGGGGCCACGACACACCAGACGGCCATATCGTAAACGTCACCGACCCCAGTCAGCTTTTTCCGTACAACTTCTTCATTATCGGGATCAGCTGCAGCACTGAGGTGATCTCAGCGAAATAGTGCTGCAGCAGGCTGCGTTTGCCCGTCCATCCAGCCGAGCTTGATGGTTGCCTGGAGAGGCGCCGCTGGTGCGCGAGAATGGAGCCGTGGCTGATACGTTCGCATCCCGGTTCAT
>Ga0209333_1000078_pt1 | contig 54267 bp, 46 predicted proteins | sample BlaSpr_A8_OM2_O3_FD_187982 | JGI IMG/M metagenome (GOLD analysis project Ga0209333, IMG submission 187982) | Forest soil microbial communities from Thunder Bay, Ontario, Canada - Black Spruce, Ontario site 2_A8_OM2_O3 (SPAdes) (version 2) | ecosystem: Environmental > Terrestrial > Soil > Boreal... | reverse complement strand
TCCCCGTAGAGCCGCATCGCCTGCTGGACCGCGAACTCGGCCATGTACCGGCGGAACTCATCCGATGACTCCTCCGCGAGATTCAGCATGCGGCGATTAGCGGCCACGGCCGGACTCTGGAGGCGATCGAGAGATCTCTCGATCGCCTCCGGCAATTCGGCGGGCTCGACGACTTCATCCGCGAGCAGCCGGCCGGCGGGTTCACTCGCCCAGATCCGGCGCCCCCCCAGGATTACCTGGCGAGATAGCCGCGGCCCTAGGCATCTGGTCAGCCTCAAATTGGCGGCACCGGGAACGATTCCTTCCTGAGCGGCCGGGAGGCTGAAATAGGCATCCGAGGCGGCGATCACGTGATCGAACACGAGCAGCAGCTGCATCCCGCCGCCGATGGCAAAGCCGTCCACGGCGGCGACCCACGGTTTCGCGGCCGTCGGGAATTGCCAGCGCGGATTGCCCTCGACGAGGATTCCCCGCACCAGCTTGTGGATGTAGCCGAGCTCACGGCGCATCAGGAAATCCACCAGTGAGATAGCGCCCCTGTGTAGCGCCTTGAGGTTGATTCCGGCGCTGAACACTCGTTTGCCGAGGTAGCGGCGATGGCTCATCTCTCCGCCGCGCAAAAGGCCTACCCGCACACCCGGATCAAGCAGAGCGAGGTCCACGGCGGTCTCCATATCCTCGACCTGCTGGGCGTCCTCCGCATTCAGGCAATCATCCCGGCACATCGTCAGCTCAGCCGCGCCGTCGCAGCGCTCCATCCGCACGGAGCCAAGGTCGGCCACGCCGGTGCGGCTGAACTCAGGCAGCAGCCGGAGCGCTCGCGGAGTCGGCCGCAACATCGCGTTGAGCAGATGCGGTCCGGACAGCGGCGAGCGCAGGACTCCTCGCAGGAAAATAGCCTGGTCGATCTCGCAGCCTTCCTTGCAGGCCTGCACGCGCGACCGCTCGACCGTCATCTGATCCGCCGTCGGCACCAGGCCGGGAAACGCGGCTGCCGCGGACTCCACGAGTTCCGGCAACCGCAGATCGCGCCCCCGGCAGCCGGTGAGCTCGTCGTAGACCGCTTCGGCATGAACGTCCAGGAATTGACAGCGGACGGCGCGTGCCGCATCGTGCGCCTCGGCCGCGGTCGCGCGTTCCTCCGCGGATCGTCCAGCGGGCTCCGGGAGCGAGGCGATCACATCGCCGGCGCGCTTCGCGGTCTCCGCCAGAGTCTGTCGCGCACGGCCCAGGTCTCCGCGCACGGCCCCAGCGTCGCCCTGGTGCTGGGCCAGCGCCATTACGCCGACCCGGCGGCTGCCCGCCGCAGCGCCCGGTCGCAGGCAGCGAGGTGCGTCCCCAGCGCGTCCTCGAAGGTGGTAGTCGCCGCCTCCAGAACGAGCTGCCGCCTGATGGCCAGTTCGGCGCCCCCAGCCGCGGCAGCCAGCTCCATTGCCTTCTTGGCACAGATCGTTACGTCGTCGGCCACGTCGTCGATGACACCCATAGCCCGGGCCTCGGCGGCCCAGATGGGCGCGCCGAACAGTGCCGCCCTGCGAGCCTGCGCCGCACCTGCGGCCTGGCGGGCGAGCCGGTACAGCGCCATGCCGGGCCAGGTCGCTCCGTCCACGACGGGAACGATCAGCCTGGCCCAGTCCGGCATGATTCGGTAATCGCTAGCCAGCAGCGCGTCCAGAGCTGGCCCGCCGCAATCGCCTTCGGCAACCGCGATCGTGCCCGCGGGCAGACGCTCCAGCCGGCGCAGGGCCCGTTCCCACTTGCTCACCACGGCCACGGACAGGCCGCTCGTGCATTCGGGCCCGGGCACGCCCGACACGTAGATGATCACGGGCCCGCTGGTGTCACCGTCCTCGATCGTGTCGCAGACCGCACCGAACTCGGTCACCGTTCCCGCAGACAGCGGACGGCTGCCGTCCACCCGGAGCGACAAGTGGGGCTGCCCGGTTACCACTGGACCAGCGCCGTCTCGATCGTCGAGCCTGGGCCCATGGTCATCAGCACCCCGTAATCCCCTGGCTTGGTCACACCCTCGCGAAGCAGCCGTTCATACGAGAACAGGAACGAACCGCTCGACAGGTTGCCGTAGTCGCGCATCACACCGATGGTGTGCCGCACGTCATGCCGGGTGAGGCCTAGATTCACCCTGATCGCGTCGATCACCTTCTTGCCTCCGGAGTGCACGATCCAGTGGCTGATATCGCTGCGGCGCAGCCCGGTCCCGGCCAGCAGGCGGCCGACAACCAGCTCCGCGTGGGCGCCGACCACATAGGGGATATCCGGATCGAGATAGAAGCTGAACTTGCTCTGCGAGTTATCCCAGTCGTAGCGCATGGCACCGAGCGCGTCGGTGATGATGTGGCTGGCGAACGACAGGATCCGCGGCCCCCAGCGGCCTGGAAGCAGGCGGTCGCCGGCCTCATCGCCGGTGAGCACGATCGCCGCCGCGCCGTCGCCGAAAAGGCTGTTCACGACCGCGGTGCGCATGGTCGAGTCGAACACGTACGCGGCGGAACACGCCTCCGCGCACAGCAGAACCGCGTGCTGGTGAGGGTGGGCCGCCGACCAGGCTGCCGTCACACCAAGCGCGTTCAGCCCGGCGTTGCAGCCCATGCCCACGACATCGACCCTGCTGCACCGGGGCGCGATCCCCATCTGGTGAATCAGCAGGGCGCTCAGACCCGGGGTGAGAAAGCCAGTCGTGGTGACGCAGCACAGATGACCGATGTCGTCGATCTGCACCCCCGCGTTCGCCAGGGACGCCTCGATCGCGCGCGCCCCCATGTCGAGCGCCAAGGCCTTGTGCTTGGCGAGCAGATCCTTCTGCGTCTCATCGGCCCGGACTCCGTCAGCGCCCGCCGGCGGCAGCGAGAGGTAACGCCGTTCAATGGCGCTATTGAGGAAAACGGAACGGATCCTCGAGTCCGTTATGCGGAACATCTCGAGCAGGTCCCGCTGTGAATAGGATTCTCCGGCGACGGCCGTCCCAACTCCGACAATCTTAGGAGTGCGAACGGAATGCTGGAGGCCAGGCTCTGTCGCACTCCCTGCAGAGGGCAGGGTAAGACTCGCGCTCATACTCATCGGTACGTCCACCCCCACCGGCGACGCTGACTGCGCACACATCGTGTTGCTGTGACCACTTCAGTTCACCTTCCTTTCGGCTTCTATGAAGCTCGCTAGGCGGGCAATCCCATTGGCAATGTCTTCCTCTGATAGATAGCTGACGGACAGCCTGAGGCTGCACTCTCCCCCACCCTGAGGATAGAAATATGACATCGGCGTCCAGATGACCCCGAAGTCTTCGGCCGATCGCGCCAGCGCGGCATTGTCCGCGTGGAACGGGACGCGAATCGTCAGAAAGAATCCTCCGTCCGGCTCATTCCAGCGCACCCCTAGGGCACCCCGCTTGGGGGACGGGAAGCGAAGGTCGAGTTGCCGGAGGGTAGACCGCATTGCACGCGCGTAGTACGCCGCCTGCTGCGTGTTCAGCTCGGAGATCCGCCCGTCGCAGGCGAGGAGCATGCCCGCGATCACAGCCTGGCTGAGCGCCGGCGTGTTAACGGTCACCATGCTCTTGATCTTGGCGAGCTCGTCCGCGAGCAGGCCCGTGTGCCCGGCCGCGTCGGTCACGGGCTGGTCCGCCACCGCGAACCCGACCCTGGCACCGGGAAAGGCCGTCTTGGCGAAGGAGCCCAGATGGATGACCCGACGGTGGCGATCGAGCGATTTGAGGGCCGGAAGGTGCGGCCCTGGACTCACCATCCGGTACGGGCTGTCCTCCACGATCAGGATGCCATGGTGCGCGGCCAGGTCGAGGAGCTCGCCGCGGGTTTCCAGCGGCATCGTGGTCCCGGCCGGATTGGAGTGGTCGGGCACAATGTAGAAGGCGCGCGGGCGGCGGCCGCGAGCCCGCTCGGCACTAATCACCCGGTCGAGATCGGCGCAGCGGAATCCGTCCTCCCGCTCTTCCACGGCGACCACCGCCACATCCAGCAGGCTCGCCGCGCCGGTGATCCCCACATAGCACGGACTGGAGACCAGGAGCACGTCGTCCGGTCCGGAGAAGAGCGCGCGCAGTGCGAGCAGCATCGCCTCCTGGCAGCCCACGGTGAGCACGATTGACTCGGCCGGAACGTCGATGTTCTCGTCCACGCGAAGCGAGGACGAGATGAGCTCGCGGATCTGCCCCGCGGTGGGACCGTACTGGAACATCGCGGCGCGGATCTGCTCGGGCGAGCTGCCGTGCTCCGCCAGATGGTCGAGGTAGCGGCGCATGTGCGTGAAGATCTGCTCGGTGTCGAAGAAGCCGTCGTATGGACGGCCTGGGGCGAACGAGATCGCCTTCGGGTAGCGGAAGGTGATCTCGTTCAGAAAGTTCATCGTGTCCAGGACGGGGTCGGACAGGCTGGCGTGCAGGTCTTCCTTCCGCAGGGAAGTAGCCGCGGACGTCGCGATTAACTCGCTCATCCGGCGGCACCGGACCCGTCACGCTCGACGGCCTCATAGAGGGCCTTGATGTTCGCTGCGCCGAACCCGCGGGCACCGCGGCGCTGCACGAGCTCGTAGAAGAGGGTATTCCGCTGATACGGCGATCGCGTGAACAGCTGCAGGAGATAGCCCCATTCGTCGCGATCCGCGAGCACGCTCGTGGCGCGCAGGTCTGCTATCTCCGCGGTAATGCCCGGCAGCCGCCCCGCGAGCATATCGTAATAAGAGTTCGGGCTGCGCAGGAACTCCACTCCCTGGCTGCCGAACTCACGAACCGCCGTAACAATATCATCGACAAGGAAAGCGAGGTGCTGGACACCCGGCCCCCCGTAGCGCGCAATAAACCCCTCCACCTGCCCCGGCTTCTTGGCCTGGTCTTGCTCAAGAATGGTAAATGTGATGCCGCCGGACGGGCTGCGGACGACAACCGAGTCGATCGCCTGCTCGCCAATCTCGATATACTCATCCGAATAGCGAGCGAGCCCGAAGGCTTCGGTGTAGAAATCCGCGTAGCTCCGCAGCGTCCCGCCCTCGACGAGGATGGCGACGTGATCGAGCAGCCAGATCCGGCCCGGTCTCGCCGACGCTCGTGAGATCGGCTTCCACATCCGATCGCTGGGCAGGCTAGCGCCGGCGCAGCGATGCACCAGCGAGTGGCGCGAGTCACCCAGCCCCGAGACGACCAGCCTGCCGGGTGCCGAGTCGATCATCGAGGCGCCCGCCGCCACGGCCCGTTCGCAGGTCCGCGCGGGGTCGTCGCATCCGAAGGCGACGTCCGCGATCCCGTCGCCGTGTGCCTCGATGAACTCCTCGGTCCCGCGGCCGGCCGTCACGACCAGCTGTACAGTCCCATGCCGCAGCAGCAACGATCGGCTGCCCTCGCCTACCGCCTCCGCCAGCAGCGTGAACCCGAAGGACGACACAAAGTAGTCAACTGCCGACGGCATGTCGCTCGTGTACAGCTCGACATACTCGATGTCCTGCGCAGCCATCGCAGCCCTCTCCGCTCGCTCACCCGGCGCCGGATCAGCTATTTCTTGCTGGCAGCCGTCTTCTTCGGTTTCGCCCGCGCGGACCCGTTGCTCGACTGGCCGTTCCCCTGGGTATCTCCTTGCCTCGCCGCGGCATCCGCCTCCATCTGCCGGATAAGGCTATTTGGCCGCATATCTGTCCAGTTCTTCTCTATGAAATCCAGACATTCCTGGCGGCCGTCTTCACCGAAGATGATTTCCCAGCCGTCGGGGACATCCGCGAACACCGGCCACAGAGAATGCTGCCCTTCGTCGTTGATCAAGACGAGATACTTGGCATCGGGATCTTCAAAAGGATTCGTCGCCACTGGCATTCCCTTCGCTGATAGCTACCACGACTAGAACTATCGCCGTAATCATACCTAACACGCCGGGCTTGCATAACAGAGAAAACCCTTGCCGAGCTGCCAATATCACTCAGTTTGTAATCTTGTCAAGTTACGGCCAGGCGGCTGATCGCCGTTCAACTGCGGTGCGTCGGCAGCTGAACAGCGCTGCGAAGAACCGCACCGATTCTTGTCGAGAAATTCGATGATTGCCGAATTAACCTCGTCCGGACGCTCCAGGTAACCGAGATGTCCGCAGGAACCAATCTCGACATAGTCGCAGTCCGGGATCGCTTCGGCCACTTCGGCGCATAGATGCGGAGGGCACATTAAGTCATCAGAGAAGGCGATCACCCGGCACGGGACCGTAACAGCCCGTAGCGCGTCACGGCGGTCGGATGTGACGTCGATCGCAGCCTGCCCTCCAGCAGCAGCCCTGCGGGCCGCGGACATCTCAAAGATATCCAGCCAGGCCGAGACCGCCGCGTCATCATTCACGGTTGCCGGAGAGAAGTCCTGCAGCACCGCCACCATGGCCTCATAGGCCGGCGGCAACGGAATGCCGACGCCGCTTAGCGCCCTTTCCCCAGCCGATATCGCCCGACGAGCCGCATCCGATCGAGCGCGCATCGCCATCAGCACGCAACAGCTCACGAGGTCCGGCCTGCTGACGGCCAGTTCGGTGGCCACCATCGCGCCCAGTGAGGTCCCGACCAGCCGACACGGCGCTGCGTCCAGTTTCTCGATCAGCCCCTCCGCGTCCGCCACGAGGTCGGCCAGCGAATAATCTCCGGGTGGCACGTCCGACGGCGGCACGCCTCTGTTATCGAATGTGATTACCTCGTACCCAGCACTTTCCAGGGCAGGGGCCTGGTACATCGACCAGACATTCCCGCCGGCCGCCTGGCCCATGATCAGGAGCACGCGTTCGCCACGTCCAGTGCGCTCGTATGCCAAGCTGATGCCGTTGGTGGATACGTAGGGCATTCCGTGACCGCCTCTTGCCAATGGCCAGCTATTGTCATGGTTATTCTATCGGCAATATATAATCTGCTTTTCACGTTCAACTGCTGCACCACATTGGTTGAACACCGCCTTGACAGGTCGCAGCCCAAATGTTCGAAGCGGAGGCGGGCGCAATCATGACGGCACTTCCTGAGATCCCGGGCATCATAGACGGTGCCATGACGATTACGCCGGAGCTTGACGGAAAGATATCTTTTCGCGTGCTCATCGGCGCTAACGGCGAGCAAGCCGACCGCTGCGACTGTATCGAATTGGTTATTAATTCCGAATATGTCCGGCAGGCACTGGCAGCGACGAAAGTCCGGCGGCCGTTCGGCGCACCGGTCATTGACGAGCTGCCGACGTTCCCATGTCACATCGGGCTCAAGCTGCAATAAGCGATAGTGAAACAACATCGCCCGTCAGGGCGGGACCCGGCAGCGGCGCGCAGCCTGCAGTGCGCGATGCTGCCGGTCACGTCCTGCGGTTATTGCGGGACGCCGCGCTGTCTCGCGAGGATGGGCATCTGCGCTCGCTCAAGCCGGGCGAGCGCCGCGCGCATGCCCGTGTGCGGTGGCGAACTCTCGGTGCGGGCTCAACGTCATGGCCGACGGCCGCTTGCTGACTTTGCCGCAGCCTCAGGTCATGCCACTGACCGCGCGTGAACCCGCCGACCCGGGTGAGGATCGGCCGCGGCCGGGGCGAAGGGCTATTGCCCGCTGAGCAGGAGCTCGCGCAGGGCTGCCGAGACCGCGCGGTACTTGACCGGCCTGCTCTTGTCGTCTCGTTGCACGGCCCCCCGGCGCAGCAGCCGACGCAGCGTCTCTGAGACAGCATTTCGCTGGGTCCCCGAGATGTTCTTGCCCTCCGTCAGCACCGCGATTTCGGACGATGTGAGCCATTGCCGCGGGTTCTCGAGCAGGAACTCGATGACACGAGCCTTGCGGTCTGCAGCCCTCCCGGCCTCCGCTGCCGGCGCGGCCGCAGCTGCGGGCTTGGCCGCCGCAGCCGGCGCGGCCGCAACTGCAGGCTTAGCCGCCGCAGGCTTAGCCGCCGCCGCAGGCTTAGCCGCGGCTTTGGACGGCGCCTCCGCGGCCTCGGCGGCTGGCTGTGCGGCCTTCTGGCCATCGGCCCTGGCAGCCTCTGGAACGTTTTCCGCCAGAGTTTGCAGTGCCTCAAGCGCAGCGTCGAGCTTCTTCAGCTCTGCCGCTATGCGGTCGCGCGCCGCAATAACCTCTTCTCGCCGCCGCTCAAGTGCCCGGTAGGCAACGGACAGGCTCGGATCTGTTACGACATCGGACATGTGGCTACTACTCCATATGGAGACGCTGATCACGCTGTGTGCTGCTGGCAGTATACGGAGGACCGGAAGGCCTGCCCGGATGTTGCCGCAAAGGGGCAATGGCTCAGCGCAGAAGGCTTGGCCCGGGTGACCGCGCCGTAGAGCAGGGCTGCGCCCCACCATCATTGCGGCGGAGCAGTCGCGGCCGCCAGGTCGCGATGGGACTTTTCAGCGTCGCATCCGCTAAGCGGCGGCCTTCACCGGCCGACTCCCCGCGCTCGCGCAGCTCGTTCGCGGCCATTTCGGCTGGCCCCCTTATTCCGCTAGTCTGCCCGTGTTAGTCCGGCAAATGGCTGAGGTAAGGAAGCATGAATGCCCTGATCGCTGATGTCATTGGTGAAGTCGCGCTGGTACTCGTCGTTTCGTGGCTTTTCGGCCTCGCAGCCCGGCGATGCGGCCAGCCAATCGTCGTCGGCCAGATCGTGGCGGGCATCCTGCTCGGCCCGACCCTTCTCGGCCGCTTGCCCGGTCATTTGACGAGCCGGATCTTCCCACCCGCAGAGCTCAAGGTCCTGAACGTCCTTGCGCAGATTGCCGTCGTGCTCTTCATGTTCGTCGTGGGGTACGAACTGGACCGGCGGTCATTGCACGGAGGACGCCGGGTCGCGGTGCTCATAGCGGCTAGCGCACTGCTTGTGCCGATGGCACTCGGATCCGGGGCAGTACTGCTCTTCAAGTCGGAATTTGCCGCATTGGGTCAGTCCCATATCGGCCGCCCATTCGTCCTGTTCATGGGCGTGGCCTTGGCCATCACCGCCCTCCCGGTGCTGGCAGCAATCGTGCGTGAACGCGGGATCGCCGGCAGTGTCCCCGGCACCACAGCGACCGCCGCTGCCGGACTCATGGACGTGTCTGCGTGGCTGGTGCTGGCTGTGGCTATCGCAGGTGCACAGCACAAGCCCGGCAGCTCAGTGCTCAGGACTCTGGTGCTGTTCGGCTGTTTCGTGGCGATAATGCTGCTGGTTGTGCGCCCAGGGTTGGGCTGGTGGATGAGCCGCCGGCGCTCGGTGCTCTCGAACCAGCTGCCGCTGGCCCTGGCTCTCGCGCTCGGGAGTGCATGGGTTACGGCCTCGCTGGGCCTGCATCCAGTGTTCGGCGGATTCCTGGCCGGTATCGCGATGCCAACGGCCGACGGGAGCCGTGATGCTGAAATCCTCCGGCCTATGGAAGAGATCGGTGGTCTGTTCCTGCCTCTCTTCTTCGTCGTCACAGGCCTGTCTCTGGACGTGGGGTCCCTGGACGGGACGGCATTCGCCGTACTGGCGCTCGTGTGCGCGATCGCAATCGCCGGTAAGCTCGTCCCCGCGTACGCGGCGTCCCGTATTGGCGGCCTGCGTCCGCGGGACTCTGCGATCGTCGCGGTGCTGATCAACACGAGAGGGCTGACGGAACTCATTGCCCTCGATCTTGGGCTGAGCGCTGGGCTCATCGATCAGCGGGTCTTTAGCGTCCTTGTTCTTATGGCGCTGATCACCACTGCTCTTACCGGCCCATTGCTCTCGCTACTGCCCTCGCCCGAAGTGCCTCCGGCAGTCAGCGAACAGCACCCCGCGGCGCTGCCACAGGCCGGCTCCTCCGATTAATCCCAGCCATCGTCCAACTGCGGGCTCTCTCCACTTGCACGCTGCCTCATTGGTGTCGCAGGCAAGCGCCTGACCCAATCAGGATGAGGGCATGGCAATCAGGTTCCCGGCCCCGCTGCGATCAGGCGACTGCGTGGGCGTGACATCTCCCTCCAAAGGCGTGGAGCGCCGGGAACGAGACCATCTCGAGCAAGCCGTCAGGGCGGTCCGCAACCGCGGATATGACGTTGTCATTGGTGAATGCATGGATGGGACGTCGCACATCAGCGCCCCGGCGGAAGAGCGAGCGGCAGAGCTGATGGCCATGCTCACCGACCCACGCATCCGCGCAGTGGTTCCGCCGCGCGGTGGCGAGACCGCCATCGACCTGCTGCCTTTTTTGGACTGGGATTCGGTCGCCGCGGCGGACCCGACCTGGTTCGTCGGGTTCTCCGACATCTCGACTCTCCTTCTGCCGATGACTCTGCGCACCGGAATCGCGACGCTGCACACCAACAACCTGATGAACACGCCCTACAAACTGAGCGGGCAGGTTCTCACCTGGCCCGACATCATCGCCTTTGGTCCGGGTGCATCGTTCACGCAGAGCGGGCGGTGGGTCCGGCTCGACGGTGACGGCCCAGCGGACGTCACCGGGCGCCTCGTCGGTGGCTGCATCGAAGCCGTGCGCCATCTCGCGGCCACTCCACAGGGTGACGTTGCCCGGTTCGCGCGGCAACACGCACCGGAGGGTCTCATCGTCTACCTCGAGGCGGCCGGTGACGATGCCTTCAGCGTGTGCCGGAGCCTGCACGGGATGCGGCTGGCCGGCTTTTTTGCCGAGGCCAAGGCGATCCTCGTCGCCAGCACGTTCGCCCCGGATAGCCCGACCCTCACTCAGCAGGAGGCGGTGGTCGATGCGCTTGCCAGGGTCGGCGTGCCAATCATCGCCGAGGTCGGCTGCGGCCACGTTCCGCCTTACGTCCCAATGGTGAACGGTGCCCTGGGGCATCTCCGGTTCGGCACCGGTTCTGCCACGCTGACTCAGTCGCTCAGGTAGCCGAGCCAGCGGGGCCCATCCCGTTGATGCGATAGGTGAGTCCGGTGTGGCGGCGTCCGGCGCCGGGGGTGCGGACGGCGGCGGCCAGCGCGCGCTCCGATCCGACAAGGACGGCCAGCTTCTTGGCCCGGGTGATCGCGGTATATAGGAGATTGCGGCGCAGCATCATCCATGAGCTGGTGGTGAGCGGGATGACGACCGCGGGATATTCGCTGCCCTGTGAGCGGTGGATGGTGGTGGCGTAGGCGTGGGCAAGCTCGTCGAGCTCATCGAAGCCGTAGTCAAGGCTCTCGGCCTCGTCGGTGAGCACGGTGAGATTGCCGTCTTCCAGGGAAATCGCGGTGATCACGCCGATGGTGCCGTTGAATACCCCGGCGGCACCCTTGTCATAGTTGTTGCGCAACTGGGTGATCTTGTCCCCGATGCGGAACACCCGGCCGCCGTACCGGCGTTCGGGCTGCCCGTCGCGGTACGGGGTCAGCGTCTGCTGGAGCAGGACGTTGAGGTTGCCAGCGCCGGCCGGCCCGCGGTGCATCGGCGCCAGCACCTGGATGTCGCGGCGCGGGTCCATGCCGAAGCGGCGCGGAATGCGATTCGCGACGATGTCGGCGGTCAGGGCCGCGGTCTGCTCGGTGTCGTCACAGGCGAACCAGTAGAAGTCCGGAAAGTCGCGCAGCCGCGGCGGCGACCCGGCGTTGACCCGGTGCGCGTTCACCACGATCCCGGACGTCTGGGCCTGCCGGAAGATCTTCGTCAGGCGCACCCGGGGGATCACCTCATCGGCGGCGAGCAGGTCGCGCAGCACCTCCCCGGCTCCTACCGACGGAAGCTGGTCCACATCCCCGACCAGCAGCAGATGAGCGCCGCGGGGGACGGCCCGCACCAGCTTGTTCGCCAGGATCAGATCGATCATGGAGGATTCGTCGGCCACGACCAGGTCGGCGTCCAGCGGGTTGTCCTTGTCGTACTTCGGGTTCCCGCCCGGCTGCAGCTGAAGCAGCCGATGCACGGTGGTGGCCTCGTGCGCGGTGAGCTCCGCGAGCCGTTTGGCGGCCCGGCCGGTCGGCGCGGTCAGCACGATCTTCGCCTTCCTGGCTTTGGCGAGCTCAACGATTGAGCGGACCGTGAAGCTCTTGCCGCAGCCTGGGCCGCCGGTCAGCACCGCCACCCGCTTGGTCAGCGCCAGCCGCACCGCCTCCTGCTGCTCCGTGGCGAGGTCGGCACCGGTGCGGCTGCGCAGCCACGCCAGCGCCCGGTCCCAGTCCGCTTGCTGGAATGCCGCCATCCGGTCCTGGCCCGCATGCAGCAGATCGAGCAGTCCAGAGGCCAGCGAACGCTCGGCCCGGTGAAAGGGCACAAGGTAGACGGCGGGCAGCTCCTGATCACCCTGCGCAACGGTCTCGCTGACCACGCCCTCCCCGGCCGCGAGCTCGTCCAGGCACGGGCCGATGAGCTCGCGGTCCACGTCGAGGATCTTCGCGGCATCGGTGAGCAGGTTGGGCGCTGGCAGGAAGCAGTGGCCGTCGTCGGCCGCCTCAGACAGGGTGTGCTGGAGCCCGGCTTTGATGCGCTCCGGGCTGTCGTGCGCGATACCGACCGCGCGGGCTATCGTGTCGGCGGTCTTGAAGCCGATCCCCCACACGTCCGCGGCCAGCCGGTAGGGCTCGCCGCGGACAACGTCTATGGCGCTGTCCCGGTACTGCTTGTAGATGCGCACCGCCAGCGAGGTCGACACCCCGACGCTCTGCAGGAAGACCATGACATCCTTGATCGCCTTTTGCTCCTGCCACGCCGCGGCGACCATCTTCGTGCGCTTGGGGCCCACACCCGGCACCTCGGCAAGGCGCTGCACCTCCTCATCGATGACGCGCAGGATGTCGGTGCCAAAGTGCGCAACCATGCGCTCGGCCATGACCGGGCCGATGCCCTTGATCAGCCCGGATCCCAGATAACGCTGAATTCCCTGGATGGTTGCTGGAAGGACGGTCGAGTAGGACCGCACCTCGAATTGCCGGCCGTAACGGGGATGCGACGTCCACCGGCCGGTCAGCCGCAGGCTCTCGCCGACCTGGGCACCTGCAAGCGGCCCCACCACGGTCAGCAGGTCGGGGCCGCTGCGGTCGGCCGCGACCCGGGCGATGGTGTAGCCGGTCTCCTCATTCGCGTACGTCACGCGCTCGAGAACCGCCTCGAGCACCGAATCCGCCGGGCCACCCGGCACGGCCTGGCGTGCAACTGCCATGCCGGACATACTGCCGCACGCTGCCGTCAGCAGTCCGGCGTCTTCGCACGGGCGCCCAGCCGTGCTAGGGCGGGTGAAGAATGCCATCGTGGTGCCTGCGGGCTAGCCTGTGAACGAGGTGTGTTGCTGGGACGGCTGGCGAGGCGGAGGTGGGCATAGATTGGCTACCGGACGGGTGCTGCAGTTCGACAAGGAACGCGGCTACGGGTTTATCGCGGCGGACGACGGCGGCGAGGATGTTTTTCTGCACGCATCGGTGTACGAAGGCGACTCGGACGAGCTCAGCCCGGGCGTGCGGATTGAGTTCAAGGTCATGGCGGGCGACCGCGGGCGAAAAGCGTTCGCGGCGCGAAGCATTCCCGATGACTCTGACCTGGACGATGATTCTGTTACTTCGCCCAGGCCTGCATCAAAGCCTGACGGTCCCGCATCGCAGCAGCCTGCAGCATCGCAGGCTGTTGCGGTTGCCCCGTCGGCGGGAGCGCTACATACTCCAGGTACGCAAGCACGCAACGAAGACGTGCCCGGCCGTGTTCATGCTCCCGACGACGAACCAATGTGCGATGTGCTCTCGCGAGAGGAGTTCAGCCAGGAGGTGGCAGAACTCCTGCTGGTCAACGCGCCGACGCTGACCGGTCAGCAAATTCTCCAGGTGCGCGAGAGCATGCTGGAGTGCGCGCGAAAGCACGGCTGGATCGACATCTGAAAGACGCTGCAGAATTCGCTCCAGGCGACAGACTTGCGGTGCCGCCCTCAGCCCCCCCGCGGGCGGCACCGCAACCACGCCAGGCCGCGCGGCGCAACGGACGAAGATCCGTGCTGCCACCATGAGCACCCCGGCTGAGCCAGGGGGCGGCGGGCCCGAGCCTGAACCGGGCGCGATCATGAGCGAGCGGCCGCGGCTGATCAATGTCGCCTACCGGCTGCTGGGCTCGCCCGCCGAGGCCGAGGACGCGGCGCAGGAGGCCTACGCCCGCTGGTACGCCATGTCCCGGGCCAGGCAGGACGCCATCGACTCCCCGGGCGCCTGGCTGACGACGGTCACCAGCCGCATCTGCCTGGACCTGCTCGGCTCTGCGCGCGCCCGCCGAGAGCGCTACGTCGGCGAATGGATCCCCGAGCCGCTGCCCGAGCCAGCGGAGTGGCCCGGCGGCCGGCCGGCTGGCATCGCGGCCGACCCGGCCGACCGGGTCACCCTCGACGAGTCGGTCAGCATGGCGTTCCTGGTCGTGCTCGAATCGATGACCCCGGCCGAGCGCGTCGCGTTCGTTCTGCACGATGTCTTCCGCTACCCCTTCGCCGAGGTGGCCGAGATCACCGGCCGTACGGGCCGCATGCCGCCAGCTGGCCTCCTCGGGCCGCCGCCGCATCCGCGCATCGCAGGCGCCCCCCACCCCGACTGCCCGGCAGGCCGGCGTCGTCAGGGAGTTCAAACGGGCGCTGGAGGCCGGGGATGTCGGGACGCTCGTCGGCCTCCTGGACCCCGGTGCCAAGGTGACCGCCGACGGCGGCGGGCGCGTCAGCGCGACGCTCCACCCGGTCGAAGGCGCCGAGGAGATCGCGCGGTACCTGGCCGATCTGGTGCAGCGGGCACCCGACAGCGTGACGTTCCTGGAACGCACGGTCAACGGCCAGCCTGGCCTGGTCGCCCAGCAGTATGGCGTCACCGTGACGGTGTTCGCGTTCCGGATCGCCGAAGACCGGATCACCCACATCTGGGCGGTGCGAAACCCGGGCAAACTCCGGCCCTGGATCACCGGCTGACACGCCGTTCCTGCCTGGATGGCAGCGGGACGCCCGGCCATTGCGCGGGCCATATCGCGACGCGCCGGGGCCCGAGTCTGCAGGCCATTCATTAGCCGTTCATTACTGGCATTTTCTTAAGCCGTTAGCGGCTTGTGTCGTTTACCTGCCGTGGGGTGCGGGAATGGCGGCTCACACACGGATACAGTGCTCCTGGAACTGTATTCCCGGACCGAAGGGAGTTCCCATCTATGGGATCGCCTACCCCTGCTGGCGCGACCCGCGGGCCTGGGGGTTACAGCACAGTTCCGTCGCCGCTGGCAATGGACGACATGACCTTCCGTGACCTGGGCCATCGACTCGTGGACACGCTTGCCGTTTACCTGGACAAGCTTCCCCAAGAGCCGGTTTACCAGCCCTTGCCGACGGAAGTGCGGCGAGAGCTAGAGAAAATGGAAATCCCCGCTGAGGGATCGGCCGCCGAGGATGTCATTGAAGACTTTCTCCGGCTCGTACTGCCGTATGGCCGGGGACAGAATCATCCGTGTTTCGCCGCATTCGTTGATCCCGCCGCGTCCAAGCTGAGCATGCTCGCGGCATTTGCCTCGGCGGTTACCAATACGAGCGGCGCCGGCGGTAATTACGCGGCTATATACGTGGAGCAGGCGGCCATCCGCTGGCTGATGGAGCTCGTCGGTTTTCCGGCAGACGGAAGCGACGGGGTCCTGCTCGGCGGCGGATCCGACGCGAACCGGCACTGCCTGGAAGTCGCGCGCTACTGGGGCGCGAAGGCCAACGGCTGGGACGTCAGGGCGGAAGGCCTGCACGGCCACCCGCGGCTGACCATGTACATGTCGGCAGAGGGCCATTCCTGCCTGGACAAGGCCGCGTTCACGCTGGGGCTCGGAGCTCCGCGCAAGGTGGCGACCGATGCGGGCTTCCGCATGGACCTCGCGGAGCTGCGCGAGGCGGTCGCGGCCGACCGGCGCGCTGGTCACCGCCCGTTCCTGGTCGCGGCGAACGCCGGGAGCGTGACGACCGGCGCGATCGACCCGCTCGGCGATCTCGCCGACTTCTGCCGCGAGCAAGGCCTCTGGCTGCACGTTGACGGGGCCTTCGGCGGCTTCGGAGTCCTCGACCCGCGTCTCGCGCCGCTGTACCGGGGGCTGGAGCGCGCCGACTCGGTCGCCCTCGACCCGCACAAGTGGCTGGCAGTGGCCATCGGCTGCAGCTGTGCCATGGTGCGGCAGGGCTCGCTGCTGCAGGACACCTACAAGCTCATCCCGTCCTACCTCAAGCTCCCGCCCGGGCAGGGGTTCGCAGGCGACGTCTGGTACTCCCACCGCAGCGCCGAGCAGACGAGGGATTCGGGGCGGGCACTCAAGACGCTCTGGAACATCCAGCAGGCCGGGAAGGCCGGGCTGGTGGATCACGTCCGGCGGCACGTCGACCTGGCGCGCCACCTGGAACGGCTCATCGACGCCGATCCTGAGCTGGAGCTGGTGGCGACCGGGCCGCTGACCGCGGTGTGTTTCCGCTACGCGCCGGACGGCATGCGCGGCGACGAGACCGCCCTGGACCTGCTGAACCAGGCGATCATGGAGGACGTCCAGGTCGGCGGGCGGGCGTTCCTGGCCGGCGTCAACATCCGCGGCCGCTTCGCGCTGCGGTCGTGCGCCCTGCACTACGCCCTCGACGAGGGGCACGTACAGGCGATCACCGACGCCGTCCGAGAGGCCGGGCACCGCCGCGTCCAGTCGGACGCGCAGTGGGCCAGGGGCGAGATCACGGCCCCGATGCCGCGCTGCGAATCGCTGGAGGAGGACGCGACATGCGCATCGTAACCAGCCGTCCTCCGGCCAGGCACGCGGCGGCCAAGGCGTCCGTTCCGCCCTCGGCGCAGGCGCGCTTCACGCTCGCGCTCGCGGGCGGCAAGGCGGCGGGGACAGCGTCGCGGGTGCTGCGGACCGGCGGGGGCACGAGCTTCCCCGGCATGGTCGCCCGCCGGATCGATCCCCGCATCCTGCAGAAGACCGCGGCCGTGAACAACGCCAGCAAGCTGGTCGTCACCGGGAGCAACGGCAAGACGACGACCTGCCGGATGCTCGCCGCGCTGGCACGGGCCGGCGGCCTGTCCGTCACCCAGAACCGGTCCGGTTCCAACCTGCTGCAGGGAGTGATCTCGGCCGCCGTGCGAGGAACCGACCTGCGGGGCCGGATGGACGCGCAGTTGTTCCTGCTGGAGGTCGACGAGGCAACGGTCCGCCTGGTGGCGCCGGAGGTGCTGCCGGACGCGTTCCTGATCACGAACATCTTCCGTGACCAGCTGGACCGCTTCGGCGAGCTGTACACGATGGCGAAGGGGCTCGAAGCCGTCATCGAGGCGCTGCCCGCGTCCGCCACCGTGGTGCTCAACGCCGACGATCCGCTGGTGGCCAGCCTCGCGCCTGGTGCGCGAGCCCGCCGTCTGTACTACGGCATCGCCGACGACGGCGCCGGCCTGCGGGAGCCCGAGCACTCCGCGGACACGATCCGCTGCGTGCGCTGCCAGCACATGCTGAGTTACCGCGCCGTGCACCTCTCCCACCTGGGGGATTACGAGTGCCCGGAGTGCGGGAACGCCCGCCCGGGGCTGGACGTCGCGGTGACCGCGATCCGGCCGTCGCAGGAGGCAGGGTCCGAGATCACGATCGAGACCCCGGCGGGGATCTTCGCGCTGCAGGTGCCTCTGGCCGGGACGCACAACGTCTACAACGCGGCCGCCGCACTGGCGGGTGCGGTGGCGCTGTCGTTCCCCCGGCCGCTGGACCCGGCCGAGGCGCGGCACGCCATCGCGGACCTGCGCCCGGCGTTCGGCCGCCTGGAGGAGATCCAGGCGGGCGACCGGAAGATCGTGCTGGCCTTCGTCAAGAACCCGACGTCCTACAACGCCACGCTGCGCGAGGTGCTGCGGCGGCCCGGCCCGAAACACGTCCTGGCGGCGCACAGCAACACCGTGGTCGACGGCGAGGACTTCGCCTGGCTCTGGGATGTGGAACTCGAGCAGCTGGTACCGCAGCTCGCGAGCCTCACCGTCAGCGGGACCAGGGCCGACGAGGTAGCGCTGCGGTTCAAGTACGCCGGCGCCAGTCCCGACATCACGACCATGCTGCCCGGCCGCTCGGCCGCCCTTTCGAGGGCCCTGAACGAGACGCCGCCGGGCGAGTCTCTGTACATCTTCGCTGGCTACACCCCAATGCGCGAGCTGCGCGGCGTCATGCAGCGACGCGGCTGGGTGCGGCCTACCTGGGAGGAATGACGACATGACAACGCCTGTCAAAACGGTCCGCATCTGCCACCTCTATCCGAGGCTGCTCAGCGTGGCCGGCGACCGGGGGAACCTGTTCGCCATCATGCAGCGCTGCGCCTGGCGGGGGATCCGCTTCAGCGTGACCGACGCCGACGTGGGGGACGTCCCCGACTTCACCAAGTCCGACCTCATCCTGATGCACGGCGGGCAGGACCGCGAGATGACCGCGGCCGCGCGCGACCTGGCGGAGAAGGCCGGGCCGCTGCGGGAGGCGATCGAGGGTAACGCCGTCGTGCTCGCCGTGTGCGCCGGATATCAGCTGCTTGGACACTACTACGCCCCGGCTGAGGGCCCGCGGATCGAGGGCATCGACGTGCTGGACGTGGTTACCGAGGCCGGCCCGACGCGCTTCATCGGGCACGTCGCGGTGGACTGCGACTTCGGCTCGGGCAACCGTGGCCAGCTCACTGGGTTCGAGAACCACAGCGGCCGCACCCGCCTGGGCAGCGGCGCCGAACCGCTCGGGCACGTGCTCGCCGGGGGCGGCAACAACGGCGAGGACGGCACCGAAGGCGCCCGGTACCGGGAGGTCTACGCCACCTACCTGCACGGGCCGGTGCTGCCGAAGAACCCGTGGCTGGCCGATCACCTCATCTCCCGGGCGCTCGAGCACCGCTACAGCGATGTCGGCCCGCTCGAGCCGCTCACCGACCAGGCGGAGGCGCAGGCGCATGCCGCTTCACTCCGTCTTGCCCGGCGTCCGGCCCGCAGGTGGCGGGCCGCCTCGGTTGGCGGCTCCCGGATCCGGCGGCGGCCGTTGCGGGCGCCGGCCCGGGCCCGCACGAAGACCAGGCCAGCGAACAAGGAGACACGGTGGACTTCTCACTGAGCGCCGAGCAGCGTGAGCTGACCGAGGCGGCAGCCGACTTCGCGCGGAAGGAACTAAACCACGATCTCCAGAAGAGGGAAGACGCGGGCGAGTTCCCCAGGGACGCGTGGCGGGCTTGCGCCAAGTTCGGGATCCTCGGCCTGCCGGTCCCCGCCGACCTCGGCGGCACCGACACCGACATCCTGACGACGGCCCTGGTCATGGAGGCCCTGGGCTACGGCTGCCAGGACAACGGGCTGCTGTTCTCGCTCAACGCGCAGATGTGGAGCGTCGAGCTGCCGCTGGTTGCCTTCGGCACCGAGGCGCAGCAGCGCAGGTACCTGCCGCCGATGGTGTCCGGTGACATCCTCGGCGGGCACGCGATGACCGAGCCGGAGACCGGCTCGGACGCGCTGCACATGCGCACCCGCGCCGAGCGGCGCGGTGACCACTACGTCATCAACGGCGCCAAGCAGTACATCACCAACGCGCCGGTCTCCGACGTGTTCCTGGTCTACGCCTCGGTTACCGACCGCCCCGGCCTGGCCGGCCTGTCCGCGTTCCTCGTCGACAGGGCGACGCCCGGGCTGATGGTGAGCAGGGGCTTCGAGAAGATGGGCCTGCGGACCTCGCCGATCGGCGAGATAGCGCTGGACGACTGCCGCGTGCCCGTGGAGAGCCGGCTGGGGCCGGAAGGCGCCGGCATGGCCATCTTCAACTCGTCCATGGAGTGGGAGCGGAGCTGCATCTTCGCCAGCGTCGTGGGCGCGATGCGGCGGCAGCTCGACGCGTGCGTCGCGTACGCCCGCTCGCGCGAGCAGTTCGGACAGCCGATCGGGAAGTTCCAGGGCGTGTCCAACAAGCTGGCCGACATGTACGTGCGGCTGGAGGCGGCGCGGCTGCTGATCTACCGGGTCGCCTGGCTGAAGCAGCAGGGCAGGTCAGCGCCGGCCGAGGCGGCCGCCGCGAAGCTGTTCACCAGCGAGGCGTTCGTGCAGTCCAGCCGGGACGCGATCCAGGCCCACGGCGCCCTGGGCTACATGAAGGAAGCGGGGATCGAGCGCGATCTGCGGGACGCGCTCGCCAGCACCATCTACTCCGGCACCTCGGAGATCCAGCGCGTGGTACTCGCCCGGATGCTCGGGCTCTGAACGAGCCGAAGGCGAGCGAAACAAAGGCACCGTTCCGCGACAGATAAGAGAGGAACCAACGATGGCGTACCTGCTGCAGCATCTGCTGACCGAGGCTGCGGCGCGCCGGCCGCAGCGGCCGGCGGTTGCGTCGGGGGGCAGTGAGCTCAGCTACTCCGAGCTGGACCGGCAAAGCACCAAGGTGGCGCGGGCGCTGCTGCGCCGGGGCGTGGAGCCCGGTGACCGGGTGGCGATCCTGGTGAGCAAGTCGGCCACCGCGGTGATCGGGCTCTACGGGGCGCTGAAGGCTGGGGCCTGCTATGTGCCGCTGGACACGAAGGCGCCCGCCGAGCGGCTCGGATACGTCGTGCGGGACTGCGCCGCCGCCGTGATCATCGCGGACGACTCGACCGCGGCGCAGGCGGCGGTCCTCGCCGACGGTGTTCCCGGGTCGCGCGGCGTGCTGCTGCCGAGCGCTCCAGAGGTCGCCGACGAGCTGGACGAGCCGTTCGACGAAGACCGGGCTATCGAGACCGACCTCGCGTACATCCTGTACACGTCGGGTTCGACCGGCACCCCGAAGGGTGTCATGATCTCCCACCGCAACTCGCTTACGTTCGTCGAGTGGGCTGCGGCCGCCGCACGCCTCACCGAGCAGGATCGCGTCTGCAGCCCAGCACCGCTGCATTTCGACCTGTCGGTCTTTGACGTGTTCGCCAGCTGCCGCGCCGACGCCTGCATGGCCGTGCTTCCGGACGGGACGGCCACGTTCCCGGTGTCGATCGCGCGGTGGATGGAATCCGCGCAGATCTCGGTCTGGTACTCGGTGCCGTCCGTGCTCACGCTGCTCGCGTGCTACGGCGGCCTGCCGAACTTCGACCTGTCGCACCTGCACACGGTGATCTTCGCCGGGGAGGTGTTCCCGCCCAAGTACCTCGCCAAGCTGATGGCCGAGCTGCCGAACGCCCGCTACCTCAACTGGTACGGGCCGACCGAGACCAACGTCTGCACCGCGTTCGAGATCTCCGCGGACGGTGCGGACGACGCCACGCCCGCCCCGATCGGGAAGGCCTGCGCCAATACCGAGGTGTTCGCGGTCGCCACTGACGGCAGCCGGGTTTCCGAGCCGGGCGAGGAGGGCGAGCTGTACGCGCGCGGCCCGTCGCTGATGCAGGGGTACTGGGGGCAGCCGGCCAAGACCCACGAGGTGCTGGTCGTAAACCCGTTCCAGGCATCCCGCGACGAGCTTGTGTACCGCACGGGTGACCTGGTGACCCTGGATCCGGACGGCAACTACGTGTACATCGGCCGCCGGGACAGCATGGTGAAGATCCGCGGCTACCGGGTGGAGCTCGGCGAGGTGGAGACCGCGCTGTACCGGCACCCGGGCATCAAGGAGGCGGCGGTGCTGCCCGTGTCCGACGAGCTGCTCGGCAGCCGCCTGCGCGCGGTCATCACCGCGAACCAGGGCAGCGACCTCACCCGCGAGAACGTCATGGATCACTGCCGGCAGTGGCTGCCGGGCTACATGGTGCCGGACGTCATCGACTTCCGCGAGGCACTGCCGCGCACCTCGACCGGCAAGGTCGACCGGGCCGGCCTGGCCCGCGAATAGCGCGGTCCAGACAGCGATGGCTAACTGACAGATACCGAGGGGGAGCTCAAGTGGAAACCGTCATCAACGACTACGTCAGCAGGGAACTCGTCCAGGACCAGGCGTTGCTGCCGCTCGCCGACGACACGTCGCTGCTGGAGACCGGCGTCCTCGACTCGCTGAGCCTGCTCAGGCTGGTGGTCTTCCTGGAAGAGCGATTCAGGATCGGGGTGGGCGACGCGGATCTGCTCCCGGACAATTTCGCGAGCGTGAACGCGATCTGCGCCTATGTCCGTGCCCGGGAAGCCCAGAAGCAGGAGGCCACGCATGGGTGACGGCCGCGCGGCGAGGCTGCTGCGCAGCGCGGAAGGTGTGGCCTACTGGGGGGTGGTCGCGCCGGTCCTGGCCCGTATGCCGGCCGCCCTCGGCTACCGCATCGCCTGCTGGCGCGGCGACCGGCTCTACCGCAGCCATGCCTCGAAACGCGCCAACACCGAACGCCACCTGCGGCTGTTCCTCGGGGGCGGGCTCGGCCGGGTGGCGGCGCGGCAGGCGGCCCGCGACTGGTTCCGGTTCGCCTCCTGCGAGGCGGTCGACGTGGCGCGGCTGCGGCACCGGGCCCGGCCGCTGCGCCGGCTGGTCAAGATCGAGGGCCGGGAGCACCTGGAAGCCGCGCTGGCCGATGGCAAGGGCGCGATTCTCTGCTGCGCCCACTTCGGCTCGTACAACAGCGCCCTGTCCGTGCTGCACGCCAGCGGCGTCCCGGTCACCACGATCGGGCGCTGGCAGCACAAGTACACGGCCGGGATGTCCGCGTTCGAGCGGCGGTTCTGGGACTGGGTGGTGGCCCGGCGGGTGCGGCGGCACCGGCAGCGGCCGATGATCGAGCCGTGGCCGGGCCGGGTCGAGGTAGCGGCGCTGGCGGCTTCCGCGCTGCGCGCCAACGAGGTGGTGACGATCTCGATCGACGCGCCGCCGCTGGACAGCGACAAGGCCCGCGCGGTCGACGTTCGCTTCCTCGGGCACCAGGCCAGGCTGATGCCGGGCATCGTGACGCTTGCCCGGCTGACCGGCGCGCCGGTCCTCATGTGCTCGGTGTACCGGTCGGCCGACTACCGCCACCAGGTGCTGGAGATCTCCGACCCGGTGCCCATGGCCGGGGATACGGCGACCGCCTTCGGGCGCTGCGTCGCCGGGGTGAGCGCCGCCATCCGCAGGAGCCCGGCGAGCTGGGTGTACTGGCCGAGCCCGCTCGACCTCGACAACCTCGGCATGCTCTCGCCAGGGCCAGACATCGCGCCTGCACGCGTTCCAGCACTCGTTGCCGTCGGCGCCTAAAGATCCAGGAGCCTGGGGTGCAATATATGCACCCCAGGCTCCTAATGATCTTGAACGCGGCGGGTCTGCCGCGGGATAGTGAGCAGCCCGCCGAGAGTGTGTCAGGACACCGAGACCGGTACCCCGGCCTCGGCCTGGTCGGGTGCGGGAGGAGGCTTGCGGAGGCTCCGGGTTCCGACTGGTACCAGCACGATCGCCGTGGCCGCGATGACGGCCAGCACCAGCCACGTGGGAACGTGGCCCCACTCCCCCAGCAGCAGCACGAAGCCGGGGATGGTGCAGGTCGTGAACGACAGGATCAGCGTCAGCCAGCCGGTGACCTCGGTGAGCCGGCTGATGCCAAGCCCGAGCACCAGCCAGAACAGCGCCCACAGCACCGACCACTGCAGCCACAGCAGGCCGATCGTCGGATCGTGGAACTTGACGATGTTGGTGATGCCGAAGGCAGCGGCCATGATCGCCACCCAGGCCGAGTACCAGCCGAGGCCGCGCGGCTCCTGGCCCGCCAGGTTGCTGATCCCCACGTACAGGTAGGTGAACCCGAACAGGAAGATCCCGGAGTCCAGGAGGATGTCGCTCGTGTTCGTGGCGGTCGCGATCAGGTAGAACGGGATCGCCGTCTGCAGGGCGCCGACGAACAGGTTGAACGTGGCGGCCCCCTTGGCGTCGACCTTGCCCAGCAGGAGCAGCCCGTTGACGAACAGCACCGCGCCAACGAACATCAGGCCCACATCAGACATCGCGCGCTCCTAGTTGTAGGAATCGACCGGAGGCAGCCGGTCGTTCAGCAGGAAGTCGCCGGCGTGCATGGACTTGAAGTCGAGCGGGTTGTGCAGCGATAGCGTGCGGGCGTTGCGCCAGTGCCGGTCGAAGCCGTACTTCTCCAGGACGCTTCCGGCGCCGCACACCTTGAAGAGCGTCGACCCGGCGAACATCGCGGCCTCGGCCGCCGCCTCGCGCGCCTGCCCGGTCACAACGGACGCCTCGCCCCTGATGCGCTCGTCGCCCGGATGCGCGACGGCCTCGTCACACAGTTCCGCGGCCCGCAGGGACAGCAGTTCCGCGGCGTCGACCGCGGTCTTCATCTCGCCCACCCGCAGCTGGATGTACAGGTCGTCGGTGGCGCGCTCGGCTTGGCTCTCGTACCACAGCCGTGCCCGCGTCCGGACGAACTCGACGGCGTCGTCGAGTGCGTTGCGCGCGATACCCACGAACACGCCGGTGTGCACCGCCTGGTAGTTCAGCGAGGTGACCGCTCCGCCCCCGCCGCCCTCGGTGTCCGGGCTGCCGAGGCACAGCTCGTCGGGGATCCAGACGTTGTCGAACTCGGTCGTGCCGCTGGCCGTGGTCCGCTGGCCGAACCCGCTCCAGTCGTCGTGGATCGTCACTCCCTGGGCGTCCGTTGGCGTGAAGAACACCCGTACCTCGTCGGAGCCTGCCACGCGGCACGGCCCGAACGTGATGTCACCCGCGAGACTTCCGGTGCAGTAGAACTTCTTGCCGGACAGGCGCCAGCCGTCGCCGTCCGGAGTCACGGTCGTGTTGAAGTCGTTGACGCTCGCGGTGCCGACCTCGGAGTACGCGTTGGTGATCCAGAGTTCCCTGGTGAACCGCGGCAGCCACTTGGCCTGCACGGCCGGCGGGGCGAACTCCTGCAGCAGCCGGATGCCGCCGGTGTGCAGCTGGTACATCTGGCCGATGTTGGAGTCGCCGGCTGAGATCGTGTTCACGACCTTCATCAGCTCCACGAACGAGCCGCCGAGGCCGCCGTGCTCGCGGGGGACCATGAGGCCGAGCAGGCCCGACGCCCGGAACGCCGCGCACTGCTCGTAGGGAAACTTCCGGTCGCGGTCGCGCTCGGCCGCGCCAACGCGGAACTCGTCGCGAAGTTGCTCGGCGATGGCCAGCGGATCGCCGGGGTCGAGGCCGACGGGCGGCACGCTGCTGATTTCGGTGGCAGTCACGGCAGTGTCCTTTCAGGTGGTTGCCAGTGCTTGCGGTTGGGCTCTGCTTGCGGCCAGCAGCGCGGGTGCGTGCGCATCCGCCCAGGCCGAGGCGGCGGTGCCGAAGTCAGCGACGTCGGCTTCGAGCACGAACAGGCCCCGCGTGGGCACGGCGGCGCCGAGTTCGAGCAGCAGGGGCGTGAAGTGGACGTCCACGGCCAGCCGGTGGTCGGGCATGCCGCCCAGCAGCACGGGGACCGCGGCCGTTCCGGCCAGGCTGCCGTTGCCGAACCGGTCCAGGAAGCTCTTGAGCAGCCCGGAGTAGGCGGCCTTGTAGGTGGGGCTGGCTACCACGAGCAGGTCGGCGGCGATGATCTCGCCGACGGCGGCGGTGACCGCCTCATCGGCAGGGTCGAGCACTCGCGGCCCGAACGGCGCCAGGTCGACGTCGGCGATGTCGGTGGACCCGAGGACGCGGGCGATCTGCTCGGCCAGCGTGCGGGCCAGGCCGTGGGTCCGCGACTGCGGCCGCGGGTTGCCGACCAGGCTGGCGATCCGGGGAGCAAGTGCTGTGCTCATGCGCGCCTCCGGCACGGTGCTGTTCATGCGCGCCTCCGGCACGACGCTCATCCCGCCGCCCTCAGGTATCCGCCGCGCCAGTAGAGCAGCGGCTCCGCGTCCGTTCCGGCCGTCTCCGCGTGTCGGACCCGGCCGACCAGGATCTCGTGGTCGCCGCCGGGAACCTGGTATTCCACGGTGCATTCCAGCGTGGCCAGCACGTCGGCCAGGCGCGGGCTGCCGGTCCGGCCCGGATGGTGCCGGACGCCCTCCCAGACCGCCGCGACGCCGCGGCGGGCGAAGTTCGCCGACAGGTGCTGCTGTGGCGCCGCGAGGACGTTGATGGCGAACGCGCCGTGGGAGCGGATCGCAGCCAGCGTCAGGCTGGACCGGTCGAAGCAGACCAGGATGAGCGGCGGATCCAGGGATAGCGAGCAGACCGCGTTGGCCGTGGTTCCGACCGGTTCCCCGTCCGGCCCCACCGAGGTGACGATTGTGACCCCGGTGGCGAAGTGCCCGACGGCGTGGCGGAACTCGGCTGAGCCGATGCCCGCGACGGCCTGGCTGGCTGCAGTCATCGTTACACCTGTCCGTGGTTCGGCGGCGGGACGTTGTTGAGCAGGTAGTTGCCGACGTGGTGGTACTTCCAGTCGGCCGGGTCGTGGCTGGCGTGGGTCCGCGCGTTGCGCCAGTGCCTGCTCAGGTCGTGGCGCTCGTCGGCCGCGCTCGCGCCGCTGAGCGCGAACAGGTCGCTCGCCACCTCGACGGCGACCTCGCTGGCGAACGCCTTGGCCTGCGCGACAGCGATCGACCCGCGCGCCGCCGCGTTCGCGTCCTTCGGGCGGCGCGTCACGTCATCGAGCGTCGCAGCGGCGTCGCGCAGCAGCGCCTCCGCGGCGCGGACCCGGGTGGCGAGCCGGCCGTACCGGTGGATGGTGTGCGGGTCGTCGCTGGCGCGCTGCGCCCACCCGCCGTTGGCTGCCTCGAAGAACGGCCTGGCCTTCTCGCGGACGAACTCGCCCGCGTCGGCGAGCGCCCCGCCGGCGATGCCGGTCTGGATCGCGGCGTGCACGAGCTGCGCCCGGGCGCCGAGCTGCTGCGGCACCTGAAAGACGTGCTCGTAGGGGATGACCAGCGACGGGTCCACCGCCACGTCGTCGAAAACCGCGCTGCCGCTTACCGTGGCCCGCTGGCCCATGACGTTCCAGTCCTCGTCGATCAGCACCCCGTCCGCGTTGCGGGGCACGAACGCGAGCACGAGGTGGCCGTCGTCGTCGATGGCGCTGACCCCGATCCAGCGGGCGGTGATCGCGCCGGTGGTGTAGTACTTGCGGCCGCGCAGGCGCGCCCCGGTGCCGCTGGCGTGCAGCCGGGTCTTCAGGTCCTGGGCGTGCTTCCCACCGCGCTCGGCCAGCCCGTTGCCGAACCTGCCGCCGCCGAGGACCTCGGCGAACAGCCGGTGCTGCTGCTCGCCGGTGCCCCACGTCGCGAGGACGTCGGTGAACAGGTAGTGGGCCTGCGGTACCTGGGCGAGTGCGGGATCGACGGCGGCGATCACGCGGATCACCTCGGCGAGCACGCTGGCGGGCAGTTCCGCGCCGCCATGCTCCCGCGGCACGGTGATGGCGAGCAGGCCGCTGGCGTCGAACGCGGCGATCTCGGCCGCCGGCACGGCGCCGACCCGGTCCCGCTCGATCACCCCGCTGGCGATCGATTCGGCGTACTCCCGCGCCGCGGTGATCGCCTCCGGCCCGGTGCTGAGCACGGCGGGCGCGGCGGCCTGGGAGGGCGCGGCGGGCGGGAAGGGCGCGGCGGGCGGGAAGGGCGGGCCGGGCTGGGAGATGAGGCTGGTCATCGCGCCGCTGTCAGCACACGGTCGACGTCGGTCAGGCCGGCCAGCGGGTCGGGCACTGCTGCCGGGTCAAGGCCGGCCTTTACTTCCAGCTCACGGACGATCGGCAGCACGTCGCGGCCGAATCGCTCAACCTCCTCGTGGTAGTGCAGGAACCCGGTGAGGATCAGGTCCACGCCGAGCTTGCGGTACTCGACGATCCGGGTGGCGACCTGCTCGGGGGTGCCGATGAGTTTGGTGCGGAAGCCGTCGTTGTACTGGACCAGGTCCTCGAAGGTCGAGTCGGCCCACATCCCCTTCTTGTCACCGGTGGACTGGCCTGCCTGCTTGACCGCGGCGCCGAAGCCCTCGACGGCCTCGACGTGCGCCTTCGCGATGATCTCGCGCAGCGTGTCCTTGGCCTCGGCCTCGGTGTCGCGGACGATGACGAACCCGTTCAGGCCGAACCGGGGACCGTCGGTGCGCCCGACCTCGGCCGCGTTCTGCGCCAGCTCGGTGAGCTGCTCGCGGACGCCGTCGAAGTCCTTGCCGTTGGAGAAGTACCAGTCGGACAGCTGGCCGCCGTTGCGCCGCGCGGCGGTGGAGTTGCCGCCCTGGAAGATCTCCGGATGCGGGCGGCCCGGCCAGGACAGCGGCTTGGGCTTGAGGCTGAAGTCGCGGATCCGGTAGAAGTCGCCAGCCAGGTTGGCGCGGTCCTCGGTCCAGATGCGCTTGAGCGCGGTGATGAACTCGGCGGTACGCCGGTACCGCTCGTCGTGCTCCAGCCACGGCTCGCCGAGCTGACGGAACTCGTCGGCGAACCACCCGGAGACGACGTTCACCGCGACCCGGCCGTTGGACAGGTGGTCGGCGGTGGCGACCCACTTGGCCAGCACGCCAGGGTGCCAGAGGCCGGGATGCACCGCGGCGATCAGCTTGATCCGCTCGGTGGCCAGCAGCAGGGCCAGGCTGAAGCTCGTGGACTCGTGCTGGTATTCGGCGCCATAGCTGGCGGTGTACCGGACCTGGCTCAGCGCGTAGTCGAAGCCCGCCCGCTCGGCGAGCCTGGCCAGCTTGCGGTTGTACTCGAACGACCAGTCCGTCCGCTGCTCGATCGTGGACGTGACGAGCCCGCCGCTGACGTTGGGCACCCAGTAGGCAAAGCGGATCGGCTCGGTGGCCGGGTTCGTGGTCACGGGACAGCCTCCAGAAGTTGGTGGTCAAGGTCCGGCGCCGGCATCAGCCCCCGCCGGCGCAGCACCGGCAGCACGCCCTCGCCGACCTGGTAGGCCTCTTCGAGGTGCGGGTAGCCGGACAGGATGAACTCTTCGATGCCGAGGTGGTAGTACTCGGCAATCCGGTCCGCCACCTCGTCGTAGCTGCCGACCAGCGCGGTTCCCGCGCCGCCGCGGACCAGGCCGACGCCGGCCCACAGGTTCGGGGACACCTCGAGCGCGTCGGTCCGGCCGCCGTGCAGGGCGACCATCCGCCGCTGCCCCTCGGACCCCGACGACCGCTGGATGGCCTGGGCCCGCTCGATCGCCGCCGGGTCTAGCCCGTCGAGCAGCCGCTGCGCCTGAGCCCAGGCCTCGGCGGCCGTGTCGCGCGCGATGACGTGCAGCCGGATGCCGAACCGCAGCTCGCGGCCGGCCGCCCTGGCGCGGGCCCGCACCCGGTCGAGTTTCTCCGCGACGGCGCCTGGCGGCTCGCCCCAGGTCAGGTACACGTCGGCGTAGTGGGCCGCGACGTCGAGCGCCTGCGGCGACGAGCCGCCGAGGTAGATGTCCGGCCGCACCGGCGCCGGCACGATCACCCCGCCCTGGATGTCGTAGAACTCGCCGGTGAAGTCCACCGGCCGCCCGTCCCACAGCTCGCGCACGATGTGCAGGAACTCGGCGGCGCGGCGGTAGCGGCCCGCCTTGTCCAGGTGGTCGCCGAACCTGCGCTGCTCGACGTCGTCGCCTCCGGTGACGATGTTGAGCAGCAGCCGCCCGCCGGAGATCCGCTGGTAGGTCGCTGCCATCTGCGCGGCGAGCGTCGGGGACGTGAACCCGGGCCGCAGCGCCACCAGGAACTTGAACCTCTCGGTAACCTGCGTCAGCCCGGCTGTCATGATCCAGGCGTCTTCGCACCACGAACTCGTGGGGGTCAGCGCGCCCTCGAAACCGAGCTGCTCGGCTGAGCGGGCTATCTGCCCGATGTAGCCAATGTCCGGAGCCCGCTCGGTGCCGCCCGCGGTGACCCGGCTGCCGGCCGCGCCGACCGCGTTGCCGAGGCTCAGATCCGTGCGGGAGTCACCGTTCGTGGGAAGAAACCAGTGCGCCACGATCCCCATCGGCGCGACCTCCGTCCCTGCTACCCGCTGCGGCCCCTTCGTTTCTCAGCATGCGGACGGCGCCGGCGAAGCGTCCAATACGGATTTCCGAGGGTGCGATAAGAAAAATCTATCAATTTGATCGGTAAACTATAGTTTGCTGAGGGGCGCACCAGGGCACGTGGCCCCGTGGAGCGGGACGGTGGCCATGCGGATCGAGCAGCTCGAATGCCTCGCCGAAGTCGCACGTCTCGGCTCGTTCCGCCGCGCCGCAGAGGAACTCCACATCTCCCAGCCCGCGCTGAGCGGATCCGTGCGCGGCCTGGAACGGGAGCTCGGTATCGACCTCCTGGAACGGGGACGCCAGGGGGCCACGGTCAGCGACGCGGGGCGCGAACTGCTCCCGCACATTCTCTCCGTGCTCGATTCGGTGGACCGGCTGCGCCAGGCCGCCGGCGAGCAGCACCGGAGCATCCGGGTGCTCAGGGTCGGCACGGTCAACACCGCGACCGTGCCGTTGCTGACCCCGGCGATCCGCGCGTTCCGGGAGACCCACCACAGGACCCAGGTCGAGATCATCGGCGCGCAGCAGGACGAGATCCACCGCGCGATCCGTTCCGGCGGCTTCGACCTGGGGCTGGTCAACTACCTGGCGGGCGACGACCTGCCGCCCGAACTGGAGACCACGATGCTGCTGCGCGGCCGCCCGGTGGTCTGCATGCGCCCGGACAGCGCCCTGGCGTCGCTGGCGGAGGTGCGGCCCAGTGACCTGCACGCCGAGCCGCTGATCGTGATGCGGTCCGGCTACCTCATGCACCGCTTCATTCACCGGCTGCTGCGCGGCCAGCTTCCGGTGTTCTCCTACTCCGCCGACGGGGCGGAGATGGGCAAGCTGATGGTGGCCGAAGGGCTCGGGGTGACCGTGCTGCCGGATTTCAGCGTCGTCGGCGACCCGCTCGAGCAGCGGGGCATCATCACCTGGCGGCCGATCGCCGGTGACGACACCGAGGTCGATCTCGTGATCCAGCGGCTGCGGTCGCTCCGCGCGACGCGCGCCGTCAGGGACCTGCACCAGATCTTCATCGAGCGGGCCCGCGACTTCCCCGGCCAGCCGAACCGCACGGACGCGGTGGCGGGCTGAGTGCTCCGCGGACCCAGGGCCCGGGCGGGTCAGGCGAATAGAGAGGTGCCCCAGTCCTGTCCGGGGCGCAGGCCGGGCGGGCAGGCGAACACGGCGCTGCCGGTGTGCTGGGTGTACTCGTTGAGCGCGTCGGCGGCCAGCGACTGCCGGAGCTTGACGAACTGGGCCGGGTTCTTCATGAACGCGATGAAGAACAGGCCGCCGAGCAGCGTTCCGGCCTGCGGGTCGATGCCGTCGGTGAAGGAGTACCCGCGGCGCAGGATCCGGGTCCCGCCGTTGTGCTCGAAGCTGGCCAGCCGGATGTGTGCGTGGGCCGGGATGGCGGGCTGCCCGCCGCCGCCGGTCGCGGCGAAGTCCGGCGTGGTGAACTCTTTCCCGCCCGACAGCGGGGCGCCGGAGACCTTGGCGCGGCCGATGGTGTTCTCCTGGTCCTGCAGGTAGTCGCGGTCCCAGTTCTCCACGAAGATCCGGATCTTGCGGGCGACAAGGTAACTGCCGCCCCGCAGCCAGGGCTGATCGGTTTCCCTGCCGACCCAGACGTAATCGTTCATGAGGCTCGTCTGCTCGGCCTTGATGTTGCGGGTGCCGTCCTTGAAACCGAGCAGGTTGCGGGGTGTCGGCTGGCTGGCCGTCGTGGTTGAGGTCCGGCCGAAGCCGAGCTCCATCCAGTTGTGCTCGACGACGCCCATGCCGATCCTGGCCAGGTTGCGCACGGCGTGGAACGCGACGAGCGGATCATCGGAGCAGGCCTGGATGCACAGATCGCCGCCGGTGTAGTCGGGGTCGAGGTCCTCGTTGGGCAGCGGTGGGAGCTGGGCGAGCGCGGACGGCTTGCGGCCGGCCAGGCCGAACCGGTGGTCGAACAGCGATGGCCCGTAGCCGATCGTGATCGTCAGCCGGGACACCGGCGACCCGACCGCCTCGCCGGTGTCGACCGGCGGCGCGTACGGCTGCGTGTCCTGGCCGACCAGCCGGCCGGCGGTCATGTTCGCCGCCGCCCTTGTCCACGCGTGCAGGAGGTCCCGGATGTCGGCGGCGGTCGCCCCGGTGACGGCGTTCAGCGACCCGAACGCGAGCCGGTCCTGGGCCGGCGTGGCTATGCCGGCCTGGTGCGTCCCGTAGAACGGGATCTTCTGGTCGCTGCCGTCGGCCGCGGCCGCTCCGCCGCCCTGCCCGGCGAAGTAGCCGGCCAGGCCGCCCGCCAGCACGCCGGCACCCGCCGCTCCCGCCCCGGCGAGCAACCGCCGCCGGGACGGCCCGGCCCGCTCGGCCAGAGCCGCCCGCTCGGCCAGAGCCGCTCCCTCGGCCGGGGCCGCGTGCTCGGTCGGGGCCGGCCGCTCGGTTTCGTGCATCAGCTGCTCACCTGGAGCGACAGCTTGGACAGCGACTCGGCGAGGGCGTTCACCGCGGTGGACAGCTGGCGGCGCTGCGAGTCGAGGACGGTGGAGTACTCGACGTATCCGGTGTCGTCGTAGCCCGGCCTGGCCTTGTACTTGGCCAGCAGGACCGCCACCGCGGCGTCGCGCTGCCGGATCTGCGACAGCAGGCCGGGGTCCCTGTGCTGCAGGTAGGGCTGCACCAGGCTGACGACCTCTATCGCCCCGTCGACGTTGGCCTGGAAGACCGGGAGGTCGGTGTTGGAGTAGCGCTCCTCCTCACCCGAGATCTTCGACGTGGCGGCCTCGTTGATCAGGTCGGTGGCGCCGCTCGCCATCTCCAGCGGGTTGTACTGGGCGCTGCGCACCAGGGCCAGCAGCTGCTGCTCGTGGCCGACCAGCGCGCTGCACAGCTTCGGCGTCCCGGCCAGCGTGTCGTCTGCCCAGATCAGCTGCTCGATCTTGTGGAAGCCGATGAACTGGGACGCCACCGTGACCGGGTTCTCCCACCGGCCGTCGATCTCGGTGTCCAGGCTGCCCCAGATCTCGGCGACCGGCTCGATCCGCTCGTAGTAGACGCGGGCCTTCGGGTAGAGCACCTCCGCCTGGGCCATGTTCCCGGCGTCGATGGCCTGGCAGAACGCCTGCGTGTGCGAGACCAGGCTGGCGGTGTTCTGGTCGACGTAGCTGCCATAGGAGCTGACCGCCGCGGCGAGCTGCGCGTTGTTCTGCCAGGTCGGCCCGGCCCCCTTGCCGGTGACGGTGAGGTTCCAGTGTTGCTGGGATGCGCCCGGGCAGTTGATCTTGTACGTGCCGGGCTGCAGGTCCAGCGAGAACCCGCCAGACAGGCCGGGGGTGAGGTTCTCCTGCTCGCCGAGGATCTTGGCCAGGTTCGACGTGCGCAGCTCGGCCTCTGACACCGCGCCGGCATTCGTGTTGGCCACGTTGAACTGGACCGGCCCGGCCGCGATCTTCGCCGGCCTGGGCGCGCATCCCTGCGGCGTCAGGTCGATCGTGACCGTGGTGGTGTGCGCCGAGGACGCGGATCCCGATGACCGGTGCGAGCTCGAGCAGGCAGACGCGAGCAGTGCCAGCGAGGCCAGCGCCACGATGCTCGCCGGCAGCCAGCGAGCGCGGCGCCCTTCCCCGACACCGTCCGCACCGCGCCCTTCCCCGACACCATCGATGTGCATGGTTGATGAACTCCCTTGCCGTTGTGACCGGATTACTGCTCTACGGGCTGAGCTGGCGTAGGCGCGGCGGCGCGTACCCTGCGCGCGCGGGCGGGCCAGGCCACGATGATGATCATCGGAACCAGGTACGCGACCCAGGCGGCGACCCCGATCCACACCGGGTAGGGCTGGATTCCCAGGACGCCGGTCACCAGCGACTCGACCGGGGTGCCCGGCCGGACTAGCCAGGACAGGTCGAATGCCTGAACCTGCCCGACCGTCAGCCAGCCGGCTTCGTTGGCGGTGTGGAAGGCGGTCATCGCCAGGCCCGCCGCGACCACGACCAGCACGAGCCCGGTAATCCGGAAGAACCTGGCCAGGTTCAGCCGGACGCCTCCGCGGTAGATGGCGTAGCCGACCGCGGCCGCGAGCAGGATGCCGATGACCGCGCCGACCCACGACAGCGTGGCGTCGCCGGACGCATGGAAGGTGGCCAGCAGGAACACGGCGGTCTCGAAGCCCTCCCGCAGCACCGCGAGGAACGCCATCACCACCAGCGCGCGGCCAGAACCCGACTCCAGGGCCGAGGCCGCGGCTCCCTCCAGGTCGCCCTTCAGGTCCCGCGCGTGCCGCCGCATAAAGATGATCATGTAGGTGACCATGCACACCGCCAGCGCGCCGACGACGGTCTCCAGCCCCTCCTGCTGTTGCTGCGGCAGGTCCGAGGAGATCACCTGCAGGGCTATCGCGATGCCGATGCAGATCACGACCGCAATGGCAGTGCCGATCCACACCTGGCGAAGCGCGTCACGCCGACCCTGCTGGCCCAGGAACGCGGCGATGATCCCGACGATCAGCGCCGCTTCCAGGCCTTCGCGCAGGCCAATAACGAACGTGGGCAGCACCCGTCGTCCCCTTCCACGGCGCCGAGAGCTGGCCCGTTAGGATAGGCATTCCTAAGTAAGGCTTACCTAACCGTGGGGCGACCAGCGATGTCAAGCCACTAGCCCGGATTTGGATCAGACCCGGAGGCGATGGCTCAGGTCCCCGTCCGCAGCCACTGGCCGTAGTCGGCGCGCAGCAGCCAGCGCAGTTCAGGTGCGGTGTCGGCCGTCAGGATGCGGGTCGGGTTGTCGCGGCGGCGGGCGACCCAGATGCCGTCGGTCAAGCTGATGGCGTACGCGCTGTCCCAGAGGCAGCGCAAGTGGAACAAGGCGGTGGCGTCCTCGCTAGTCAATGAATCCGCCTGGGCAGGCCGGCCAGGCCGTTGCCCGGGGCGGGCTCGCGAACGGCGACCAGTTGCTCACAGATGACGGTTAAGTCGTCCAGCAGTTCAGTGACCCGCTCGGGGCGGATGTGACGGTGCATATGCGGCAGGCCGTGGAAGGCGTGGCGCGGCCCGTCCGGGGTGTCCACGGTGTAAGTGACCGCAACACGGGTGATCCTTCCGGACATCTCTGCCTCCCTCGGGCAGGCAGGGTGGGCCACTTGCCAGCCCAGCAAGTCCCTGCCTGCGTGCCCTAGATGATACTCGACTATGGTCGACTACTGTCGATGCTGCGTGATAGCCGTGAACAGCAGTCGGGTAGCCATGACCCATGGAAGACCCGCGTGCCTACGTCCGCATCGCGGACTTGCTGCGCCAGCAGATCACGGCGGGCCATATCAAGGCCGGTGAGCCGGTTCCGAGCATCACGACACTGACGCAGGATCACGGCGTGGCCAGACAGACCGCGGCGAAAGCGCTGCAGATGCTGGAGTCCGAAGGGCTGGTCTACCGAGTGCCGGGCCTTGGTTATTACGTCACTGAGCACCAGTAACCCACGGGCCCTAAACCGCCGGTACCACAGCTAGCTGCACCGCCGGCGGGACCTCGGCCCGGGGTGGGGTTGTGGGGCGCAGGAGGTCGCCCGGTGCGTGCTGTCCTTCGAGGACTTTCTGGGGCCCTTCCCCATTTTCATGCTGCGCCGGCGGGTGCGGATCTCGGCCGGGACCGTCCAGGGCCCGGCGATGATTTCCCTGGCCGCACTAACCTAGTGCCGCGACTGGCCACATTTGCCTCGTGCGATACTTCCTGCCGACAAGTAGAGCGGGACGCCTAACGCCGAATCGGCGTGGCTAAACGGCCGCAGAATTAGGGTTGCGCACACGTGCAGATTGTTCAGTTCTGCGTATCCGTTCGACATGCTCCTCAGACCCGCAACGCCTTTAGTTCCAGCTGCCGTCGGCAGCTGCGTCGTTGGGTTCTCCCCGCGTCAGGTGAAGATCTCGGCCCGCGCGGAGCTGTGCTCGCGAGGTGCGAGTGCCGGCCTTGCACAAGCTCGAGCCGGATCGGGTTACGCAGCGTCGCCCGGGATCAGTTTTCGCGCCAGCCCGTGCAGGCCCTTGCATTCCCGTCGTTGCGTCCGCACCGGCGGGCTGATCAGGGCACGGGGCGCAGATGCTGGCTGAGGCGGTTGCCGCTTGTCGTGAAGACGCCGCCGCATGCGTGGCGTACCGAGCAGGAGCGGCAGATGTCCAGGTAGTCGTTCTTCCAGTCACTGATTGAGCGGGTCGCGTAGGGCCACAGGCGCCGGTCGAGGACGCAGAGCTGGTGGTTGTAGATTCGCGTCGTGATTCCAGCTGCCGCGAGCATGCCGACCGCCTCGGCAAGTTCGGGCTGGTAGTCGGCGGGGTCGGCCCACACCAGCGGCGAGTTCGGCCGGGCCAGGCCGGTCATTTCCAGTCCCATCAATGCGACCTGAGCGACGAACGGCAGGTTCCGCACGATGAATGCCGCCAGGGCAGTGAGCACCGGAACGGTGTGTCGCTGGACTACAACCCGGATCTCCACCGCCTGGCCGAGAGAGGCGAGGTTGAGGATGCCGTGCACAGTCTCGTCGAATGCGCCGGCGGCCTGGACGATGAAATCGTGCAGGCCCGGCTCGGGCGCGTAGAGGGGGATGCCGACCATGATGTCGGCAAGACCGACTGCTGCGTAGCGGCGGCTGAACTCCGGGTCGGCGAAACGGCGGCCGTTGGACAGCAGGTGCACCGAGAGCCCGGGCGCAGCCTGCTTGCAGTGCTCGAGGAGGCCGATGAGCGCGTCGGCGTGCAGCGTCGGCTCGCCGCCGGTAAGGCTGAGCGCCCGCGCGTCATCAGGGAGCAGGCTAATCACCTTCCGGGCCCGGTCGAATAGCCAGGAGTCGTCGCGGTCTTTCGGTGGCTGGGAGCACATGAGGCAGTAGTTGTCGCATTGCTCGGTGAGCAGCAGGCTGTTGTGGCTGGCGGAGTTCTTCCACAGCACGGTGACCCGGCGGCCGTCGTGGGGGACGTGGACGATGTCGCCTGCGTCGAGGTGCGCCAGCTCGGGCCCGAGCCTGAGCACTGGGCCGGGCACGCCGGATACCCCAGAGCCGCATGACCCAGCCACCCCGGGCATGCCGGGCCTGTTGCTGGGCTCGTTTCCGATGATGAGGTAGAGGCCGTACCCAGTGGGCGCGGCCTGCCCGTCCCGCAGCAGGCATGCTATGGATGTGGTGGGGTTCCGGCCGCCGGGGATGCTGCGGTCGCTGTTCGTGCCCTCAGGTAGGAAGACTCGCCATACATCCTCGGCTACCGGCCCCGTCAGCCCGGTTGCGTCGGCGCGGCCCGTCAGCTTCAGCATGACTGTTCCCGGCTCACCGGCTGTTCCTCGCCGCATCCCCGCGCCGGGCCAGCGCGCTGCGCTGTCTCATTGCGCCCACCGCCGCATCAGGTCGCGGAAATAAGGGTCGTCGCGCATCTTCCGCAGTAGCAAGGTGAATACGCCCATGTTGCGTCGGCAGAATGCCGACAGCGCCTTATGCCCGGTGAAGTCTCCCATCGTGGCGTGGTGGAACACCGGGTCGGCGCCGCAGTACGGCTCGAACGCGCACGTGGTGCACATCGGCGCGCTGAGTGTGATCGATTCCGTGAGCGGGTTCAGCAGGCGGTCGGAGAGCATGATGTCCGCGTAGGAGGAGCCGTGCACGCTGCCGAGCCTGAAGGTGCGGTCGCCCATTTCGGCAAGCATCCGGCCTTCGTCGCTCGCGTAGATATCACCGTCGTAGTTATAGACCAGCGCGCCGATCCCGATGCCGGCCGGAGAGGTCAGGTCGACGTATCCAGGGTCGGTGTTGGTGAGCATCTTCTTCGCGATGATCGACGCGTAGATCTCCACCATCGGCACGCCTTGCCGGTTCAGTTCAACGATCTTGTCCAGGCCGACCGCGTAGAACTCGAGCCAACGGTCGACGTCGTAGTTGGCGCCGCCACGGCCTCGCAGCGCGAAGCCGTACGGCGAGATGGGGCGCAAGAATACCCCGCGCAACCCGAGCTCGGCGTAGGTGTCGATGATCTCGGCCGCTCGGCCGAGGCTCGCCTCCGTGGTGGTCATCAGTGCGCTGACCCGGTCCTCGCCAAGCCGCTCCTGCACCTGCCTGATGCCCGCCACCGCCTGTTGCCAGCTGTCGCGGCCGGGACGGCGGCGGTTGCCGTTGTGCAGGTCCTGCGGGCCGTCAAGCGACGTCGAGATGTGGATCTTTTCCTCGGCGCAGAAGTCGAGGACTTCCTCGTCAAGCAGCGCCAGGTTCGTCGCGATCACGAACCCGAGGTCCTTGCCGTGCTCCTTATTCATCCGGTTCGCCTCGGCCGTGATCCAGCGGACCAGCGGGAAGTTGAGCAGCGGCTCACCGCCCTGGAACTCGATCTTCAGGTGCGGCGACGGCGACCTGAAGGCCAGCTCAAGCGCCCGGCGCGCGGTCTCCTCGGTCATGTCGAACTCGTTCTTCACTGCGGACTGCCGAGACACCTGGCAGTAGCGGCACGTGTGCTCGCAGCGCAGCGTTACCACAAAGATATGCAGCCCGGTCGAGTCCGGCAGGCGCCGCATCCGGGTCCGCAGCTTGATGGCCAGCAGCTCGGCAGGCAGCCTCTCACCGGGCACCTGGATCAGATGCGCCGCCCGCAGCCGCGCAAGCAGTTCCTGATCTGTGCAGGTGCCGACCACCACGGCGTCAAGCTCTTCCGGCGTCACGAACACGTGCTCACCCACCAGGTTGGTGAGGACCACCGAATCCGCGTCGAGCCGGTGGAACCGCAGCGGCAGCAACTGCCAGCCGTGCGCGGGCAGCGCCGTCGCCGACCGCTCCAGCTTCATCACGCCGAGCCCTCGGCTTCGGCAAGGCCGGTCTGCGAGAACGCCAGCGCGAAGACCAGGTTCCGTAGCGGCTCGGTCTCCTTCGCGATCCGCACCCGCAGGATCTGGTCGTTCACCTCCGCGCGGAACCGGTGCCGCAGCTCGTCATCGGTGGTGCCCTGCCTGCGCGGGAACAACGTGCACATGTAGTCCACGCCGCAGACGCGGATGTCGACCGTCATTTCGCCGGCCACCGCGTAGACGCTCCGCTGCAACGCGTCCAGGTCCACCGTGGCCTGGTCAAAAGCTAGCGTGGTCTCCGCGGCATCGAGGGCGGCGGCGCCATTTGGTGCCTCAGCGCTGGTGTCGGGCGAGCCGCTCGCTGTGCTCATCGCCCTCTCCACCGTCGGCTGAGCCGCCTGATCCGGCCCGCGAGGGCGCCGAACGGCGCGACAACGACGAACATGCAGCCGCCCCCGTTGCCGCTGCTCGGTGCGGGCCCGCTGCTCCCGACGACCGCCGGGCTGCTCTGCTGTGGCGTGACGGAAGGCGAGCCGCCGGAGCTCGGGCTGACGGCCGGGCTCGGGCTAGCCGACGCGGGCGGCTGGGACGCGACAGGCACCGGCGCCGCGGTTGTCGGCACCGGGGCAGGAACTGAAGAGACGTGCGAGACATGGGAGACGTGGGAGACGTGACTGCCTCCGCCCGACACGTGGGATGAATGGGATGAATGGCTGACGTGAGACCCAATGCTCGCCGGCGCATGGCCCTTCAGCGCAAAGAGCGGAAACGCCACGACCTTGGCCTCTTCGCGCTTTCCCGCTAAAAGCGACGCGGCCTGCGCTGGCGACGCGCCGAGCGCTACTGCGGTTACCGCAGCGGCCAGCGGGAGAATTGGTGACTTTCGCATAACAGCACCATACTAACAATATCTCGAGTGGATTCCGCCGCGAGCGACAGTGTCAGTCGCGGTCAATAACCCTCCGGCTACTGGTTAGACGCACGACCTGCATATCCGGATGACCCTTAGCAAGCGAAAGTTACCGCCTTCATCGGTATAGACCACCATCCTGGACGGTCCGCTACGTCACCCCTGCGTAGCTGCGGGCCTCGCCGAGACCGGCATCGGGGCCTTTCCCCACCGCCTTGCACTCCACCAGCACCAAGGGATCACCCTTGACTACGTCGTGCACGTCGGTGGCGAAAATACAGCAGATCAGCTTCGGCGTGATGCTGCCGCACGCCTTCCCACATCACGAAGCCAAACCCGGCGGCTTCCTGCTCCCCGCAAAAACCCCAGCTCTTCGAACAGCGGTGACACGAAATGCATCTCCATCTCGCGCTCAGACCCCAGCCGCAGCCTCGCCTTGCCCGCGAACCACTCCGCCGTCGGCCGCGGCTCCGAAGACATCGCGGTCCTCACCCCCGGCGCGGGTATCGAGAGGACCAGCCAGTCATCGCGCCGGGCCTGTTCCAACGGCGGCTGCACCGCGATGCCCTCATCCGAGAGGAGCTTGCCCACCATCTCCCGTCGCGGAGGCGACCAGGCCTGAAAGCCGAACAGATCCTTGAACCCGGTGCGCCCGCAACCGCCTCGAACCTCGCTGGCTCACCTCAATCGACCGCCGCAGCGTCGCCACGATCTCCGCCGGATCCCTGTCCATAACCATCCACTCTGGACGCGGCCCATCTGGGCCAGATGGCGCAGGAGGTTCAGGCGTGCGGGTTTAGGCAGGGGGACCTCTTCCCCGATCTGGGGAACCTCGCCATAGGACTCAAGCGAACTTACCCACCTGGGGCATTCCCTAGCTAGCAGTTCACTCACTCCTGCCGGAGGATGTCGAGTAGCAGTGCTCACTTTCGGCATGAGCATTCAGATCTCCCATTCTGCACGCCTGAGCAGAGGGAGGCGGCCGCACCAATCAGGCGACTATGTGCGCGCCCGTCCCCTCCGCGTCGGACGCGTTCTGTGACTAGCGCCAGGCTGATGCCGGGCGAATTGAGTGCGTCGAGCGCTGGCGCTGCCGCACGTGATCACGAACCAAGGTACGGGCGCCCGCCTGTTCCGGACTTGCTACTGGCCGAAGCGGCGTACCTCAACGCGGCATGTGCGGATGACCCGGCACCCCTAGGTCGCAGTTGGCCGAGCCGCTGGCAGGCGCGTGGGCAAGGCCGCGTCGGAAACTGTGCCGATACGGAAGCAGCGGCAACCGTTCCAAGTCATCTAGGCCATGCTGGTCGGCATCGCCGCTCGATGACGACGCGAACCCGGAACACGGCGGCAAAGGCATCGGCCTCCTAGAGCCGGTTGGCCCGTAAACTGCTCGACGAACGGCGGGGGAGGGCGGCTGCCCAAGGCGGGCGTACCAGCGACTAATGAACATTCGCCCGCGTATGTATTCTTAGCCACATGGCGGAGTCGGCAGAGCACCAATTCTTGTCCCACTGTGTTACTGGAGTCCTAAGTCAGCTATCGCGCACGAATCTCTATGCATACGTGGAAGCCGAACGGCGCAAGTTTGACTTCGCGTGCGAGCTTCTGCGCGATTGGTCGCGTCCCCTGGTCGGTCAGACCCTCTGGCGCCACACAGCTGGAGTTGACAAAGATCTTCGAACGATGTTGCTCGATCCGGACGCGGAGATCTGCGCGTACGTCGCTAGGGACACTGTCAAGGCTCGCCAGCTCCTTTCGGAAGTGGTGCGGGATTTTCGCTCCAGTGGGGCTGCTGTGGAGCCGCACCGGCTTCGAGTGTTCTGGGTGCCACAGGACTTCGACGCCGACGACGAGACGCAGCGGCGGCTGATTACTGAGCTGCTCGAGGAGAGAGTTAGCCGAGACATACTGATGAACATTGTGCTCGGCAACCTGACTGCCGAGGACGTGCGGTTCTTCGTGCGGACAAGTGGCTTGCCCGGCCTGCATCTTGCGCTTCTGTACGTGATCTCAACGGCGCCGGAACCCAATCTTGGCCTAGAGCATTGGCGAACCCGAGATCTCGCGGCTCACTTCGGTGTTTCGCAAGGAGCCGTCCGGGAGCGCCTGCTTCGCCTTCTTGGCAGTGGCTTCCTCACTCAGTTCGGTGGAGGGTCAAGCTTGACTAAGGCAACATTGAGGGGGCGAGTCTTTCTCGACCTATGCGGTGAGCTGCAGCGACAGACTGCAACCAGTCGAATCCAAACAGAGATGCGGCAGATCCTGCGGCTACTAGAAATGCGCTACGCTCCGTCCGCCGTACAGCGATCGGCGGACGCGCTGCACTTGGCGGGTCCGTTCCTGACCGAGGTCCCAGAGATGGTCACTGGCCGACTGCTTGCAACGATCGAGGCAGCAGCCGTGCGTTGGGGCGTCGAGCTTGAAGAGATCAACCACGTTATTTGGCCGGGCGAAGGTCAATTGGAAATACGGGGTTCCGCTGTCCAAACGGAACTCGCTCGCTTGCGCGAAGAAAGCAGTCTGTACTGACAGAACCACGGCACGCCTACGACGGTCGTTTTCTACTGGCGCTGCTCGCTTGGGCAGGGTCAGCGACAGTGCTCCGCGAGTTCACATAGACGCCTCGACATGGCGAGGAGCCGACAAGAAGGTCAGTTGCATGAACAGAGCTGACCCTGACTTCGGCCGGTGCGTCCATAGAACGGGCCCGATCTGCCCGTGAAGTGTGCCGACGCATAAAACGTGCGGTCCGTCAGCTGTGGGCCGAGCGGATTCTCAGATTCTTGCCTTGCTTGAACAGTGCGTATTCGACGACCTCCGGAGTGCCGTCCCACGTTGGATCAGCTGTCCAGTGCTCGGCCAGAGCGATGTACGTCACGTAGGAAGCATGCCGGTACTGGATCGTCGTTCTCAGTCCGGTCTCGGGATCGTTGAGAGCTCTGCAGACATTGTCATCCAGCACCAGCGGCCGGTGGCGCGTCAAGTGGCGGTAGCCCGCGAAATACACGAACTTGCTCCCGAAGGCCGGACCGAGACCATGAATGTGCTGGTCAACCCGGAACGCGCTCCAGCCGTCACCAGCACCGCCGTCTCGCGTACGCCGGATGATCTCAGTCAGCTTCGCCCGAGGAATCTCCGTCGTCAGCATGGTGCGCTGAACTGGCCAGTGCACTGTGCTCTGTCCGAACCCCCACGCCATGGCCAGCAGGAACAGATCGACCGGATCATGGTCGGCATACTCGAACACGAACTCCCGCCTGATACCTCCGTGTTCGCGAACCTCGGCCGCAAGCTTCTCGCGAAGCAGTGGATGATCACGAAACACCTCTGGCCAGGGCTCCTTCGTCCCCGACCACGGAATCTTCTGGGCCGCCACGTCGGCCTCGGTGTACTTACGGACAAAGGCCGGAAGTGGTGGATAAGAGCTGTCTGGCATCTGACCATAGTGCTCCGGCTACTGACGAGTCGGGCAGAAATCGGCAGGCTGGCCTGCAGGCAGACATCGCCAGCACCCGCGGAATCCAGCGTCGCACTGGATGGCCAATGCGGCTCGACGCTTGCTTCGCGACACAAAGCTACGCAGAGCCACCTTCCCGGCTAGTCCATCTGCGAGACCATGAACCAGCCCGTCTGCAGGCCTGCCGAGTTCGCTGGCCAATGCGAGCATCGCGCTACGCTCTGGGAGCGGCAGAAGAGTAAGTGGAACAGGCGGTGCGGTCGGCAGCGACAGAACTCCGTCGTCGCTCATGCCAGTCGCAAAGCGGCTAAACAAGCGCAGTGGATGGCGGCTTCTGCATCCGGATGGCGGTGACCCGTATTGAGTCGCCGTCGGTTGTCTTCAGCTCTGGCCGTAGATCGTGACCTTCTTGGAGATGGAGAGGTTCCATAAGATTGACGGCTTTGACTACACTGATTTCCCAGGTTTCTGCGATGGTCCGGACTACAAGGCCGATTGAACCAAAGTTGCCTGTGTCGTACCACCATGCGCCCAGATCCCAAGCCGATGATGAACGAGTCACGTGGGCAAAGCGCTCATCACGTGGGCGGCCTAGCACTTCTTCGGGGAAAAGCCATGCGGGGTTGATATCCACAAGGAGCGCGTTATCCGGGGGCTTTACCTCGCAGCCATCGAAAGTGAAGAATATGGGCTCTCTATGAGCGCGATCAAACCATTCTAGACCCTGATGGGCAATCAACAGAACCCGATTTCGCTCTTTGAGCCATTCAGCCAAGCCATCACGGTCGAGCGGGCCGCGTGCACTCTCCGCACATGGTAGCCGCGGTGCCACAGCGCCTAGCGCCCTTGCCAGGAAGCCCATCTGTTCGAGATCGAACGGTGTGGACAAAGGACTGTCACATATCCGTTCTGCCTGCACCTCAACCCACGACTGGAACTCATCAATCGCCACGATGGGCCAGGCCTTCAGGCGGTCGGCCGTAAGTGGCCTGCCAGAGAATGCGCCCATGCAATAGTCAAGCTCATCTGCTTGGAAGCCGCCAACATAGATCAGGCCCTCCGGCGGCTTCATCCACCGCAACCCTTCCGGCATTAGCTCGAACCCAGAAGCCATCATGGCGCGGCCCACAATTCTTCCGTCAGCGCTGCGCAGATCTGTTGCATGATCGATGAACAGCTTCTCGTATCCCTCGTAGATCACCCGGTCCAGATGACTGGCTTCTTCTTTGCGGTAGAGTCTTTGGAATAGTTCAGCGGCAGGGATACGGGTCCAATCATCGGCCTGTATGAGACGGACCGGACATTGGTCCTCAGGCCCCTGGACTTTGACGTCGATCGCAGCGAGTGCACACATGCGCGTCAGGCGGCTGTGAAGCAGTTCCGTGTAGCTGAGGCTGCGGTCCGTTGTCTTGAACAGTCCCTCCATCGAGCGTGGATCGTGGCGCAGCCTGGCGCGCACCACGGTGCCACAACTACGGAGCCGCTCGTGGACATCGGCCTCCCGAAGCAACGGCCGGCCGGCCACACCGTTACGGAACTGCAGAACATGGGTGGAACGCGGTGCCTCGTCGTAGCCAAGGCTGATCACATCCACTTCGTCTGAGACCATGAAGATGGCGAAGAACCCGATGCCAAACCGCCCGGTGGGCTGGAACCCCGCGCTCAGGAGGCCTGGGAACTCGCTGATCATCTCGGAGGATTGCCAGCGCGTGTAGCCGAAGTCGGTTAGGGCAGCGACCATCGTCTCCGGCGACATGCCGATGCCGTGATCTTCGACAGTGAGCCACCACGAGCCGTCCTGCTGTGACAATCGCACGGTCACTGCTACGGCCGGTGCGCTTTCATGTGCCATGCGGGCGCGTGTAGCGTCGGAAGCATTGGCGACCAGCTCGCGTATCGCTATGTCCGGCCGACGGCCGTACAGGTCCTCGCCGCCCAGGTTCGCGATCAGTTCCGTTGCCCCGGTGACCCGGAGCCGGGCGTCAATCGGATCCCATCCATCGGTCCGGATGTACAGGGCCAAACGTTCCGGCGAATCTGCTCCCGCAACCGAGCGGGCCGCGAACCGAGGGCGCCCCAGATCAGCGCATAGCGCATCTACCTGCCGTAGCTGCTTGTTGATGGCTTGGATGGTCTCCCATGCCAGCCACCATGCCGACGCCTCATTCCTGCCGAACGGTCGGGTGGCGGTGTATTCCAGCCGGTCGACCGCGACCCGCGGCCGGGTCAGCCGTTCCTGGAAGTACCAGTGGTCGCGGGACGTGGCGGTAGGCCGCCGGAAGGCGTGCAGGTAGGTCGGGGCTCGACGGTGGTCGATGTGGGCGGCGTCGGCCAGCCGGAGCACGCAGGCGATCTTGAGTGGATCGACTTCCCAGTCAGCCGGGTGGTCCACACATGAGCCCTGCGGCCGCTCGAACTTTTGAAGATCGCTCACATCCCACCAGTGGCTGTAAGCGATCCGCCCGATGAGGGAGCCGAACGTCTGCCTGAGCACAGCGTCCTGCAGGAGGTAGAAACTCTCGCCGTCCGAGTTCTGGAACGGCAAGGTCACCAAGCTTTCGGCCTGAGCTGCATGGCGCAGCCGCAGGAGTTCAGCGACGGACTCCTCGCGCGCGGCTGCCTCGACGGCCTGGCTGCTGGCCGAGGGATCCGCCCGTCGCAACCGGATTACGGCTCCGGCCAGCAGATCGCTAAAACGCGGATCCGCCTCGACCGCGGCCATACCGCCCTGGTATGAGGGAAGGCCCAGTCCGACATCGTGGAGGAGAAAGGCCCCTCCGAGAACGAAAGCCTCAGCCGGGTTCAGTGGGAAGGTGTCTCCACAGACCAGTGAAGCCATGTCCCACAGAGCATCAATGTGCGTAATCGAGTGATCGGTGAACATCGGCAAGGAGCGGGCGATCTCGCCAGCCAGCGGTTCGACCGCAGTCCGAAACTGGAGGTACGCCGATCGCAGCGTCTGCCGAGGGAGGCGGTCTCGATCTCCCGGGCGCTCTCCAAGGGTCCGCTGCCATAGTGCAGTTTGCTCAAAAGCGTGAGGCATCTGCAGGGCTCCCGTACTTTTCGCCACGATCAGGCGGCATCGCTTTAATGCACAGCCGTTGATCGAGGCTTCTATCGCATTACTTCAGCCGCCGCCAAGGGTCGCGCCAGGCTCGGCTCGGGTTTTGAGCTCGGAAAGGTTCGTGCTGAACTCTGCCAACCAAGATTGAGTCTCGCTGCCGATGGTCTCATTGATACCACGCATAAATGGCTTGACAATATCAATCATGCTCCGGACGTCCTCAGCCGAAGGCTCCCCCGCATCCAACGCAGCCATCCATCCAGACCATTCCAGCTGAAAATCGCTAAGCTGGGCGCGGAGGCTGATTGCCGTTGCCATGTAGCGGAGCCACGCGGAGGAATATCCGGAAAATCGGTCGTAAGCCAAGGCACCAGCGGCGAGACCGATCAGCACGAAACCCCAGTTACCAAGAGCTGGCCTGCCGGCTGTCAAAGCAGCAAGCGGAACTGTTCCGCCTAATGTAAGCAGAATCGCTGCAAGCATCCGAAGGCTTCGCGACCATCGAGCCTTGCGTTTCTTCTCGCCTAGATACCAGTCAATTGCTTGCCGGGCATACTCATCAGCCCAGTTATATAGTTCGCAGAGACCTACGAGCTTCTTATCCCAGCCGATCTCGGGCAACCGCGGGGCTACGAGATCCGGATCACGCTCATCGTGAGATCTAGGCACCGTGCCCCCTGATGCATAGGTCATTCTGCCGACACGAATATTCGGATAACTGCATTTTGGCCCATTGCCGAGCAATCAGCAACCCCGGCAAATGCCGCATAAAGGTGCTTTCGGCCTCGGGCAAGAATACGACCTTGAGCAAGATCCGTACCCAGGTGGTTGCGATGGTAAAAGACGCCGTTTGACCGGATGTCGTGCCAAGTCAACCACCATTGGCCTGTGGAGGCTCAAGGGCGCCTCGGGTCCCATTTCACGAGCGCGCTAAGTCTGCTCACAACCACCCCTGCCGCCGTCACCACGGAGAAGGGTGGTCTTTTAATGCACATGCCGGCGTTTCGTTGCGTGAGGCCCGCGCTGTCATCGGCATGGGTGGGCGTAGGCGTTTGGTGGGCATGCACGTCGACCTGCGCTGACGGTGTCTTGGCAGGCGGTGCCGTGTTCACTGCCTGGTCTCGTCCGCGCCGACTCTTCAAATGGAGCGTTGTGACGTCCGGGATGGTAATCGTGCGGTTTTGGCAGGCTGGCGGACATTTGGCGTCCTGGCAGTCTACCGTCTGCCTGTGACTGCGATCTGGGGTTCTGATCCGGGCGGAGTGTGGCGTCCGCTTGCGCCTGCGGCTTATCCGGCTGAGGCGGCACTGCATGATCTGGTGCAGCAGGCGCCACAGATGCTGCCTTTGGCTGGGTTTCCCCGGTTGACGGTGCTAGGCCGGGAGGTCCGGCTCGGCGGCGGGTATGCAGACCTGCTCGCGGTGGAGTCATCTGGGCGGCTGGTGGTCATCGAGGTGAAACTGGCGGGTAATGCCGAGTCACGCCGGGCGGTGGTCGCGCAGGTGCTGTCGTACGCGGGGTACCTGCAGGGCCTGGATAGAGGTCAGCTGGAGTCGCAGGTGCTCGCGTCTCACCTCGGAGGTGGTTCAGTGCTGGCTGCGGCACAGGCAGACGACCAGCAACACTCGCTTGATCCTGCGGCGTTTAAGGACGGCCTGGCCGCCAGTCTGGCCGAGGGAAGTTTCCGCCTGGTCATCGTGCTGGACTCTGCTCCTGATGAGCTGGTCCAGGTGGTCGGGTATCTGCAGTCGGTGACCGATAAGGTCGACATCGACCTGGTGACCGTCGGGGCCTATGACGTCGCGGGCTCCCAGGTCCTGGTGCCGCAGCGCATCGAACCCGCCCGGCGGGTTCGCGAGCTGTCGGACGCGCAGGTCAACGACCGGCAGGCCGGCACCGAGTCGGCCGGATCGGCCGCTTTCCGCGCGGCCATCGCCGACGTTCCCGGCGACCGCCGGGACCTGCTGGAACACCTCGCTGACTGGGCCGACACACTCGAACGCGACGGCCTGGCCAAGCTGACCAGCTACCGCGGCAAGCGCGGCATTGTTACCTTGCTGCCCCGCCTGGCCAGCGACAACGCCGGGCTGGTGAGCATCTACAGCGACGTCAAGTCCGCATACCTGCAATTTTGGCGCGGCGTGTTCGAGCGCCGCGCGCCCCGCTCCATCCCACCCGTCGAAGAAGCACTCGGAACCGAACTGAAACAAGGAAACTCAACCCACACCATCACCGAACAGCTACTGCACGCCCTCACCAACGCCTACCGCGAGGCCGCTGGCCGATAACAGACAAGATCCAGCCCTTCGCAAGACCGGCCACACCAATCGCGGCAGATCCGTACGTCCCAGGAGCGGAGCCCAGCGCATACTTATGCGAGCTTTGAGATCGCCGTCGGCGCGATCTGCGCGAAAAGCAATGACGTGGGTCGCGCTCGCCGAGTAGCCGCTCTGCGCTACAACAGCATGTCGCGATTAGCCGACGGGAGTATTTAGGTCAGGCAGGCTGTTCTGCGCGCCGTTGCATCGCGGCGATCTTCCAGGTGGAAGACTACGGGAGGTTGGGATTGGGCAGTCCGATGACTGCCCCGAGGTCATGAGACTTACGCCACTGGACTGGCACGATAGCCATCACGTCGGAGACCAAGACGTACTGCAGGTCGATCGGCACGCCATCAAATGAGGTGGTCCAGACTGCCGCAGCACCCCCTGTCCAGGCGACGGTCTCTATCTCGGTCAGCGGCCGGAGCACGCCGACGACTGTGGCTGAGCGCGGGCCACCAGAATAGAGAATGACATCCCCAGCCTGGGGGACGGGCGTACGGGTAGAGGTCTCTTCTGCCTTGTGCCACGGATGGGCAAGGGTGCCGATCACCGCGGCACCGCCAGAAGTAACAAACCCTCTGCGTCCTATCACGAGATTGCCTTTCCCGCAGCTCTGAAGCGGCTTGGCGTTGATGATTCCTGTCTCCGGCCCCGGCCTCAAACGGTACGCCTACTTGTGCCGGAGCAAGGGCAGCTTGCAAGACCGGCCGTGTTATGGGACATGGCAACAGCAGCTGGCGTATTTGCTGTGATTGCCTGCCTTAGCTGTGGACAACCTTTTTCAGTATATGCCCAAAGAAATAGCAATTCCGATCGCCAATCGCGTACCGACGGGGAACGTGCTTAACCTGATGGCTCAGGCACAGCGCCCCCGGGCCGTGCTTCTCATGGCCCAGGTGCGCGTCAGTTCCTCGCACGCAATACCGATATTCTCCACATTCAGTGCAGCCAGGAGTCTTGAGCTCTACAAATACCCGGCAGGTGGCGAGCCCGGCGGCTGTGGACGGCAGGCTGGACGAGCGTCTTTCCAGTCGTCGGGCAGCGTGGCATCGGTGAGATTGAAATCGCCGCGGTAGACCGGGACGTTGTGCAGCATTTTCAGATCAGCTTTGTGGAGGTCCGCGCCTCGCAGGTTGACAGTCACCTTGATCGTGGGGGCGAGACGGCCGATAACCCGCAGCGCTGTATATACATCGTCGTCTGGTTCCTCGTCCTGCGCTCGCCCGTCGTTCGACCGGTTTCTCACGAGGGCACCGAGAACGTAGACAACCGTGCGGCGGTCCGCCGCAGAGTCCCAGCCAATCCGCTTGAGTGCGTAGATGCCGCCAACGCGCACCTCCAGATTGTCGTCTCCGATCTGGGTTACCGCCCTCGTGTAACGCTCGGTGACCTGGGTTTCCCGGCTCAGCAAGAGCGTCCGGCCGGTGAAGAACAAAGTGCCTGCCGCGCCAACCGCGAGAGCAAATGTGACGAGCGTGGCCCGGACGTCGTTTACGGCCATCAGATGCTGAGCTGCGGTCATCCCCTTTGCAGGGGAGCGCGCGAGCAATGAGGGCAATGCCCACAGAACCAGGAATCCGGTCACGATGACGGTAGCCACGAAGCTCGCAACCCACGCCATCCGGGTTACCGAGGTCTGCCACCGGGTGGGCGCATCGGCCATGTCAGCCTTTGTACTCCCCGCGACGGCGGCCGCCAAGAAGCAAAGGGCGGCTGCGCGGAGATCAGGGCAACGCCTTCACGATCACGGGGAGCCGAAGGTCAGTTCCACCCCTGACTGGTTCCTACGTCGACGCCCAGGTGGTCGCGGCCATCACGGCAAAGCAAGCCGACCGGCCCGAGCTCCTGCGGCCGATCGATGAGCTGAACGACAACTACGCGCGAGACAACAGCTACGCCCTTCATGCTCTGCTGCGGGCCATCCTCGATCACATCCCGCTCGCCGCTCGAATGTCCCAGCTTCGCGGCCGTGGCGAACAACTACCGATGAAGCCGTGCCGACCATGGGTACATGCGCAAGCTCCTCAACGTCAAGCTGCAGGCCGACGATGTCCCGCACAGGCAGATCTCGAACAAAGCCGACCTGCTCAGCCTCGACGAGGCTCCGCCCAGAGCCGGATCAACCAGCTCTTGCAAGGATGTACAAGCTGACAACTCGCGGCATGAGCGGACGTTTGTCCGGCAGCCTCGTGTCTTTGGTGCGTCTGGCCAGGTATAGCGGACCTAAAAGTGCCCAGGGAGATCACAGGCCTAGCATCACTGGCATGCCCGGGATGTCACCGGCGATCAGCGCCGCCAGCGGTGTGGCGATGTCACGGGGTGAGAACAGGTCGGTTCCGCCGCATTCGGCGATGTCTGCGTGCCGCCACCATCGCATCCCGCTGATGTGCTCGGCGGCGAGGTCATCATCGGACAGCGCGCCGCGGGGGTCAAAGCGCGTGGTGCGGACGAGGAAGTAGTCGTTGACCACCCCGTTGTAGCCGTCCGCATGGCTGGGAGCGGCGACCTCCTGATGCCAGACGTGAGGCGGGTCGGCGTCAATGACAAGCCCCGTCTCCTCGTGCAGCTCCCGGCGCAGTGCCGCCAGCGGCAGTTCACCGGGCTCGATGCCGCCGCCGGGCGCCGCCCATACGCCCGTTGCGCTCGTCGGTACAGCTGGATGCGGGAAGCTGAAGCGGCACAGCAGGACACGGTCATCATCGGCCAGGATGACCGCCCGGACGGCATGTCTTAGCCTCGCCGTGGCAGGCGTCTCGTTCATATACAGATCCTCAGGGCGCCAGCAGCCGGGCCGCAAGCCGGTCATGGTCCGACCGCTCATCTGCATGAGTGCGAGTCGGGCATCGCGCGAACGCGCCCAGATCAACCGTTCGGATGGGCGCAAGCAGACGCTGGCGTCGGCTGGAGCGACGCGCAGGACGGCGGATCCGGAGCGTGCCCTGCTGAGCACGTGCCTGCCGAACGCAACGACCTGTGTACCCCGGACAGGTCAGCCAGTCTTTGTTGCCGCGAACTACACCGGGGCTAGCATTCATACGTTGCCGACTGCATCATCGTCGGTATGAGCTGGGCAGCAGTAAGCCCGACCATCCTGCCGCTGGCAGGCGTCGTCGTAGGCGCCTGCGGCACGCTGCTAGGTCAGCACCAGGCACTGCGTGTCGACGCCCGCCGCGAAGTTGCCAAGCGCGCATCGGACCAGCGGGCCGAGCGAAAGGATGCCGTCATTGGGTTCTTGAGCGCCACCGAACGAGTCGAGCAGCATCGCGGGCAGCTTGCCCTCGAGCCCGGTCACCATGGCGGCGATCTGATCGAGCTGATGCACGCTGTCTGGCTGGCAAAGAAGATCATTGAGCTCGTCTGCTCGGGAACTGTCGCCCAAGCAGCGCAGGACTACACCCTCGAGCTCAACCGGGCAAGCCAGGAACTTCGCCCACGCGGCACTGGCCGACCGTCACCAGCCTTGTCCACGCGCGAACGGCAGCTTCGCGCAGAGTCCATGGAAGCAGCCCGGCGAGAACTGGGCTATGCAGGCGAGCCCCTGCTGCGGCGCACCCGCGTCGAAGCCGATATCCCTGACGCCGACAATTCGGCGGCACTTCAGAGCTGAGATCGATATGGGCCAGCTATCCGGGAGATCCCGACTGGCAAGTCTAGGCTAGGCGCGCCGCTGCGGGTGACTGTGCGAGCCGCAGGATACCCGTTTCCCGCCCCTGGCCAAGTCCGAGCCGCTGCCCGGCGACGTGACCTTCACCGACAACGGGAGCGGGGCGGCGACCATCACCGGGACCGTTGCCGCTGGCACCGGCCGCAATTACCCGGTCACCATCACCGCCACGAATACCCAACGGACGCAAGCCGGAGCTTGACGATCGTCGTCTTCTAGGCGGCAGCCGCTGCCGTTCCTAGAGCTCGTTCTTGTAGAGCTGGCCCTCTTTCATGATCAGCTTGAGGTTCCGGTCCGGGGTGGTGAGCACGCGGATGTCGTCCAGCGGGTTTCCGTCGACCACCAGCAGGTCGGCGTACGCGCCGGGCGCCACGACACCTACCTGGCCCACCATGCACAGCAACTCGGCCGCGGTGGTTGTCGCCGCCCGGATCAGATCGGCCGGGGGCTGGACCTGGGAGCGGATCACGAATTCCTGCAGCTGCTGGTCGTGCGTGTCGGCGAACAGGTCCGTGCCGTAGACGATCGGCAGCCCCGCCTTGTGCGCCATCTCCAGCGCCCCGAGCGCGCCGTCGATGACCTCGGCCAGCTTGTCCGCGATGTCTGCGGGCAGCTCGCCGTCGCGCGCCTTCTTGGCCAGGGTCTGGTAGGTGACGATCGTCGGCACGTAGAACGCGCCGTGCTTCTTGAACAGCGGGATGCTGCTCTCGTCCATCAGGTTGCCATGCTCGATCGAGCGCACCCCGCACTCCAGGCCGCGGTTGATCGCCCGCGACGTGTACGCGTGCCCGGCCACGTAGATGTTCGCGGCCGCGGCCTCCTCCACGATGGCGTTCAGCTCCTCGACCGAGAACTGGGTGGAGTCCACCCGGTCGCTGGGCGAGTCGACCGCGCCGCTGAGATAGACCTTGATGTGGTGCGCCCCGCGGCGCACCTCCTCGCGGACCGCGCGCCGCACCTCGGGCACGCCGTCGCAGATCACGCCGATCGCCGGGGCGTAGTAGTTGTCGTCGTAGACCCGGCGGCTGGGCGCCCGCCAGTCACCGGCGCCGCCGGTCTGGGAAAGCTGCTTGCCGCCGAACCGCATCCGCGGGCCGGTGAAATAGCCCTCATCCACCGCGCGCGCCAGCCCGTGTTCGCCGGCCCCGACGTCGCGGATCGTGGTGAACCCGCGCGACAGCATGCCCTCCAGCGCCCGCCCGGCCCGCGCTGCCACATAGGTAGGCGACCACTCGGCCATGGCGAACACGTCGGCGTCGACGATCGCCGGGTGGGTGTGCGCGTCGATCAGGCCCGGCATGACGGTCCGCCCGGCCACGTCGATGACCAGGGCGTCGTCCGGGCCGGTCAGCCCGGGGCCGACATCGGCGATCCGGCCGTCCTCGACCGCTACCGACTGCCCCTCTGCCAGCTCACCCCGCTCGGGATCGAGCACCGACGCGTTCCGAAGGATCGTTACCCCCATGACCGTCTACCCCTTCTCGTCGGTGAGCTGCGGTGACGTGATCCTAACGGGGCTCGCTGGCCGACCCGGAAGCGGTGGTGGCGCAGGCCGGCCGCCTGGGCGCGGTGGCAGACTCGTCATGCCGTGGACCGTCTGGCGATTGGACCGATGATGGAGAACCCGCCCGCGCAATTTCCCGCTTGGCCCGGCGACGCCGAGGTGGCCGTGGCCCTGACCTTCGACCTGGACGGCGAGGCTCCCTGGATCAGCGAGGGCCCCGAGTACGCGCGCCGCCTGACCATGCTGTCGCAGGGCCGCTTTGGCCCGGCCCGGGGCCTGGGCCGGATCCTCACGCTGCTGGCCGAGCGGGACATCACAGCCACGTTCTATGTGCCTGGCTATACAGCCGATCAGCATCCCGGCTCCGTGGAGGCCATCCTGGCGGGCGGTCACGAGGTAGCCCACCACGGGTACCTGCACCGGGGCACCGATGGTCTGGACGCCGCGGCGCAGCGCGCGGAGCTGGAGGATGGGCTGACCGCGCTGGGCAAGCTGGGGGTCCGGCCGGATGGCTACCGGTCGCCGGGCTGGGAACTGAGCCCGGAGACCCTGGACCTGCTGGGCGAGCTCGGCTTCTCCTATGACGCCAGCCTGATGGCCGACGACCGGCCTTACTGGGTGACCAGCGGATCTGAGCCGCTGCTGGAGCTGCCCGGCCACTGGAGCTTGTGTGACTGGCCCTACTTCGGCTGGACCTCATACGGTGGCGGGCTGCTCGCCGACCCGGCCGCGGTGGAGCGGATCTGGCTGGCGGAGTTCGAGTCGGCCCGCCAGGACGGCCGGGCGGTGACGTACACGATGCACCCCGAGGCCATCGGCCGCGGCTACCT
>Ga0209333_1000075_pt1 | contig 55061 bp, 51 predicted proteins | sample BlaSpr_A8_OM2_O3_FD_187982 | JGI IMG/M metagenome (GOLD analysis project Ga0209333, IMG submission 187982) | Forest soil microbial communities from Thunder Bay, Ontario, Canada - Black Spruce, Ontario site 2_A8_OM2_O3 (SPAdes) (version 2) | ecosystem: Environmental > Terrestrial > Soil > Boreal... | reverse complement strand
TAGTGCCGTGCCAGGCATCGTTTGCCTCGGCGCGAATGGCGCAGACCCGGCGATCTGGGGCAGTTCAACTCGGAGCGATACCGTGCGGTTCTGTAGCCTCAGAACCCCAGTCCGCCTAGCGCGGCCGCCGGACTACGACCAGAGTTCAGCCCGGCGCGACCACCAGGCCTCGGCGGCGGTCATCGCGCCTTCGGCCTCGCGGATGCCGTCGCCCACGAGCCCTGCGGTGGCAGCCCAGTGCAGGGGTACAAGGGCTAGAGCCCCGGGGAGCCATCGGTACTCGTCGCGAGTCAACGGTTCCGGAGCCGTGCTTTCGTAGGCGTCGAGCAGTCGTCGCGGCTCAAGCAATTCGCCGCTCGGTGCGACCTGGTGCAGGCTGCCCCCGATGTCGTACAGCCGCTCCCTGACCCTCGCGAAATCCAGGTCGAAGGTGGCCCATGAGCCGTCTGACAGTTCTCCCGCGTTGCCCAATTTGTAGTCCCCATGAATCGGAGCGCATGGCAGTTCGACCTCCTTCCGGAGCTTGGAGAGCTCGCCAGTCAGTTGGCGCATCCGATGCACGACCGGCTCGCTGCGGGGTCCGAGCCTGCGGCGCGTGAAGCCGACCGAGTAACGCAGTTGGCCGAAGGTTCTGTGGTCGTCGAGGGGTTCGGGCGGACTGGGCTCCCAGACTGCTTTGAGCGCAGTGTGAACGCGTCCGAGCTCCTCGAATAGGCGGACGCAGGAGTCCTCGTCCGCCCGTGGCTGGACGTGATCGATGAACTCCTCAAGCTCAGCCCAACGATCAGCGACCCTCAGGAGGTCGCAGCCGGAAATCGGAATCGGCCGAGCGACCCGGACTTGCGTCCGCTGGAGCCGTTCCCGCAAGCGCCGCAGTCCCGCGACTCGCCCGCGGCGGACCCAGGGCCTGTGAACCCGGAGGACAACCGGCGGCTCAGCGTCTATCCGCAGGTTGAGGTTGAATCCACCCCCGATGTCTGCCCATCCGGCCCCGCGCGCGACGCGGTCGATCAGGGCCGAGACGGCCGGATCATCTGGGCTGGCTCTAGGTCCAAACCAGCGCGGCAAGGCAGGGGGAGAGGTCGAAGCTTCGATTCCGGTCATGGCAATGGCCCGCCAGCGCACCCGACGGAGGGTCCGCCGGCGAACCCATCCTCCTCGACGCGGGTCGATCGTGCCACGCATGTGCCGGTAGGCGACAGGGCGAACGTTGGATGACGCATACCCACCATCACCGCTCGCCTCAACGCCGACCATGAGGCCTACCCGCCACCGGACGGGCACTGGCTTAACGCCACCGTCGCCAACATCCTGGCCAACCCCAAATACACCGGGTACATGGTCTACGGCCGGCGCCGCAAGACCGGACGGACGCGGGAGCACCCGCCGCCTGGTGCCGCCCGAGCAGTGGATCTGGTCCGAACAGCCCACCCACCCGGCGATCATCACCCGGGACATGTTCAGCGCCGCGCAGGGCATCGCCGCCGAGCACCGCTCCGCCGGGGACGACCCGAACGCCAGCCCGCAGCCGCTGGCCCGCCGCACCTACGCACTGCGCGGACGGGTCCGCCACCGCTCCTGCCAGCGGCGGATGTGCGGCACCACCCGCACCTTCCCCCGGTACTGGGCCGAAGGCCCCGACTACTCCAACACCTACTACAAATGCACCCACGACACCGACAACCCCAAACACGCCGCCGCCCACCCCGGACCACCCCCGCACCGTCACCGTCCGCGAAGACACCCTCATCAACCAGATCCGCGACTTCTTCGACACCCGCGTATTCGGCCCCGACCACGCCGCCCTCCTCGCGCAGCAGATCCCCGGCAACGCCGCCCAGGCCGCCGAAGCCCACGCCCGCGACCGCGACCGGCTGGTCAAAGAACTCGCCCGCATCGACCTCGCGCAGCGATCCCAGATCACCCAGATCGACACCCTCGACCCCGACCCCGCGAACACCGCCGCCCAGGCCATGCGCCAGCGCTGCTACGACGCTTCACCGGACTGCAGGCCGAACGCGAGGCCACCCAGACCCAGCTAGAGGCCCTCGACAGCGCCACGACGCCCGGCAACGACACCGCCCTGCTCGACCTCATCCCCTGCTTACCGACACCATCGCCCTGCACCCCGAGCGCATCCAGGCCGCGCTGTATCAGGCCTTCGACATCCAGGCCCTCTACAAAGACGACATGAACCAGGTCACCTTCTTCGCCACCATCACCACCAGCACCCCCCAAGCTGTCGCCGCCATCCTCACCGACGCCGGCTACGACCCCATCACCGCGGGCACCCGCCAACCCCCCGCACCCGCCACCACCGCCCCCGTTTACCCTTTGGCACAACCACCTATGCGGTCGTTATCTACCACGATCATGGATCCGCTGCGCGTGCGAGGACCTGATCAAGCGGCCGGGGGACGCGGCCGAGGTCGAGCGCGTCCACGAGCAGGCGCGCGTACTGGCTCTTCCGGCCCGACCGGGTCCCCATGAACCGGCGCAGCTGCCGCTGCGGGCTGCGGCCCTGCTGCGCGGGCTGCCTCTGGAACACGCGGAACGACCGGAGCTCGCCCTGCGCCTCGATCACACGTTCGACCGCGTCGGCACCGAGGGCGCGGATCAGCTCGTCCTCCAGGTCGGCGATGCAGACGAAGAAGCCGAGCGCCTCCATGCCCGTGCGGGACAGGCCCGAGCCGAGCCCAGCCCGTTCAAGAGCCCTCCGGAAGTGGCCTTCCTCCGCGACGTCACACAGGCCGGCCAGCCTGACGTCGAGCCCGTGCGGGCCGAACCGGTCAACAAAGCGCTCGATGTTGGTCGCGCCGCCCATCGCGGTGATCGAGATGCCGTCAGCATCCAGAGCCTTCCCGCGCCGCCCGGCCAGCGCCTCGAGCGCGGCCTGATCACTCATGCCCTCGACGAGGATCACCGCGTGCGGCTCGATGACACCGGCCCGATCGACGCTCATGACCCCGCGCCGGTTATTCCATCCGGCGGAGGGTGAGGCCGAGGGAAGCGAACTGCTCGAACGGCCGGTGATAGCCGCGCTCGATGTGGTGGATGCCACGCAGCAGCGAGGGCTGGTCGGCGACGGCGGCGGCCAGCACGGCGGAGAACCCGGCCCGCACGTCGGGGAGCGTGACATCCGCTCCGCGCAGCTTGGACACGCCGCGGATCACCGCGGAATGCACGGCGTTGGTATCGTGGAAGCGGCACGCGGGGCCGCCCAGGCACGCCGCGAACACCTCGATCTCGCAGCCCATCTTCTGCAGCGCCGGAACGTACACCAGCCGGTTCTCGAACACGGTCTCGTGCAGCACCGACATCCCGTCCGCCTGGGTGAACAGCACCATGAGCGGCTGCTGCCAGTCGGTCATGAACCCGGGATGGGTGTCGGTGTGCACCGCCGCAGGCCGCAGACCGCCGTTCGCCGACGCAGTGATCCACTCGTCGGTGATGTCGAACCGTGCGCCCATCCGGGCCAGCGTCGTGATCGCGGTGACCAGCCGGTCCTGCGGGCACCCGTGCACCCGGACCTCTCCCCCGGTGATCAGCCCGGCCACCAGGTAGGAGAACGCCTCGAGCCGGTCACCGACCAGCCGCGTGGTGGCACCGCGCAGCCGGGGCACCCCTTCGATCACGATCCGGCGGTCCGGGCTGAGCTCGATTTGCGCCCCCATCCGCTGCAGGAACAGCGCGAGCTCAACCACCTCGGGCTCAGTGGCCGCGTTGCGCAGCACGGTCTTTCCCTCGGCCCGCACGGCGGACAGCAGGACGGTTTCGGTCGCGCCCACGCTCGGGTACGGCAGGTCGATGCGGGCTCCGTAAAGCTTGCTGGCGTGCGCCGTGATCCCCTGCTCGCCGACCTCCACCTCGGCGCCCATCGCCCGCAGCGCCGCCACATGGAAGTCGACCGGCCGGCGGCCGATCGGGTCGCCGCCGACCAGCGGCACGAACGCCTCGCCGGTCTGGTGCAGCAGCGGCCCCAGCATCAGGATCGGAATCCGGTTCAGCCCGGTGAACGCCTCGGGGACCCGGGGCTCGACCGCGTCACCAGCCACGATCGTGATCTCCGCGTCGGAGCGGACCACGTGATACCCGATCGATTCCAGCATCGCGGCGGTGATGTCGACATCCCCGACCTCTGGAACGTTGCGCATGGTGCTCGGCGCCTCGCCGAGCATCGCGGCGACCATGTGCTTGGAGACCGCGTTCTTTGACCCGCGGACGCGGATATCGCCGCGTAGCGGGCCAGACGGCTCGACTTGCCAAGTTTCGGTCACGCTGATCACTGTACGGGCAAAGCTCTCAGGCCCGTGCCAACTAGACGGCGTGGCCGGAACCGGGCTGGCGGCCCGTTCAGGCTCCACTCCCTGGGCCCCGCGAGAGCCCTTGCGCTGGCGGCGAAACCGCTCCTGGCGTGAACCGGGCCCGGGATACCGTGACCGGGGACGGGTCTTCCGTCCAGGCAGGAAGGGGACGGTGATGCTGGATCCGACCCTGGCCGGCCCGAGCGGGCGCGGCCGGCGGCGCAGGCCGCTGTTGCGGACGATGGTGGGCGACGTGCTGCGCCGGACCAGGCGGGAGCAGGGCCGGACCCTGGCCGACGTGGCCGGGGCCGCGAGGGTCTCGATGCCGTACCTGTCCGAGGTGGAGCGCGGGCGCAAGGAAGCCTCGTCGGAGGTTCTGGCCGCCATCTGCGAGTCGCTGGGCATCGACCTGTCTGACCTGCTGGCCGGCGTGTGGCGCGACCTGGCCCAGCTCGGCACCCGCCACCCCCGCCACGCCCGGTTCGAGCGCGCCGCGCAGGCCCAGCCAGCTGAGCCCGCCCAGTCGGCGCAGCCCGTCCAGCGGGCCGAGCAGGCCGAGCGGGTCATCCAGCTCGACACCGTCCGCGGCGGCCGCCACACGGCGCCCGCGCTGCGGCCCCAGGGCCCGGCCGGCGCACCGCAGTGCCTGCTGGCCGCGTAGTCGTCAGGCAGAGGCCAGCTCGGCCTCGGCTGCGTTGCGCGTGGTGATCACCTGGTCGGCCAGCCCGTAGTCGACGGCCTGCTGCGCGCTCAGGGTCATGTTCCTGTCGGTGTCGGCGCGGATCTTGGCCACCGGGTGGCCGGTGTGCCGGCTCAGAATCTCGTCCATCTCGGCCCGGACCCTGGCCACCTCCTTGGCCTGGATGGCCAGGTCGGGCAGGGTTCCCCGAGCCTGGCTCGACGGCTGGTGCAGCAGCACCTTGGCGTGCTGCAGGACTGACCGCCTGCCCGGTGCGCCCGCGGCGAGCAGCACCGCCGCGGCGGACGACGCCTGCCCCATGCAGATCGTGGCCACCTCGGGCTGGATGAACTGCATGGTGTCGTAGATCGCGGTCAGTGCGCTGTAGCTGCCGCCCGGTGAGTTGATGTACAGCGAGACCTCGAGTTCCGGGCTGGCCGCCTCCAGGTGCAGCAGCTGGGCCATGACCACGTTGGCCACGCCATCGTCGATCTCGGTGCCGAGGAAGATGATCCGCTCCGAGAGCAGCCGGGAGTAGATGTCGAACGCGCGCTCGCCGAGCGAGGTCCGCTCGACCACCGTGGGAATCGTGTACTGGCTCATGATCACAGCCCCATCGACTTGGTCTTGCCGGCCGCCGGGCGCACGTCGTCGAGCCGTTCCACGATGTGGTCGATGATCCCGTAGTCGAGCGCCTCCTCGGCGCTGAACCAGCGGTCCCGCAGGCTGTCGGCCGCGACCTTCTCCTCGGGCTGCCCGGTGTGCTTCGAGATCAGCCTGGTCATCATCTTTCCGGTCCGGTCGAGCTGCTCGGCGTAGATCTCGACGTCGGCCGCGGTGCCGCCGAATCCCGCCGAGCCCTGGTGCATCAGCACCTGGGCGTGCGGCAGGCTGAACCGCTTGCCCGCCGCCCCGGCGCACAGCAGGAACTGGCCCATGCTCCCGGCCAGCCCCATCGCCAGCGTCCGTACGTCGTTGGGGATCAGCTGCATCGTGTCGTAGATCGCCATGCCCGCGCTCACCGAGCCGCCGGGCGAGTTGATGTAGAGGCTGATGTCGCCGCGCGGATCCTCGGCGGACAACAGCAGCAGCTGCGCGCAGAGCCGGTTGGCGATCTTGTCGTCGACCTCGGCGCCGAGGACGATGATTCGCTGGTACAGCAGGCGCGTGGCCAGCTGGTCGTCGATCAGGCCGGCGGTCAGCGCGGGTTCGGCAACGGCAGTCTGCATGATCTCCCTTTCCGGTCCGGTGCCGGTCATCCGGCCGTCCACTAGCCACAATGGTTCGCCCGGCGACGATCAGCCAAGGCAATCTGCCGACGGCAGAGGAACGGCCGCGTGGCAGGGTGGTGGCATGGCGAATGACTCAGCGCACCGGGATGTGACCATCGAGCGGATCGCGAGCGGCGTGTTCACGGCCGTCAACAGCCGAGGCGGCCGGCTCACGTTCGGCACCGGCGGCGGCACCGACTTCACCCCCACCGAGCTGCTGCTGGCCGCGATTGGCGGCTGCACCTCGATCGACGTGGACATCCTGACGTCGCGCCGGGCCGAGCCGGACAGCTTCGAGGTCCGGGTCGAGGCGGACAAGATCCGCGACGAGGACGGGAACCGGCTGGCCGACATCGAGGTCACGTTCCGGATCGCGTTCCCGCCCGGCGAGCAGGGCGATGCGGCCAGGTCGATCCTGCCCGATGTGGTCAAGAAGTCCCACGACCGGCTCTGCACGGTGGGGCGCACGGTCGAGCTCGGCACGCCCATCACCGAGCGCGTCGGCTAGCCGGCCGGACCGGCTGGCCTTACCGGGCCGGGTCGCGGCGCATGAACCAGATGCGCGGCCCGCCGTCCGGCACGGTTCCCTCGTCGACCACGCTGAATCCCAGCGAAGCGTAAAAGCCCAGGTTGGGTTCCTTCGCGGTCTCCAGGAACGCGGGCAGCCCGGCTGCCGCGGCGCGTTCCAGACCGAACTGGACGAGCGCCCGGCCCAGGCCTCCTCCCTGGCGGGACGGGTCGACGCCGAGCTGGTCCAGGTACCACAGCGGCTCGGCGGGCATGTGCTCCTCGATCCAGTCCCACAGCCGGTCGTACCGGGCGCCGTCGTCGTCGGTCAGCCCGATGACCACGGGCCGCGCCAGCCGCTCGGTCTCCAGCCACGACCCGGCCCGGTCCGGCGGTACCCACACCGCGAATCCCGCCCCGTCGGCCGCTTCGAAGACCAGGCCGAGCTCGATGTTCCCCGCGTTCCAGGCGCGGAAGCAGATCTCCAGCGCTGCCACGGGATCGGGCAGGTCAGGGAACGGCCAGCGGATCATCGGATCGTCGGCAAAGGCGCGCGCCAGCACCCTCGCCAGCGCGTCGAGCTGGCCGGGTGCCGCTTGCTGCACGGCTGGGCCCGGGCCGGTCTTCGCAGTCACGGCGCAAACCTAACATCCGGCGCGCAGGCCGCATCGGTGCCCGGAACGCCCGGCGCCGTGGCGCCGAAGTTCCGCGGCAGCACGGGCCGCTGACGGGTCCGGGCTACCGCCGGGAGCCCGGCCGGACGGCGCGCTCGTACTGCTCAACGACGCCGGACGGGATCCGCCCGCGCTCGCTGAGCTCGATGCCCCGTTCGGTCGCCCAGATCCGAATGGCATGGCTGCGCCTGCGGCTGGCCACGGTACGCGCCGGCCGCCGCATCGCCCTTCGCACCGCGCGCGCGTGCGAGACGAACGGCGCAATCTGCTTGCGGAACCGCGTGGCGTTCCTCTGGTTAAGGTCGATCTCATACTCTGAGCCGTCGAGCCCAAACCGCACAGTTTCATCCGCCGGGCCGCCATCAAGGTCGTCTTCCAGCGAGACAAAGGTCTTCTGTGCCATCCCAACCCCCCCGTGTCGTGATGGACTAATCACATTTGATCAGCACACCTCAGGCACATTTCATGCCCCGCCCGGATGATCTCCATGCCAGTTGAAACGTCTCAGCATGATCGAAATCGCATCCGCCCCACGGCAGGGCCCAGAGGGTGCGTCCGGGGACCGCAAGGAGCGGTCGGCCAGATTACGGCTTGCTGGCCACGCCACCCCAGATGCCCGAACGGGTTCCGGGCACGGTCTGCGGCCCCGGCCGCCACTCATGGGCCGCCACCACCCCCGGCTGGACCAGGTCCAGGCCGTCGAAGAAGCGCGTGACCTCCTCGTGGGTGCGGTGCCGCTGCGTCTCGTGCGCCAGCCGGTTGTACCGCCGCGCGGCCTCGGCCATCCGCTCGGTCTCGATGTCGGAGGCCACCTGGGACAGGGCCAGGTAGCTGCCGGGCGGTACCGCGGCCATCAGCTCGGCGACCTTCCCGTACGGGTCGTCGGCGTCCACGATCAAGTGCATGATCGCGATCAGCATCACCGCCACCGGCTGGGAGAAGTCGAGGGTCCTGGCGGCTTTGTGCAGGATCCTCGACGGCTCGCGCAAATCCGCGTCGATGTAGTTGGTGACGCCCTCCGGCGAGCTGGTGAGCAGCGCCCGGGCGTGGGAGAGCACGACCGGGTCGTAGTCCACGTAGACCACGCGGGAATCCGGGGCCACGGACTGCGCCACCTCGTGGGTGTTGTCAGAGGCCGGGATTCCGGTGCCGATGTCGAGAAACTGCCGGATCCCGGCTTCGGCAGCCAGGAACCGCACAACGCGAGCGAGGAATGCCCGGTTCGCGCGGACCGACATGACGATCCCCGGGTACGCCTCCATTACCGCGTCGCCGGCTGCGCGGTCCGCGGCGAAGTTGTCCTTGCCGCCCAGCCAATAGTCGTGCACCCGGGCGCTGTGCGCCACGCTGGTATCTAAGGCGGACCGTGCATCCGCCGGGACCGAAGCACCGGGCCGCTCAGCGCCCGCCGCCGGTTCCTTTTCGCCGGACATCGTTGGCCCTTCCACTCAATCGCCAATGGCGCGAATGGTAGCGCGGGGAGACTCCGAGGCGCCGGTCAGGTCGTCGGCGGGAGCGGGCGACGGCGGCTCCGGCGCTCGCCGTGATGGCGGCAGACGCGAAGAGGGCCGCCGGGATTCCGGCGATCCCGGCCAGCCCCGCCAGCGGGATCCCGCTGGCGATCTCGCCCGCGCACTCGGCCTGGGACAGGAACGAGTGCATAGTGGCCCGGACGTCGCTGCTGGTGCGCTGGTTCACCCAGATCACGCTGACCGCCCGGGTCACGGTGAAGGCGATCCCGTTGGCCAGCAGCACGCCGATGCTGCCGACGAGTGCGTCCGGCGCACAGGCCAGCACGATCAGGCCGACCACGCCGGTCAGGCAGGCCAACACATACGCGCGCCGGGCCACGCCCGGGCCGTCGATGCGCACCTCGACCAGACGCAGCGCGGCCGCGCCCAGCGCGAACGACAAGATCCCCAGCGCCGTGTACCACAGCACCGGGTCGCCCGGGAAGCCGCGGTCGATGAGCTGCTTGGGGAACAGCCAGTTCACCATCGACGCGGCGTTGATCAGCGTGGTCGCGGCGAACATGAGCAGGATCTCGTGGTCTCCGCGCGCCAGCGCCACTCCCCGCCGGAGGATCACCAGGGAAGCGCCCCAGCGCGGCCCGCGCACCGGCGTGAAGTTGTCCTCGGCGAAGCGGAGCGCCACGAACACGCCAACGAGAGCGATGCCCACGCCCGACGCCACGGTCGCGGCCGCGAGCCCCGCCGCCCAGCCGAGCGCGCCGAACGCGGCCATCCCGGCGGCGGATCCGACGGAATCCCAGCGGGCCCGCGCGGTCAGCACCCTGGCGATGCGGCCGGGCTGGCCGAGCTCGTCGGTGATCCACGCGACATCCGCGCCGCTGGAGAACCCCCAGCCGATACCCCACAGCACCTGCGTGGCCGCCAGCAGCGGGAGCGTGGTGACCAAGCCGGTCATGACCATGCCAGCGGCCAGGAACGCGTGCCCGGCCACCAGCGGCCACTTGCGGCTGACCGCGTCGGACCAGACCCCGGTCGGGATGTCCGACGCCAGCAGCGTCACCGACACCACGGACCCGAGTACCGGCAGCTGCCACGCGGAAAGGTGCGCGGTGATCACGAAATACAGCCCGGAGACCAGCACGTAGCCGCGGTGGAACACCGAGCGCAGGAAGGTCCAGCGCAGGAACGTGCCAGTGACGTCGCGACCGGTCACTCCGCCGCCTCCCGGCCGGTCACTCTGCCGCCTCCCGGCCGGTCACTCTGCCGCCTCCCGGGCGGTCACTCTGCCGCCTCCCGCCGCTCGCCGCCGGCGACGCGGGCCCGCCGGGTGACCCGCTGCAGGTATTCGGTTCGGTCGAGCGGGTTGCTGTCGGTCCGCGAGCGGGCCGGGGCGGTGCCGCTGACCGGCTCGTAGCGGTCGAACGCGCATTCGAGGACGCCCTCGCCGCCGGTCAGCGGCGGCAGCGACTGGCGCAGCTCGTGCACGGCAGCCGCCGGGATGTCGCCCTCCAGCGTGCACGACGAGCCCCGCATCTCCTGCGTACGCGGGAGCGCGCGCAGCCGGGCCAGGGCTGGCAGCAGCACCCCGAGCGTGTCCGCGGGCACGTCGAGCCGGAAGTGCTGGACCGGCTCGCACACCACGGTTCCGGCCCGCCGCAGCGCGGCCATGACCACCAGCGGGGTCAGCCCGCGGTAGTCCTCACCGGTGCTCGACAGGCTCTTGGTGAACCGCGCGTGCCCGAGGCTGTGCTTGCCCACGTAGCCCGAGTGCGTCATCGCCACCGCGCAGTCGATGACCTCCCAACCGCGCAGTCCCTGCGCCAGCGTCTCCCGCGCGGTGTCCTCGACCGCGCGGAAGAACGCCGGCGGCATCGTGCCGGCGAGATCCGCCCCGATCTCGAACGTAACGCCCGATCCCGGGGCGGCCGGCCCGACCCGCAGCCCGATTGTGGCCAGGAACGGGTTGTCTGTATCGTGCATCCGCTCGACCGCGGCGCCGGTGCCGGCCGGCCGTTCCACGCAGATCGTGGTGGACTCGCGGAAGCCGACGTCCAGGCCGCAGTCGGCGGCCAGGGTGGCCCCGATCACCTCCTTCTGCACCTCGCCGTAGAGCGAGACCGACAGCTCCTGGCGCGCGTCGTCCTGGCGGACGTTGATCAGCGGGTCCTGCTCGGCGAGCTGGCCGAGCGCCGCGCGCAGCGCGCCCCGCTCCCCCGGGTCGCGCGGGACCACGACGGTCTCCAGGGTCGGCGGGGCGAACCGGTGCTGCCCGCCGGGCGGCGGCACCCCGACCGCGTCGCCGATCCGGACCTCGGCGAGGCCCCACAGCTTGCCGATCTCCCCGGCGGACACCGAGCCCCGCGGCACGGCCGGGCCGTCGGCGAACACGCTGATCGCCGTCACCTTCCGGGCTCCGGACCGGCCGAATGGCACCCGGTCCCTGATGCGCACGGTGCCGGAGAACATGCGGACGTAGGCGATCTTCTCCCCGGCCGGGCCGCGCTCCATCTTGAACACCCGCCCGGATACCGGGCCCGCGGCGTCCCGCCCGGCCGCTGGCAGCAGCCCGGCGATCCCGCTCATCAGCGCATCCACACCCGCGCCGGTGAGCGCCGACCCGAAGAACACCGGGTGCACGCACCCCCGCCGTGCCTGTGCTGCGAGTTCCTGGCGCAGCCGCCGCGGCGACACCCCAGGCTCATCACGGACGTACGCGGCAAGGAGCGGATCGCTGTGCTCGGCGAGCACCTCGAGAAGATGGGCTGGAACGTTACGCCCCGCCCCGTCCCAGGCCACGAAGTCCGCCGTTGGTGTGCCCGGACCGCGCACGGAGCCCATTGCGGCGATCGCCGGCGTGAGCCGCTCCGCGATGGCCGCCAGCACGCGGTCGTATCCGGCGCCGGGACGGTCGATCTTGTTGACGAAGATCAGCGTCGGGACGCGGAGCCGCTGCAGCGCGCGCATCAGGATGCGGGTCTGCGGCTGCACTCCCTCGACCGCGGAGATCACCAGCACCGCGCCGTCGAGCACGCCGAGGGCGCGTTCCACCTCGGCGATGAAGTCCGGGTGCCCGGGGGTGTCGATCAGGTTGACGGTGACGTCGCCGACCGCGAACGACACCACCGCGGACTTGATCGTGATCCCGCGCTGGCGCTCCAGCGCGAGCGAGTCGGTCTGCGTCGTGCCAGCGTCGACGCTGCCGACCTCGTCGATGACACCGGCGGCGAACAGCAGCCGCTCGGTGAGGGTGGTCTTACCGGCGTCTACATGCGCCAGGATCCCCAAGTTCAGCGTTCTGCGAGCCAAGCGCCATACCCTCCGACCAGGTCAGGAAGCCCTTTCCGATGGATACAGGCGCTGCTCCCATGTTCTCTCCCTGGTCGTCGGCTGGTGCTCAACGTGAATCATGGACCGCTCGCCAGGCGGCGACAACCGAATTTTCAGGCGGGCAGTTCGGCAGGCAGGCCGAACCCGGCGAAATCGGCCGCCGCGAACGAGCCATCCCAGCCCGGCTGCGCGAGCAGCTCGACGGTGAGGAAGGCGCGGATCGCCGTGATTCGGTCGCCGTCCAGCGTCAGCACGTCGATGCCCGCGGCGAGGTACCGGCCGCGGGCGGGATCCAGCATGTAGCAGCCGATGGCTAGCTGGCCGTTCGCGCGAGTGACGCGGTGTTGCCAGCGCTGCGGGGCCACGTCTTCGCGGATGAAATCCCTGATCGCCGCGTGACCCCGCAGGCAGGTGGGGGGCGGCGGCATCGTGTAGGCGACATCGCTGGCGAGCATGCTCACCAGAAGGTCGGCGTCGCCGCGCTGCATGGCGTCGGCATAGCGGGCGGCCAGGGCCTGGAGCCGCTCGTCGCCGAGCGAGCGCAGAACCGCCTGCTGCCCGCGGGCGGGCAGGCCGGCCCGGGTGGCGGCGCGGGCCCGCTGCAGCGCGCTGGTCACCGCGGGCACCGAGGTGACCAGCGCACCGGCGGTCTCGCGCGCGGAGAATCCCACGACGTCGCGCAGGATCAGCACGGCCCGCTGCAGCGGCGGCAGCTCGTGCAGCGCGACGATAAACGCCAGCTCCAGGCTCTCCCGCTGCTCATGCATGGCCTCGGGCGAGGGTTCCAGCAGGTCGCCGAGCAGCCGGTCGGGGTACGGCTCGAGCTCGCTACGGGGCCGGCGCTTGGCCAGGTCCAGCGCCGCGTTGGTGACGACCGTGTACAGCCAGGAGCGCACCGAGCTGCGGCCCTCGAAGCCGGGCAGGCCCTTCCAGGCACGCAGCAGCGCGTCCTGCAGGGCATCCTCAGCGTCGTGCACCGAGCCGAGCATCCGGTAGCAGTGCGCGTGCAGCTCGGCCCGGTACGGCCCTACGAGGGCACCGAACGCGCTGTCGTCGCCGCTTTGCGCGAGCTCGAGCGCGCGCTGCTCCCCGCCCGCCTCCCCATCTGCCTTCAGGGCAAGCTCACCAGGTCAGTCGGTGAACGTGGGGTCGGCGCCGTGCAGCGCCCGGGCCCGTCCCTTGGGCTCCTCCCAGTCCTCGGACCGGCCGAACGCGGTCATGTCCAGCAGCGCGTAGGCCGAGATGGTCTGCTCCGAGCCTCTGGCGTAGGCCGAGTAGGTGTGGAAGACCTCGTCGCCGTCGCGGACGAAGCAGCTGAGGCCCGGCACGTCCTCGGCCTCATCCTCGAGCTTGTCTGACAGGTCGCGGTAGTTGTACTGCACCGACCCCCTGGACTTGTCCAGCGTGACGTGGAAGTCGTAGTTGAAGTCGCTGTCGGCTGAGGAGTACCACGGCACCACCCAGCCGCGAGCCGCCTTGTACGCCTCGAGCTTGGCCAGCGGGGCCCGGGACACCGCCACGAATGAGGTGTCGCGGGAGTGCACCTGGTCCAGCAGCCGCTCCGGGATCACGTCGAGGCTGGCCGTGCAGCCCGGGCAGGCCGCATCCCACTCGGGCTGGAACATGACGTGCTGGACGACCAGCTGGCTGCGGTCGCCGAACAGGTCGGCGAGCGTGACCGGCCCGTCGGGGCCTTCGAACACGTACTTCTTCTCGATCCGGACCATCGGCATGCGGCGGCGCTCCGCGTTAAGGGCAGAAATCCTGGCCGTCTGCTCCTTCTCCAGAGCGAGCAGCCGCTGCCTGGCCTCGAGCCAGTCCTCGCGCGAAACGATCTCCGGCAGAGCCATCCCAACCTCCTCGGACGTGACGCTATGCAGGACTAGACCGAGCGAAGTCCCCAAAGTAATCGGTCAGCAGACGCAGTTCACAGCGCTCCTCCCGCATCCCCGGCGGCTCCGGCTGATGCCGCGGGCGCCGCAGCCGCCGTGGCGGTGGACATCCTGACCACCAGGGACTCGCCCAACGGCGGTATGCCGCGGGCGGCGAGGCCGGTGCCCAGCAGGGCCCGGACGGCGAGGGCACCGAGTTCCCGCGTGGGCTGGGCGACCGAGGTGAGCGCCGGCTTGGTGTACGACGAGAACTGGATGTCATTGATCCCGACCACGGACAGGTCTTGCGGCACCCGCCAGCCAAGGTCGTCGGCGACCCGGAGAATCACCACCGCGGCCTGGTCGTCGTACGCGACAACCCCCAGCGAGGGTTTGACCTGCTTCAGGAAGCTCGCGACGGCGCGCTCCTGGCCGATCTCGTCAGCAGGCTCGGCGGTGAGCACGTGCTGCGGCCAGCGGCCAGCGGCCTCTAACGCCCGCCGGTACCCCAGCAGGCGCAGCAAGCTCGACCGCACGTTGGGCCCGCGGAGGTGCGCGAACTGCCGGTGGCCAAGGTCCAGCAGGTGACGCGTTGCCATCGCGCCGGCGCCAACGTCGTCGAACTCGACGCGGTACACCATCTGCAGGCCCATTCGGGCGCCTAACGATGGCTTCCGCTTGCCCACGTTTCCATGGTGGAAATCGCCGAAAAGTGCTTCCTGCACTTCGAAGTCCCAGTTGATGACGGAAACCCGCAGCCCGTTATCCACGGCTTTGCGCAGCAGCTGAGGCTTGCCAGTCGGGGAAACGACGATCAGTTCCTTCACCTGCTCGGAGCAGAAGACCTCCAGGGCCTCCGCTTCAAGGTCCTCTTTGCCCTCAGACATGAAGAACAGGGGTTTGAAGCCGAATGTTCGCGCCTCATTCTGAATTCCGAAAACTAACTCGCACAAGTAGCCGTCAGCCATGACCGGGACGATGACGCCGATGAGTGTGCTGGACTTCATCCGCAGCGCCCGCGCGGTGGCCGAGGGCCGGTAGTTCATGCGGCGTGCGGCGTCGCGTACGGCCGCGGTGGTGAGCTCGCTGATCGCGGGATCGCCGCTCAGTGCCCGGCTGACGGTTGCAATCGAGACGCCGAGCTGGGCGGCGACGTCCCGGATCGTTACTGGCTTGGCCACGGCTCAGCGAGCTCTCTGTCAGGCGGATTTCCGAATTGAATGGCAACACTGGCTGAATCTGTCTCTCAGGTTAGCTGCGCGAGCGCGCGCCGGGCCAATGGCGAGCAATCTCGAGTACCCTCGCCGGCCGCAATACAGTGACGTCGGCCTGCGCATAAGCGGCCCAAAGGACAGCCCGTCAGAATTGCCGCCCGCCGGGGCTGATATCGCGGGCGAATTGCGAGAGCGATGATTTATGGCGACCCGGCCGGGGCCGCGAAGGTTTGGCGGTCAGGCCGCGAGCAGTTTCTGTTTCTCGCGGTCGAACTCGTCGCCGGAGATGACGCCGCGGTCGCGCAGGTCGGCCAGCTTCGTCAGCTGGTCCGCCGTGCTGGCCGGCGAGCTAGCCGCGGCCTGCTGCACGTAGTGGCGGAAGGCGTCGTCCTGATGCTGGGCCTGACGCACCGCGCGCTCATGCATCGAGCCACCACGGACGATGAGGTACACGAGGACTCCGACGAGCGGGATAATCAGGACAAACAGGAACCAGAGGGCCTTCGCCCAGCCGGACAGGTCATGGCTGCGGAAGATGTCGATGAAGATCCAGATGATGATCCAGATCCAGATCACCCAGAGGAAAAACTCCAAGAGCGACCAGAAAATATCCAGGACCGGATAGTTCGCTGACGATGCAGCCAGTGACATTCCTGCTCCTCATCCAGGGAGGCCGCCGGCAACCACCGGCGAAACGGGTCCTCCGCCTGGCACAGGGCAAGATTCACCCCAAGAGATGATCACCTGCATCACCCGAGACGGGTGATGCGACGGTGATCGCGCCCGTCACGGCCTCCTGGGTCCGCCGGGCCAGCGACGGCGAGGCTTACGGCCGTGGCAGCAGGACAATCCCGTCGTCGTCGGCGTGCAGGACGTCGCCCGGATGGAACGTGACTCCGCCGAAGCTGACTGGCACGTCCACCGCGCCGGCCCCGGTCTTGCCGCCGGGCCGCGGGTTCGTGCCCAGCGCCTTGACGCCAAGGTCGAGCCCGGCGAGAGCCGCGCTGTCACGGACCGCGCCGTGCAGGATGAGCCCGGCCCAGCCGTTGGCCAGCGCCGCGCCGGCCAGCATGTCCCCCACCAGTGCGGCGCGCAGCGACCCGCCGCCGTCGACGACGAGGACGCGGCCCGAGCCCGGCGCGCGCACGAGCTCGCGCAGCAGGCCGTTGTCCTCGTGGCAGGAGACCGTTCGGACCGGGCCGGTGAAGGCACGGCAGCCGCCGAACTGGCGGAACTGGGTTTCGCACACACGCAGCTCAGTGCCGTACTGGTCGACCAGGTCGGCGGTGGGAACGGGGGTTTCGGGCATGGTTCCTTCCACGTGGGTGTCGCTCAGATGAGATCCCAGCTAGCGGACTGGTAGGCGTCGGTCAGTGTTGTCATCAGCTTCGCGTCCACGGCCAGGACGTGGTCGTCGATCTGGCCGACCGCGGCGATGCCCCTGGCGTTGGTGACGAACGCACCGGTGAACGAGCCGACGTCCGGCACGCGCACCCGGGCCCGGCGGGACGTCAGGCCGGTCGCGGGGAGCTGGCGGTCCAGCAGCTGCATGGTGATCCCGGCCAGGGCGGGCGCGGCGGGCCAGATGATGCTGGCGCCGTCGCAGAACCCGATGTTGGTGATGCTGCCCTCGGCGATGACCGCGTCGGGGCCGGTCAGCAGCGCCTCGTCGAATCCATTGCGGCGGGCCAGCCGCTGGTAATACCCCTGCCCGAAGTCGCCGACGTGCTTGATGTGGGCCAGCGCCCGCTGGTACGGGACCGACTGCAGTTTCCACGACGGGCCGCCGGGCATGCCGCCGGGCGGGCGGGTCGTCACGATGACCGACGGCCGGTCCCCCAGCTCGCAGCCGTAGACGCGGACCGACGCGTCGGCGGTGTCACCGAGGGCATGGCGGATGTGATCACGCACCGCCGCCGCGTCCAGGGCCGCGTCGAAGAGCTCGCGGTTCGCGGCGGCGAGCCGGGCCAGGTGCAGGTCCAGGCCGCGTACCCGCCCGTTCCTGACCTGCATCGCCGTGAAGTGGCCGTAACCGCCGAGCGCGAACGCGCGCAGCTGTTCCGAGGTCGCCTCACGCCCATCGACCTCGATGCGCGCCGCCACTGCCGTCAGGATCCCGCGGGAAACGGCTGGCCGCCGACGTCGACCTGGCCGTTGGCGGCCAGCCACGCCAGCGCCTCGTTCAGGGCCTCGAGCGTGCTGTAGCGCGGCGCGTAGCCGAGCACCTGCCTGGCCCGGTCGATGCTCGCGGTGATGCCGCGGAAGGTGTGCTCCCTGGTGGTCTCGGCGTGCTCGGGACCGACGCGGCGGCCGAACTCGTCCCAGTCGACGAAGTCGAGCGCCGGCTCGCGGCCGAACCACTGTGCGACGCCGACCGCCAGGCCGCGCAGGGTCATCGCCTGCTCGGACACCACGTGGAAGCTGGCCCCGATCGCCGCGGGCCGCGTCAGCGCCCGCTCGAAGGCCTGCGCCACGTCGTCGGCGTGCACGTGATGCAGCACGCCGAGCCCGTTGTCGGGGAGCGCGAGCGCCTTTCCGGTCGCCAGGTGCGTCCAGACGCTGGGGTCGAGGTTGCCCGCCGGGGTGATGACCGGCCAGCCGGGCCCGCTGATGTGGCCCGGGTGCAGCACGACCGAGGGGACACCGCCGGCCAGCGTCTCGCGGTGCAGCAGCGTCTCGATCTCCGCCTTGCCGGTGCCATACTCGCCGTAAGCGGTCCTCGGCTCATCCTCGGTAACCGGCACCCGCAGCGCGGGACCGTGCACCCAGATCGTCCCGCAGTGCACCAGCAGCGGACGGAACGGGCGCAGCGCATCGACGAGTTGCTGCGCGGACGCGGCCGTGAAGCAGACCAGGTCGATCACCACGTCGGGGTTCAGCGACGCGACGTGCTCACCGAAGGCACCCGCGGCGTCCTCGGCGTCGCGGTCGACCCTCATGCTGGTGACCGAGCTCCACTCCGGGCTCGTGTGGTACGGCTCGCGGGTGCCGCGGCTCATCGCGACCACGTCGTGGCCGCCGCGCACCAGCCGCGGCACGAGGTACGTCCCGATGTGCCCGGTGGCCCCGATCACGACAACGCGGCTCATCCCTCGGACCTCTCTTCCCCAGCCGGCCGGTCCCGCCATCCTCGCATGGCCCCTACGCGCCGACGCGAGTGGCGCCGGGGCACGCCAAGGCGCATGAGGCTGCGGGGTCAGGGGCCCGGTTCTGCGGCGGCGGCCTGGGCCCAGCGCAGGTCGGCCTTGCCGGAGGGGCTGCGCCTGATCTCGGGCACGAACACGATGGCGCGCGGCTTCTTGTAGTCGGCGAGGCGCCCGGCGACGTGCGCGACCAGCGCGTCCGCGGTCGGCCCGGGGTCGCCCTCCGGGGCCACGACTGCGGTCACCCGGTGCCCCCAGCGTGGGTCGGACACTCCCACTACCAGCGCGTCGCGGACACCGGGGTGCTCGATCAGCACCTGCTCGACCTCTTCGGCGAACACCTTCTCTCCGCCGGTGTTGATGATCCGGCTGCCGCGGCCATGGAAGGTGATCGAGCCGTCTGCCGCTACCGAAGCGAGGTCTCCGGTCATTACCCAGCGCCTGCCGCCGAACGTGCGAAACGTCTCCGCGGTCTTTGCGGCGTCGCCAAGGTAGGCGATCTCGTCGTCGGTGGGCGCGACGAGCGCGCCGACCTGGCCCGAGCCCGGGATCACGTCGCGGCCAGAGTCGTCGATCACCCGGGCACCCGGCATCAGCGTGAATCGCGAGGTTATGGCGCTGTCGCCACGCCTGGTCTCGCTGATCGCGAACGGGCCGCCCTCGGAAGCCGCGACCAGGTCACGGCAGACGAAGTCGCCGTGCGCCAGCAGCCGGCGCTTTACATCCGCGCTCCAGGTCACGCCGACGCTCAGGATCCGGCGCAGGCTGGAGACGTCGTACGGATGGCCATTCCGCGCCGCCCGGTCCAGCGCGTCGGCGAGCGGCAGTGCGAACACGTCGCCCACGATCGACACCGTGTCCACGTGCTGGGCGGGAACGGTGCGGGCGAGTTCGTCGGCGTCGTAGGACCGTTGCGTCAGGTAGACGACGCGCCCGCTGGCCAGCAGCGCACCGAGCGAGGTGTACATGCCGGTCGCGTGCATCAGCGGTGGCGCGGGAAGGCAGACGATCGCATCGCCGCGCGCGCTCAGCCGCTCGGTCGTCGCCCGCAGCGCGTCCAGCGAGTCCGGCACCTTCTCACCGATGAGCACGAAACCGTTCGCGGAGACGACCGGGTACAGCCAGGCGTGGGTCACAAGCACGCCCTTGGGCTTGCCGGTGGTGCCGCCGGTGTACATCAGCCAGCGGCCGACCTCGCGTGCGGCGCGGGGCAGCGGCTCGGTGCCGCCGATGACCTGCTCGTAGACGCTGACCGGGGTTCCCGGCGGGGCGGCCGCGTCGCCAACCTGCACGCGGGTATGCACCGTTGGCGCGCCCGCCTGCGCGGCGGCCACCCGCTCGGCCAGCGACGCGTCGAAGATGACGGCGCTGACCTGCGCGTCGTCAAAGAGGTGGCGCATCTCGTCGGGCTGGTACCGGTAGTTCACGTTTACCGGGATGGCCCTGAGCTTGAGGATCGCGAAGACGCTCTCCAGGTACTCGATCCCGTTGTAGAGCGCGATCGCCACCCGGGCGTCGGCGCCGATCCCGCGTCCGGCCAGGAAGCCCGCGAGCCGCGACGACCGGTCGTCCAGCTGCCGCCAGGTCACGCTGCGGTCCCCGTGCGTCGCCGCCGTGTCATCGGTGCGGACGTCCGCCACGGTCTCGAGCACCGTCGCGAAGTTCTCTCTCATGGCCGCCACTTCATGTTGTCGCGTCCACAACTGGAGTACACCTTAAGCGCAACGGCTCGAAGACGGCCTCGTGACCGGGACGGCCGCGCCCGGCGGGCAGGCCGGCTGGGTTGCCGTCGGCCGCGCGCAGTAGCGTTGCGTCGGGGTCGTGAGAGACAGGCATGCACTCAGCTACCGCAGCGATGCTCACCGCTACGCGGGTGAGCGGGGAAGTGGTCCCCGCTCGCGCGCAGATGGCGGCCACCCTCGGGTTTCACATCATCCTGGCCTGCCTGGGGATCGCGCTGCCCACCATCGTGCTGATCGCCGAGTTCATCGGGCTGCGGCGGCCCGACCAGGTGGCCATGGTGCTGGCACGGCGCTGGTCACAGGCGATGGGCGTGCTGGTTGCCGTCGGCGCGGTCACCGGCACGGTGCTGTCGTTCGAGATGGGGCTGCTGTGGCCAGGCCTGATGCGCAAGTACGGCGCGGTGCTCGGGCTGCCGTTCGGCGTTGAGGGCCTGTTCTTCTTCCTCGAGGCCATCTTCACCGCGATCTACCTGTATGGCTGGCGGCGGCTGGGCGGATGGGCGCACTGGTGGACCGGGGTGCCGATCGCGCTGAGCGGCATCTTCGGGGCCATGTCGGTGATCGCGGTCAACGCCTGGATGAACCAGCCCGGCGGGTTCACCGTCTCGCACGGCCGGATCGTGGCGGTCGATCCGTGGCAGGTGTTTTTCAACCACGCCGCGATATACGAGATGCCGCACATGATCCTGGCCGCCTACATGGTCTCCGGGTTCACCGTCGCCGGGGTGTACGCGGCGGGCATCCTGCGCGGCCGGCGTGACCGGTACCACTACACCGGGTTCGCCCTGGGATTCGTGCCCGCCGCGATCCTCACCCCGTTCCAGATCTTCGTCGGCGATACCGCCGCCCGGGCCATCGCGCACGACCAGCCGGTCAAGTTCGCCTCGATGGAGTACGTCGAGCGAACTTCGTCGCACGTACCCGAGTGGCTCGCCGGGGTCTACGCCAACGGGCACATCTACGCCGGCCTGAAGATTCCGGATTTCGACTCGCTGCTGGTCGGGTTCAGCCCGGGCACCAAGGTCATCGGGTGGGACACGGTGCCCGCCGCCGAGCGGCCGCCGGTGGTCTGGCTCATCCACCTGTGCTTTGACGCCATGGTCGGCATCGGGTTTCTGCTGCTGCTGGCCGGGCTGTGGGCGCTGTGGGGGTGGTGGCGGCACCGCGCGCTGCCGCGCCAGCGGCTGTTCTGGCTGCTCGGCGCAGTCAGCGGGCTGGCCGCGATCGTGGCCATGGAGGCCGGCTGGGTGGTCACCGAGGTCGGCAGGCAGCCGTGGGTGGTGTACCGGCTGCAGACCACCACCCAGGCGGCGACCACCAACGGCGGCGTGATCACCAGCCTCAGCATCGTCATTGTCCTGTACGCGGTGCTCGGCATCGCGACGGTCCTGATCCTCCGGGCGCTGGCCCGGCGCTGGCGCCGTGGCGGCGTGCCCGAAACCGGCGTTCCCTACGGCCCGCAGCCGGAGATCCCGGACGCCGGGGGCACGCGGGCCGGCCGGGCCAGGACGTGATCGCGGCCGCGACCGTCGGCGGCATCCTGCTGGCCACGGTCACCCTGTACGGCATCCTGGGCGGCGCCGACTTCGGCGGCGGCCTGTGGGACCTGCTGGCCGGCGGCGACCGGCGCGGGCACGCGCCGCGGCAGCTTATCGACGAGTCGATCACGCCGGTGTGGGAGGCCAACCACGTCTGGCTGGTCTTCGCGCTGGTTATCTTCTGGACCGCATTCCCGGTTGCGTTCGCCTCGGTGATGACGGCGGCCGCGCTGCCGCTCTGGCTCGCGGTTGGCGGGATCGTGCTGCGCGGCGCCGGGTTCGCATTCCGCAAGGAGGTCTCCGGGCTTGGCCTGCAGCGGGCGTTCGGCGCGGTGTTCGCGTTTTCCTCGCTGCTGACCCCGTTCTTCATGGGCACGGTAATCGGAGCCGTTGCGGCCGGCCAGATACCCGCCGACGCCAGCCACGCGAGCCTCGCCGCCTGGACGAACCCGACCTCGCTGCTGATCGGCTTTTTGTTCGTCGGTGCCTGCGGCTACCTGGCCGCCGTCTATCTCATCGGCGAGGCGGCCCGCCGCGGCAACCGCCGTCTGCAGGTTTACTTCACCCGCCGCGCGCAGGCCGCCGGGGCGGCGACCGGGGCCCTGTCGCTGGCCACGCTGCTCGAGCTGCACGCCCCGGCCCCGGCACTGCAGCACAACCTCACCGGGCGCGCCCTGCCGCTGGTGATCCTGGCCGGGCTGACCGGCCTCACCGTGCTGGCCCTGCTGGCGGCGGGCCGGCCACGCGGCATCCGGGTGCTCGCGGCGCTCGGCGTGGCCGCCGTGGTGTGGGGGTGGGGCGTGGCCCAGTACCCGGCGCTGCTGCCCGGCACGGCGGTGACCCTGAGCAACGCGGGCGCCCCGCATTCCACCCTGGTCGCCCTGGTCGTCTTGTTCGCGGCCGTGGTGGTGCTGATCGGCCCGTCGTTCGGGCTGCTGTTCGCCCTGCACGGGCGCCAGCTGCTGCAGGGAGGCGAGGGGCTTACGGCGCCCGCGGGCGGCCGGGCCGGTGCGGGGTCCCCGGCCCGGCCGCGCCGATCATCGGGGCAGCCGGGCCGGGCGAGCCGGGTCGTGGCCATCGGCCTGATCGCCGCGGGCGCCGTGGCCCGCGCCCGCGCCCGGGGTGGCCGGAACCGCTGAGCTTGCCGGCTGAGGCCGGGTGGCCGGAACCGCTGAGCGCCGGCTGAGACCGACGGTTACCTTCCGCGCTGGCCGTCAGCTACCTTCCGCGCTGGCCGTCAGCGAGTTCCCGCAGGATGTCGATGTGGCCGTTGTGCCGGGCGGTCTCCTCGGTCAGGTGGAACAGGATCCAGCGCAGCGTGACCGGATCGGTCCGCCATTCCAGGGCGCCCCGGGACGGGGTGTCCAGGTCGAGGGGCGCCACCAGGTCGCGGTGCCGATCGCAGGTGGCCCGGTAGTCAGCCAGCAGCTGGGTGAGCGGAACCTCGGTCGCGATCCGGAACTCGCGATCGGGATCCTCGTCGGTCCACGGTGCGTCGATCGTGCCGCCAAGCATCGTCTTCTCGATCCACGAGCTCTCGACCCAGCGCAGGTGGCTTACCAGCCCGGAGATCGTCATCAGCGGCGAGGCTGGCAGCGGCGCCCGGCGGGCGTCCGCGTCGGACAGGCCCGCGCACTTGGCGTGCACGGTGTCGCGGGTGTAGTCCAGCATCGTGGTCAGGACCGTGCGCTCGTCCCAGCTGGACGGGACGTCGTCGGTCCGGCCAGGCGCGATCGACTGTGAAGCTGATTGCGAAGTCATGTCATTCCTCTGCTGAGCAGAGGCGCGACCGGGACTGCTATCGGTCAGTCTCCGGAGGCGCCAGTCGGTATATGGACATCGCGCCTCCTTTCCGTGTAGCTGTCCCGCGGTCTGCGGCGACCCGCTGAACGTAACGCGCCAGACCGGGCCACGCAACTCCCTTCTTCCGCGCCCGGCCGGTTCGCCCGGCTCTTCGATCCCCGGCCGCCGGCTACGGCACGCTGGTGAGCAGCCAGAAGGCCACCCCGGTGCCCGCCCCGTAACAGAGGTGGGCGCTCAGGTCACCGCCCAGGGTCTTGAGGTCGTACTCCCAGATCGGCTTGTACAGCCCTCCCTCCGGCAAGATGAGGTAGCTGCTGAGCCAGACCGCGGCGCCGAACGGCAGGCCGTAGAGCGGGCTGCGCTTGCGCAGCGAGCCAACCAGAATGCCGTAGCCGGCGGCGGCCGATGATCCGTAGCCCCAGTGCATGACCGTGCTGAGCAGGAACGCCCAGCGGTCCGGGACCTCGCGCTGCGTGAAGCCCTCGATCACCCGCTTGGCGACCGTCCCGGGGTCGGGAGCCTTGTCCCAGGTCTCGACCGGCGCGAACTCCCACGCCATCGGGCTATCCGTGCCGCCCGCCCGGCGGTAGCGCCGGTAGCGGACCGCGTCCATGCACACGGTCCCCACGGCCCCGGCCAGCAGGCCGCCCACGACCGCGGCGAGCGGGGTAATCGTCCGTCGTCCCATCTGCGTCCAATCGCCGTCGCGTCCCCGGGCGGTTGCCCGGGGCTCAGCATTACCGCCCGGTCACTCGACGGAGAGCTCACGTAGGTTGCTCTTTGTCAGCTCGACCAGTTCGTCCCCGCCGCCGGAAAGGATCGTCCTGGTCGCGTACAGGCTGAAGCCCTTGAGCTCGCCGTAGCTGATCTTTGGCGGCAGGGCGAGCTCGTGCCGGTCGGTGAGCACCTCGACCAGGGCCGCGCCGTCGTGCTCGAAGGCCGCTCGCAGCGCGTCGTCGAGCTCGCCCGCCTTCTCGACCCGCGCGCCGAACAGCCCCACGGCCCGGGCGATACCGGCGAAGTCGGGATTGTCGAGGTCGGTACCGTAGGTGACGATCCCGGCGGCCTTCATCTCCAGTTCCACGAAGGACAGCGCGCCGTTGTTGAACACGACGACCTTCACCGGAAGGTGCTGCTGGCGCAGCGTGATCAGCTCACCGAGCAGCATCGCCACCCCGCCGTCGCCGGACAGTGCGACCACCTGACGGCCCGGCTGGCTAGCCTGGCACCCGATGGCCTGCGGGAGCGCGTTGGCCATCGATCCGTGGTTGAACGAGCCGATCAGCCGGCGGCTGCCGTTCATCCGCAGGTAGCGGGCGGCCCAGATGCAGGGCGTGCCAACGTCGGCGGTGAAGACCGCGTCCGGCGCGGCGAGCCGGTCGACCGCCGCGGCGACCGCCTGCGGGTGCAGCGGCGAGCGATCCCGGCGCTGCTGCGCGAGCTTGTCCAGCCTGGACCGGGCCCTCTTGTAGTGCCCGGTCATCCGGTCCAGGTGCGCCGAGTCGGACTTGACCCTGATCAGCGGCAGCAAGGCGTCGACGGTGTCGGCGACCGTGCCCACGAGCGGGACGTCGACGTGCACCCGGCGGCCGATCTGCTCGCCGCGCACGTCGACCTGGACGATCGGCACGCCGCTCGGGTAGAAGGGGCGGTAGGGGAAGTCGGTGCCGAGCATGAGCAGCGCGTCGCAGTGCTCCATTGCCCGGTAGCCCGAGGAGAAGCCGATCAGCCCGGTCATCCCCACGTCGAACGGGTTGTCGTACTCGACGAACTCCTTGCCGCGGAACGCGTGCAGCACCGGCGCCTTCAGGGCTCCCGCGATGGCGATGAGCTGGTCATGCGCGCCCGCGCAGCCGGCCCCGGCCAGGATCGTGACCCGGCTGGCGCCGTTCAGCGCCTCGGCCGCGGCGGCCAGCGGGCCGTCACCGGGCCGGATGACCGATGGTGTCGCGCGGATCGCTGCCGCGGTCGAGCCGGACGGAACGTTGTCGAAGAACACGCCGCCCGGGATCACGACGACGCCGACCCCGCCGCGGGCCAGCGCGGTGCGCATGGCGATCTCCAGCACCCGCGGCATCTGCTCGGCCTCGCTCACCAGCTCGCAGTAGACGCTGCACTCGCGGAACAGGTCCTGCGGGTGCGTCTCCTGGAAGTACCCCGAGCCGATCTCCTCTTCCGGGATCTGCGCGGCGATCGCCAGCACCGGCACCCGGCTGCGGTTCGCGTCGAACAGCCCGTTGATCAGATGCAGGTTGCCCGGGCCGCAGCTGCCCGCACACACCGCGAGCTCGCCGGTCAGCGCCGCCTCCCCGGCGGCGGCGAACGCCGCGCCCTCCTCGTGGCGCACGTGCTCCCAGGTGATGCTGCCGTCCCGGCGCAGCGCGTCGGTGAAGCCGTTCAGCGAGTCACCGGGTATCCCGTAGACCCTGCGCACGCCCGACGCCTTCAGCGTCGCGACCATCATCTCAGCCACCGTGCTGGCCATCAGCCGTCCTTCCGCGATCCGTGTCCCATGAGCCGTGAGCGACGAAATAAGGCTGGCGCTGAGGATGGGGCATACCAGCGCCCTACTGGTTATGCTCACCCCGCGCGGCGGATATAGCCAGGATCAGTATCCGAGTTCTGGATCGCGCCCCACGGCCCGGCCGCGGGATCGAGATCCGGCGTCTTGACCAGGCCGACGCTGATCACCGTGTTGGCCGGCAGGTCCCGGTCATTGACCGCGCGGCCCGGTGAGGCCGACATCTTGTGCGCGGCCAGTGCCAGGGCTCGGCGTTCGATCGTCGAGAACTCGGCCTGCCCCCAGGCTGACACCGGTTTCCGTCCGGCCGGCCTCAAGTCGGGATCCACGGCGAGCTTCGCGGTGAGCTGGATGAGCGCGACGTTGCCGGACGCGACCACGGCCCGGGCATACCAGACATTCCAGTCGCGCTCATCGAGCGAGCCCGGCGCCATTTCCTTGAGGGTCGCCCGCAGCGACTCGAGTACCTCCAGCGTCGCACCGGGGCGATCGGGGGTTCGCATGTGCACCCGCAGCAGCGGGTACTTGCCTGCCGCGCCCAGGTCGGTACCGAGGTCGGTTTCGCTCAGCCACTTGTCGACGCAGACGGTGATGCCACGGTCAACCGGAGCTGGAGCCGGCCCGGGCGGCCCGTTCGGTTCGCGAGCCCGGTCTGGTGCCTGCGGGCTGTCCGGCCGGTGGCCGAGCAGCAGCATGACCGCCTTCCCGAACAGCGTGACCGACGTCAGCGCGGCGAGCTGCAGCCCATGATCCAGGGTGCTCAGCACCGTGCTCTCGATCCCCATGCGCCAGTCGGCGCAGATCGCCATCACCCGCCAGGTTCTGGCCATGGGACTCTCGATCTTGCCCAGGCCACTAGCCGTTACGACGTCCAGGTCGCGGGCCAGGACGAGCCGGCGAACTCCGGCCTGCCCAGATCCGGCGGCCGGCCGGGCGGCCGCCGGCCTCGGGTTGAGTATCCGCGGGATACCATCCGACACCGTCTGCACCCCGACAACCGGCCGCGTTCCGCCGCGTTCACCAGCGGCCAGCCCTGCGATGTCCAGCAGGATGGGTGTGAGCTGCCCGATGTCGTCGTTGTGCAGGCCGACCCGCACCCGGGCCCACAGCAGGTCGGCGTAGGAGGCGATGGGCGGTGGCACCGGCAGCTGAACCTCCAGCACGGTGAGCCGCCGGTCGGCCGCGGCGCGCAGAACCGCCGTCACCGGATGGTCGCGTACCGGCGGCGGGCCGGCGCCACGGGCCAGGCCGAGGTAGACGCCAACCATCCCGCTGACCCGCTCGGTCGGGGCCAGCCGGCCGGGGTCGAGGTCAACCTTGATCACCTCAGCGGGGGCCGGATTCCAGTCCCCCTGCGGCTCATCACGGAAGACCGCGAAGGTCAGCGACTGCCCGGCCATGCTCGATCGCTGCAGCGCGAGGACGTTCGCGGGCTGCTCCAGCAGCGAAGCGGGCGCAGCGTCTGGAGCCTCACCCGCCGGCCGGCCGCCCTGCAGCAGGGAGCTCAGGGTCTGCGGCCCGCCGTGCTGCCAGGCGACGTACCCGTAAGCCTGACGGCCGACCATCAGCGCATCAGCCGTGGTGCTGAGCCACCACGGGCTGCGCAATATTTCGGCGTGCGAGTAGTCGGGAGCGTCCGTGTGCAGCGTCAAGCCGGTCGTCGCCGCCGGGCCGTCCGTCTCTTGCCGTCCAGTGGCCAGTTTCTTGCGCAGGCGCTGGCGGAGCATTAGCTGCAGCAGGAGTTGCAGGCTCAGTGACACTGCCGCCCACGCGATGGCCCACGCCGTGGACGTGGAGAAGGCCAGGGCGACGGCCAGGATGACTGCGGGCATGATCGAGGCCACGATCAGCCCGCTGCCGGCCTGGGCCAGCAGCCCGCGCATAGTGGAGCGGTCCGGCTGTTCGATCCGGCCCGCCTGGATGGCCGAGAACAGGGTCAGCACGATCGCAAGCACCTCGGGGCTGATCTTCGGGCCCCTGATGCCCAGCGTGGCCTCGCCGGCAAAGAAGCCGAGCACGACCACGATGAGCAGTGCGCTCATCCAGCCCGAGAACCAGGCGATCGAGAAGTGCTCCGAGTCGGTGACCGCGATGTGCACACCGATTCTGGCCGTGGTTGGCGCGGCTCGCTGCGAGGCGTCCTCGATCTGCCGTGCGCGGGCCACGACGGCCCCCGGGCTCACCGCCTCGGTCGCCGAGCGCCGCTGCAGGGTCTGGTCCAGCCGGCCGCTGGCCTGCTGCCAGACGGCCAGAAGGGAGTGCAGTGCCGCGGTTTCCCCCCCGGCGCTAATACCACCCAGGATCCGGTCGGCCTCATCCAGGACGTTGCGGTATTCCCTGGTCGCGTCGCTCGATTCGGTGGCGGTCAGCGCGACCTCGCCGGGGGGCGCGCCCACCTGGTGCTCGCGAAGCGACTCGAGTGATGCGGCCGCCTTGGCCCGGGTCAGGTCGGCGAGGCTCTGGTACAGCGGCGTGGGCCACTGCGAGGCTTTAACCAGCTGACCAACAAGCTGCCTGAGCTGCCATATCGGCGGTGGCTGCCGGGTCTTGATCTCGAGCCCGGCCCGCGCCGAACGCGGCTGTGACGGGTCGAGCCCGACCCCTTCCGGCAGACTCACCTGGACCTGGCGGTCTGCCTCGGCGGAGGGCAGCAGCAGGTCGATCTGCAGGAGGGCCCTGGGCAGGATCCAGTTCCAACGCCCGGGATACAGCCAGCGCCAGGAAGCCGGGCGGCGCCACCGCCGGGCCGCCCGGGCGGCCGAACCGTCTGCCTCGACTGCTCCGGGCAGCGCCAGATGCAGCGCGCGGCTGGGGACCGTCACGGTCAGCGTGGCTGGGCTGTGCCCGAACTCGGCTGCGACCACCACCACCGTGGATTCGGCGAACGCCAGCAGCACCCTGGTCGCCCGTTCGGTAAGACGCCGCGTGCCAGCGGCATCGTCGGGACCTGGCGACTGCGCCGGACTCAGCAGGCTGGCGAAGTACTCGAGCAGGTCACCGACGTCGCGACGGGCGCGGCCGATCCGTCGAACGGGCCCGACCTCGACCTGCCGCGGCGGCGTCTGCCTGTTGAGGACCGCCGAGGGCACGTGGTCACCGCGCAGTAGGCGGTAGACGGCCGCCGAGAGCATCAGCCGCTGGGCCCGGATCGAGCTGAGGTGCCCGTTGCCCGAGTCGGGCAGTCGCGGCACCGCCATGTTGACGATGATCTCGGTGATCGCCGCGGCGATGCGGTGCGTGACGTCGGCGTCGGCGAGGGTGGCCTGCGGGGTCCCGGCCGCGTCCATGACCGCCAGCGCGGATTGCGGATCTGACTCGGGGCTCTGCCGCAATGGCGGCAGCACCAGAATCGGGAGCCAGATACGTCCGGTCCTGCCCCGGAACGCCTCGTGCGTAACGCGGTCAAGGTCGATGTCGACCTCGATACTTGTCTCCAGGGAATCGGATCGCGTTACGCCGATCCTCTCGGTGGTGGCACGGGACCATCCATTGTCGGCAATGAGAAACAGCAGCTCGCGGCCGAGCGCGGAATCGCGGTCATAGTTGGCGTCCTGCCACCGGAATTCCTCTTCCGTGATCTGGCTGACCATGTAATCCAGCCGGACGGCGACGTCCAAAAGCTCGCCCGAATCCGCGGTTGTGCCTGAAACCCCTGCTGCACGGGTGGGGGGCGCCGTCCCCACCACGCCGCCCCCGATCACCCGTGCACCCCGGCTCTCCCTACCATGCCGGCGTCCCAGCATGACGGGACTTTAGGACCGGACCGCATGCAGTTACCATGCAGTTGATGCGGAATCCGGGCCTCAGGCTGAGGGGAGGAACGGCCTGTGGCCGAGCCAATTCCGGTGACATTCGGTGAGCTGCTGCGGCAGCTAAGGCTGGACAACGGGCTGACCCTGGAAACACTGGCGGACAGAGCCCGGGTTGCGGTGCGCACAATAAGCGATCTGGAACTCGGCAAGGCCAGGTCACCGCGTGAATCCACGGTGGCGCGATTGGCCTGGGGACTGCGGCTGGAAGGGGCAGCCAAGGCCAGGTTCAAGGCCATCGGCCGCGGACGTCCGGTGCCGAACGGCCTGCCCGCCACGACCGGGACGTCGCCGCCCCGGACGCTCCCCCGCGACGTAGGCTCCTTCACCGGCCGGGCCTGGGAGCTCGCGGAGCTGACCGAGGCGGCGGCCGGCGCGGCCTCGCAGGTGGCCGTGCACGCGATCAGCGGGATGGCTGGGATCGGCAAGACGGCCCTGGCCGTGCGCGCGGCTCACCAGCTCGCCGCCCAGTACCCCGACGGCCAGATTTTCCTCGGGCTGCAGGCTCACACCCCGGGGCAGCCGCCGGTGGCGGCGGCGGAGGCACTGGCCATCCTGCTGCAGACGGCCGGCGTCGACGCCCGTCAGATCCCGGCCGGTCTCGGGGCACGCGCGAGGCTGTGGCGGCACTGGCTGGCGGGCAAGCGGATGCTGATGCTGCTGGACGACGCGGCCGACAGCGAGCAGGTCCGGCCGCTGCTGCCGGGCACGCCGGGCAGCCTGGTCCTGGTCACCAGCCGCCAGGAGCTCGCCGCGCTCGAAGACGCGCACCCCGTCCGGCTCGAGGTCCTCGACGCCGGTGAGGCAGCAGGACTGCTGGTACGGCTCGCCGCGCGGCCCAGCCTTGACGCCGAGGACCCGGCGGTGGCCCAGATCGCCGCGCTGTGCGGGAACTTGCCGCTGGCCCTGGGGATCCTCGGCCGCCGGCTGCGCCACAGCCCGGCCTGGACCCCGGCCGATCTGGCGGCCGACCTCACCCGGGCCCGTGACCGGCTGGCGCAGATGCACACCGAGAGCATGTCGGTCGCCGCCGCTTTCGACCTCTCCTATCAGGACCTGAGCGACGCCCAGCAGCGCATGTTCCGCTGGCTGGGCCTGCACCTGGGCAGCGACATCGACGCATGGGCGGCCGCCGCCCTGGCCGGCGTCGGCCCGGATGACGCCCAGGGCCTGTTGCAGGCTCTCTGCCAGCAGAACCTGATCACCGAGCCGGCTCGCGGCCGGTACCAGTTTCACGACCTGATCCGGGAACACGCCCGGGCTCTGGCTGGGGCACAGGATCCGGCCGCCGAACGCGAAGACGCCGTCGGGCGGCTGCTGGATTACTACCAGTGCGCCGCCGACCGCGCCGAGGCCCTGCTGGCCCGCCAGACGCGGCCGCAACCCGCCTCCGCCGCCGGCGCCGTACCGGGGACTGAGACACCGAGCCTGCGCGACCGCGAGCACGCCTTGTCCTGGGCCAGGGCCGAGCGGGCCAACCTGTTCGCCTGCCTCGACCACGCCGCCACTACCGGCCAGGCCGCGCGCGTCGTGGCGCTCACCGCAGGTGTGGCCGCCCTGCTTCACCACGACGGGCCCTGGGCCGAGGCGATCGACCGCCACACCACCGCTGCCGAATCCGCGCGTCGCCTCGGGGACCGGCTGAGCCAGGCCAACGCCCTGGACGAGCTCGGGATCGTGCACCGGCTGACCGGTGACTACCGGAGGGCAGCCGAGGCGCAGGAGGAGGCACTGCGCATCTACGGCCACCTCGGCAACCGGCTCGGCCAGGCCAACGCGCTCAGCCATCTGGGCTACGTGCGCTCGCTCACCGACGATTACCCGCGGGCGGCGGCGGAGCTGCGAGAAGCGCTGGCCCTGTACCGTGCGCTCGGCGACCGGCTCGGCCTGCCCGATGCGCTCAACCACCTGGGCACGGTGCTCCGCCTCACCGGCGATTTCCAGGGCGCGGTGGAGATCCTGGAGGAGGCGCTGAGCCTCTGCCGCGAGCTCAACTACCGCCAGGGCGAGGCAAACGCGCTCATCTACCTGGGCGCGGTTCGGCGGCGCACCGGCGACTACCGTGGCGCGGCCGAAAGCCTGGAGCAGGCGCTGGGCATCTTCCTTGATCTTGAACACCGGCTCGGCCAGGCCAACGCGCTGAGCTACCTGGGATCGGTGTGGCAGGACACCGGGGACTATCAGGCCGCTGCCAAGGCGAACCAGGAGGCGCTGGACATCTACCGCGACCTCGGCAACCGGCTCGGCCAGGCCAACGCCCTCGGTGACCTGGGCATCGTGTCGCGGCAGACCGGGGACCTGCAGGCCGCAGCCGAAGCCCAGGAGGAAGCCCTGGGCATCTACCGTGACCTCGGCGATCAGATGGGCCAGGCCAACGCGCTCAACGAACTGGGGACGCTGGCCCGGTTCCGCGGCGACCTGGACCGGGCGCAGGAGTGCCACGGGCAGGCTCTGGACCTCGCCAGCGGGATCAAGAGCCCCTCCGACGAGGGCTATGCCCTGGCCGGCCTTGGCCGCACCGCGCGAGCGGCCGGCCGCACCGCGGACGCCAGGACCCGCCTGCGGCAGGCGCAGGAGGCCTTCCGGCGGGCTGGCGCCGCCGAGGCAGCCGACATCGCCGCGGAGCTCGACGCCCTGGACGATCCGGCGGCGGGCGCCGTCGCCCAGGACTGATCACGAGCCGGAGCGGGAGAGCGTACGCCGCAGCCCGTCCCGGCCCGCGGTGGTCGTCCCGCCGAAGCCATGCGCGGCGCGCTGCGCCCATTCCGCCTCGGAGATCGCGGCCGGGTCGGCGGGGAGGTAGTGGGTGAGGATGAGCTCGCGGACCCCGGCGCGCTCGGCGACGCCGCCGACGTCGGCGACGTCGGTGTGCAGCGCGGCCATCCGCTCCAGCTCGGCGGCGTCGGTGCCGTGCCGGCCGAGGTAGCCGAGGTCGGCCACCTGGTGCACCAGGACGTCGGCGCCGCTGGCGAGCGTGATCAGGTCGTCGTTCACGGTGGTGTCGCCGGAGAACACCACCGAGCCGTCCGCGGTGTCGAAGCGGTAGCCGAGCGCCGGGACCGCCCGGCCGTGCGTCACCGCCACCGCGGTGACGCGCACCGAATCATCGTCGAGCACCACGACCGGGACCTGGGCGGAGCCGCCGACTGGGGGCGGGAGCTGGATGTCGATCGCGCGGACCAGCGCGCCAGCGTCGGGCATGAAACAGTCGAGCGGCATCACGTTCAGGTGGTAGGCGTAGCCGGCAAGGATGCTCTCGACCAGGTCCGCGGTGCCCGGGGCCGGCCGTTCCGGGTGGATCGTCGTCTCCCGGTGAAAGATCGCGTCGCCTTCCGGCAGCTCGCCGGGCCGCGACGGCCCGTAGACGCGCAGCGGTGCCAGCGGCCCGTGCTCGCCGGTCCGGACCCCCCACGGGTACAGGATCATGCCGGGGAGATCGCCGATGTGGTCTGCATGCAGGTGGGTCAGGAACACAGCCTCCAGGCGGGCGAAGTCGAGTCCCGCGTCGGCGAAACCCGTCGGTGACCCGCGGCCGCAGTCGATGACGAACACCCGCCCGTCGATCACGAGTGCCGACGAGATCCCCGCCCGGCCAGGCACGGGAAACGGCGCGGCCGCGGTTCCCAGCAGCACCAGTTCGGTCGCCATGACGATCCTTCCTTTTGCTTAGCGTGTGGATCAGCGGACTGCCTAACGTGTGGATCAGCCGAGTTGCCGAGATTGTGGATCAGCTTCGCCGCATCCGGATCAGCGCGCTGCCGAAATCCGCGCCGCCGGGCTGGTCCAGGCCCACGTTCATCAGCGCGGCACCGAGGTGTTCCGCGCCGGTGTCGGCGTCGGTGTACCGGGCGTCGGGGTCCAGGCCGGCCAGCCGCAGACGGAACAGCCGCCCGCCGAGCTGGCCAGGTCCCCACCAGCACAGCACAACGACCTCCGAGCCGTCGGCGGACAGGTACTCGCTGGCACCGACGGGGTCGGTGCGGGCCGAGGCGACCCGGTACAAGCTCCCCCGCTGGATCACAGGCCGAATCTCCTTGTACACGGCGACGAGCCGCGTCGCCTCGGCCAGCTCGGCGGGGTCCCAGCGCAGCAGGTCGCCGCCGATGCCCAGGGCCCCAGCCATGGCCACGTGGAACCGGAAGCTCAGCGGCAGCCGGCGCCCGGTCAGGAAGTTGGGGCTGTCGGTGACCCAGGCCGCCATGACCTGAGCCGGGTAGACCTGGGTGAAGCCCTCCTGGATCGCGACCCGGTCCCAGGCGTCGGTGTTGTCCGAGGTCCAGACCTGCTGCACGCGTCCAAGGATGCCCAGATCGACCCGCCCGCCGCCGCCGGAGCAGGACTCGAAGTCGGTACCGGGGTGCGCGGCGCGCAGCCCGTCCAGGATCGCGTAGAGGTTGCGGACGTGCTCGGTCCAGATCCGCTCCGGGTTGCGGCCGGCCTGCTCGGGCCAGCCGGGCTCGGAGAACGGCCGGTTCATGTCCCACTTGACGAAGCCGATGTCGTTCGCCGACAGCAGCCCATCCAGCGTGCGGAACACCCAGTCGGCCACGTCCGGCCGGGCCAGGTTGAGCACGAGCTGGTTGCGCCGCTGGGTCCGGGCCCGGTTCGCGAAGTGGTACACCCAGTCCGGGTGAGCCCGGTACAGGTCGCTGTCCGGGTTGACCATCTCGGGCTCGACCCACAGGCCGAACCGCATGCCGAGCGCCTGCACCCTGTCGATCAGCGGGGTCAGGCCGCGGGGGAACTTGACCGGGTCTGGCGTCCAGTCACCAAGCCCGGCGCGATCGTTGTTGCGGCCCGCGAACCAGCCGTCGTCGACCACGAAGCACTCGACGCCGATCTGCGCGGCAAGCTCGGCGAGGCCGGCCTGGCCGTCCTCGCTCACCGCGAACCCGGTGGCCTCCCAGGAGTTGTACAGCACCGGCCGCAGTTCCGGCTGGCCCGCAGCCGCGGCCGGCGCGTCGGGTGCGGTCGGTGCGGTCGGTGCGGTGGGCAGGGCGGATGCGGTCGGTGCGGTGGCCAGGGCGGACGCGGCGGGTGAGGCGGACGCGGTGGGTGGGGCGGGTGCGGGCCAGCCGGGCCGGGCGACCGCGGTCCGCTCCCCCCGGCCGAGCACGTGGGCGCGCTGCCACGCGTGCCACTCCCGGCTGGCCGCGCCGAACCCGCCGCCGGAGTACAGGCCGGCAAACACCGGCAGCACTAGCTTCTCACCCGGCGCCAGCTCGTGCGCCCAGTCGAAGTCGTTCCAGCCGCCGCAGGCGTGCACCCGGCCCGCCGGGGTGGTCTCGCAGACGATCTTCCACGAGCCGCTCCATGCCAGCGCGGCGCTCCACACCTCGCCGGTGGTCTCGGTCGACGCGCCATCCGGGTCCAGCGTGAACCACGGGTTCAGGTGGTGGCCGGTGGTGCCGCGCCTGCTCTCCAGCACCAGCTTGCCCGGCCCCACCGTGGCGTCGGTGAGCTGGGTCTCCGCGGCCCAGCCGCCGTGCAGGTAGCGCAGCCGCCAGCGCCGCCCGGCCGGCATCCACCAGTTGGCCGACAGGGCCTGGCGGATGGTGACTGGCTGCCGGTCACCATCGTTGCGTATCGCCGCCCAGCGCTCGACCACGTCGAAGCCGTCCCAGATCCGGTAGTACAGCGTGACCTGCAGGCCGTACGCGGCGTCGGCCAGGTCCACCTCCAGGGTGCACGCCTCGCCAGCCCGGCTGACCCGCTGGCCCGAATACCGCCACGCAACCGCCCGGGTGCCGTCCGCGAACTCGGCGCGCAGCGTTGGCTCGTCGTAGCGCAGGCCGCCCCACGGCACGTACTCATCCGGAAACTCGCGGGACAGGCTGAGGTGCTCCTCCCAGCGCCCGGGCAGGACACGCGCTGCGGCCACGGCGGCCCGCGGCAGGGCCGGTCCCCAGTACCAGTGCCGGACCGCTGTCCCGTCGTCCGCCAGCCCGAACGCGTAGCAGGCAGACCGCATCTCCAGCAGCCAGGACTGCTCGCGCTCGTCGTGCCAGACGCCGCTCACCAATGCCCTCCCTCGATCAGCCCGCATACCTCTTTTACGCGCAGCCGACGGGCCGGTTGGCACCGGGCCAGCCCCGGGGCGTCCCGTTCAAGGCAATGATCTTGGGGTTCAGGGAGCGAGGACCAGCGCGTCGCGTGGGGCCAGCACCGCGGTCGGGCCGACCATGGCCCCGGTCAGCAGGTCGAGGCGCTTGGCACCGAGGCCGAGCTCGACCGCGCGGTCGGTGTGGCTGATCAGGAACAGGTAGTCGCCGCGGCGGACGGCTTCCACGCCACGGGGCAGGTCCGTGCGCAGCTCCAGGCCGGCGTGCCGGCAGGCCCGCCGCACCAGGCGGCCGAGGGTGGCCCGGTCCGGGAGTGTGCCCAGGTACATGACCTCGCCGCGGCCGCGTTCGTGCGTGGTTGCCGCGGCTTCGCCCGCGAGGTGGCCCTCGGCGTAGGTGAGCAGCGGGGCGGCCCCGGCCAGGTCGATGACGTCCTGCCAGAGACGGCCGGCCGCGCCGGTTTCGGCCGCGTCCAGGCCGTCGAGGGGGACGGCCACCCCCTCGGGCAGCGGCGCCAGTTCCTCCACACGCAGGCCGAGCAGATCGCACCAGGGGGCCGGGTAGCCGCCGAGCCGCACCCGGTCGGCCGGGTCGACGATCCCGGAGAAGAACGTGACCAGGGCGGTGCCGCCGCCTTCCACGAACCGGCGCACGTTCCCGGCGCCGGCGTCGGTGACCAGGTAGAGCGCGGGCACGATCACGAGCCGGTAGCCGGACAGGTCGCTTTCGGGGTGGGCGAAGTCGACGCTGACGCCGGCGTGCAGCAGCGGGCGGTAGAACTCGCCGATCAGCTCGGACTGGCGCAGCCGGCTCGTCGGGTGCGAGTCAAGCTCCAGCGCCCACCAGCTCTCCCAGTCGAGCAGCAGCGCGGCCTCCGCGTGCACCAGGCTGCCAGCGACCGGGGCCAGCCGGCGCAGGCCCGCGCCCAGGCTCACCACGTCGCGCCAGACCCGGCTGTCGGTCCCGGCGTGCGGCAGCATCCCGCTGTGGAACTTCTCGGCCCCGGTGGCCGCGGCGCGCCACTGGAACGACAGCACCGCGTCGCTGCCGCGCGCCACCGCCTGCAGGCTGAGCGCGCGGTACTGGCCCGGCGCCTTGGGCACGTTGACGCTGCGCCAGTTCACCGCGCTCGGGGCCTGCTCCATCAGGATCCAGGGCCGCCCGCCGCCGACGGAGCGGGTCAGGTCGTAGGCCATGGCGGAGGCCACGTGCGCCTCGGCGTCGGCCGGGTCGGGGTAGCTGTCCACGGACACCACGTCGAGCTCGGCGGACCACCGGAACTGGTCCACGGGCCGGAACAGCCCCATGAAGTTCGTGGTGACCGGCGTGCCCGGGCTGTGCGCCGCGAGCACGTCGCGTTCGGCGCGGTAGCAGGCCAGCAGCTCGTCAGAGCTGAACCGGGCGAAGTCGAGCTGCTGCGCCGGGTTGCCGAAGGTGGGTGCCGTGCGCGGCGGCTCGATCTGGCCCCAGCCCGTGTAGTCCTGGCTCCAGACCGCGCCGCCCCACGCCTCGTTCAGCCGTCCGATCTCCCGGTAGCGCGCCTCGAGCCAGCGCCGGAACGCGGCCGCGGACTGCTCGCAGTAGCAGGCCGGCACGTGGCAGCCGTATTCGTTGCCGATGTGCCACATGGCCACGGCCGGATGACTTCCGTAACGTGACGCCATCCGCTCGGCCAGGTCGACGGCGGCAGTCCGGAACGCCGGGGCGCTCGGGCAGTAGCTCTGCCGGGCGCCGAACGCGAGGCGGCGCCCGTCCTCGGTGACCGGCAGGATCTCGGGGTGTGCGGCGACCAGCCAGGGCGGCGGTGAGGCGGTGGCGGTGGCCAGGTCGACCCGGATGCCGGCGGCGGCCAGCAGGTCCAGCACCCGGTCCAGCCAGCCCGCGGTGAGCTCGCCCGGCGCTGGCTGCAGCTTCGACCAGGAGAAGACGCCGACCGTGACCAGGTTGACGCCCGCCTCCGCCATCAGGGCCACGTCTTCGGCCCAGGTGGACTCGGGCCACTGCTCGGGGTTGTAGTCGCAGCCGTAGCCGATGCCGTCGAGCGCCGGCCAGGTCCTCCGGCCCGGTTCGGTGTGCCGCTCGCTCACGGTGCTGGCTGGTTCGCTCTGGCCGCTCACAGTCGCACGCTCCCCGCGGTCAGGCCGGAGCGCCAGAAGCGCTGCAGCGAGAGGAACGCGATGACCAGCGGGATCACCGAGATCAGCGAGCCGATCACCACGTAGCTGACGAGCTGCGGGGCCTGGCCGTACTGGTTGTTCCAGGTGTAGAGGCCGAGCGTCACCGGGTAGAGGCGGGTGTTCGAGAGCATCACCAGCGGCAGCAGGAAGTTGTTCCAGATCGCGACGAACTGGAACAGGAACATGGTGACCAGCGCGGGTGACATGATCCGCAGCGCCACGGTCCGGAAGATCTTGAACTCGCTGGCGCCGTCGATCCGGCCTGCCTCGATCAGCTCGTCCGGGATCGCGGACGCCGCGTAGACCCGGGCCAGGTAGACGCCGAACGGGCTGACGACGCTGGGCAGGAACACCGACCAGTAGGTGTTGGTCAGGCTGACCTTGCTCAGCAGCAGGTAGAGCGGCAGGGCCAGCGCGGTTCCGGGCACCAGCACGCCGCCGAGGATGACCGAGAACACGAACTGCCGGCCGCGGAACTCGTACTTGGCCAGCGCGTAACCCGCGGCGCTGGCCAGCATCGTCGCGCACACCGCCCCCACCCCGGCGTACAGCAGGGTGTTGACCAGCCAGCGCCAGTAGATCCCGCCGTCGTAGCTGAACAAGCCGGTCAGGTTCGAGGCCAGGTGCAGCTGGCTGAACCAGAAGCCCTCGGATGAGTACAGCGTGCTCGGCCCCTTGGTGGAGGACACCAGCAGCCACCACGCCGGGAGCAGGAAGTAGACCGCGCAGACGAACATGAACGCGGTAGCCAGGATCGCGCCCCGGGTGACCTTCGGGCTTCCGGGCGCCCGGACCCGCGGCGCCGCCTTCGCACCGAGCCGGGCCGCCGTGCTGACCGCCATCAGACCCCCATCCGCGCGCCGTGGCGCTGGACCAGCCTCAGGAACCCGAACGAGAGGATGAACGTGCCGATCGCGAGCACCACCGCGACCGCGGCCGCGTAGTTCGGGTTGTTGTTGGTGAACGCCTCGGTGTAGGCGAGCAGGTTCGGGGTGTAGGAGCTGCTGATGTCGTCGGCGACCGAGCGCAGCACCTGAGGCTCGGCGAACAGCTGCAGGGTGCCGATGATGCTGAACACGGCGGTGAGCACCAGCGAGCCCGCGACCAGCGGAAGCTTGATCCGGGTCGCCACCCGCCACTCCGAGGCGCCGTCGAGCCGCGCCGCCTCGTACAGGTCAGCCGGGATGGCCTGCAGGCCCGCGTAGATGATCAGCATGTTGTAGCCCGTGTACTCCCAGGTGACGATGTTGGCGATGGACCAGAGCACCGAGTTCACGCCGAGGAAGTTCACGGTGCCGAAGCCGGCGCCGTGCAGCGCGGCGACCACCGGGCTCAGGCCGGGCAGGTACAGGAACGACCAGAGGATCGCGGCGATCACCCCGGGAATGCCGTACGGCAGGAAGAATGCCAGCCGGAAGAAGCGCTTGAACCGGGCGGCCACCGAGTCCAGCAGCAGCGCGAGGATCGTGGCGAACAGCAGCATGACGGGGATCTGGACCACGCCGAACAGCAGCACCCGCCCCACGCCCTGCCGGAACGACGGGTCCGAGAACACATGCGTGTAGTTGGCCAGGCCCGCGAACACCGTCGTCGTGGAGCTGGGCCCGAGGCCAAGGCCCGAGACGTGGACCTTGAAGAAGCTCTCGTAGATCGCGTACCCGATCGGCAGCAGGAAGAACAGGGCGAACAGCACCCCGAACGGTCCCAGGAACATGACCGGTGCCCAGCCGGTCCGGCGGCCTCGGCCGGACCGGCTGGGCGGCCCGGGCGGGCCGGAGGGGCGGGATGCGCCGCCCCGGCGGCGCCGCGCATTCCCGGGCGCCGCCGGGCCGGTTGCCCGCTGATGGTCGACTCCCATGACCTCAGCCGGACGTCACCGAGAAGCCCTGCGACTTCATCGCGGCGACGGTCTGGGACTGCGTCGACGTCAGCACCTGGGCGAGCGACCCGGAACCGCTCGTCGACTTGCCGAAGCCGTCCTCCATCTGGGTGAAGGTCGTGCTCATGATCGGGCCCCACTTGAAGCTGGTGTTCACGAGCTTCCCGTCGGCCTGGAACACCTGCCAGATGTTCTGGCCGCCGTAGAACGCCACCGGGGAGTTGGCCGCGGGCTGCTTCTGGCCGGCCAGGTCCGCCGGGTACAGGCCGCCCTTGGTGATCAGGCCGGTGATGCTCTGCGGGTTCGTGTTCAGCCACTTGGCGAACTGCGCGGCCTGCGCCGGGTGCTTGCTGTCCTTGAAGACCACCGTCGTCGAGCCGCCCCAGTTGCCGTTGGCCGGCGTGGATCCCCAGTTCGGCATCGCGGCCACCCGCCAGTCGCCCTTGGTCGTGGCGGCGTTGGTGACCAGGGTGTTCTCGCCCCAGACCGCCGTCGGCCAGGTGAGCAGGGTGCCGTCGGAGAGGTCCTTGTACCACCCTGAGGCGAAGTCCGGCTCGACCTTCACGAGGTGATCGCTGATCAGTTCCTGCCAGAAGTTGGCGACCTGCACCGACGGCGAGTCGTCGATGCCGGTTACCCACGTGTCGCCCGAGGTGCTGAACCACTTGGCCCCGGCCTGCCAGGCGAGGCCCGCGAACCACTGCGCGTCGTTGGCCGGGAACGCGGCGATGTAGGCGTTCGGGTTGGCGGCGTGCAGCTTCCTGGCGTCGGCCAGGTACTGCGCCCAGGTCGTCGGCACGGTGAGCCCGTACCTCTTGAACAGGTCGGCGCGGTAGAACAGGCCCATCGGCCCGGTGTCCTGGGGTATGGCGTACACGGCGCTGCCCTGGGTCACCTGCGACCAGGTCCACGGGACGAAGTCCTGCTTGACGCTGCCCGCGCCGTAGGAGGCCAGGTTGTCCAGCCCGCCGACGTGCTCAAAGTTCGGCAGGGTCGCGTACTCGATCTGGCCGAGGTCGGGGGCGTTCCCGGCCTGCAGCGCGCTGAACATCTTGGCGTAGGTTCCCGCCCCGCCGGAGGTCACCTCGCTCAGGTTCACGTGGATGTTCGGGTGGGACTTGTTCCAGAGGTTGACCGACTGCGAGATGCCGGGCACCCAGGACCAGAAGGTCAGCGTGACCTTGCCGGTGCTGGCGGCCGGCGTGGAACTGCTGCCACCGCTGCTGCAGGCGGCGAGCGCGAGGGCGCACACCGCGGCCCCGGCCGCCAGCAGCAGCTTGCCGCGGGGCCGGGCCTTGCGGATCGAAGACGTCATGTGCCGCTACCTCCTGAACTGCCCCGGCCGCGCAGCACGCTGGCCGTGGCGACGAGGCCCCGAAGCCAAAGTTGGGAGCGTTCCCAACTTTTGGCTGGAGACTCTAACAGCCGCATCTATGGCTGGCAATGCACGCTTTGGGAGCGTACACAAAGAGCCAGTCCAGGAGGCTAGGATGCACTCGTGGCCACCTCGGATCAGCGCAGCGCCGCTCCGGCACAGCAGCGCCCGGCGGCCGGAGATGCGGGCAGCGGCAGCGCCGCAGCGGCGCGGCGGCCGACGATCGAGGACGTGGCCCGGCTGGCTGGCGTGTCCCGCGGGACGGTCTCCCGGGTGCTCAACGGCGGCCGCAACGTGCGCCCTGCGGTGCTCGACACCGTGAACGCCGCGATCGACGCCCTCGGCTACTCAGTCAACCAGGCGGCGCGGAACCTCGCCCGCGGCCACACCGGCTCCATCGCCTTCGTCATCTCCGACCGTGAAGAACGCCTGTTCGAGGACCCAAACTTCGGGCTGTTCGTGCGCGTCTTCTCCCGCCAGCTGCGCGCGAACGGCCGCCACCTGCTGATGACGACCGCCCAGGACGAAGAGGAAGAGAACTTCCTCGGCGACTACCTGACCCTGGGGCACGTGGACGGGGCGCTGCTGGCCCTGACCCACGAGCGCGAGCCGCTGCTCGGGCGGCTGCTGTCGAACCACCTGCCGCTGGTCGTGCTCGGCAAGCCGCTCGGCTACGAGGACGCGTTCTCCTGGGTGGCGATCGACGACGAAAAAGCCGCCTTCACGGTCGTGAGCTACCTCGCGAGCCGGGTCGGCGGCCCCGTCGGGACCGTGACCGGCCCGATGCACACCAGCAGCGGCCGCGAGCGCCTCGAGGGCTACCGGCGCGCGATCGGCGACCAGTTCCGCACCGGGCTGGTGGCCGCCGGGGACTGGTCGCTGCGCAGCGGCCGGCTCGGCGCCCAGCAGCTGCTCGACCGGAACCCGGAACTGCGCGGGCTGTTCGTGGCCTCGGACCTGATGGCGGTCGGCGCGATCGGGGCGCTACGCGACGCCGGGCGGCGCATCCCGCAGGACGTGGCCGTGGTCGGCTTCGACAACTCGGCCGCCGCCACCATGGTCGAGCCCGCCCTCACCACCATGCGCAACCCGATCGAGCAGACCGCGCTGGAGGCATTGCAGATCCTGGACGACCAGATCGCCGGGCGGGTCCGCCAGCCGGTCCACGTCCTGCTGAGCAGCGAGCTAGTCGAGCGCGGCTCCGCTTAACAGGGCCGGTTTCAGGTCACGCCGCCCGGCGTCGGGCGGGTGCACGCGACCCGAGGACCGGCTGACCGCCGCGCACGCCGCGGTATCCCGTCTCCCACGGCCAGTGACCCCGGTCATCGGCGTGCACAACCTGCAGCGCGCGCAGCCCCGGCCCATACATCTCGACGGCCATCACCAGGTGCGCGGACGGCACGGCCACCCTGACGATCTCGATCAGCGGACCATCGCGCAGCGCGATCTGCTCCCCCGGCCTCGGCGCCACGGCGTGCATGACGTGCCCGGCGACGTCGTCGAGCAGGACGGCGGCGCGGCGCAGCGGCAACCCGGTCACGACGAGTTCAGGCTCGCCTTGCCCGGTGAGCCCGACGGTGTAGGCCCACGGCGGGTGGATCCGGTCACGCTCGACACCCTGCACCGCCCAGCCGTGCTCCGCGATGACGCCGCGCACGTAGTGGAGATAGTCGTCCCGCGTAGCGCCCGGATGGTCACATTCCCAGCACATGCCTGCCTCCTCAGATCGTGGCAATAACCACTATCCGGGCAGGGGCCGACAGTTCGGCCGCGCTGCGCGAGCCGCCCTGGCCGTTACGAGTTGACCTGCTCAAACTCCTGCACGTGGTCTTCCTGCACCCGCAGGATTGCGTCGTTGCCGCGGAACAGGACGAGCCAGCCATCCTCCCGCTCAACCGAGGTGATGTCGTCGTACGTCTCCCGCACGACTTCCTCGTCGTCTCCGTAAACCATCCGGTACGTAGTCATCAGGGATACCTCCCGCGCATCGCGGCGTCATCTCGAGCTTGCCTGCCAGCCGATCATCGTAGGGGATCGGGACGACTCAGCCGGGCTGCAGGGCCTGGTTCACCCATGCCTTGATCGCCTGCTCGGGCACAGCCCCGATTTGGCGCGCGATGACCTCGCCCTTGCGCAGCAGCAACAGCGTCGGGATCGCCTGCACGCCGAACCGCTGCTGCAGCCGCGGCGCCTCGTCCACGTTGACCTTGACCAGCTTGAGCTTCCCCGCCATCTCGGTGGCCACCTTTTCCAAAGCCGGGCTCACCATCCGGCAGGGCCCGCACCACGGCGCCCACAGGTCTACCACGACCGGAACGGACGCGGCCTCAGCGATCTCGGCGAAGGTGTCCTCGCCCGCGTCGGTGATCCACGGCAGCGGCAGGTGGCAATTGCCGCACTGCGGGTGCCCCGACGCCGCGGCCGGCACCCGGTTCTTGCGCCCGCAGTTCGGGCACGTCACCAACTCGTCCATAACCTCACCATGTCCGGCAATCATGTGCGCACGTTCGGCTGCGGCTCGCCCGCAGCGTACTGGCTCGCACCTTGTCGGCCGCAGATCCCCGCTCGGGGCGAACGCGATCGTGTTAACGGATTCGTTCGGGCTGGTAATCCCGAACGGGACGTCGACCCGGGTCGCCGGTCCACGCCCGAACTGATGGTGACATGTCCGCGATAAGACATGCTTCACCTGAATGTGTAGTCTCGCCCGATGACATTCGAGTACCTGATCGATCCCGCGCAGGGTCCTCGGTGGAAAGGCCTGCTCCCGGGCAGCCCGGATGCTTTCTTCCTCAGCCGCGGCGAGGGCGAGCATGCGAAGCTCTTCGGTGACCTGTTCACGGTGCTGCTCAGCGGCCACGAGACCGACGGCCAGTTCGGCATCATCACGAGCCAGTCCCCCGCCGGCGACATCATCCCGACGCATGCCCACGCGGACACGCACGAGACCTTCTACGTCCTCGACGGGCAGGTACGCGTGTTCGTCCAGGACCGGGAAGGCCAGAAGACCTCGCGGCTGCTCGGCCCGGGCGACTTTGGCTTCGTGCCCGCCGGCCTGACCCACGCCTACCGGGTGGAACAGGCGGCCCGCATGCTCGGCGTGCTCAGCGGCGGTTTTGAGCGGTTCTTCCAGCAGATGGGCACCCCGGCGGACTCCGGCGACCCGGAGCAGCCGCCGTTCATCCCGGACTTCCCGCGGATAGCGGCGGCCGGGCAGGCCCATCGCACGCAGTTCTTCCAGGGCTTCGACTGGCCTGACGCCTGAGCCACCGCAGAGCCATGCCGACCCCCGCCTTCATCCCGCCGCCGGCGCACGACGCGCCGCTGCCGCCGCCGCTCGAAACATCCCGCGGGACACGCCTCCTGACGGGCGTGCCGTACGCCGCCCTGCCTGGGATCCGCCCGCTGGAGATCGACGTGTGGCTGCCGCAGGGCTCCGAAGATCCGGCGCCGGCCGTGCTGTTCCTGCACGGCGGTGGCTGGCGGGCGGGCAGCCGCCATCTCGCGGGCCCCGCGTTCCGCGGCGTACTGCCCTCACCGTTCGAGCAGGTGGCGCGCGCGGGCATCGCGGTGGCCAGTGCCGACTACCGGCTGTCCGGCGAGGCTATCTGGCCCGCGCAGCTGCACGACGTCAAGGCCGCGGTGCGCTGGCTGCGCGCCCGCGCCGGTGAACTGGGCATCGACGGCGAGCGGATCGCGGCCTGGGGCGAGTCGGCCGGCGGGCACCTCGCCGAGCTGCTCGGCCTGACCACCGGCGACCCCGCGCTCGAGGGCGACGTCGGCGTGACCGGGCCGTGGAGCCGGGTCAGCGCGGTCGTCGCCTGGTACGCGCCGAGCGACCTTGCGGCGATGGCCGCCGACACGGGCACCGACCCGATGGACCCGGATACCCGCGAGGCCCGGCTGCTGGGCGCGCCGCCGCCCGTCGTCCCCGACGCCGCCGCGCAGGCCAGCCCGATCACCCACGTCTCCCCCGGAGCCCCGCCGTTCCTGCTGCTGCACGGCGCGGCCGACCGCCTCGTCCCGTGCGTGCAAAGCGAACGGCTGCGCAGCGCACTCCAAGAGACTGGCCTGAACGCTGAACTCAGGGTTTATCCGGCTGCGGACCACATGTGGTCGGGCTCACCCGGGGCCGCGCAGCAGGCACTGCAGCAGACGATCGGCGCCCTGACACGATGGCTGGAGCCGGGCCGCTGACGGCTGCGGTCAGTCGTCCTCGCCGTAGTCGTGATCGGGGTGGTTGGCCTCACCGGACCGCCAGTAGCCGCGGGTCACCAGGTGCGAGGCAGCGATCTTGTCCCGGTCGAACAGCGCCCGCCGGATGTCACGGACGGCCAGGGACTCGCACGCCACCCACACCCGGCTGCCGTTCACCGTCGCCGGATCGCTGAGCACGCTGTTGAGCGCGGCGCCCGGCGCGGCCTCGTCCGCGGGGAGCCAGGTGATCGCCGGCCAGCCGCTGGAGATGGCGTCGCCCACCTCGGCCTTGGCGCCCTCCACGTAGACGGCCTCGACCGAACTGGCCGGCAAGGCGTCGAGGAGCGTGCCGATGGCCGGGACGGCACTCTCGTCACCGGCGATGATCCAGCGTGCCTCGCCGGGGTCGAGCGGTACCGGTCGGCCACCTGGGCCGGCGATGGCAAGCCGGTCGCCAACCGCAGCCCGCTCGGCCCAGGCCGAGGCGGGCCCGTCGCCGTGCAGCAGGAACTGCACCTCGAGCGTGCCCGCCGCGGGATCAAACCTCCGGGGCGTGTAGGTGCGCCGGGAAGGCTGGGGCCGGTCGGTGGGCCAGATCGGCCCGTCCGGCCCGTTCTCCGGCAGCGTGACGCTGCCCTCCCCGGGCTCCGGGATGAGCAGCTTGACGTGCTGAGCGGGCAGCACCTCCTCGAACCCGTCGAGCGCCCCGGCGAACAGCACCGAGACGAAGCTGTCTCCGAGGCGCTGCACGCCCACGACTTCAACCAGGCGGAACGGGCGGCGGCGGCGCCTGGGCGGCGCTTGCGGGACGGTCATGTATCTCCTTCGCTGAGGCGGCTCGGGGCCACGCTTCAGATCGTCTGGCAATGATATGTCAGCGATATTCTAGTTAGGCTTGCCTAACCTAAGCAAGGATACTGGCCGATCATCGCCGCGGCCAGGGCAGCAGGGTCAGAGCACGGCCTGGCGGCGCAGTCGCCAGAAGGAGCCCGACGCCACCACGGCCGCGACGATGGCGTACCCAAGCATCGGCCACGACAGCGCCGACAGCCCGCCCCCATACCCGATCGAGCCGAGGACGGGAGAGACGAGGTACGTGCACGCTATGTAGATGGCCACGGCCATCGCCGGCCGAGCGTCCAGGAATGCCCAACCCGCGACGATTCCCAGGATGACCCAGGGCACAAGGACCAGCGGAGAGTAGAGGAACAGCAGTCCCAGAGGGGTGAGCGGCAGCAGCACGTTTGCCGCGAACAACGCGCCCGCCAGCCACAGCCAGGAACGCGGCATGCGCTCCCCGAGCGATACCAGCATGGCCAGCATGATCATCAAGGCCACAGGCACGATCGCCATCGCCCGGTCTCCGGCCCAGGAGACGTATGCGGTGGCCGCGGCGGCGGCCGCCGCAAGCGCCACGACGACCGGCCGGGGCGCAAACCACGCCGCCACGACCGCGGCCAGCCCGAGCAGGCCAGAGGCGAATAGGTAACCGGCGCGACTGTACGGCGCATAGATGTGCACCCAGATCAGCGTGACGTTGGCGAGGCTGTTGGCCACCAGCAAGAGCAGGGTCAGCGCGGCGCCAAGCTGTGCGGCCAGGCGCACGTTCGCGCCCGTGGTCAGCCTCTGGTCCTGTGCGGCGCGAACCCGCAGCCCGCCAATGATCAGCGCCCGCGTGTCGCGTGCCGACGGCCATCGCTGACCGGGCTGGCCGGCCTCCAGCAGCGTGGCAAGCATTTCGTCGCCTCGCTGCCTCCGGTACCAGCGGGGATAGGCGCGCAGCAGGCTGCGGCAGCGCCGCTCGAGCGGGCTCATGCGAGCCGCTCCTTCCGGATCGCGGCGCCCCGCCGGGAGCGCACCTCACGCCTCGTCACCAGCTCGGCGGCGGCCGCCATCCGCGTCGCCTCGGCCCGCAGCGCGGCCGAGCCGGACTCGGTCAGCCCGTACGAGCGGCGGGCCCTGCCGTTGACGATCTCCTCGCTCACCAGCCGCACGTAGCCCTCGGCCGTCAGCCGGTCCAGTGCGGTGTAGAGGGTCCCGGTGGCCATGCGGACCCGGCCGTCCGACAGCTCCGCCGCGCGCTGGATGATCGCGTAGCCGTGCAGGGGCCCATCGAGAAGCGAGGCCAGCAGGAAGTAGGTCGGCTCCCTCATCTCGGCCTTCGACGTATTCATGCTGTCAGCATAAGTAGCTCATCGACATATAGCAAGCGGCCGGGACCGCGGGCCAAGAGGGGTTTCCGTCGGCGTCAAGTCGCCGCCGTCGCGGCCAGTGAGGCCAGGCCGGCGACGGTACGCTTCGGGTAATTGACGGCCCGCGCACCGCCCTGACACCATCCGCGGCCGGCAACGGCCCGTTCCTGGTGCGCGCCTACGACGAGGACTGCCTGTATCTGAACGTGTGGACACCGGACCTGGCCGGCCGGCACACCTGGAGGTACCGCGATGCCCGCGTTCGAGACACCGGAGCCGATTCTGGCCACCATCGAAGTCACCGTCGGCGACCTGCGCATCGCGGCGCGAGACCGCACCGACACCGTCGTCGAAGTCCGCCCCAGCGACCCGTCGCACGAGCCCGACGTCCGCGTCGCCGAGCAGACCCGCGTCGAGATGACCTCCGACGGCCTCCTGGTAAAGGGGCCGAAGCAGCGCGGTCTGCCGCTGTTCGGCAAGCCGGGCTCGGTCGACGTGACCGTCGACGTGCCGACAGGCTCCCGGCTGCGCGCCGACGCCGGGGTGGCCGCGCTCCGGAGCACCGGGCGACTGGCCGATTGCCGGGCCAAGATCGGCGCCGGGGAGATCGACCTGGAAAACACCGGGCCGGCCGACCTGACCATCGGCGCTGGCGGCATCAGCGTCGGCGTCGTGAGCGGCAGAGCCGAGATCACCTCCAGCACAGGCCCCGTCCAGCTGACCGAGATCGACGGCCCCGCCGTGATCCGGAACGCCAACGGCGAGATCTGGATTGGCGCGGTGACCGGCGACCTGCAGCTCAGCGCCAGCAACGGCGGCATCTCAGTCGACCGGGCCGATGGTGACGTGACCGCGAAGACGGCCAACGGCAGTCTGCGCATCGGCTGCGTTTCCCGAGGCATGACGAGCCTGACGGCCGACATGGGCGAGATCGAGATCGGCATCGCGGCCGGCACCACTGCGCTGGTGGACGCGCAGACCCGGCTGGGCAGCGTGCGGAACGGCCTGGCCGCCACGGACCACCCTGAGCCTGCCGGCGAGACCGCCGAGGTGCATGCCCGGACATCCTTCGGCGACATCGTTATCCGGCGCGCCTGACCTTTTGTCGCGTGATGCGGCCGTAGCCCTCAGTACTGCGTCGGCTATTGCGGCGGCCCCTAATCGCGCCCGTGGGCGATCACCCCGTCCACCAGCGAGCCGCCGTCCACCACGATCGTATGGCCGGTGATCCACGCGGACTGGTCGCTGGCCAGGAACACCGCGGCGCTCGCGATGTCGCCGACCGTGCCGAGACGCTGCAGCGGCAGGCGCGCCGCGACCTCCCCCTCGCGGCCCTCCCCCTCCCACAGTGCCCGCGACATGTCGGTCTTCACCAGTCCCGGCGCGAGCGCGTTCACCCGCACGCCCGGCCCGAGCTCGGCCGCGAGCTGGCGGGTGACGTGCAGCAGAGCCGCCTTGGTCACGTTGTAGAAGCCGATGTTGGGCTCGACGGTGTACCCGCCGACCGAGGCGACGTTGATCACGCTTCCGCCGGTCTCGCGCATGCCGCAGCGCCAGGCGCACTGGGTCCAGATCAGCGGGGCGACCGTGTTGACGCCGACCGTCTTCATCGCTCGCGGCACGTCGATGTCGATCATGGGCCCGAAGTACGGGTTCGTCGCCGCGTTGTTGACGAGGATGTCGACCGACCCGAAGCGCGCTACGGTCGCCTCGACGCACGCCCGCGCCGCGTCCGCGTCGCCTGCGTTCGCCTCGAACCACGCCACGCCGTCGCCACCGATCTCCTCGGCGACCCTGGCCAGCGACGCGCCACGCCGTGAGGAGATCATGACGCGGGCGCCGTGCGCCACGAACGCCTCGGCGATCGCCCGGCCGATGCCGCGCGACGCTCCGGTGACCACCGCTACCCTTCCCGCCAGCTGCGGCTGCCCTGTACTCATTGGCGCATCTCCGGCACGACACTCATCGGATCACGCCTCCGACCGTGACGCGTGCCGCAGCGGCGGCGCCGCCCGTGATCCGCGCGATCCGGCCGTCGTCGAGGGTCTCGTACCGGATGTAGTCATAGTCGCTCAACAAAACTCCCTTCGGCCGCTGGGCCGACTGGATCAGCGGTTGAGGCTGGCCTGCTCGGGCAGGCCAGCGAACTTGGGGCCCGTGCCGGGCGACGAGCTCCGCCCGCCGCGGGAAGCCGGGCAGCGCCAGGACGAATGACATGGCGGAAAGGTCGAGCAATGGCCGCGATCATTGTTTTCTACCCGGCGGGCTGGTCGAGCTTGGCGAGGAGCCGGGTCAGGGCGCGCAGATCCGGTTCCCGGAGCGGGGCGAGCGGCCCGGCGTCGGTGACGAGGTTGTGCCAGAACTCCTCGCGCAGGCGCTGGCCTTCGGCGGTGAGCACCAGCGCCTTCACCCGGCGGTCGGCGGGATCTGCCCGCCGTTCCAGGGCTCCGTGCCCGGCAAGTTTGTCCACGAGCGTGGTCAGGTTGGAAGCGTCGTAGTCAAGCTGCTGGGCGAGCTTGCGCATCGGGATCGCCTCGCCAGGGGTGAGCCGGAGGAGGACCTTCGCCTGGATGGAGGTCAGGCCGAGCGCGGCGGCGTGCGCGGCCCAGTGCTGGCGCAGCCGGTCGGCGGCGTCGAGCAGTCGGAGGTCCGCGTCGAGCACCAAGGCGAGGTAGCCGTCGCCTGGTGACGGCATGTCGTAACGAGCCATCGCCATCTGACCCTACCAGCAGTAGCTGGTTGACTATAGTGGTGGTTTACCACTAACGATGGAGGTCGAGGATGCCGCAGCAGAGGCCGAGGATGCCCCAGGATTCGCCAGCCCACGACGAGATGGACCCGAACCGTCAGGTGATCGACGAGTTCCGGGCCAACGGCGCGAACCCGGCGTGGTACCACAACCTGCTGGCCCGCCCGGCCGTGACCGTTGAGGTCGGAACGGCGGTGCTGGAGGCGGTGTCCCGGGTCGCCGCGGGCGCGGAGCGTGACGGCCTGTTCGACAGGTACGCCTCCGAGCAACCCCAGCTCCTCTCCTACCAGGCGATGGCCAACCGCGAGGTGCCCATGATCGTTCTGACCCCTTCCAGCCCGGTAGTTCCGGAGGCTGGGCAATGAGGCGGATCATCGTGCAGAGCCGTGGCGGCTCCGACGGGGTGGTCCTCGCGCTGGCGTGTGTGGCGCAGTTCATGGTCGTGCTGGACGTGTCGATCGTCACCGTGGCCTTGCCGTCCATCGGCCGCGACCTGCACTACACCGCCTCGGGACTGCAATGGGTGGTCAACGCCTACGTGCTGACGTTCGCCGGGTTCCTGCTCTTCGGCGGGCGCGCCGCCGACCTGTTTGGCCGCCGCCGCAGCTACCTGTTCGGGCTGGGGCTCTTCACCTTGGCCAGCCTGGCCGGCGGCGTGGCGCAGACCTCGGCGTGGCTGACCGCGGCCCGCGCCGCTCAGGGCGTCGGCGGCGCGTTCCTGTCCCCGGCCAGTCTGACGATCATCGTCACGACCTTCACCGACCGGCAACGGCGCGCCAGGGCGATCGGGATGTGGAGCGCGGTCGCCGGCGCCGGCGGTGCCGCGGGCGCGATCCTCGGCGGCGTGCTCACCGCCGAGTTGTCCTGGCGGTGGGTACTGTTCGTCAACCTCCCCATCGGGGTCATCACCGCCGCGGCCGCCGCCGCCTACCTGACCGAGCTCCGCCGCCCGTCCGGCGATGGCGGCCGGTCCCGCATCGACATCGGCGGCGCGGTCACGATCACTGCCGGGCTGGGCGCTCTCGTCTACGCCATCATCGAGACCAGCACCCACGCGTGGCTCTCGGCTTTCACCCTGTCGGGCCTCGCGGTCGCGGCGGTCTTGCTGGCCGCGTTCGTGGTCATCGAGCACCGCCTGACCACCGCGGCACTCGTCCCGTTCCAGCTCCTGCGCTCTAGGTCGGTGGCTGGCGCGAACGCTGTGATGTTGTTGGTCGGTGCCTCGTTCTTCGCCATGTGGTACTTCCTGTCGCTGTACCTCCAGGACGTACTCGGCTACAGCGCGCTGCGCGCCGGGCTCGCGTTCATCCCGATGGCGATCGCCATCATCGTCGGCGCCCAGGCCAGCCCTCGCCTGCTGCCAAGGATCGGCCTGAGGCCTCTGCTGGCCGGTGGCATGCTGCTCGCCGCCGGCGGTTTTGCCTGGCTGGCCGAGATCCCGGCGCATGGCTCCTACGCTGCGCACGTGCTCGGACCTGGCTTGATTGTCGCGCTCGCGCTCGGCCTGCTGTTCACACCGCTCGCCACAGCCGCAACCACCGGCGTCCCGCTCAGCCAGGCCGGCCTCGCCTCTGGGGTGCTCAACACCTCGCGCCAGGTCGGCGGGTCGATCGGCCTGGCCGCGCTTGCGACCGTCGCAGTTGCCCGCACGCACAGCTCCCTCGCCACCGGGCACTCCGCGGCCGACGCGCTGGCCGCCGGCTACGACCGCGCCTTCGCCATCGCCGCCGTCCTCAGCCTGATCGGCTTGGCCTGCACCCTGTTCATCCCCACCGTCGCGCGGGCACAGCCAGATGATGCACGACTGGCCTCACCGTCACCGCAACACAGCGCTGACCAAGGGCCGACACCGTGAGCCCTGGCAACGCCGCGCGCGAACATATTCCTACCCACCTAGGCAGACCTGGCTAGGGTTCGCCCCGCCGGGTTGAGGTCGTCGGCCAAGTCGGCTCACCGGTCGCGGTCGCGCTGCTCCTCTTCTTCGTGGTGGATGCGGTCGAGGCAGACCGCGATGCAGATCATCAGCGCGTCGTCCTCGCCCGGAGCGACATCGACGCCGTAGGTGTCCCGGACCCGGAACCAGGCGCGGGACACCTGCGCCACGACCTGGCCGCTGTCGCGGATCTCGAAGTCCTTGTCGACGATGTTGCCGACGGCTTCCAGGCGCCTGCCGTCGGCCAGGTCGATGGCGGCCCGGTGATGCAGCGGCGAGAACACCGCCTTGTGCACGGTCGCGACCACCGAGCCGTCGCGTTCCACCTCCATGGCGTCGGTGAAGGTCACCAGCTTGTGCTTGATCTCGGCGAGCGTGCGGCCCGATGCGTCCTGGAGATCCAGCTTGTGCCGCAGTGACAGCACCTTGGCGTCAACGAAGAACACCCGGTTGCCGTCCTGGTCGGTCACCCAGAAGTCATCTTTGATGGAGAAAAGCCGCTCGCGGACTTGATAGCGCATGGCTGGCAAAACTACGCCGAGCCGCGGCGGCCACTCGGTCCGGGTCTTGGCATGCTGACTGTTTTTGCCAAGGCTGCGTTCAGGAACCGGTGCGACGCTGGTCGGGCAGCATTAGGCAGAACATCGGGCGTAGTACAACGACGGATGGCTCGTGGACGTGCAACGACAGGACAGCCCACCACTGACCAGTGAGGGCCCGCTGAGCGTGGACGGCAATTCCATTTCCGGGCCGGAACGCCGACGCGCGGTGCAGCGCGCGCTGGCCGATGAGCTTCAGCTAGGACCCTGCTGAATAAGGCGGCGTGTTGCCGGCGGGGTGTCCGGCTGGCGTGGGATGATCTTGGTATGCAGGGTGCGGAGCGGGCGGACCGGCAGTTACTGGACGCGGCGGCGCTGGTGGGGCATCTGGTCCCGGACGGCAGCGTGTTCGCCTTTTTGGCCGGGCACCGTGGTGAGGTGTTCCCGGCGGAGCTGTTCGCGGACTTGTTCCCGAGCGGGACGGGGCGGCCGAGCCTGCCGGGCGAGGTCGCCGCGTCGGTGCTGGTGCTGCAGGCGCTTGGTGATCTGTCAGACCGGGACGCGGTTGCGGCGGTGCGCTGCGATATCCGGTGGAAGGTGGCGTGCGGGCTGCCGCTAGATCATGAGGGGTTCCACCCGACGACGCTGACGTACTGGCGCAGGCGGCTGGCGGCCTCCGATCGCCCGGACCGGATCTTTGAGGCGGTGCGGGCGGTCGTCAGCCAGACCGGGGTGCTGGGCGGCAGGTCGATGCGGGCGCTGGATTCGGTGGTGCTCGATGACGCAGTGGCTACCCAGGACACCGTGACCCAGCTGATCGCGGCGATCCGGCGGGTCGGCCGTGAGGTGCCCGGCGCCGCCGCGGTCATTGTGCAGCGGTGCCACGCCCATGACTACGGGGATCCGGGTAAGCCGGCGATCGCCTGGGATGACAAGGCCGCGCGGGACGCGCTGGTCTCGGCGCTGGTCAATGACGCCGCCGCGGTCCTGGGCGCATTCGCGGCGGCTGATCTGGAGGAGATAGCGGCGCAGGCGGTGGCGTTGCTGGCGCTGGTCGCCGGGCAGGATGTCGAGCCCGCTGAGGGCAGCGACGGGACGGGCGGGCGGTGGCGGATCGCCCGCAAGGTCGCCTCCGACCGGGTGATCTCCACCGTCGACCCCGATTCCCGGCACGTGCACAAGAGCCGGCACCGCCAGCAGGACGGCTATAAAGCCCATGTGGTGATCGAGCCGGGCACGGGCCTGTTCACCGGCGGCCGGCTGACCAAGGCCAGCGGCGAGGCTAATCACGAGGCCGTGGTCGGGGTGGGCCTGCTGGCCGGTGAGGACGCCGGGCTGCAGGTGCTGGGTGATACCGCCTACGGCACCGGGCAGGCCCGCGCGGACCTGGCCGCCGCCGGGCATACCGCGGTCATCAAGCCCGGGCCGCTCAAGCCGGCGGTCGATGGCGGGTTCACCATCGACGACTTCACCGCCGATGAGCAGGCCGGCACGGTGACCTGCCCGAACGGCGTGACCCGGCGCATCACCCGCGCCCGTCGCGTCGTCTTCGGCGTGGCCTGCCGCAGCTGCCCGCTGCGCCCGCAATGCACGACCAGCGCCAAAGGCCGCACCCTGGAACTGACTCGCCACGATGCGCTGCTGCGCCAAGCCCGCCGGGACTGGGCAGCCCGCCAGGACCTGCGGGACACCTACCGCCAGCACCGGCCCATGGTCGAGCGGTCCATCGCCTGGCTGATCGGCCCCAAAAGCCGCTGCCGGCAGCTCCGCTACCGCGGTGTCAGCAAGAACGACCAGTGGCTGCACCTGCGGATGACCGCTCTCAACCTCCGCCGGATGATCAACCTGGGCCTGCAGGCCACCGCCGGCGGTGACTGGATCATCCCCGGCCCCGCCTGAACCCCGACACCGTGGCAGCCGCCGCAGCCAGCCACCCCTTGACCATCGGCGCGCCGCACCGCCAAGCTGACCACACGGGAAGGGCGACCACGATGCCGGCCCACGGGCCTGGCTTACTGCCGCACAGACGGCCTTGTCGGCGCCCTTCCCGCCCAAGAACTTCCCTTATTCAGCGGGTTCCTAG
>Ga0209333_1000074_pt1 | contig 55077 bp, 85 predicted proteins | sample BlaSpr_A8_OM2_O3_FD_187982 | JGI IMG/M metagenome (GOLD analysis project Ga0209333, IMG submission 187982) | Forest soil microbial communities from Thunder Bay, Ontario, Canada - Black Spruce, Ontario site 2_A8_OM2_O3 (SPAdes) (version 2) | ecosystem: Environmental > Terrestrial > Soil > Boreal... | reverse complement strand
CCGTAGGGTGTGCCAGGTCAGGTTGGCGAGGCCTGCCCGCCGGATCGCCGCCTTCCATCCGGCCTTGAGATCGTAGAAGCGATCACCCGTCACCGGGTTGTAGAAGACGTATGGCCCGTGCTTGGCCGCCGCCTTCGCTTCGAGCACGGCAAAGGCGGTCTCATTGAGCGGTACGTCGAGCCTGCGGCGCGTCTTCCCCATGATGATCGATAGTCGTTGTTTCTCTAAATCCACCTCCTCCCACATCAGGTCGAAAATGTCGCCGCACCTCAGGCCTGTGTTTACCGCGAATAGAAGCAGCTCCCGAAGATACGGGGGCGAGGCTTCAAGAAGACGCTGCTGGTCTTCCTCGCTGATGGTTTGAAACTGAAGGTTGTTCTCGGGCAGGAATTTTACCAGTCGGACCGGATTCGAGCCGCGGTGCATGCCCCAGCGCTCGGCGATGTTGAACATGTGCTTAAGGAGGGCGCATTCGCGGTTTACGGTTGCCGGCGAGACTTCCCGGACGCGGTGCTGCTGGAAGTCCTCGACCCGCAATGGCGTGATGGAATCCAGATTCACCGGCCCGAAGAATCCTTGCAGCTTCGCGTACATTTGTTCGTCACGCTTCCAGGAACGTTTATGGGCCTTGGAATAGGCGATGTAACGTTCCCAGAGTTCGAGCAGCGGAACGTTGACAGGTTTGACATAGACGCCCCGCTGCACTTCTGAAACGCGCAAGGCAAGAAATTTCTCCGCCTCACGCCGGTTTGCGGTTCCGGTCGATTCCTGAATACGTCGTCCGTCCGCGCTGTAGCTTGCATACCAGAATTGGCCTCGTCGGTAGAGTGCCATGTTAATGACCTTTCCACCTCTGGCCAGCCGCTCCGATCATAGCGCAGTGGGGCAGCGACTGGATCACCTCGTCTGGGTCGAACCGCAAGGACCTGCCGGCCTTGATGAACGGAATACGGCGCAGATAGACCCAGTTGTAAAGGGTACCCTTGGGAACGCTGAGCCGGTTTGAAAGCTCGTTGATGTCGATGAGCTTGTCCATCGCTCCTCCTTAGTGCCGCAGGCATCTGCCCATGCAGGTGCAGGGGATCTGTACGCTCTGCGTGTGCCCCCGCCGTGCTTCCCGTACCAGGAGAATGGCGCAGACGACGGCGCTGGCGACAACGCCGATGATGAAAATGGCGAGAATTCGCCTGAGGCCCCGGAGATCCGGCTCAGGGGCTTTGGGAATGACGAAGTCGTGCGCGCGAAGGGCGTTCACCACATCCTCCTCATGACGAGTTGTCCGTCCGAGCAGGGCGGGTTTTGAAAATCAACGGCGACCTGGTTTACACCGAAGGGCCTGATCGTGATGGACTTCATGTCGCAGGCTCCCGGAACCTCGGAGACTCCCACGTTCTTATCCGCCGTGAAGGCGATGACGCCGCCATTCACCTGGCCGCTCAGAATCGCGGAGGTGGGGCTGTTGGCCTTCCCCATGCGCTCCACCATGGCCTGAGGGTCGGGCTTGTGGGTTAACATATCCAGCGTCGTGTTGAAGATACATCCGAGCGTCGAATACCCGGAAAACTGACCCTCCTTGTCGCGGATGGGATCGACTTCGAGGCTGAGCGTGCACATCCCGCGCTTGGGGACCATTAAGCCGCCTTGCCATTTACCCGCGAGCGCCGTAAGCTCGGGCGGCGCGGGTTTAAGGGCAGCGGGAGCGGCTGGATTCGAGGAAGCAGCCTTCGCCTGTTGCAGCTGGCCCTGTAGGGCGTGTATGATCCGCACGGCCCTTTCTTGCTGCATCGACTGCATCATGAAGTAATTACGGCCGACATAGAGTGCCAGGGCTATGCCTACGCATACCCATATTTTCTTGCGGTTGTTAGTCGTGTTTTCCATCTTCTTCTCCTTGAGAGAATTTGTTGTCCACCGGATATAACCGCGCCAAATGGGATAATGCGCGCTGGCAGATGTCCGGAGATGTATCCTTGGGAAACGCCGCCATGTGGATCTCGGCGCGTTGTTCGTCTGTGGCGCGGTTCTGGATGATGGCCGCTATCACCGGGCCGATTGCCTGGGCATCCATAACGTCACGCAAATATGCCCAGCCGATGTACCATTCCGCGTAACCTTTCATCGCCAGAAACATCGAGGCGAAGACGAGGTAATTGGCGACGCTTGGTTCGATCACAAGGAAGTTGGGCAGTATGATCGCGAGCGCGAGCAGAAACAGCGGCTCGTAAACGATTCGCACGCGGACGTACGAGGGGTTGGGCAGCCAGTTGAAGATGAAGAGCGGCGGCCCTTCGTAATAGCTGTAGCGTTCTCTTTCGGGATGGTTCATCAAGCCCCATTTGCGGACGTTTTGAACCACGCAGCCGAGGAAGAACAGCTTCGAGAGGCCCCACATTCCGATCATCCCGGCAGACGCATGGAGTCGAACGAATGGGATGAAATTCTCGACGACTCCGATAAAACTCACGAAGACGGGAAGCACGATCATCAGGGCCGCGCTCATCAGCAAAATTAGTGGCGGCACATACCGAGTTCCTTGGAACGGGCGAATCGCCAGCTCCAGAGGCGTCGTGACAATCGAGCAGAAGTTATAGACGAGGTAGATATACTGGTCGTGCCAGTGATCAACGCCAGCAGATGGTTGCGATTTAGCTTGAGACGGCATCATAGTGTTGTTCTCCTTTCAGATGTCGCGTGAGAAGAGCACGCGCAGGTAATTAAGCCCTTTCGGATTGGCTGCTGTTTTAGTGGCCTCGAACGTTCGGCCCGCCATATGAACTATTGCTTCGGCGCATGGGTTCTCGCCGTCGGGTTTTAGAAGCCTTGTTAATTCGATCGGTTCGATGATATGCGCGAGGTGTTGCGTGCCTCCGACGCTTGCACGAGCGCCTTCGGCCGAACTGGCGTTGAAGGAGTCCAGGTATCGATATTCACTTCCGATCAAATCCGCAGCATACTTACAGGTCGATATATCCGTTTGAGAGTGAAAGATTTTTACGGAAAGATTCCCGAGGAATCCAAGTGTCCGCGATCCAGGGGAATGCTCGCCGAATTCGTCGGCAGCGATGTTGTTGATATTGGGTGTAAGGCACACCGGCGCAATTGCGCTCCCGCGAACGACCTGATGGAAATGGTTCTCCAATCGGTGGATCAGCATGGAAAACTCGTCTTGAAACAGAAACGCGCCGTTGCAGCAACCGGAAGCATACTGGTGTTTCAACCATGCGCGCTGGAAGACGATCTTGATCATGACCTGGCAGAGAATCGCCACGGCCCTGCTGAATTCGAGTACGGGAATATCGAGAATAATGATTTTGCGTTCGTGGGTTATCTGCTCGGGTGTGAAGCTATAGCTTCCGCTGCAGAACAGTTCTCTTAAGGGTGAGTACGTGAACTTACTTGCCATTCCCGACCAAGTGGAGAGGATGTTCCCCTTTGTCCTTGGATCTAGCCATGACCACATCTCTACGAAAGAGAGAGCTGTAACGATATCCTTCCATTGCGACTCTGTAAAAGAGTCCTTGTTATCGCGGATGAAGCATATGAGCTGCCCGCACTCCGACTTGTGTTGCCAATCCGGATCTTCCAGTTGCGCCGGTTCGCTGGGTAGCGATGAGATAATCTGGTGGAGTTTCAAGATGGACGGCGGCTTCTTCGTGGCCGATTGCATTACGAGGGCCGAGCGCATCAACTCTTCGACCGCCAATTCGAAATAGCGCCCCTCGCTGCTGTCTTTTACCTGCTGCTTTCCGATACCAAGAAGCGTAAGGAACAACTCGATTATCGATTCGATTAGTCCGCCCGCCCTGCCGAGCTGATTCCAACAATAAGCCAATGGATCAAACATCAGGCCGCTTTCTGCGTTGAAGATGATTAGATCGCGTTCTCGTCCACAAATTTTGGCGTACTCTTTCCAGTGCTGTGTTTCGTCCGATTTCACGGTTAGCACGAGCCCGCCAAGGCCCGCCCTGAGAAATCCAAGAGCTAAGGCCCTACCGCTAGTACTAGACTTACCGCTACCTAACCCGCCAGTTATTAGGCACCCACCCTCAATGAGCGATCTAAATGTGAGAACATCGCGGTCGGAGAGCCAAAGAATGGGCCGGTCTAGCACGGGATCTGGTTTTGCCATATAGCTCCTTAAGGGCGCGCGGCCATAAAGGGAGCCAGCGCGCCCGGTTAATCGTTAATGCGTTACCGGCGTCCCCAGTAGAAGCAGAAAGCCGCGCTCAAGGTTTACGGGGATCAAGATTTGGCCCTTGGAGTTCCGCACGAATGGGCTCGGCGGTTTCGGGGGATCGTAAAGCGGGATTATGAAATTGTTTGTGAGAGCGGCTAAAGGCGAGTCGTTCCCATTCGTCATCAGGTGGTCATCAAGGAACAGCCCGATCTTTCGGGTAGGGCTGTCGCAGGATTCGTACCAGGCGCGATAGGCAACATGATCCCCGCGTATCGTAATTGAGTCGGGCAGGATGAAAAGAATCGTCCGGCAATCGTGCTCGCCGAATTGCTCGCCAGTAACCAAACGCTTGGCCGTAAACAGGGCTCTCTCGGCAAACAGGGGATTCGACCATCTGGCCAAAAAGGCTATTTCACCGTCGTCGTTCAGGGCGACGGCTTCAATCCGGGTATCGGACGTAAAGGTGTGGCCGTCAATCGAGTCGCCTGGCTGCACCAAAGTCGTAAAGTCGTAGCGCTGTGCGAATCCACTACAGGCCAGTATCGAGAAAATAATGAGTGACTTCATGTGATCTCCTTTTCTGAAAAGTGGGCGCATCCATACCGGCATGCGCCCCTAAGAACCAAGTTCATTTGCTTGATTGCGGCGTGCCGCAGACGGTCACGGGGGGCTGACCGGGCTGCGGAACTACGGTGACACATGACGGCGTAGCCGGGGGTTTCGCCACCATGATCCGGCACGCCTTTCCCGTCTGCGGGTCCTTTCCAATGACCACGGGGGGCGGTGCGGTGGGGTCTACACAGATGCCGTATTTCAAACACTTCTGGGCGGCTAGTTGGTTAAGCCTTCTCTGAACCCATGGCGGAACGATCCCGGCAGCTTTAGGCTTCGTTCCTGGTGGGCAGTCCGGAAGCGGTTGGGGCTGTGCCGTCGTCTGAACAGGAGAGGCCCGTGGAGCGGGCTCTTGGGGTTGAGCGGTTTGGCCGACTGCGGAAGTAAGCAGGGTGGCCGTGATGAGATTCGTCTTCCAGAATGCGTTCATAAAACGCTCCTTTGCATTTGGGCGCAGCTCCAGCGCATGAAACGTAACGCCCTGTTGCTTCGTCCTATTTGTTCGAGGTCTGTCCCAGCGGAAGCCGCACTTGACGAGGTTGTGTATTAGTAATCACGATTCGTCATTTACTAGGAACAGCATCCTTGAAATGAATTGTGAATCCTCTGGCGGGGGAAAAGCAAACCGAATACCGTGGCGTTGAGTGATCTGGGGTTATTTTCGGTGGACTACTGATGGATAATATCTCCAGAGAGGAGGATGTTTATGTCTGACGCCCCAAGGGACATAGTGTCCGGTGAAGAGCTGGAACAAAGGCAGGTGCTGGAGAATATTGGAGGGTCGCGGTTCTTTAGCGGTGCTCCGCAACGCATGGAGTTACTGCGCTACCTGTATGAACATCGGTCCACGCGGCTAACGGAGGTTGACATAGCCATTGAGCATTTCGGTATCGAAGACGGCACAAAGGTAGACAACAGTAAGGTGAGAAAGCTGTGCGGCCACGTACGACAGTCTCTAATCGAATATGCAGACAACGACGTTGTGAAGGGTGACTGGCGCTTCTTCCTGCCACCGGCGGATAGATCAGGATATCAGTTGCGCGTGGTCAATATTCGCGCAATGAGGGGAGCAGATCATCACTTCTGGTATGGCCATCTCGAACCCGCTAGACCCGTCACTATCGTATACGACGAGCCTATGTTTTACCGCGATGACGTTCGCGGAACGGTACTGCGGGTGCCACAAGTTGAAACGGGTGAGGGCGAGAAGTCGTTCAAAGGCGCAAGCGATGAGCTGCAACGACTGTTCCGGAATGAAGCGGCGGAGAACCTTCATCCTTGTCACCTTTACACGTTGAGCGGGGAAATAGCGGCGCGGGATCGGATTGCAGGTTGGTTTGCCGATGAATACGGAATGAAAGTGAATTCTTTAGTCAGCCGGCTAATGCGCGACTTCTCGGACCTCTCCGGGTGTTCACCGATTGTGCTGGGCAGTGTCCGGACCAGCAAGATACTGGCGGAGCTTACTATGCTGCATCAGTATGGCCGATTCGGATATTTTGTCGATAAGCAGGACTTCCGCACCTTGGAAGTGATCGGATACACGGAGAAGGAAAGGGCCGTCCTGGCGGACAGGTATGGTGCCACTGTCTCTGATGGCAATCTGACAATTCGCTATGACCCAAGGCCCGACAAAATCGTGTTCTGCGTGGTCACCCGCATGCCGAATCCTTATGACAAGAAGAGTGCCATCACCATATTGAACGCCGGTTATTCGAAGGCGTTGGAAACCCTAGCCCAAACTCTTACAAGCAGGGAGCTATTCGCTGAGACATTCGCGGAAGTGGATCTGGATATGAAGAACGGATTCCCGCGCTATTTCCAGGGACTCTTCAGCGTGCGCCTCGGTGCTACTGGTCAGGACGATAAACCCGGCCGCCCTGTGCTTCGTTGCTACCGGCAGTTTCAGCGGTTCATGGAATAAACCTTAAGTCACGATAGGTCACAGTGGACTATTAGGGCAAAGCGAGGCTCCTCGTAAATAATAATTACGAGGAGCTTTTGCAATGTTTCTCGATTTCATCAAAGAATACGCACAGTCCGTTCAAAACCTTCCAGAAAACGTAAAGGCGCAGGCCGTTGAGGCCGCCAAACCGATAGCGGAGATGGCTGGAAACGGAGCCGTCCCCCAAGACGCGCCGGTTCAACCGCAATCAACACCAAGCCCGGCACGTGGCCGGTCGTTGGGATTGGAGCGGTGATATGTCATTCCTCGATTGGATGAAAGGGCCGGAGCACGCCTATCAGGCGGATCACGCGATAAGGACCGTCTGGAGAGGCGGGGCTTACGCAGATCAGGCATCAGGCTATTCGGTTCAGGCGTGTCTGGGGATGAGCGAAAAAGGGTATCACGCCGGGCTCACATTCACCCCTGCTGGGGGTGAGGCGAAAACGACGTGGCACAGGCCGATGCAACGACGCGATCACGCAATGCAGGAAAGCTACAGCGCGTTTAATAAATGGGTTGGGGAACACCAGGCCCATCTGAAGGACAAACAGCAACCGGGGGCTGCTCCGGATAAGATCCGCAGGCCCGCGCCGTCATGGGAGCGCTGATGTTCCGAGCTCTGATCGGGGACGAGTCTATACGCTTCCATGGGTTGCTTTTTCATGTTGCAGCGCTCACGTTTTGGTTGTATCGGATCGGCTTCCCCCTACAGGCGGCGTCGATGATTTCGATCACGCATTTCACGAATACGAAAGAAGCGAAGGACTACCACGCCCACCTGAGTCGGGACGACTATTTCGGGAAGGATGCAAGGGAGATTCCGGTGTACGAGGGCAAGACGGCAACGCAGCTTGGAATTGGGGGAATGGAGGCCACGAAGGAAAGCTTCTATTCCCTCTGTGAAAACCGAAATCCTTTGACATCCGAGAGGCTTACCTCACGGACACGGGATGACCGCAGAATCATGACGGACGTTACCTTCGATGTGGGCAAATCGGTAACGCTGGCGGCGCTCTACGACAAACGAATTAACGGCCTGGTGGATGATTCTATCCGCGAAACGATGGCCGATATCGAATCGGAAATGGCCGTGCGGGTCAGGAAAGGCGGAAAGGATGAGGACCGCAAGAGCGGCAACATCATTTATGTGATGTGGCCGCACGAAACCACCCGCCCTTTGGAAGATGGAACGGTCGATCCTCAGAAACATCGGCACGTAACCTGTCTGAACGTTTCGCTAGACCCGAAAGAAAACATCCTTAAGGCCTGCCAGTGGGGAAACATCGTGCGGGACAAGGCATGGCATCAATCGGCGTTTCATGCGCGTCTGGCGTCGAAGCTGAAAGCTATCGGCTACGGCATAGAAAAGGAAGGCTCGGGCTTCCGAATCGCCGGGATATCGAAAGAGACGACGGCGAAATTCTCCCGCCGGACTGCCATTATCGAGGCTGAAGCGGAACGGCTGGGAATTAGCGACCCGGCTGCAAAAGCGGATCTTGGCCGGAAGACTCGCGAGAAGAAATCGAAAGAGCCGCAATCCATGGCGGAGCTGCGAAAGGAATGGGACAGCCGCCTTACCCGTGAAGAGCGTCTTGCGATTCAAACGGCGGGCGACGGCTGGACGAAGGGCGATAACGCCATTACGCCCGAGCAGGCGAAAACATACGCGCTGGAGCATTCATTCGAACGCGCCAGTGCCGTCTCGGAACCCAAGGTCAAAGCCGAAGCCCTGATGCATGGCGTCGGCTCCATCCTACCCGAAGATGTTGCCGATTTGGCACAGCACCCGGAAGCCATTCCGGTAAAGCACGAAGGCCAGCTGATGATGACCACGAAGACGGTGCTCAATAACGAAGTGGCGTTTCTCCAGTTCGGGAAAGACGGGCAGCGGAAGTTCAGGGGGTTTGTATCGATCTCGGAGTTGCATGCAAACAAACCCGGCGAGTTTGTATCGTTGAACGGACTTTCCGCCGAGCAAAAGAAAGCTGCCGTCCATATTCTCACCAGCCGTGACGCCATCAGCGCAATCTCCGGCAAAGCGGGAACCGGTAAAACCACCATGATGCGCGCAACTCGCGATGCAATCGAAGGCACCGGGCAACACGTATTCGCATTTGCGCCATCGTCACAGGCCTCTCGAAATGTACTGGCGAAGGAGGGATTCAAGGACGCCGAGACACTCGAAATGCTCCTGAAAAACGAAAAGCTTCAGGAGAAAACGAAAGGCCAGATTCTCTGGGTTGACGAAGCCGGTCTCGTTTCCGCAAAGGACATGCGGCGCCTCACTGATTTGGCGAAACGTAATGGGAACCGGCTTATCCTGTCGGGCGACTATGCTCAACACAATAGTGTTTCCGCCGGTGATGCATTCCGCCTTCTGGAAAAAGAAGGCGGCGTGAAGTTTGCAAAACTGACAGAGATCCGCCGGCAGACGACTCCGGGGTATAAAAAGGCCGTCGAGGAGATTGCTGAAGGCACCGGGAAGTCGGCGCAAAAGGGCTTCGACTACCTCGACCGCCTCGGCTGCGTTATCGAGGCCTCCGGAGATGAACGCCATGGGATGCTGGTTGCTGATTACCTGAATGCCCGTGACGAAGGCCGCCGCGCGTTAATCGTCGTTCCCACGCATGCGGAAGCCGCGAAGGTAACGGATGAGCTGCGCGGGGCATTGAAAGAACGCGGCGCCCTTGGTGAGGAGCGGCAATTCATCGCCCGGAAATCGACCGGCTGGACGGATGCCCAAAAATCAGATTCCAGGAATTACGAGCCGGGCATGGTGCTGGAATTCCATCAGAATGCCAAGGGCTTTAGGCGCGGTGAGAAGGCTGCGCTATTAAAATACTCCAGCGAAACCTTACAATCCGGCGTCTTAACCTTGCAGAAACAGGACGGCACGCAAACGTCTTTACCCCTGAGTCAGGTGAACCGCTTCGATGTCTTCCGGACACGGGAGGTTGCGATTGCAAAGGGTGATCTCCTGCGAATCACCAAAAACGGCGAGGCCAAAGTCGAGGGACAAGCGAAAGGAACGCGCCTCAACAACGGCGACATCTTCACTGTCGAGGGCTTTACGAAAGAGGGCGATATCCGGCTGGAAAAGGGCAGGCTGCTACCGAAGAACTGGGGCCATCTGAGTCTCGGCTACACCGATACCAGTTACGCCGCACAGGGTAAAACCGCAGACCGGGTATTTATTTCTGTGGGCGATGAATCGTTACCGGCCGTAAATCGGCAGGGCTGGTATGTGGCGGCGTCCCGTGGACGGGAACAGGCCAAGATTTACATCGCTTCCAAGGACAATGTCCGAAACGCTATTTCCCGGACCGCCGAGCGGTTGTCGGCGGTGGAGCTGACGAAAACGAAACTCCGGCCCGCCTGGCGCGAGCGGTTCCATCAAACGCTGGAGCGCAATAGGGTGGGGCGCTTTCTGAAACAGCGTGCGGCGGCGATTGCCGATCGCTGGCGCGGGCGCGAGGTGGGTTATGCCTGAGGCGCGCAGCAGGATTGTAGAGCGGATTCTCGACGGGAAGGCCGACGAAGCAAAGGCCTTTACCAGCGAGCGCCAGCTTACGGCGCAGGCGTTCAGTCTGCACGTGGAGAGAAGGGACGGCAGGCATTCCGAAGGCTTCCCGTGGTCGCATTACAGCGGCTACCAGTGGACTGATGACGGCGCCCACGAAACGCTGGTGGTTTTGTTCGGGACGCGCGCCGTTGAGATTGAAGGCCATAATCTCGGCGTGCTGGTGGGCGAGATCCGGGAGGGGCAGTTAAACGGCATTAAGGAAATGACCACGGCGCAGGCAACGCTGAAAGAAGCCAACGCGGAAAAGGAACCCATTATCAGCAGCGTGAAGTCGTACCCGGATTTTGGCGACATTTTGAAAGAGATCAAGGGGGATGAACATGAAACTGGACACGCTCGACGGTTTGAGCGATAGCGAACTGCAGGCCGTCATCGAGCATTCTCAAGCCCTGCTGAAGCAAAGGGACGACGACCGGAAGGCAAAAGCACTGGAACAGGCCCGGACTCTTCTTGCATCGGTGGGCCTGAGCCTGAAAGACGTCGCCGGAAAAGCCCATAAGGGAAACGGCAAGAGCGTTTACCATGGCGGGACGCAATATCAGCATCCCGCCAATAAGACCCTGACGTATAACGGCAAAGGCAAAAAGCCGGGCTGGCTGACAGCATTGGAAGCGGAGGGCGGGAAGGCGGTGGAGGTCACATGAATTGTTTTTGGATTTCGCTACACCGTTCGGCTATAGTTCTCGCACACCCAAGGAGAGGCATTGATTGCCAACGAACCGCCAGTATCTTGACAGAAAAGCACGTGGTCACTGCGTGATCTGCGGAGTGAAGGCCTTTGCAAATCAGGTCCATTGCGATGATCATCGGCGGAAGTCGGCAGAATACTTTGCGAGCGTCAGACAGAAGAAGGTGCGATATGTCTGCGCAAACCCGTCATGCAAAAAGGAATTCACTGGCTATGGAGAACGCCGGTTTTGCAGTAGGGACTGCTCAAACAAAGCGGGAAATCCGCATGAGAAATCCAAAAAGGGATGGGATAAACGGGGGCGCCGTGTGAAAGAGGACCGCTGCGATGTTACGCCAAAAGGAAGCAGCCCAATGAAGATTAAGTGTCGGCCACGAACTAAGCAACGCTCGTCTCGGCTTTCAAAATACGAAAATCGGCAGATATTAATCCATACTGAAGCGGATGTTCTGAGAGAGGTGGTAGTAAGACTCAAATCTGCGGGATTTACGATTGGTGGTCTGCACGATGTATTCCGAAGCGCCTCGAAAGAACAGCGAGCCTTGATCAGTTCGTTCTATTACGGAAACTGCCCCTAGAATCGCACTGGCCAAGCCAGCGCTCATAGCGGGCGTTACGGGCGGCAGGCCCGTTGGGATGGGTGACGTAAGGCCAAAGGCCTGAAGTCAGGGAAGGGGCTCCTTCCCAATAAAAGCCGCACCAAGCGGCAATCAACCGAGGTGAAAACAATGCTTACTACACGTGTGCTTAAAAGCGCCGGGCGAAGGTCCGGCATGTTTTTGGCAATGACCCTATCACTCTCCGCCGCAGAAGTGGTGGCGACGGTTACCGGAACCGTAAACAACGGCCAGGATACCTTCGGTATCTTCGGCGTCGGGCCGAACCTCCATGGGCAGCCTTTCGTTGCCGTATTTACTTTCGATGACACGAAGGGCAAGCCGCAACCTCCCGGTAACACCTGTCCGGACGCAGGCACCGGCATCGAGGGAGGGGGAACTGATTCGCCGGGAAAGGCCACCATCACAATTGGGGGAAAGACACTTGCTTTTGGCGCAACAACGTTCAGATCTTCTGATGTCCTTCGGCATATCGCCACGGCATGTTCCGAGAGTGTCGTCATCATGAACGTCTATGACAGGGTGATCCCATCGGATACGTACGGTATCAACATCGCCGTGGTCCCGAAGGATCCGAAACGTCCCATAACAACCGACCCCGACTGGCGAAAGCCGGTACCTACGACCAATGTAGCGGGTAACGTTAACACAAACGGATTCGGCTTCAGCCGGGTGGGAGACTACTGGCACGCCACGGCAGGCACGCTCGAAGTTGAGACCCTTACCATCGTCAGGAAGTGACTAACGGCAGCGCTGGGCCTGATCCTGACGCTCCCGGTTTATTCGATGGGTGTACATCCCCTCGGACACAAGCGCCGTGGCGACGGAGGCAATTCTGATCCATCGCCACCGCTTGTCCGGCTCCTTGATTAGCTCCCCTATAAGCAGGGGGGCCAGAATCCCGGCGGTGCGAATCCAGTGCCCGGCGCCCATGAAGGTGTGGGGATTGTGGAACGCCTGGCGGGGTTGGGCGTCCACATCGGAGGAATATGGTTGTGCTGCGCGCGGGTTCATTTCGCGCGTAGGTTATGCCGCAGGGAAGGTTTGGTCAAGAAGAAGGATGGCGGGAGAGGGGGTAATTTCACCCCCTCGCTTCTCCCTGGAGGCGCGAATTATGCTGAACGGACCCGATGATCAGCCTCGATTGGGGGCATTACTCTCCCGGAAGCGACGATGCTTTCCCAACGCCATTCAAAATGGAACCGATTGTTGTCATTGTTTTGTCTCCTTTTTTGACCGCCTTCGTACTCTTCCGAATATCCGCCTTAGAACCCGCCACTGATTTTGCCTTGGCCTTCGGTTTGGCTTTCGCCTCGCCGAAGCCTAAAGCCACATTGGCTTGACCCTTGACCGTTATATCGATGTTTCCGTCAGCTTTGATCAATCGAGGAGGAATGCCCCCAATCAAGCTAATCACCAAGCCCAGCACAACTGTTGCCTTACCCAAGCTCGTGAAACCTCTATTCTATCGCGAAACCCGCTTCTGTCCAGAATTGATGCCGTCTTCTTTGGTTATCAGAAAATCGCCCAATCCGCCGGTTCTGCCTTCGGCACCTCGCGGGTGAGCGCAATGGCGTGCCCCTTTTTGCCTTGGCTTTGGACGTGATTGGCGTGGTCGTTCGGGCCGAGCAGCCAGCGGCCGCATTCGCACTGGATAGTGCATTTCGCCAGATTGGCAGCTTTGGTGGCGGCGCGGTCATCGGCTTCCATCTTCCGCATCCTCCGACGGTACTGGCCGAGGCTCATGCCGAGCGATTCAGCCACCTTGCGGTCGCGGGCATATTCGCGGTGCTCGCGCCAGTAGTCGCCAATGTCACCCATGGGCTTCTTCGCTTTCCGGCCACATAAAGGCGATGCCATTGCGTAGAACGACCCTGACAATCTCTTCCCATTTAAATGTCTTTCCGAAAAGTATGAACTCTTCTATAAAGAACTTGGGGCCGCCGAGTTCAATCGGCTGATATAAGGTGGTGGATTCGTTGCCCCTTCTCGTCGCGACCAGATCCCCGATCTGCGGCTCCAGCAGGTGCAGCGAGTCGGGGTGGATGTAGTACGGCGGATCTAGCCATACCTGAGGATCGCGACGGTATGCCTCCTCGATTTCATCGCCATATTTATCAACGATGTGCATTTTGTGGTGTTTCATCATCCACGCAGCTGCCAGAGGATCGGTATAAAAGAAGCGCTTGGTCATGTGGCGGACTCCTGGGGGTTGAGTGGTTTTCCGTTCGCCTTCGTAAGCTGCTTGAACAGATAACAATTCCAACTGATCTGCCGCTGCTCGTAAACATGCAGAGCGATCTGCTCGTTCTGGAATATTTCCGGGCGGCGGTCATGGTCGTCGTAGAAAATCAGCCAATTGCACTGATCCTCGTCCACCGGCACGATGGATTTGCTTAATACCTCCCTATAGCGCTCAATCTCCGCAGCGGCTTCCTGCACCAGCGCGATTAGGGCGGCTTCGCGGGGGCGGTTGTTCCAGAACTGCTTGGAGCGGTCTTCGCTGTTTGCCGTTACTGTTACATGGCCCAGCAAACACTTGAAGATAAACGCGTATCCAAATGTTGCTTTATAGTCAGGCGCAGCTTTGCCGCCGCAAATCGGACACGGAAGAAGACCGTGCTTGTCGGGCTGCGTGAGCGCCGCGAGCTTGGTGAGGAGGTCGGTCATCGAATCACTCCGGTCTCGATAAACGTCTTATACCCCGCGTAGAGTATTCCGGACATACTAATTGGCATAACGATCCAAACGGGCGCTCTCGTGAATGCTATAAGAGCAAAACCAACGTAAACAGGCACAATCGCAATCAGGATGTCGCTCATGCTTCCTCCTTGAACCGCACGCCTGCGGCGCGGAGGGCGGCAATTATCTCGCTCATATAGGCCCCCCATCCTTCCGCCGTATCTTTGCCGAAGGGCGTCCATTTACCCACGGAGGCGTTGAAGGCAATTTTCACGGCGTCCTTCTCCGTCAGCTTCGGCGCGTAGTGGGCAGCGCAGGCTTGCCAGCCCGCTTTGAATCCCGTAGGCGCATCGCCGGAATTGGGATATTCCAAGAGTTTCCGGCCAGCAGGAAACCACTTCTCGAAGGCTTCGGGGTGTTTGTCGGTCATGATGACGTTTCCTCCCCTGCCATCGCTTGTTGCAGAAGGTCGTGAGCAGTTCTGTATGCATTTGCAACGGCATCCCAAGTGGCCCTGTGGCGAGAATCTTTGATCTGCTCCGCCCATTGTTCTGCGGATGTTCGCAGCAGGTCTATGGAAATAAGCGCATCGGCGGGGCCAAACAGATAATCTCGCAATGTACTTGTGCCGCCGCTCTTGAAAATTGCTTGTAACTCGGCATATCGTTTGCTTACCCTCATATCGCTCATAACACACTCCCCTCCGCCTGCTCCGGCAGCCACTCGTTAATCTCGGCTTCGATATCGTTGGCAAGCGTAATGATGTCCTCCGCCCGCTTCTCAAAGAACGCGTCAACATCCCCGAACTCCGCCGCGAGCTTCAGCGATGCGGTTCTGATGGTGTTCAGGTGGCGCCTGGCGTTGGCGGCGAGGACTTTGGCGGTGCGTTTAGCCATTGGCGGCCTCCTTCGCTTTGGCACGCTTCTCCACCTCATCCATACCCTGGAAGGCGTGCATGAAGCCCATGAGATATATAGTTCCGAACACTTCCGACATGGGCCTATCGCTATAGAAAGCTCGTTGCACATACTCTCGGGCAAGCCTGTCCGCCATCTCAAACAGTGCGGGAGGGCATTCGGTTGTTTTCTGATTCCTGCCAGCCCCCAGTTTTATTGCTGTTTTCCTCATGCTGCACCGCCCTTCACCTTCGCCAGCGCCACGTCTATCTCGTGCGCCAGACTCATCGCCTTGTTGGGAGCAGGAACACCGTAGTCGCCGTCCACTACGTCGATTTCGCCGTCGATGTGCTCGCGGGCTTGCTCCAAGGCTCCGATCAGGTCTGCGATAGCGCCGTGCTGGAGTCCTTCTGCGAGTAATACGGCATTCAGGCCAAGCTTTTTCCCGGCGGAGTCAAACGCATTGTAGGCGGCGGCGAGGAGGCGGGCGTTGGCCTTGCATTTGAACTTCTCATCCTCTGGCCATGAATCACTACCGTTTGTGGTCACGGCCAACGATGGTGCGCCAGAGATTGCCGAGCCGTTTGCGATGTGCCTCGCGAGGTAGAGATTCGAGAATTCATCTACTGCGATGGGTCCTGCCGTGTGGATTGGCTTGCTCATGACGCACGCCCTTCCGCCAGCGCAATCGCCGCCCGCGCGTGCGTTATCACCGGTACTTCCGCGTGGCCGCCGGTAATGAGGTCGGCTTTCGTCAGTCCGTGGCGTTCGGTCCAGAGGATGATGTCCTTCATGGCCATGAGCATCTTGGCATTGCTCCAGCGCAGGCCATCCACATACCGCTCGTAGTCGATGGTTTCTGAGGGGAGTGGCTGGGTCATGATGCGCGTCCGGTGTCTGATTCGTCGGGCAAGTCCTTCTTTATCATGTCCGCAGCACACAGCAATCCGGCAGTGAACCCCATACGCACATACGCATAGAGAATGCCGATTAACATGGACGGCCAGACGATTAGGTTGAGTAGGATTCTCACGTTCGTTCTCCACCCCTGCAAGCCGAGGCGCGCTGCATCGCGTGATGCTGGTTGATTCAGTCGAGGTACTGCCGGGAGTCGATGTGCTTGAACAACGCCTTCCCGGTGACGCCCTGGTAACCCATGAACATGAAGTTCCCAGCGTAATTCGGCGCGTCTTCGTCATCGCTCAACCGGCCTTCGTCTATGGCTTTGCCAAAAGCGCGGCCCGAATCGCTGACGGCCTTCATGTGGGCGACGCTTTCGGCATCCAGTGTGATTTCTTCGGTCATGGTTTTTCTCCGTGGCAGTCGGTTAATGTTTCTTTGTGGTCGGCTTTCCGCATTTTGTCGGTTTGGGCTCCCATAGCAAGACCTGCTTCAGATGGGGCGTCAGAAACTTGCCGAGTCCGACACTGTGGTTGTAGCGGATTACGCGGCTGGCCTGTGCCCATATCTTTGCTTCATCTTCCGAGAGATAAATCGTTTTGCGCGGCATGGATGGCTCCTTTTGTTTCGATATGCATACAGTGTGTATGCGTATACGTCAAGAGGAAAAAAAGGGGCGACCGGAGCCGCCCCTCCCGAGGCCTATTTGTCCTTCTTGTTGTAAGGCTTGCGATACCGCAGCTCGTAACCCTTTTCCACGCCGGTCTTGATGAGCTTGTATGAACCGGGCGCGAGGCTAGGCTCCTCGAAGACGATGGACACATAGAATCCGCGGTCGTCCTCCTGGTTCCACGCCACGCCGATCTCGGTCTGTCCGTGAAGGACGATGAAATCCGGGTGCGAATCCTTCTCCTTGTCGTCGTTCGGCTGGAGCGTGATGTTCGCCTTAACCGCGAGGGTTTCGAGTTTCCCGGTGTAGCCGTGTTCCGTCTTGGTGAACTGGCCGATCGGTAGAGCTGACTTCTTCATAAACTTTCCTTTCGATTTCAGGCCGGCATCATTGCCGACCTTGCGAAGAACCGGTCATGGATCGGACTGACGTCAAGGCGTTACACGGGAGACGTGCGACTACCGGCGCGGCGAATGGAGCGGGCCGCGGCTTGACGTCCCTAAGGCCGATTTGTGGCAGGTTTCGAGCAAAGGATCGGAATTGATGTGGCTGGCCTGATGAAGGTGAAAGGAAGGGGCTTGAAGAAATCAGCGCTTTGAACCGGCGTTCAACACCCGGAAACACGGGGGGGCAAATAAGCACTGTTCCTCGTGGCCGGCTGGTTGATAGAATGTGCGTATTGGAAGGCCAATGTCATCGATATTCATTTGCCACAGCTCCATCGACAAGCCGTTTGTTCGTATGCTAAAGAGCCGCCTTGAGCGGTTTGATATTCGCGTGTGGGTGGATGAAGATGAAATTAAGGCCGGTTCGAGTCTGATACGAACGATATCGGCGGCCATCGAGGAGATGGCCTTTTTGGCAATTATCCTCACACCAAATTCTGTAAACTCACGGTGGGTTCAGGAAGAACTGGAGCTTGCGCTCGGGAACCAAATCAAGCAGGCACGACTCAGGGTAATTTCGATCTTATTTCGCGATTGTAAAATCCCGAGTTTTTTGAAGGGAAAGAAATACATAGACTTCACGGATTGGAGCAAAGCGAAAAGGAGAAAAAACAGCCATGAGATTTTCGATCGGTCAATTAAGCAGGTGGTTAAGGCGGTCGGCGTAGATCCGGAGAATTCAGAACGGTGGTCGGGACGCAAAATGATAAAGGCAGGGGATTTCAAACGGAAGCTTGCAGAATACTTCGCCCCACGTGCCGTCACCGTTCACTTTTTTGAGGACGAAAGTGGACTAGACTTCATCAAGATCGACAATGGAGATTTGACCTTTGAGTTGTATGAATATTGGTCGAAGCCGTCGTATTTTGACCTCATACATAAGGTGTTTCTGAAGCCGGGCGAGCCTCCAGTTACTGACTTAGTGATCCCACAGGCTCTCGTGACTACGGACGCCGAGCGTGACGAGATGGTCACAGAGATGTGTCTTCGTCGCGGTATCTCGAAGGAATTCTTCTGGAGTAAGATTGGCGACCCACAGGGTGATGCTGCCATCATTGCCGCGAAGTCCGAATATGACGAATGGTGGTTTGACCAGAGCCCTCTGGCTCTAGTTTGCGATGGGGACTTTGGAAGTCGCCGGAGTAAATAGATTCATCGCAACTCATTCGCAGCGCTAAACACGGCCAACTCTTTTAGCAGCCCAGCGCTTCTTCATTGCTGCGCTGATCGCCTTCCGACCCGCGGCAGACAGTTTGCGCTTGGGCTTGGCTGCCGGAGCGGTTTTCGCGGGATCGGCGTTCTTGCTGGGTTGAGATGATTCACCCCGGATCTTCGCCCACCTGGCCTGCTGAGCCTCCCGCATCCTCTTGCGGGCTGCCGCGCTGAATTTCCTACGCGTTCCTTTTGCCGGTGCCTCCTCGGCGGGTACCGCTGCGCCGATCAGCATCCCGCGCAGTTGCGCGATCTGGCCGTCGATGCTTTTCTTCTGTGCCTCGAAACCCGCAATGGCGGCTTCGATGATGGTGTTCGTGAGTTTAGCCATGGTTCCTTTGATTCCCCTGGACCATTTTGGCATATGGGGAAGCGGCGAGAGTCTCATTTTATCCGACGAATTTTCGGAACAGGAATGGGATGATGAATCCCAGATAGGCAACAAGAATCATTACCGCTTTCGCGCCGAAGAACACCCAGCCTGGCCAGTTCAGTTGTTCCGGAGCTTTGAAGTCTTCGGCCGCCGGAATATTCTTCTTCTCTTTATATCTGAAGTATATAAACCAGATCAGAGTACTGCAAAGATACTGCAAGAAGTCGAAAAAGAGCGCCAGGAAGATGAAGAGAGCGGCATTCAGCATCGTTTGATCCAAAGTAAAGACCTTATCTGTGCCGAGCCGAAAGAGCCAGATCAACGCTATTCCGCCAAACGAAAGCTGCCGCACGATGTCACTTGCCTTGGCCGAGAGGTCTTCGTATGCCTTCTTTGCATCCGCTTTTGTCATGGATGTACGAACCTCATTCGGTTTCTCTGGGGCCGGTGCCGTCTGTGCCACTCCTTACCGCCCTTTTTTCAGCCCATCGCTTCTTGGTGGCGGCGACAATCGCCTTTCGGCCAGCTGCGCTTAAAACGCGCTTGGTTGGTCCGGCAGCGTGAGCTTCCGACCGGAACTTTGCCCATCTTTGCTTCTGGGCTTCGGCGATTCTCTTTCTCGCGGCGGCGCTAAGTGTACGCTTGGGCTTGGCGGATCTTGTGGCGGGTACTGGAGCGGAACCCAATATGGCCCGTAGTTCGGCAATCTTGGCCTCGATCCGTTGCTTCTCAACCTCAAAACCTACCAACGCAGCCTGAAGGAGATCTGGCGTTATTTTTGTTTTGGCCATGGCGATTAACGCCATCATGCCATAATTCGTGACCCATGTGACGCAAGCGGACTTATGCAGGAAAAGGCTTGCCTATTCGGGAAACAAAATAGTAGGTTTGGGCATGCAGCCACGACAGCCGAAGATACCGATGACTAAGCAGATGCAGGGCGTGCTTGACGATTTAGGCGCTGAACCCCTCGCGGGCTCCGGCTTCGAGGATGAAACGCCCGACCCGGAATTCACTGCGGGCGCAAGCTCCGGAGATGCTCTGCTACCTGTGGCCTGATCTCCCGGTCGCCTTTTAGCCAGCGGCGTACCGTTCTGGCATCCACTTTTATCCTTCTGGCCAAAGCAGTCTGCCAGCGCTTACCGTAAAGCCGTTGCCCAATTTCGGCCAACTCGTCGGGCGTCATGTGGCCTTCAGGATTTCCTGGGTATAGGCTGCCGTGACAAGCCTCTCGGCCTCCAGGGCGTCAGCCTTTTCCGGCAGTGTCGAAAGGCGCTGGCACTCCTCCAGTCGCACCAGGCCGTGCTCAAGCATCTCCGCGACCTCTTTATAGGGCAGTTCGCCCGTGCGTACTTTCAAGAGCAATTCCGCCTCCGGTCGTGGGTACGTGATGCTGTGGCGGAGCAATAACTCCTCGGCCTCGCGGCAGACGCGGAGGGCGTGCATCATCGCCTTCCAGTCCACGTTCTCGTTGTTTTCGGCCTGAAGTGCGCGGGCGCCGTACTCCTCAAAGACTTTCTTGTAAATACTCAAGCCCATTTTCAGGTTGGCATGCTGCTGGACTTTTCGGTTGCAAACCTCAAGCATTGTGGCCGGTGGCCGGTCATCGAATTGGGCCTCAACGACTATGGCGACGTGTTCATGACCTTGTTTTACGAAGGCTTCGATTTCGTTCCAGACATCGATAATCTTGGTTTGGGCGGTGTGCTGGGCCACAAGGCCCTCGAATAGCGCGACAGCGGCCCGTGCAGCAGCCACGCGGCTTCCCTTGATCCCATACTTGTTGGCCTGTTGACGGCAGTAACCGGCAAACGCGCTGACGCCGCGATGAAGCCACTTTTCTTTCTGTGCAATTATGCCGTCCCAGACTTCTGTGCGCTCGATGATCCATTGCTCGGGCGTATAGAGCATCGAGAGGGCAACGGTCTGCCCTTCCATGAGCATCGCCATATATTTCTGCAAGGCGAACGATTCAAAGTCGATATCAGATGCAGTATTTTTCTTGGTGTCATCCTGCTTCGTCTTTATGGAAATGGCGGGCTTGACGCGCTGAAGGAGAATGTCGCCCGCGACCGGAATATGCACCGCCTTGTAGTCGAGGTCGCTGGTAGGCAGGTTTGTGCCGTAGATGTGGCTGCCAAACTGCATTTTCACGATGGTTCTGGTCATTAGTTGCGCTCCGCCCATTTGTTGAGAATCCAGTCGAAGGGAACCGGTGTAAGGTCAGTCTGTTCGCATGAGACGCAGACATAGCGCGGGTCCGGCACCGTCTTTGTATGGAGATGCCCATGCACATTCATGTACCAGCGCGGGAACTGGTTTTCATGGAGTGGTGCATGGGAGAGCGAAAGCCCCTTGTATTCCACGACGCCAGCCAGGCGCGTGAAATAGCGAAGGTAATCCTCCGTTGCGTACATATCGTGATTGCCCATGACGAGTTTTTTGTTGCCGTTCAATCGCCCCGCTATTTCGAGATTCCGTTTGCCGAAGCAGAAATCGCCAAGGTGCCATACAGTATCCTTGGGCGCGACGGTGGCGTTCCAGCGGCGTACTAATTCCTCGTCGTGGTCTTCGATGCAGTCGAACGGGCGATGCGACTTCGTCTCGCTGAATTCGATGATCCCGCGATGCCCGAAGTGGGTATCGGCTATGAAAAATACTTCGCTCATGCGAGGGATGATAGAGGGCCGCTGGCCCTAGTCAAGGAAAATCGTCACCGATATCTCCGCCGCTCCTGTGCCTCCGCGCTGATGCGCTCGGTGTGCGGGCCAGGCTCCGCGGTCTTCACCTGCCCGTTTTCCAGCGAATGCAGATAATCGCACGCCTTTGATGCGTCGGCAGCGGCCCTGAACACTTCATTCTTGTCGTTCTTCAGCACCTTTATCCAGCTCTGGATGTAGGCGGCCTGGTCCTTCGGATCGTAGGGGATACCCAGCTCGGCGGCAAGGAAGAGGCTCGACAGGTCGGCCCGGATTTCCTCCTTGGCATACTCGGGGCTGCCGAACGGCTGGTTGTCCGTGAGCCGGTTAAGCCGGTGCTTCGCGCCCGTCCAGTGCGCCAGCTCGTGGAGGGCGGTGCTGTAGTACCGGGGCTCGTCCGTGAAGCAGTCTTTCGGGGGCAGCTGGATATGGTCGGTGCCGGGGTTGTAGTATGCCTTCGCGCCGCCGTGCCGGATGTCGGCCCCGGAGTTCCGGAGCATGTTCTCTCCGGCTTCGATGAGTTCGAAGGCTCTGCGCGGCTCGACATGCAGGGGCGGGATGCCGTCTATCTGCTGGGCATTGAAGACGGAATAGACGCGGTGAATCATCCGGGAGCGGGGTTTGTCCGCGTCGGATTCTCCCTCATCGTCTTTGCCGTGCCCGATTTCCCAGAATTCAATGGCGGTGGATTTCTCGCCCTTTCGTACCTGCCAGCCCTGATCCGCCGCCTGTTTATAGGTACACCAGCGCGGGTCCGTATAGCCCTTCCGGATGCTTGCGATCATCAGGCCGAGCACGTTGCCGCCGCGATACGGCTTGTTGGTGGTGGGGTTGTACGGTGACCGGCCAAGCTCGCCGGCTTCCCATGGCTTCTGCCAGGGGGCCGTGCCCTCCTGAAGCATCCGTATGATGTCGTTGGTGACTTCCTGGCGGTAGTCGCGCGGCGGCGGTTTGTCGTTCGGGTTCATATGCTGTTTCCTTTCGTGAAGCTACTGCGGCGCCAGTGCGGCGGTCGCGCCCTGGGACACCCGACCGGCGAATGTGGAGGGAACCTCTCTGGTGTCGGCATCCGGGCTTTCGGCAACGACTTGGGCATCGTGCTTGTCGAGATCAAGTACCGCGTTAAGCTGCGCCTGCTTCGCCAGCAGTTCCTTCAACCGCAGCTCATGCTCGAAGGGCTTCCCAAGCTGCGCCCTGTAATCGGACAGGGCCTTCTCGTGGCGCTCAATGTCGTGCTGCTCATCCTCAGCGCGCTTATCCAGGCTGCGCAGGACATGATCGATACTGGCGATCGTGCCGAGCGGGCTTTCCGGATTCAGGTTTGCCTCATAAGTGGCCTTGCCTCGGACGTAGATGTCAGGTCTGCCGTCCTTGAAGTCGCTGCCCCGGCTCAGTATCTCGAATCCCCGGTAGTGCCCGCGAACTCTGAGCGTCTTGTCGTCTCGCCATGACATGACCACGGTGTTGAGTGCATTCCCAGCCTCCTCACGCGCGCCCTTGCCCGAGAACTCCCGATTCCCGACCTTCATCACGAAGTCTTCGTCGGCGTGCGTATCGCGTGTAGCAATATCGGAACTGACGGCGGCGTGGTACTTCTTCAGCCGGTCAATCTGGTCCGGCAGACTCGCCAATTCCCTGCGGATTTTGTACTGCTGGTTCACATGGGAAGCCCGGAGCTGGTCGAGCTTGCGGACTTCGGTATCGACTTTGACCTTCTCCATCACCGCCGGATTGCCGGATGCGATGGCTTTGATTTCGGCGTAGGTAAGCGCGCCGCCTTCCAAGTCTTCGGCCTGCCGCACAGTGACGCTGCCGTTCATCACCTGATTGATAAATCTCGCTTTTGTTTCCAAGCATTGCCACATATAGGCATCGAACGAACCCTCTGTAACGTAACGATGAATCTGGATGCTCGGATTTTCATTGCCCTGCCGGAGTATCCGGCCCTCCCGTTGTTCGATATCACGAGGTCTCCATGGCGCATCGAGATGATGCAGTGCCACGAGGCGCTTCTGCACGTTCGTCCCGGCGCCCATTTTTTCCGTCGAGCCAAGCAGGATGCGGACCTTCCCGGCATTCACCGCGTCAAAGAGGTTCTTCTTCTGGATATCCGTATCGGCGTCGTGGATGTAGGCGATTTCCTTCTCAGGAACGCCTTTGGCGATAAGCTTCTCGCGGATTTCGTCATAGACATTGAACTTGTCGGCGTTCGGGGTGGATAAGTCACAGAAGACGAGCTGGGTCGATTTCTTGCCGTGGGTGGCCGCCCAGGTGTCGTAGATTTTCGTGATGGCGCGGGAAACCTTCGTATCCACGCCTTCATCCACAACACCGCCGACCAGGCGCATGTCGAGCGCGGCCTTGCGTCCGTCTCCTGTGATTTTCAGCATGTTGTCGGCGCGCGGGTCTTTGACGGTCTTAAGTTTCTGGGCGCGCTCCACGAGACTTGCGACAAAATCCTTAAGCGCTGGTGATGCCGGGGCGGCCGTAATATGCGGCTTGCCGCCGTCGATTTCGGGTCTCGGAAGGTGCAGCATGTCCGCCGTCTGCACGTCAGCGAAGGTGCGGAACATCGAGAGCAGCTCGGGCAGGTTGACGAATTTGGAGAACCGGGTATGCATCCGGTATCCGGAGCCGTCGGGTGCCAGTTCCAGTGCCGTGACCGCTTCGCCGAAGTTGGCAGCCCATGCGTCGAAGTGTTCAACACCCGCCGCCTGCAAGAGTTCTGGCGCGAGGTAGCGCTGTAGGATATACATCTCGGCCATGGTGTTTGAAATCGGCGTCCCGGTGGCGAACACGATACCGCCTCCCCGCTCCGCGATATAGCGGGTCTTCATGTACATATCGAGCGCGCGGTTGCTTTCGGTATTCGAGATCCCCGCCACGCGCGTCATCTTGGATTGCACCCCGAGATTCTTGAAAAGATCACTTTCGTCAACGAAAATCCGGTCTATCCCCATCTGCTCGAAGGTGATGCCGTCATCCTTCCGCTCGCGGTCGGCACGCTCCTTCAGTTTTGCCGTGAGTCGCTTCTTCGCCTTCTCCAGTTCCTTGACGATCCTGCGGTTGTCGCCCTTTTCAGCTTTCACCTCCCGGATGGCATCTTCCAACTGGTCGATCTGTTTTCCGACGAATCTCTCGAAGGTCTCATCTGATACCGGCAGAAACTCAAACGATTTATGAGAGACGATCACCGCGTCGTAATTTCCAGTGGCGATGCGCGCCATGGCTTTCTGCCGGTTGCCTGAGGCGAAGAAATCCTTACCGGCGACGAGGATGTTGGCGTGGGGGTAGAGCTGTAAGAAGGCCGCGCCCCATTGCTCGACCAGGTGGTTCGGGACGACGATCATGGGCTTATGCGCAAGGCCCAGGCGTTTCATTTCCATGGCGGCGGCCACCATTTCCCAGGTCTTTCCCGCTCCAACGCAATGTGCGAGCATCGTATTGTCGCTCTGCAACGTGCGCCATATTGCGTCCTTCTGGTGCTTATCGAGATCAGCCTTCCGGAGCATGGAACGGTTCATTCCGGGGAAGGTCAGGTGCGACCCGTCATAGGTTCTGAGCCGGATATTGTTGAAGCGGTCGTTGTAGAGGCGGGAAAGTCTCTGAGCGCGTTCCTCGTCCTGCCATATCCACTCTGAGAATCTGTCCTTGATCTTCTGCTGCGCTTCCCTTGCGGCGATGGTTTCCTGCTGGTTGACGACACGAGTATCCTTGTCGACCTGGTCGTAGATGGTGGGTGTGCGACCGTTCAGGGCGTCGTCTATCAGTTCGGCAGCGGTAATGCGCGGGGTTCCCCACGTGGTCGTGTTTGCCACGGCGGTCTTGGCAGTATAGTCGAGCGTCACCGCCCATGAGGCTATTGCGCCGGAATGGCTGATGTTGATACCGCTTTCCGGGGTATCGAGCAATTCCGCGATGAAGCGCCTAACGTCGCTGGCCGGAATCCAGGAAGAGCCAAGCCTTGCGCTGATATCTCCCGGGAGGAGATCCGCCGGCTGGACCGCCTTCAGCGCCTCAAGGTTGCGCTTGTAGCAAGGATCGATGGCAACCGCGGCCTCGGCGGCTTTGAGTTTCGCGCGGACGTCGCCGCTTAAGTAGCGATCCGCCGTTTCCCACTCGCCTTCGGGATTGCGATAAACCAGCCCGTCGAGTTCCTGCTGGAGTTGCGTGTTTTGCCGTCCGGTAAGCCGCACCAGTGTTGGCCAGTGGATTCCACCTGTTTCATTCAGGGAAATCGCGAGCGCCTCGGCGGCAGTCTCGACATGCTCCGCCGGTCTTCGCTTGTCAAGAGTGCGGCGGGTGAAGATGGGCATCTTCACGGCTCTCTTGCTGTCGGGATCGTAATGTTCAAGGGAGAGAAGAAGTGGCGCGTCGGGGTCTCCTGCAAATGCCCGGATATTCTCACGCGAAGAGAGGGGTCCGTACTTCCTTGCGTAGCTGTCGTAGATGCTGTTGAGAATCTGCCTGGCTTGGGTAATTTGGCTTTCCGGGGCGTCCTCCAACTGGGTTTGAAACACAAGTCTTACCGCATCGCGGATCGCCATCATGCCGCGGACCCTGCCGGTGGTGGTCTCCGAAAGGCTGGCGGGCTCGAAGCTGCTGCCGTTTCGGATGACTATCGCACCATCCCTGATGGCATAAGCCCCGTCCTTGATACCCTTAAAGGCTTCCGCGTCGAGGATCGGCTTGGGTGGTGGCCGCTGCAGGTCTCGCGGGACGAATGCGCCTTTGGGCAACCGGCTTACGGCCTGCGCGAGCAATTCCGGGGTAAGCTGGCCCTCCAGTGTGGGCTCGGCCCCGCGGTACATCGTCCCTTCGAGTTTCATTTTTCCCAGCATCATCTCGGGATGGCGGGCGAAATATTCATTGACATGGATGACCCCGTCGGGAGTATCGACCGGCTCCAGGTGCAGCCACGATTCACCTGAGGGTTCGCCGGGCGCGCGCTTTTTGAGGAAGAGAATATCGGTCGTGACTTCCGTTCCGGCATTACCTTTGAAAGCAGTATTGGGAAGGCGGATGGCGCCCAGGAGATCGGCTTTCTCCGAAAGGTACTTCCTCACCGTTTCATCCTGTTTGTCCATGGTGTACCGGCTGGTGATGAGCGCCATGCCCCCCCCGGGCCTGACCTTCTCAAGCGATTTGGCGAAGAAATAGTCGTGGATGGAGCGCGTGAGCTGGTGCTTCATTTTGGGGTCGTGGACCGCATAATCCCCGAAAGGAACATTTCCGACGACGGCATCGAAGTAATTATCCGGAAGCGGCGTTTCCTCAAAGCCTTTGGCGAATATTGTGGAATCGGGATAAAGCTTCTGGGCGATGCGGGCCGTGATGGAATCGAGTTCGATGCCCGTCCTCCGGCCCACCATGGATTCCGGTTGCAGCCCGAAGAAATGCCCGACTCCCATGGCGGGTTCGAGAACCTGCCCCTTGCCCAGCCCCATACGGCCCAGGCCGTCCCAGATGGCCTTTATGACCATCGGGGAGGTGAAATGTGCGTTGGGCGTTGATGCGCGCGCGGATGCGTATTCTTCGGGAGTGAGCACGTCCCGCACCTCTGCCGCGGTACTCTTCCATTCAGGCGCGACGTAGTAGTCGAAGAGCGAGTTAGCTAGCGCTCCCCAGCCGACGTATCTGGACAGGATCGCCTTCTCTTCGTCAGTTGCGTCCCGGTTTTCCCCTTCGAGTTTCTTCAGGAGCCGGATGGCTTCGATGTTCGCGCGCGCTTTCTCATGCGCGCCTCCCATCCCGATAGAATGGGCGTCGGTGATTCGGAAGTCTCGGGAGGGCTTTTCGTCGGGTTCGTCGACGAAGACTCTGCCGGTAACAGGAATTCCTGGATCGCCAGCTCCCACGCCTGGCTGTATTCCATCCCCTGAACCGATACCAGCTGGTACATCATCTCTGCGAACATCTCCGCAGTTCTCTCCAGTTCCTGCGCGAGCCGCCTCTCCATCTGGAGCTGGACCAGCATCGAGGGGTGGTAGCGCGTCCAGTGTTCCAAAATCAAGCTGCTGAGGCGGTCGTGGTCGGGCATGAGATATACCGGATGTGCGCGCCGGAGCGGTTTCAACCGGTGCGGGAGTATCTGTAACCGCTTCGGAGAAAAGATCAAGCTGGTTAGTGAAATCCGGCGTGATCACGGTTTTGGGAATCCAGCGGCGCGCGCGTTGGGGAAGGGCCATGACTTCTCTCGCGTTGGTTGCGCGAGGCAGTGTAATAATGTTCGCGTCGATTGCAAGCGGGTGTTTTTTCATGCAGGCCTCTGTGTCGTGCAAGGCCGGGATGGCCTCGCTTCGGCGCACTTTTAGCGGGCCGAGTGCAGCGCGTCATAGGCTCGCAGACTTCCCGGTCGCTGGTGCGGAAGTCGAGAACCGTCATTGACGCGGGAGCACGGCCTGCTATCGCGCCGGGGAAGCGAGGGCTTGCCTTCAACGGATTAAGTTCGAACACGATCCTTCATTCGCTGGCAATCGTTTTGACGGCCCACCACGCGAGTCCGCCAACGACACCCACGACGACTGACACGGGTAGCGCAGCGAGTCCGGTCGAAAGTCCGATGAGCCCGATGGAGCTTCCTACTCCGGCAGCGCCGATGCCTGCTCCTGTCAGGCCGTATTCGACCGGCCCCCAAGGTTTCTCTTCTGGTTGCTTTTCCATGGTTCCTCCTCACTCGATAGCGACAAGGAGCGTCTGCGTTCCTGAAACCCCGTCAACGGTCAGGGTAAGAGGCGCTGGCCCGCTCGGAATTCCGGACGGAACGACGACATTTAGCTGATACAGGCCGGTGTATCCGGGGGCGAGGCCATCGTACTCGACCTGACACTGCACTCCGCCGATGGAAATGCTGAAATCGGAGGCCAGGGTGTTCGCCTCCTGAACGAGCTGGCCTGCGGGGATATCCGGTGTTACCGGCCCGAAGCCTACGCCGTAAATAACGAGGATGTCGCCCGCCTCGGCGGGCCGCGAGGTAAGCCCGGCAATGGCGCCGGTAGGCAGTGCATAAGTGCCATTGGCAAACTGCGCCACGACGTACTGCGTGCCGCCCACGTTAAAATTCGGGGGAGCGAGGAGTCCGGGTTCTACGGCATTGATGGTGAGGTTGTAGGGCGCGCTGGTTCCGGCAGGCGTGGTGACGGTGAGCTGTTGCTGGCCGGTTGGAACATTGGACGGAATGAGGGCGTTGACCTGGCCGGGGCTGATGAAGTCAACGAAAGCCTGTATTCCAGCGATGGTGACATAGGTGCCGTCGAGCGAGGTCGGGGCGTTGATGCCGTTGAAGTCAGCTCCGGTCCAGCTGGCCGTTTCGGTCGCGAGGTTGGTGCCGTAAATCTCAATCCACGTCCCCGGAGCGGCGGAAGTGAACTCGCCGAAAGCGCTCGCGCTCACAACGCCGCCCGAGCCAATGGAGGGCAACGACGACAGTCCAAGATCCTGGATGCTTACGAGATCGATGAATGAAATGGCATTGACGCCGGTGGGAGCGCTCCCAAAGAAGCCGATTTCGGCGCTGCCGGATGCCGTGAACGAGCCGGTGGTGTATTGCTGAAAGGCAGCGGTCGGCGGATTGGATACGTCGAGCACGTCCGTCGATCCGACCATCACCGAAAAGTTGAGTTCGGTGCAGTTGTCGTTGCAATTGACGCCCTCGGCATGGCCGGCGGCATAGAAAGAGATGGTGTAGGAGTGCCCGGCCTCAAAGCCGGTAACCGTTTGAGTGACGGCGGCGGTGTTAACGCTGGAAATCACGCCTGCGCTCTCGGAGCCGGCTTGGAGAAACGCCTCCTGCTGCCCGCCTCCGGGCGGAGGGGGAACGATTGCGAACAGGAGGTTGCATCCGGTGGAGGTGATCCCGGCGCTGTTTACGAAGGTCCATGACGATCCGGGCGGAGCGACGACAAGGTTGGGGCACGCGCCGAGATTTGGGGTTTCAAAGGAGCCGTTTGCGATTGTCGGCTGCGCGTAAAGCGAAGTCGCGCAGAAACAGAAAATGACTGCCAGCAGGGCAGGCGCTGGATGTGGTCTTGGCATGCGATCAGGATCGCATGAATGTCCAAAAAGTACAATACGTTGGCTATCTAGTTCATTTGTTTGGGCTTGCGGTGCCGTTCGTGGTAGCGTCGGGCTTTGATCTCCATAACTGGCAGGCACATACGCGCCGCGCGCGCCCTCGTTGGCTGGACGCAAATCGAGCTTTCCAAGAAATCACGGGTAGCCTTGGGAACTGTGAAGCGAATGGAAGGATTTGATGGCCCGGTCGTGGCGAGGACCGATACGCTTGCCAAAATCACCGGGACGCTCGAAAAGGTCGGAGTCGAGTTCCTGGATGACGGCCAGCCCGGCGTGCGACTCAAGAGAACGGGCCACTGAGTCAGCGGCCCTCCCCTTCGTGAATTTAGCGAGCGCGGCCCTGCTGCTTCAGGCGGGTGATTTCCGCGAATGCCTCGCGGGCGAGTTCCCCGACCACGAGTAGATCGGTAGGGCTGAAGCTGGTCGCCTCCTTCCATTCCCCACTCTTCTCGTCCTTGTAGCTGTTTCGGATCGTGGTGTTGTACATCGCGCCGCTTTCGCCTGGATTCGACCAGACCGCCAGCTCGATGCCGCCATGCCTGAACTTCGCCACCGGACGGGTGCCGCCCTGCGGTTCGTCGTCGGCCGTTCGGGCCGCGTTGGATTGTGCCATGATTTTCCTCCATTGGTTGTTTTGGCCGCGCGAGTATAAAGGCGCGAGCGCAACCGTCAAGCGTGTTATTGGGCGATGCTTGCTCCCCCTTGGGCATTGCGCGGGCAGCCTATTGTTATGTGAAAAATGTAACAATCTAATGTCGGAGGGAACAATGTCGGACTTCCTGTCGGCAATGCCGCCGTTGTGCTGGGTCGGGTTAGCGTGCGTCATCGTAGCGATAATCGGTGGCGGCTTGGAAATATTGGGCGTGAAAGTGCCTGTAATAAGCTCTCGGCCGCGTCAGGCCCTGCTGGCTGCTCTGGGCGTTGTCTTGATACTTACATGCATTCTTGGCGGACGCGGGGGTTGCGCGCAAATAGCTGGGAACTGGCAGGTCAGGACTATCGATGGGAAAGATCAGAAGGACGCAAACGGCAATTGGAGCGGAACTGTCTTCACATTTTCCCAAGACGAAGGAAAGTGCGATGGTGTTGGCACACCGTATGGTTTTAGCTTTCACTTATCAGGCAACGTCTTCTCAGGAAGTGGGTCGGGCACGTGGGGTACATGCGACTCGGACGTTTCGTGGACTGGTATGGTTGACCATGATCAAAAAACAATGAGAATCAAAACGCACTTTAAGAAATCCTGCTTTCCCGACCAGGATTTGATTCTAGTGCGCCAGTAAAAATGGTCTAAGCACGCGCTCGGTTTCGCCCTCTCTCCACAGCCGAAGCGGCGTTCTGCGCCGTTATTAGAGCATATCCGGTATCGCCCCGCGCGGCGCGTTCTCTGGCATTCGGGCTGAATTCCAGCAGCTTCTCGGCTGTCTCCTGCAGTCCGTGGCCCCGCTGTTGCGCCAAAAAGCAAAACCAATAGTCCGCATGACTTCGGCTTGGACCTGTACCTTCTGAATTCGGCGGCGCTCCGGCAAGGGCCTTTTCATAGCTGGGCCATTGTCGTCCTGAAATTGTGGAAACACGCGGGGGGGCGAAATGCACTTCCTTTATCGGCTCCGGCTCCGCAAGCAATCCCATATCCTGCAGGCGCTCCGGCGTCATCACCCGGCCTGGCACTCCTGAAACGATCTGGACCATCGGATAGTCCGGGCCGTACTTCAGCTTAAAATTCTCCGATCCGGCTATTCTCGTTGCCCCTGATGCGGCTCCGTCAACTCCTCCTACAGCCTTCCGCACGCGCCGAATGAAATCCTTGCTCTCCAGCTTCGAGACGCCGGAAACCGCAATCCAGCATTGATGGTTTCCCGGTGATGTGGCATGGATGATGAATGCCGCCGGCCGGACGCGGTCAAGCTGCTCGGCGCTCAGGTCATCGAGCTGTACAAATACGGCATCGGGACCAGTCGGCCGGATAATCAGATTCTCGCCGGCCATGACCGTCTCCCCTGTAGCAAGCTGGTGCGGATGCCTGATTTCCGCCGTGCGAACCATCGCCGGCAGGAGGCGTCGCAGTTCTGGCGCCGAATACGTCTTGCCCCACTTGAGCTTCTGCTCGACGTCGGTCTTCGTCACGACGAAATCACGCGCGCCGACGCTGGTGAACAAATCGAGCATGCGCTCGGCTTCACGGATCTCTGACGGCATAGGCATTCCTCCTGTTTTTGGCCCTCGCCCTGCGCTGGGGCTAAAAACTGGAGGAATAGTCGCCATTTCCCGATCCTGCAAGTGTGACGTTTGAGCGCATGCGCGGTTTCGCTCTTGCGTGGTTCCGTGGCTACACTCAAGCGCCGTTGCGTTATTGCGTGGATTGACGGTTGCGTCAAAGCGCTTTTGCGTCAATCCGTCATTCAGCGCTTCGGTGGTTACGCGCAATAGCGTGCGATGAACGGTGCTGGCGTGCCATCTTCCGCCGCGCGGGCCCTTGAATTGGTACGCATTGAGCTGCGCGGCGACCTGACGCAGGGTCATGTTGGCACGGAGATCCAGCATCAGCCGGAGGGTGGAATCTGACACGCGGTTCTTCTTCAACGCCTCCGCGGCACGCGCACGGGCTTCATCGAGCCTTGGATTACCGAGCTTCACGCCTCGGGCCTTTGCGGCGGCCAGAGCCGCTTTTGTCCTCTCGCTGATTTTGCGGCCTTCCTCTTCCGCCATAGCCGCCCGGATGTGGATTTCGAACGGTGTGGCGTTTGGCAAGTCGGCCATGACGAACGGGACGCCGCTTTCCATGAGGCCAGAGATGAAGTGGACCTTACGAGCCAGGCGGTCGAGCGTGGCTATCAGGAGCGTGGCCCGTATTCGCCGGCAGTGCTCCAGCGCGGCTTTGAGCTGGGGCCGGTTCTCATGCCGCTTGCCGCTTTCCACGTCCGTGTATTCCGCGATGAGCTGGCTGCCGCCGATATGGCGTAGCGCTGCCGCGCGTTGTGCTTCCAGCCCGAGGCCGCTGACGCCTTGGCGGGGAGTGGAGACGCGAAAATACGCTATGTAGGCGTTGGTATCCATTGGCATCCGAGGTCAACTGCACGCGAATTGTCAAAGGGAAATATGCCCCAGCTGGGGCAATTCGCAAGCCCAAACGGTGGTTTGGAGAAGTACGGCGGCGAGAAAATCGGCGCTGGATGTTGAACGAAGGAAAGCTAGCCGTATAATGACGCGCGCGCGTGAGGCAAGAGCCCGTAAGCTGCTGCTTGGCCAACAGTTAGCTGTGTTCCCGGAAGAAAGGCGCTTCGAACAGTGATATAATTAACACTTTCGATGGCTCCGTTTACACCACTTGAAGAGCAGGTCCGAGAATGTTTCGGTCGTGTCGTATACACCCATAAGACGCACGAGAAAATGGCGGATCAGTGCGCTGGAACGCTCAAATGGTACAAGTACGGGCAGATTTTCGCATCGTCAGTCACAGCGGCTGGTGCCCTATCGACGCTTCTGGCCGATAAGTTTTGGATGCGAATCGTAACGGCGATAATTTCAATTTTTAGCGCCTGGCTGGCCGGCTACGTGAAGAATTTCGACCCAGGGGCCACGGCGCAAAAGCATCGTGATGCCGCTGCAAGCCTGTGGGATATACGCGAATCCTATTTGTCATTATTGGCAGAGCTTCGGATGAAATCGTTAGACGATAAGGACGCGATCAAACGTCGCGATGCTCTTCAAACTCGGCTAGCCGCGATTTACAAGGGCGCGCCTCAAACGAACGGAAAAGCATACAGCGCGGCGCAGAAAGCGCTGAAAGACTGTGAAGAGTATACTTTTTCGGCGGAAGAGATCGACAAGTTCGTTCCGGAAGCGCTCCGAAAAACAAACAATGGCAAACCTGACAAAGACGGCTGAAGACCTAATCTCAGATCTTGCCGACACTCTCGATGTTCCACCAAGCCGATACGAATCCGCGGAGCGCAGCTATAAGTCCGTCAGCGATTGGCTAGATCGACCTGGCTCGCGCTTCGCTAGCACCACTTTCAATGTGTACATACAAGGGTCGTTCAGGCTGGGTACAGCCATCAGGCCCTTTGACGGCAGAGAAGACTATGACCTGGATATTGTGTGCGAATTTTCCAAGAACAAGCTTTTGACCACTCAAAAGAAACTGTTCGATGATCTGGGTTATGAGTTAGGGCTGTATTCGGATGCCCACAGCATGGAAACTCCGGCGGGGTGGGACAGGTGCTGGACATTGAATTATGCTGACGAGGCGCAATTCCATATGGATCTACTGCCCTGCGTACCGGATGGGCAGCGGCAGCGGCGCCTTCGGGTAGAAGCTTCGCTATCTCAAGCGTTCGTCGAGAAATCAGTATCGATAACGGACAAACAGCACCCGAATTATGTTCGGCTCACCGATGACTGGCCAGTTAGCAATCCGAATGGCTATGCAGAGTGGTTCTACGAGCGAATGAAGACCACTTTCGAGGCCAAACGGCGAGCTATGATGCTCATGGAAAAGCGGGCATCCGTAGCGGAAATCCCGGCATTTCGGGTAAAGACTCCTTTACAGGCAGCCATCCAGATATTAAAGCACCACAGGAACGTACGATTTTCCGAAGACGCCGATGGGCGTCCGACATCGATAGTTATAAGCACTCTTGCGGCGGCAGCCTATCAACAAGAAGCGAATATAACGGGTGCATTGTTGAGCATCCTGACGAGGATGGAAGACTACATCAAGGTTCGGAACGGGCAGTATTGGATTCCGAATCCTTCTGATCCACGAGAGAACTTCGCCGATGCGTGGAAAGATGAGCCAAAGCGAAAAGATGCCTTCTATGACTGGCTCGAAACCGTTCGCGCTGACTTTAATACGGCAGCGGAGCAAAATGATATTGAGGGCTTTATCGAGGCGTTGTCACCACGCATAGGGCGCGACATTCTTGAAAAAGCTGCACGAAGACGACACCGTGCGCTGCTCGAAAAGTCCTTGGTTCGTAAATCCGCCGGCGCGCTCCAGAGAATTCTCGATGCGCCGCACAGGAAACCCATTATTTGGCCGAAGGTGCCCTACGGGGCTGTGAATATTGTTTCTGCGTTAGTAGAGCGTGATGGATTCCGACCGACACCTTTTGAAAGCAACGGACCTGCTGTTCCTAAGAATGTTAAGCTTAAGTTTGTCGCCGAGACAGACGTGCTGCGGCCATTCAAGGTTTATTGGCAGGTCGTAAACACTGGAGTTGAGGCGAGGAATGCCAACCAACTGCGCGGGAGATTTGAGGAGACGGCCATCGAAGAAGGAAGGCTGGTAAGGAGGGAGCCTACTCGATTCAAAGGGACTCACAGTATTCAGTGCTTCATAGTGAAAGATGGATACTGCGTTGGGTGGAGCGATCCGTTTCTGGTGAATATCGCTTAGTCGGACACGACAATGTGGCAAATGCTTAACAATCCGTGGTTCATCGGGATTGGCGGCGGAATTCTTAGCGGTCTCGTCGTTACGTGGCTTTCCCGCCTTTTTCTGAGCAAGAAAGAGGACAGAGAGTACCTTCAGAAGGTCGCTGGGGCAAACCGAGACGTAATATATGCTATTCGTCCCGGTATCTCCGAAGGCCAAATACCGTCAGGCCAAGTAATCGAGGCGTTGCGGCATTCTACGGCGAGACGTTACAGTATCGATGTCGGTGACATCTATACGATACAGCAGTTGTCCGAAGAGCTTATAAAAGAAGTAATGGATTCCAGCTTCATCTCCTCGGGAAAGAAGTCAGAGTTTTGCGAGCAGCTGTCCACAATGGTCGAGCCGCCACGTGAGACTCTGGTTCGGATCGCCGAGAAGGCCACGATGGAAATTGTGGAGAGGGGCAGATCGGCAGAGCTACGCCAACGCTATGTGTCAATGTTGAGCGTGATGGCCGGACTGTTGACGGCCTCAATGACGGTTTTCGCATACCTTAATTCGCGGAAACTGCCCAGTGCAGAGGCGAAGATTGGCGATCACTTTGATGTCTTCTTACCTGCGCTCGTCGCGCTTTCGACGTTGGCAGCAGCTATGGTGGGATACACTCTTCAAAGGCAATTGCGCCGCTCAAGAGAGTCAATTGGTGACACGAGAGATGTCAGACTGAATTCGCCAAAGATATCCGGCCTCGATTCTGGCAAGGACAAGCAGTCTCCAGCCAGTAGCTAAATAAGCGTCTCCTGCATCATGGGCGATGCCGGCGGGGAAAACAAGCTCGGTTGTGCGTATCCATCCCTGACACGTTTCACGGCGATATCGAAATACTGCTCGGAAATTTCGACTCCGATACCCCTGCGGCCCAGCTTGGAGCAGGCAACTAGTGTCGTGCCACTGCCCATGAACGGGTCGAGGACGGTTTCGCCGGGGTCGGTAAACAGGTTCACCAACTCCAGCATGAGCCGGATGGGCTTTTGCGTCATGTGTTGTTTTGGGAGATTATCGTCCCGTTGCGCATGAACGAAAACACCATGTCGACCGCCGCCATTCCACGAAGAGCGGCCTTCGCCAGCCCACGCCGCGGCAATGCTTTCATAGCCCATGCCCGGCCTGTCCCCGGTAAATTGAGGAGCCCCGTCCGGCTTCGTCCAGATCATCGCGCGCTTCCACTTGCATCCTGCTTCGGTGAGTACCGCTCGCCACTCTCCAATTGCCTCGGCCTGGCAAAACGCAAGCACCCATCCGGAGCATATGACTTTCACCTGGCTTGCGAACGTCTTGCGCAAGTTCTCGGCGATCGGCTCGAAATCGAGTGCGCCGTACTCGACCGTGCGATTCCCGTTGCGTTGCTTGCCAAGAAGTCTGCGGCCTTTCGTGTGCGCCTCTTCTTCATACGGCGGATCGGTAATGCAGTGATCAACGGGTCCGATATGGGGCAGCAAATCGACACAGTTGGCAAGGTAAAGTTCGCACGATCCGATGACCTCTTTCCGCCTATATGGAAGCGCATCACCCTTCGTCATATGAATGCGCTCCATCTGCGGTCTGTGACGGGTTCTGCGGTTAAGCGGTTTCCTGCCGAACTGATGTAAGTAGATGAAACAGAATGAGATAGCGTGATAGCTGGGGATGAGTGGTGACAAAGGGTGAAGCCAAACAACTTGCAAATTATTTTGCGAGGGGGCGGCTTTGCCTGATCTGCGAAGGATGTCATATCAGCCTCATCTGGGTGTCTGTGCAACTCGCAGGATCGACCCACTGGTCCGCCATCGCTTTCGCGATTCCCGGAAAAAACCGCGACCGTTCACGCCACCTGTCCGGTGACGGCGGCATTCGGTGAACGCGCGGTTGGCGGCCCTCGACGATATTCGTCGGACGGAGCGGTGGAAGGTTTTTGAGCCAGAAGCAGGTGCGCTTGGTCTCGGGATGCCCGAATTGCCACGGTTGCACGCTCTGCGAAAACTCGACGTAATTCCGTATCAACTTCTTGGCGTGCGAATGCATGACTGGATTTTCCACACAGATATGAGGGATAGGCGCATTCCAGAGGTCGGAAAACAGTTCGGCGCCTTCGCGGAGTTCCTGCCACATCTGGTCGATGGTTTTGCCGGGCGGCGCCTTGTGTAGCCATCGCACGCCGCTATTGCATAGGCGGGTACAGGGCGGGTGAGCGACGATCAGGAAATCCCAGCCGTCATTCAGGATGTCGCGCACATCGCACTGAATATGGCGATTGCTGTTGTGCTCGGCCGGCAGGAGATCGCATGACCACGCATCATGGCCTTTTTCAAGAAACGCATCCCGCACAATTCCGGAGAATTCGCAGGCGACAAGGACTCGGAGGGCTCTCCGTGTACAAATTTCTTCGGTGGCAGCAAAGTCATGTAGTGGCCTGGTAGGCGGCGGATTCGCTTTGTCCTGTGCGTTGGTGTTCATGCTGTCACTCCGTCATAGGCGGTGATGAACGCTGCCGCTTGTTCGGCAACTATTCCGTTCCCGAATCCGCGCAGGCTGCCGACTCGGTAGGACTTGGCTCTTTTGAGTGAGTCTTTAGAAAGTCCTGCCACTTCTGCCAATCGCTGAAGTGCGGGGCTGAGTGCTCCCATTGAGGCGGGAGTGCCATGAGCCAACGGGAATGTGCCGGATTTAACTGGCCTGAACTTTCCATCTCGGCAGAAGAGCCAATCAGAATCTCGCCAGTGACTGTTAACCGGGCCGGCCCCTTCCACTTCTGGTCCACCGTTATGCCCGATCCCGAAAGATCGGCCCCGCATAGAGCCGCTGTTTTCCTGCTGCTGTCTGTGTTGCCCGCTTGATTGTATCCGTGCTGCGCTGGCGTTCCGGCCATCGGAGTCGGCCATGATGCCAGATGCGTTACCTGGGCCGTAAGAGTATCCGCTTTTCCCCTTGAATGCCGCATTCCCGCGCTCTCCGCATCCTGCGCTCCCCCTCTCGGATAAGCATCCGGTGTCGGCCAACTCGCCAAGCTTGCTTGGGTCGCTAGGCTCGGAGATCCGCATCCCTTGGTTTGTCCCGCCGACTTCAAACGTTCGTTGCGCGCCATCTTGGCCTCGTATGTTTCTTGCGCGATATCGCTGACCTTCGGGCTCTGCCACGAAGTAAAGTCGCTGACGGATATGGGGCGCGCCGAAGCCCGCAGCGCAGAGATCGAACGGCCAGAGGGTGTGGTACGCGTTTTCCAAGTCAGCTTGAACAAGGTCGAGCCAAGCGAGTCCGTCTGGGCTCGCAACCTGTTCTCCAAAGATCGGTACGCCTCTCGGTTTTGCGTGTTCGATGAGATGGAACCATGCGGGCCAGAGGTGCCGCTCGTCATCGAACCCGTCACCTTTGCCTGCCGCGCTGAAAGGCTGGCATGGGCAGCTACCAGTCCACACAGGACGGCTATCGTCCCAGCGCGCAAGGCGAAGCGCGTAACTCCAGATTCCGATGCCGGCGAAGAAGTGGCATTGGGTGTAAGGTCGAAGTTCATCTGGCTTGACATCTTCAATGCTCCTTTCATCCACATCGCCGGGAGCAATATGCTCGGCGGCTATGAGTTGACGGAGCCATGCGGCAGCGAATGGATCGATTTCGTTGTAATAGGCGGTCATGCATATTCACTCCTGAAGTTGTTGACCGCTCCCCGCAGCGGAAAACGGCGCACCAGCAAGCCTCGCCGGACGGGACCCGTCTGCAAGGCGGCCACTATCGCCGCCGAAGATGGGGAGGCGTGCTTGCGCAGGGCGACGGTTCTGCTAGGGGGCAAAGCGGCAACAACGGAAGGAACTAATCCCAGTCTTCCGGCTCGCTCGGGTGCCGGTAACGCCAGTAGACTGATATGGAATACAGAACCAGAAGCCCGATGAAGACCCCGCTCGGCCAGGAATCGTCGCCGCAGACGAGCGCCACGAGCTGCACCGTCCAGTACACGATGGTGGCCGCGGCGATACCGAGACAACCCCACCCCACAGCGCCCCAGATCATACTTCTCCGCCGGAGCCTGCGCTCGAACCACGCATCGAACTCCTCCCGGCCCAGGGATGCGTAAGCCTGATGGAAGGTCATGGCAGATCATTTTAGCGCTCGCGGCGGAAGGGTGGATCGGGACGGAGCGCCGGGCGAATGAAGGCAACACCGAGGAGGACATTCAATGCGGTGCCGGAGTATCATAAACTGCTATGCCCACGCTGAAGGAACGAATCGAGAACCACCCGGTCGTGATATTTGGAAGCGTTCTTGTGGTGGGCTTTGTCGCAGGCTACGGAGTACATTCCGCGCTCTCGACCAGCCCGCTGTTTGGAAGCGCTCCGAAGGTGGACTGGCAGATGGTCGCAAGAGGAAGCGGCTGGATGCCGAACAATGAATGTCCTGCCCTGCCTGTGGTCCTCGACATAACTAGCCCTGGCTCGAATGCGATGATTGAATACGACCACGGCTCGCTCCTGACTGATGTGGTCGTACGTTCGTCCCGGCCGCTCCCAGAGTCCGAATCCGTTGGATTGGTTGTTGCTGAGTTGAACGGCAACTACAATGTAATCTTTCCTTCGTTTAGCGTGAACCCAACGCGTACTATATTCCGTGAAGACACTTGGGCGTCTGCTCCGATTAGCGGAGACGCCAAGAAAAGCGTAAATATATGGGCGTTCGCAATTGATGATCGTTCTCAGATCGGCTCTCACTATGGTGGTCTCGACGAGATCAAAGCGATTTCTCCAAATCTTTTTCTGTCTCCAAGCGTGACGGTTTACATTCGCCCGGGTCGATGAGGTTAGAGTTTTTGCGCTCATAGCCGCATCTCCCCCTGACCCGTTTCCCTATACCGCCGCAACGACCTCTCTGCCTTCGGCGCTTTCACCAGATCCGCTGGCCACAATATCTTCCCCCGCTCCTCCCACGCTGCCTTTGCCGCGATGGCGTCCGCTTTCGTGCGGTAGCGCATCTTGAACCGGGGATGCCAGCGGACGGAAGCGAGCTTGGGGTCACGGCTCTCAAATTTCACATGAAGTCCGTCAACGATGGCGCGGCGGCGGGGTGGGTTCATGCAGGAGGCCTCCTTGTATATGTCGCGGATTTGTTCATTTGAGCCACACATCAACGAGGGGATAAATTACGCGCACGGCCCACGGGCCGGCGATAGCAGAACCCCATAGGAAGCCCTCATACCAAGCATTCTTGCCAAAGATCTTTCTGGTAGCCAAAATAAAGACGGGCATGATCACGACGGACATGATGAGTGTGGTTATGCAGGCTGCAATTGCTTCAGATGGATAGCTTGCGGGAACAATCATGCCGCCACCTCCCGAGTCTTGAGGAAGGTGTCGATATTTTGCCTATGGGGAACAAAATTGAGCGCCCAGAGCCAAGGGTTTTTCGCGACTATGTCGTCGCCATGCAGCGATCTGAAGAGGCTGTGGTAAGAGTCGATGGGGTTCGGGAAATAGCCTACACCGGCTCCGGCGTGCTGATAGTCGAGCCAGCCGCACCGCTCCTTGGCTCCTGTGAACACCGGCTCGATGCCCTCAGCAATCGCATCTTCCTCGGTGATGTCCTGTAACCGCTCGACTCGCACGCCGCTCAATTCCAGCGTCAGCCTCGATGCCCAGCGCGGCATATAGATTGACGGGCGACGTTTCCAACCCCATTCCTTAAGGCTTTCGTCCGACATGCAGTCGTTGGCGTCATACTCAAATGGAGGCCACGTGTCGGCACCATCGCGCATCATCCTCTCGGTGCGTTCCGGTCGTTGCCATCCGTTCTCACGCACCCACAGAAGCGACTCGCCCGGCTTTCCATAGGGACACTTTTCGACAATCTGGGCCATGAATTGCCCGAGCATATCGAGGGCATACGTTGCCCATTTGAATCGGATGCCATCTTTTCCAGGACAGGACCAGTCAGGCACTATCGACGGCTGCGGCTTGATGATGCGACGCGTCATCGTTTTTCGGCCTTCGAGTAATGCCCCCACCATGGGCGACGACATGATAATTGGCGTGACCTTCATGCCGCCTCTCCCCGCAACGCCTTCATGAGATACGGGTCAACGTCCGGCTGCCCGAGAAGCCAGCGCTTGTAATCGGCAGGCACGTCCTTGATTGGGATACCCTTGTGCTTGCCGAAGGTCATGACTGTTGGGATTCGGGCGTGTTCGCTCCGGCGCCATACTGCTTCCCAGCTTGCAGAATCCTCCCCCATGCGGAAGAGGAGGCGCTGAAGAATCAGCCAGCAGTTCTCCACGTCCTGCATTGCGGAATGAGCGTTTTTCAGCAGCTCCCGGGCGCGGTGGCGTTCAAGGTGATAGAGGACCGCCGATTGGGAATAGCTGTCGAGTCCTGGGAATATTGACCGCGAGAGCGCCAGAACGCAGATCCGCCGCACATCCGGCTGGCCGACGACTTTCCAGTCATAGTCGATGTTGTAACCGATTAGGTATTGGGTATCGGGCGGAAGGCGGAAGTCCGACGAAGGCGGGCAATCCACCAGATCCTCGTCCATGATGTGATGCGTCGCGAGCGCTCCCAGGGCGATGGGTTTGCCCGGATTATAACGCTGCAGGAAGCGCTCGGTCGGTGCGAGGTCGGTGGGCGAAGGGATTTTGAGCCACGCTGCCTCGATCACGTGAGGATCATCAATCCCCGTGCTCTCGGTATCGAATATGAGCCCGGTCATGCCGCTGCTCCCTCGGCCGGCTTGGCGCCCTCGAAGAGTTTCCTCGTCTTGCTACCTACCTCCGGCTTGGCAAGCACCTGCTTCCGCTGCGTCCTTGCAAGCGTGAGCTGCGCCATGGCGTTGTGGTCTGCGAGAAACTGCTCGGATGCATGCCCATATTTTTGGTCAACGCCTTCCGGTGTGGGTGCGGCGGCGATGTCATCCAGCCAGTCCCTGAGGGAAGGGGGCGAGGAGTCGGTGGCCGCCTGATCGATCACTTCCCCGGTTTCGGGGTTGTGGCCGTTTGATTTGGCGATCTCCTGCTTCAGCTCGTTCTCTATGGTTGCCGCGGCGGAGTTGGTCACGTCGATCATGCTGTTTTCCATCTCCTCTTTGGTGTAAACGCCAAGAAGAATGTCCGGGCAGTAAAGACGAGCCCATGCCCGAAGCGTGAAATACGCAAGCTGCTGCTGCGGGTCCTGCTTCCAAAGCGGTGAATTCTTCGTGGTGATGGTCTTGAAATGCGCGGTGCGGACCTTCGCCTCGCTCTCACCCTTAAACAGGCCGGAGGCGATGCAGCAGAGATTATCGCCTTCCCCGGTCCATTTGATATCCGGACGCGCCACCAACGGCGCCCGCGATATAATGATGGCGTTGACGAGCTGCGCTTCATAAGCCATCCCGTCATTGACGAAGTACGTCTTCTGCGCAACTGCGAACGGGTCCATCTCCCACCTGAGAGATTGAAGCAACACCGCAAGGCAATCCGCTGGTTTCCCACGGAGATGCTTCGGCACCGCGTTGGAGATTGACATCAGGTTCGCGAATTTCTCCGCTTCGGCGAAGCTGGTGAGCGCGAGACGAAGTCCTCCGTTGCTTTCGGCGGTGGCAAACTGCACGCCGCTGAAGCTGGATTTGCTCATGGCGGGCGCGTCCACGGCGGTAGAGATTGCATTTGTCTGGTCGTTCATGGCATTTTCCTTTTCATTAGAAGTAGTTGATTGAGTTGCTTACGTCGTTCAGGGTGAGGTCTTCAAAGGCCGGGAACCCCAAATCCCATTCCTCCTTTGTTCCGTGGCGCTGGAGATTATCAAGATAGATGTTCAGGGCGTTACGGAATTTTTCATGCCCGACCACCGCGATGTCTGCCCCCATGGGAAGGGCGCGCGCGATATAGGGGGCTTTCTTGCATTGGAAGAAGAAGACGAACTGCTCTCCCTCGATGTCCTTGTACTGATTGAGAAATTCACCGAACCGAGAATCGATTAATAGCTTGAACTCGCCGGACCTTATCATACGTTTGGCTTGGGCGGAGCCTTCCATGTACATCGCGGCGGAGATGTCATATCCAAGCTTCGGGAAATCATAATAGATAGACCTGCGGCTGCTGTCATCGCAGGTCTTAAGATCAGTAATCCACTTCAGACGCATATAGTCGAAACGGCACTTGCACATTAGTCCGGTTTGCTCGTCGCGCCAGAAGATACTCACTTCCGCGAAGCCATTCTTGAAGAGTTGGGCGTGCTCGGGAACCTTCTGTAGCCGGTCGTACATGGCTATGAGGCGTTTGTAGTCGCCTTCGCCAAGAGTGTTACCGACAGTGCTGGTTTTGACGCCTTTCTTTACCTCGTATGTAAACTTGTGGGGTTCGAGGACCTTATAGTGATAGGCGGTCCCTAAACGCATAGCGGCCGTGACTTCCTGCTCCTCGCGATCGGGGTTTAGCGAGGAATTCCACCAGTAATCAAGCGGGGATTGAATCAGGCGCTTGCAGCCTGTGCTTCCGATAGCCGGATCGGCATGGTAATCATCATTGCTGATTCCAAGGTAGATACCGGGTGCGAAGCCTGTGGGCTGTTTATGAGTGGAGACGGGAATGGAGGTCATGGTTTGGACTCCTGGGCAATAGGGTTATGGGAACTTGCGGCACTTGATTTCCACCTCTCGCGCTGCAGCCGCCATCCCTGTTCGGTAAGCATCTGATAGCGCGGTTTTTCAATTCTCGGGTGGGTCAGTTCCGCGAGCGTGCCGAGCATTTCATCCCAACAAAGCCGGTCGGAATAGCGGTCGTCCTCCTTCACGTTGAAGTCAATGCCATCGTAAATTTCAATGGTGATGGTGCGCTTCGGTGTGCGGGGTTCTTCTTCGGTCATGCCGCCCTCCGCAATCTATCTGCATAGGGCTTGCATATCTCTACGACGCGCTTGCAGGTTTCCACGTCGAACATGCCGATGTGGCAGTCTGCTTTGGGGATTCCCAATTGCACGGCCAGCCACTTGTAACCAGCTCCCCGTGCATACTCTTTCTTGTAACCGGGACCGCCGCTGTCCTTGCCGCTTTTCCCTTTTCCGCCGGCGCGGCGGTGACGTAGCTTTGCTTCCCATATTGGATCGAAGGCTGCATGCGCCTTGATCTTCCAGTCGCGCAGCTCCTTATTGGCGAGACGCCCGAGGGGCTTGTCGGTGCCTTTGTGGACGCCAACCCACGCCTGGCACGGGCGGCACAGCCAGATCATCCCGAAGGAATTCCCGTGGTAAACCTCGACGCTGTCCGTTAGCACGGCGGGGGAGCTGCAATATGGGCAGGTGACAGTCAAGTTCCCCTCCCAAACTGGCCGCAAAGCTGCGACGTGGTCGGCTTCGTGCGTAACCGCGTAAGCAGAAGCTTTATGTCCGTATCAGCCCTGTCGATCTCCATCAGGTAAAACTGAAGCTCGGTCGGGTCGGATTCCGCCAGCGCCTTCAGCTCGTCGAGGGTATTTAAAAACGTCCGCATTGCCGCAAAGGCGCGGTCGCCGGCGTTGAGGGTGGGGCGCATGATGGTGACGTCGCTCATGCCCCGCCTCCCTGAAATGCAAGCTTCCGTGCGAAATCCACGAACGCCCCGCGCACTTTCTCGTCTTCGATGCGCGCCACGTACCGGGCGGCGAGGAAGGCGTCATTGTCGGCGGGGGTCGGCTCTGCTGGCTCAACGGCGACATTAATGCGGGCCTGCTCGTAAAGCTGCTCAATGGATATTCCGAACAGTGCCGCAAGCTTCGGAAGGTAATAAGCCGACAAACCATTTGCGCCGTCAGTGTACTTCCCGGCCTGCTGGTAGGTGACTCCGAGGGCCGCGCCCACTTGCTGAAGCGAAAGCCCCCGTTTCTTGCGAAGACGCTTGATTGCTGCACCCATGGCACGGTTGAATTGCTTGGCGCTCATTGGCTTAATCTCCGTCATCGTCATCCCCATAGCTGGTGTTGTCCGGGTCCTGCATGGCTTCCACGACGAAGCCTACAACCGCGCTTACCGCGCCATCCGCATGAACGGGTCCGGAAAGCATAAGCAGAAAGGGAATGGCCAGCACGCACTCCCGCCACAGCGAAACGGCATAGAGGGCGATGTAGGGAACCCCGGCCCACCACAGCGAGAAATCAGACGCCCTACAAAGGTTGAGCAGCCAGACGAACGTGCCGATAGCCACAATGAAGGCTGCAAGGGCGGTGAGGACGGTCTTGAGGGCGTCGCGGATCTCGCCGGAATCATGGGCATGATCAAGCCAGCGGTGTTCGGCGAAGCTGATTTCTGCGAGGAGGGCGTCGTTCATGGGTTTGCTCCCTGATACTTGGCTTCTGCGCTCACGGTCGTCAGCCAATCCGACTCCCTCGCCAGCGAGTCATATCTCTCTTGCAGAATCGTGTTGTTTTCACGGCACGCCGTAAGCAGGGCATCATGCTCCCGCTGCCGATGCGCGGCCTCATACACGCGGCCTTCCTGCCACGCGCAGGTCATGCAGGTCACGGCAAGGACGATGGCAGCGGCGCTCAGGTAAAGGCGGGTTTCGGTGGGTTTACGCATATTTCTGGACCTCCTCGAATCCCGTTTCATTGCTCCGATACTCGGCCAGCCATTCCTTGAAGGTCGGAACGCCACCGTATTCTGCCTCGACGGACGAAAGATCGCGCTTGATGTTCTCGCAGAATTGGGCGTATTCCTCCCGAAGCTCCGCCTCATTCATCGCCGCGGACTCAGCATCCTCGCGGGCGCGGGCATCGCGCTCGATGGCGTCCATGTCGGCGTCGTCTGAGGAGTGGGCTACTTTGGCCATCGTCAAGCCCTCCCCGCTTCGCCGGTGAAACAACTCCACTCCCTATGCGTCTCCCGGCGCTCGACCGCCTGGGCGATGGCGTCGGCGTCCGCCTCGGCGGCCTGCCAGTTTTGTAAGGCCACGGCGCTGCGGTTGACTACGTCGCGGGTGTGTTGCTGAAGGAGGGTGAGGAGGTGTTGCATGGCTAATACTGGATCTTGATGTGGGGAATGTGGCCTTCTGCGATGGCCCTGATGATGGCCTTGGCTTGGTCTGTCGGCGATATGGCTGTATTGATGGCAACTACCAGCGCCGACATCACTTCGCCATCAATCTTGGCGCGGTGTTTCTTGTCCGCCTCGCGCTTTGCGGTTGCTTCCGCCACGGCCTTGTTCTCAACCTCAATCCGGTCACGCTCATGCTTCGCCGCGGCCTCTTCCGCTGCCTTCCGGTCTGCTGCGGCTTTCTCCGCGGCAATGCGGGCGTCTTCCTTGGCCTTCTTATCAGCGGCAATCCGATCCTTCTCGGCCTGTGCCGCGCGCGCTTCCGCCTCAGCTCTTTCGCGTTCGATTTTCGCCTGACGAGCGGCGGCCTCTTCGGCATCGCGCTTTGCCTTGGCCTCGGCTGCTTCTTTCTCCCTCTGTATCCGCTTGCGTTCATTTTCCGCCTTCTCCTGCTCGGCCCGTACACGGGCGGCTTCCTCCTCGGCTGCCTTGCGCGCCTTTTCCTCGGCAGCTAAGCGGGCTTTCTCGGCAGCTTGCGCGGCGATACGCTCTTCATGCTCGCGCTGCTTCCGTTCCTCTTCTTCCTTGCGGAGTCGGGCAAGCTCAGCTTGGTCCGCGTCGTGTTTCTCGCGTTTGATGATGGCGCCAGCAACGGCATCAGCAGCGGTGTCACGCGCCTCCTTCGCTCTGGTTGCGAATTCTTCCCAATTGGTTTTGTCGTCCATAAGCGCCTTAAGCCGGGCGTTCATGTCGGCAAGCGGCATGGTTTGCCAGTTGGCGGCGGCGTGACTACCAATGAGGGCTATAGTCACCAGCCGCGCTTCATGGTCTGCAATGCGCTGCTTATCCCGGTTCTCCAATTCGGTGAGGGGTTGCCGGACTTCTTTCTGCAGGGCTTCGAGGCGATCCCACGCACGGGAGCGTTCGGCGTCAACCTTTTTTGCCTTCTCCTTCCAGCCAGAAACGAGATCCTTGCCGAGCTTGTCCAGGGTGGTTTTGGACTTCGCAACCTTATGCGCGAGGGAGGCTACCTGCTCGCGGCCCTTCTTGCTTGATATGTCGAGCGCGATGGAGCGCACTTCCAGCTCGATGCGGTCGAGGATGGGGTCAAGGCCGTTCTCCGTGAATACGTCAACGGCGGTCACGGTTTCGACCAGCGCAAGCGCGGAAATCGGATGCGCCGGCTTCTCTGTCTGTTGGGTGTATGCAAGCGCGGTCATGATTAAGCTCCTTCGACTTTGGGGGTTGCGGCGGCACGACGCTTGTCCGTGACGTAAATCTGGTAATAATCGCTGATGGCGTACCCGAGATGCGAATGCACCTCCTCTCTCGTCACGCCCAGGTCATGGAAAAGCGCGTAGGCGATATGAGGTGCCTGGCGCCTGCGTGCCTCCTCATAGATGCCGCGCACGAGAACGTCGCGACTCGCAGACTCGGCGGGGGTGATGTTAGACATTGGGACCTCACGGGTTGAATCAAGCGAGGCCACCCTATCGCAATCTATTACGATTCGCAAGGGAAAAATCGCAATACATTACGATTTGGAGACATATTAAGCACGCTCAGATGGTTACGAAGCAACATCTGGCTGCGGTTGAAGCTTATGCTCTTAAAACAGGGTTATGATCTTACAAACTATCCAGACTGGTAGACTTAGTACAGCTACGCAGAGAAGTAGGTCGATTACGCAGACGATAACCACGGCCAGCAGGTCCATGCAGTCGAATATCAATGGTTCATTGTCATTCATATACTCACTCAAGCTGGCTTGATGAAGATTACCGGAGCACACCATGCAAGTGTCACATCGCGCATAGTATGGAAATTGTAGCTCTTCAGATCGAACTTCCCGTGCAGTTGAGACCTTTCAACAATCTTGACAAAGGTGGCTCCGTCTCCAATCTGGACTACGCACAACCGGTCAAGGCACTGGTCGGGTGCGCCCCCTAAAAACCGGTCGGAGTAATAGACAATGGAGCCGTCCCGCATATACGGCATCATCGAATCGCCCTTTATCTTTAACGCGACGATTCCTTCATCAGCGACACCTGGCGGCGCATCAACCCACTCGCAGTTGATGTACTCGCGCTCGGTGTCCGCTATGAGTTTCGGAATAAGCGGGAGGTCATCTACAGGGACGACCTGAGCCCCAGCCCCGACGGTTCCAATAATCGGCACTTTTCTCCTCCCTGGCGAGTGTCCCAGCGCCTCTTCAAGTGAGGAACCGGCGGCGCTTAATAGGCGCTCTACTGTCTCGATCTGCATAGTTCTTGTATCACCTTTTAGAAAAGCTCTCAAGGTTCCTTCGCTTATTCCAGCTGATCGAGCCCAAGGGGTCAGTTTTATGTTTTTCTGTTGCATGACGCCGCGAATCAAAACGCGCCAGCGCTCGGCTGGGTTTGAGGGAAGGTCAAGGGTAGTTAATGACATGAGCGGCAAGGTAATGTCTTCGTAGCAAATTACGAGCGCAATATATTGCGAAAATCCAGTTGACAGTCGCAATACATTACGATTATGATGCGCCGCTATATGAACCAGAGCATCGCAGTGAGCATTGAGCGAATCCGGCAATACCGGATAAGCCGAAATATCCCGAAATCGCGTTTGGCGAAGCAGGCGAAGGTATCAGAGGGCATCCTACGTGGCATGGATTGCGAGAGGTGGAATCCGACTTTGGATACCCTGAACAAACTTGAAAGAGTGATACCGCCCGATTTTGTCGTGACTGAAGGCATTGAGCATTCTCCTTAAGAAATCATTAAAGTGACGAGGTGGCGTTAACAAATATGCCGCAACGCGGCGAAGTCAATAGAAAAAAGCATAAACGGGGATGAAGTTGTGATTGCTGTCAGTAATTTAGAAGGCTTCCAGAATGAGACGTCATCGCCTGCTTCTACAATCGGCGTCTATTCCATCATCTGTGCGGAGACTGGAAAATCGTATACCGGCTGGTCACGCAACGTTCGCTCACGCCTCTCCACCCACCGCTCGATGCTGCGCACCGGCAAGCATCCTCGGCTGCAGATGCAGGAAGACTTTAATCGCCATGGGGCAACGAGCTTCACATTCACGGTGATATCCACGTACGGGAGCGAGGAAGAAGCGCAGATGCATGAGGCGACGCTGATCTCAGATGCCTTCAAAGCGGACCGCTCGTACAACGGAATCGTCCCGGCAAATGTTACCGAATCGCTCAGAGGGCGCAAGGAGCGTCGGAAACGTGAAGAGGCATCCGCTGCAGCTCAGGCGGAAGAGAAACAGCGTGCGGTTGCCGCCAGGGTCGAGCAAATGAAGCGAGTTCTCATCGAGGAATGGCGATCCGATCTCATCTGTAAGGTCCGCATGCGTAACGATGATAAAGGGCTGCTAGTCATTGTTGAGCGGTTTTTGGAATGCGCGCGCGTCCAGCGGGAGGAGTTCGGCCTAGCTGCGGTAGGCGATGCCGGCTTTGTAGATGCCATTCGAGCACCGGGCGCCGCCGGCGTATCGTTGCGCCTTGCAAATAAGGTTTATGACTATATCGAAAGTTATATGGCCCGATTTGACAGCGACGGCCGGGACTACCTGCCGCTCTTGGATACGGCAGAAAAACTCGTGGTCATGGACTGCAGGCGTTGGGAGAGCTGGCTTTCGCACGCAAGAAAGGCCGCCGCATGAGCACACCCTCTCCATCGCCCCAAACCTCTCCCCATACCCCCCACCGTGTTTCCCCTGAAGGCAAACAGCCGGTGAGGACTGGCGGTATCGCCGCCGATCAGCTCCGCGCCATCGTGGAACGCATCGAGCGCCTGCATGAGGAAAAGGCCGAACTCGCCAGCGATATCACTGAGGTATATGCCGAGGCGAAATCTGGAGGCTTCGACGTAAAGACCCTCCGCAAAATAATCGCCCTCCGTAAGCTCGACCCTGCCGAGCGCGATGAGACCGAGCATATGCTGGCGACGTACTGCGCCGCGCTTGGCATGCAAAGCAGTTTCAACTTTGGAGGGGACGAAGCATGATCGGAACTGAAAGCTTCGCCAAAATGCTCGACGTGCTGGTGAATGGACGCCCTGCTGAGCCGGAGCGCGAGGTCGTTGAAAAACCGATCCTGGACATCAAGGCCTTCATGCTTGCCCTGATGCGGCAGTATTCGGGGCTCGCGGATCAGGACGGCTTGCGCTGGCAGAAAGCCTTCAGGAACAAGGAAACAGGAAAGCAATACCGTGTTTCGGTTTCGCTCTGCGAGATCGAGCCGGTGAAACAGGAGGAGGAATAACGATTATCGCGGGGTAGAGCAGCCTAGTAGCTCGCTTGGCTCATAACCAAGAGGTCGCTGGTGCGAATCCAGCCCCCGCTACCACCAAGATCGCCCCGCAATTCCCGTTTCACCAGCCGCGAAACGTCGGAATTCCTAAGGCAGCGGGGCGATCACCGTATTAACCGACTACCAAGAGGAGAAGTGCCCATGTCGAAATCCTACCTGATGCAGTTCTTTGCCTATGGTCACCTGCCACCTCACCTTCAGGAGGTAAGCGCCCCCTTCCGCGAGTTGGCGCAGACCCTTGAAGCTTCACTGCCGAACAATCCTGAGAAATCGACGGCGCTGAGAAAACTCTTGGAGGGAAAGGACGCAGCCGTAAGGGCCGTGATTTTCAAAGAATGACCAACCCATCGGACCTTATTGGGCAGCGCTTCAGTCGGCTTGTAGTGCTCTCTCGCGCCCAGAACGGCTGCGGAAGCAAGACGCGGTTCAATTGCCTCTGTGATTGCGGCACACAAAGCGTGGTTTATAGCAGCGCGTTACTTCGCGGTCTGACGAAGTCCTGCGGTTGCTGGCGCGTGGAGATGCCATCGCGGGTGTTCAAGACTCATGGAATGAGAAGAACCGCTGAATACCGAGCTTGGTGCCACATGAAGACGAGGTGCCTAAACCCGAAGAGCCGCTTTTATCATCGGTACGGGGGAAGGGGCATTACCATATGCCAGGAGTGGATTGATTCTTTTGAAGTATTCTACCGAGATATGGGGCCGAGGCCAAGCCCGCGCCACTCCGTTGAGCGAAAAAAGGGCGAGGAGGGATACAATCCCGCCAATTGTTGCTGGGCGCTTCCTGGTGCGCAGGCGGCAAATAGATCGACTGTCAGATTCATAGAATTTAACGGAATAACCGACACGATGGCAGGGTGGTCCCGCCGTAGCGGTGTTTCCTATTTGAAGTTCAGGAGAAGAATCATGGACGGATGGCCTATCGAGCGAGCGCTTGAGGCTAAGGATTGTGCGGTGCGGGCGCTGCTTTTCAAGGATGATTCAGCGGAGAAGAAAGCCGCCTAATGAAAGCCCCGCCCAGGCTAAGGGGCAACGCGCGGCACCCGACGCGTAAGTAAATATCGGGCAGAGTGCCGTGCCTACGAACAATCAACCAAAGGAGGACATAGCGTGGCAATCCATTGTAGTGACGATGAGAATCGGCTTGAGGCGTTGCGCCTGGCGGTTTCTTCGACAAGCATCACGATCACCCTTACGCCTGATCAGGTAGTAGAGCGGGCGAACGCTTACTTTACCTTCCTGAAGGGCAATCTGACGCCGAAAACATCACAGATGGCGCTGAAAGCAAAGCCGAAGCCTCGCAGAAAATAGCCTAAACGTGCCCAACAAAAACCACCGGCAAAAGCCGGGCCGTGCCTAACAAAAAGCCCTCAACGGGCACCGGACAACACAGTCTCGCCAGAAACGGCTGTGCAAAAGACAAAACAGGGGAGCCGTGCCTAATGGCCGAGTACGTCATCACGATTCCGGATTGGAATCCGACCCCGCTCAATAAGCTGCTGGGGCATTGGGCCAAAGCCGCACGGAAAAAGAAGTCGGATGCCCGCATTGTGTGGGCCTATGCTGTTTCCGCCCAGGTTCCCAAGGCAACCGGCAAACGGTCCCTCCAGGTGGTCATCACGCTCGCCAAAAGGCAGCGGGCTTGTGACCCTGACTCGTATTTCAAAAGCCTGAATGACGCCTTGGTTTGCTGCGGAATGCTCATCGATGACAACCGTCAGGGCGTGGAGCTGCTGCCCGTGAAATTCGAGCGCGCGGAGCGGAAGGCAACCCGAATCATTTTGAGGGATTTGGCATGAGCACTCCTCAGGAAATCATTGCCATTCTTCAACTACACCGTTTTCCTCTGACTTCAGAGAAGCAGTGCCAGGCGGCCATTGCGAAGGCCCTTGAGGATGCGGGAACCGCCTTCGACCGCGAATACCGACTTGGCGAAGACGACATACCCGACTTCCGAATTGGGTCGGCCTTCATCGAGGTCAAGGTCGGCGGCTCCAAGAGCGCCATTTTCCGTCAATGTAAGCGATATTGCCGCTACGAGGAAGTGACGGACCTGATTCTCGCCAGCAATATCGCCATCGGGCTGCCCGCCACGGTGAACGGAAAGAGTCTCTGGCTTCTCCAGCTTGGCAGGGGGTGGCTATGACGCAAACCACCTACGGGCAATTGATCTACAGTAAAGGCAAATGGGAGCTGGCTGCCGTTCCGCCCCACGTTGCGATCCGGCTAAAGAGCAATTTTCAGCGCATCCCGAAGACATCCACGGCGCCATATTCCCTTACGGATACGCCGGATATCTGCGCCGATCTTCACTGGTTCATCCAGCGCTATCCGGTGGAGATTTCCGTGCCAGACATGAAACGACTCACGAATGGCAAGCGCAGCTTCGAGGCGATGCGGGATCATGTCGAGCGCATTCTGTTGCCGGATTACCAGCCGCCGGCGTTCAGCGGCTTCCGGGACGGCCTTGCGCCCTATCCCAACCAACTGCAGGCGATCGAGGTTTCCCGTGCGCGGGGTCGGCTATTGCTGATGGATGATGTTGGTCTTGGGAAAACCGTGACGGCGCTCGGGGCGATCAATGAAGGCCGTTATCTTCCTGCGGCAATCGTGGTCGAGCCGCATCTGGCGACACAATGGCGCGATGATTTCGTGGCGAAGTTCACCACACTCAAATGCCACGTCATAAAAGGGATGAAACCGTATTCACTGCCGTCGGCAGACGTATACATCTTCCGCTATTCCAATATCGCTGGATGGGTGGATATCTTCGCCCAAGGCATATTCAGGTCGGTGATCTTCGATGAGATTCAACAGCTCCGGCACGGGCCGTCCACTGCCAAGGGGGCGGCGGCGCAAATACTTGCGCACCATGCGGGGACGTTGCGCATGGGGCTTTCCGCGACGCCCATTTTCAACTACGGCGACGAGATATTTCCCATCATCGAGCTGATCGAGCCCGGTGCCCTTGGAGCCCGTGATGAATTCATCCGGGAATGGTGCAGCGGAAGCGGAAATGGAAAGTACGTTGTCAAAGATCCGGACGCTCTTGGAACCTACCTGCGTGAGCAACATCTGGTCCTGCGCAGGGTGAGGTCCGGGAGGCCGATAAACACCATCGTTCACGAGGTTCCGTTCGATCAGGAGGTGGCCGATAGCGCCGCTGATCTTGCAAATACACTCGCTCTTAAGGTAATGACCGGAAGCTTTGTTGAGCGCGGGCAGGCGGCACGCGAATTGGACATGCTCGCCCGGCAGATTACCGGCGTCGCGAAGGCCCGCCATGTAGCGGCCTACGTCAGAATCCTGCTGGAATCCGGCATCCCGGTCCTGCTCGCCGGTTGGCACCGCGAGGTGTACGACATCTGGCTGAAGGAGCTAGGGCAGTTCAACCCTGTTATGTATACCGGCACGGAAAGTCCTGCGGCAAAGGACCGCGCGAAGGCTGCATTCACAGCAGGAGAGACGAACCTGTTGATTATTTCCCTCCGGTCTGGCGCCGGTTTGGATGGCCTGCAGAAGCGGTGCTACACCGCCGTGCTTGGAGAGCTGGACTGGAGCCCGAAGGTCCATGAGCAACTCATCGGACGGCTTGACCGGCCGGGACAGGAGAGCGAAGTCACGGCGATCTATCTTCCGACAAATGGCGGCTCCGACCCTCTGATAATCGGTGTTCTCGGACTCAAGGCCAGTCAGTCACGGGGTATTACTGACCCGCTCGCAGGCGTGAAACAGGTCTACTCGGACGAATCGAGAATCAAGCTGCTCGCGCAGCAATACCTGAAGGCGAGGGCCGCATGATGCACCTGGCCGCGACATGCGAAGCCCCCGAACGCCCCGCCGACTTCGATCTGGCCCTCCGCATCGTGCGTGACGTGCTGCGTGTGGAGTGGCACGCCTATTTTCTGTGGACAAACGGACAGTACGTTCACGCGAATGTGGACGACATTATGCGCCGCGCGAACCAACGCAGGAAGATGCTGGGACAGTCGCAGTTCACGGGGAAGCGTGAATGGGTAGTCACATGAATATCGTCATGAAGAAAAAGAAGCTGGGAACGATCGCCGCGCGCACGAAAGGCATGCATCTGACGCAGACGCAAACCATGGAAGCGGCAATCCAGGCGCTGGGGGTTCGCGTCGAATCGCTTGAGCATATTCACCGTGTGAGCGACGCGGAGCTGCGCGAGACGCACTCAATGGGGCACAACTGCGGCAGCGGATTGAACTCGTTCCTTAAGGAATTCAACCGGATGCGGAGGGATCTTCAGACCCTGCGCGCGCGGGTGGAAAGCATGGACAGCGAATGAACGATCAACAGGAGAAAAGTATGACCATGAAACACGCGGGGGGGGGCAGCCTGTGAGCGATCCTGGCCCGAAACCGGAACTGAAGTGGGTTAGCGTGGAAAAGCTCTACGTGGACAGCCGCTATCAGCGGAATACGAAATCGCGCGCGAGCGAGACGAATCTCGATTATCTTAAGAAAAACTTCTCGTGGTCTTTGTGTGGTGCGCTGATCGTCTGTTTAGTGCCGGCGGAAAAGAAATACGCCGTTCTGGATGGACATCACCGTCTCGTCGTCGCGCGGTCTCGCAAGGATGTTCCCGAGCTGCCGTGCCTCATCGTCAGCGGGCTCGATTTCGAGCAGCAGGCTCAAAGCTTTGTCGCCATCAATACGAAGCGGGTGAAGTTGAACACCCTTGCTGCCTTCCACGCTGCGGTCGCCTCCGGGGACAAGACCGCCGTCGTACTCAAGGAGATTCTTGACGAATGCGATATCGAGATTCCGCTGGTGCCTGTCATGAAAGGCTT
>Ga0209333_1000073_pt1 | contig 55256 bp, 54 predicted proteins | sample BlaSpr_A8_OM2_O3_FD_187982 | JGI IMG/M metagenome (GOLD analysis project Ga0209333, IMG submission 187982) | Forest soil microbial communities from Thunder Bay, Ontario, Canada - Black Spruce, Ontario site 2_A8_OM2_O3 (SPAdes) (version 2) | ecosystem: Environmental > Terrestrial > Soil > Boreal... | reverse complement strand
CCCCGGGTCCCGCCCGGGGTCCCGCCGCTTCGGGTTTCGCGCTGTCCCGCCCCGTGACGTCGATCCGGTCCGACCCCGAGCCGGTGACCGACAGCATCAGGTCCTCGAGGGAACGGCGCTCGGGGCCGATCTCGGACACCCGCAGGCCGGCGGCGACCAGGCGCGCGTTGACCTCGGCCGGGTCCGCGTCGGCGACCAGCAGCCGGTCGCCGTCGCGCCGTTCCACCCGCCCGTCGCGCCGTTCCACCCGCCCGTCGAGCAGCGCGGCAGCCCGGTCGGCGTCCGGCGTCCGGACCATGACCCGGCCGGTCGGGGCCCGCAGCTCGTCGAGGTCCTGCTGCAGGACCAGCCGGCCACGGTCGACGATCCCGACCCGGGTGCACAGCTGCTCGACCTCGGCGAGCTGGTGGCTGGACAGGAAAACCGTGGTGCCGGCCTTGTTCAGCTCGGCGAGCAGGTCACGTATCTCGCGGATGCCCTGCGGGTCCAGGCCGTTGGTCGGCTCGTCGAGCACGAGCAGCCGCGGCTCCCGCAGCAGGGCCGCCGCGAGGCCGAGCCGCTGGCGCATGCCCAGCGAGTACTTCTTGACCGCGCGGTTGTCGACTCCGGCCAGGCCGACCCGCTCCAGCGCCTCATCGATCCGCTGCTTGCGGTTGCGCGGGCCGCGGCGCTTTCCCGAGGCATCGATCAGCCCGAGGTTGGCGCGCCCGGACAGGTGCCCGTAACACGACGGCCCCTCGATCAGCGCGCCGATCCGCGGCAGCACCTCGGCGACCTTGGACGGCACCGGCCTGCCCATCACCTCGATCTCGCCGCTGGTCGCGTACACCAGGCCGAGCAGCATCCGCACCACCGTGGTCTTGCCGGACCCGTTCGGCCCGAGGAAGCCGTACCGGTCCCCCTCGCGCACCTCCAGGTCGACCCGGTCGACGGCAAGCACCCGGCCGTAGCGCTTGGTCAGCGCCCGCGTGACGATCATGATCCGCTCTCATCGTTGAGCAGGTCCGAGCCGGCGCGGACCAGCAGGGCCGGGGTGACCGCCCCGGTGAGCAGGTACACCGGACCGCCGAACTGCGATTGCGCCAGCAACACGGTCAGCAGGGGCGTCTCGATCAGGGCCCCGGTCCCGCCGGAGAGGCTGACCCCTCCGGCACCCGCCGACTGCGCCGCGTTCAGGGCGCTCTGCCCTATCCGGCTGGGCAGCGGCAGGACGGCGAACCGCGAGAACCCGGCACCGTACGCGGCGACGTCGGCGAGGCCGCTGGGAACGGGAACCCGGGTCATCCGCGCCAGCCGCCCGGGCAGCGGCGGCCCGAACCGGTCCACGATCCCGCTCACGTCGGGCAGCGCGGTGATCGTCGTGCCGACGCCCGGCGCTGGGTCCGGGGTCACGTCGGCGAGCGACGGGCGGTTCTCGCTCAGGTTGAGGAACCGGGCGACCAGGATCGGCTGGGTCGCGCCGCGGCTGATGATCGCGACCTCGACCGGCAGGCCGTTGCGCGGGTTGGCCCAGATGTCGATGGCGCCGACCGTGCTGTCCGGGTCGTCCGGCAGCAGCCGCAGGCCCGCCGCGTCCACCCCGGCCACGCGGTGCGACGGCAGCCGCGAGATCCGGGTGCCGGACGAGGCGAAGCCGAGCAGCCGCAGCGCCAGCGAGGGCGGCAGCAGGTCGGCCGCGCGCGGCAGCCGGACCGGCTGCGACCCGATGACCTGCGTGAGCAGGTTGGCCGAGTAGCTCCACTCGAACGTTCCGTGGCTGGTCTGGTACGTGTCGTCCTCGCCGGTCTGGGTGATCACGTCGGCACGCCACGAGGCGGGCGAGCGGTACCACGCGTACTGGTCGGTGACGCCGTCCAGCAGCGAGCTCACGTCACCGAGGTCGGGCAGGCTGGGCAGGTCCAGGTCGACGGAGCTCTCCACGTAGCCCTGGTACGGCACGTCCGCCGACGCGAGGATGCGCGCCCGCAGCGCGGCCGCCGGCAGCGCAGAATTCGGGACCGGCCAGGCGCCGACGATGGTCGGCAGCCCGCACAGCAGGGCAACGCCGCACGCCACGACGAGCCATCGGCGTTGCGCCTGACGCCGGACGACGCTCACCGGCCGCCGCGGGTAGTCACCACGCCTCCACAGTACGACGCGTTTTCCGGCGCCGCCTTCCTCGCCGCAGGGCCGCAGACGGGGCCCGGTTGCCGGACGCGGCAAGGGCAGCGGAGACTGGAGGGGACCTGCCAGCCCCCGGGCAGGCGCAGCTTACGACCGAGGAGGACTTCGTGCGGATCGGCAACCTCGATGGCCGGCTGGTCATCCTGACCGACGCCGGTGCCATCGACGTGGAACGGGCAAGCGGCGGCCAGTTCGGTCCCGACCCGCAGCAGGGGTACGAGCGCTGGGCCGAGTTCACGGCCTGGGCCGCGACCGCGCAGGGCGACGCGGAGCCCTACGACCCCGAGCGCCTTGGCGCCCCGTCACCGGCGCCGCGGCAGTCGTTCGGGATCGGCCTCAACTACCGCGACCACGCGGACGAGTCGGGCTTCGGCGTTCCCGACTACCCGAGCGTGTTCACGAAGTTCCCGAGCTGCATCACCGGCCCGTACACGGACGTCGACCTGCCACCCGGCGGGCACACCGACTGGGAAGTCGAGCTCGTCGCCGTGATCGGCAACGAGGCCTGGCACGTCGACGAGGGCGCAGCCTGGAGCTACGTCGCCGGCCTGTGCGTCGGCCAGGACATCTCCGAGCGGATCACCCAGATGGCCAGCGCCCCGCCGCAGTTCAGCATGGGCAAGTCGTTCCCCGGGTTCGGGCCGACCGGGCCGTGGCTGGTCACCCCCGGCGACTTCGAGAACCCCGACGACCTGGAGCTCGGCTGCGCGATCAACGGGGAAGAAGTGCAGAAGTCCCGCACCAGCAACCTGATCATCTCGGTGCCGCAGCTCGTCGTGAAGCTGTCGGCGGTCGCCCGGCTGCTGCCCGGCGACATCATCTTCACCGGCACCCCGGCCGGTGTCGGCCAGGGCCGGAGCCCGCAGCGCTGGCTGGCACCCGGCGACGAGCTGGTCAGCTACATCGAGGGCATCGGGGAGCTGCGGCAGCGCTTCGCGGCCACGCCCGGCAGCTAGTTACGCACGGAGGTCCGAACATGCCCCTGCACCAGCTCACTTCGGTGACCATCGGGGTACCCGACGTCGGCCCGACCGCGGACTACTACGCGGAGTTCGGCCTCACCGACCTGGGTGACGGCACGTTCGCCACCATCGACGGCGGTCCCCAGCTCAGGATCGTCCCGGCGCCGACGCGGCGGCTGATCGACCTCACGGTCGGCGCTGATGACGCCGACGACCTGGAACGGGTCGCAGCCGGGCTGGCCCGGCTCGGACTCGCCCCGGCCCGCGAGGACGGCGCGGTGCACGCCGTCGAGCCGGTCGCCGGGTTCAAGGCCACCGTCGCCGTGTGCCCGCGACTCGAGCAGCCGCCCGGCGACCCCACGCCGTACAACGGCCCGGGCCGGCCGGAGCGGCCCGACGGGCGCGCGCCCGGTCTGCTGCGCGACGATCCGGTGCGGCCACTGAAGCTCGGCCACGTCGTGATCGGCTCCACCGACTACGCGGCGACCAGCCGGTTCTTCACCGAGGGCCTCGGGTTCAAGGCCAGCGACTACATCAAGGATGCGGCCGCGTTCCTGCGCTGCTCGACCGACCATCACAACGTGCTGGTGCTCGGCTCCCCGGTGGACTTCCTGCACCACACGTCCTGGCAGGTCGAGGACGTCGACGAGATCGGCCGCGGCGCCTGCGCCATGCTCGAGGGCCACCCGGAGCGCCACGTCTGGGGCCTGGGCAGGCACTACGCGGGCTCGAACTTCTTCTGGTACCTGAAGGACCCCGCGGGCAGCTTCTCCGAGTACTACTCGGACATGGACTGCATCATCGACGACCAGCTGTGGACGCCGGAGACGCTGGAGGGAGCCAGGGGCCTGTTCAACTGGGGCCCGCCCCCGCCGCCGTCGTTCCTGCACCCGGAGGATCTGGCGGCGCTGATGACCGGGTCGCACGCGCCGGCGTAACTCAGATCAGCAGCGCGCCGCCGATCGCGACCGCGGCGATCGACCCCGCCAGCCACAGCAGGACCCAGAACCCGCGCCAGATGTGGGTCATGCTGGCCAGGTTGCCGGCATCGCCCGCGTCCAGGTTGTGCTCGAGCACGACACGAAGCCCGGACAGCAGCAGGAACCAGGCCACAAGGTAAGCGGTGACGGTCTCTGCGCCGACGGAGCCATAGCGCGCAACGAGGAAGATCACGGCTCCCGTTGCCAGCACGGGCACGTAGCTGAACAGCTTACGCAGCACGAACAGCAGCAGAATCAGCAACAGCAGCGTCAGCCAGAGCACCGCGACGCTATGCCCGATCTCGATCAGCTTGGCCGCGCCGAGCCCGAACACGCTAGGGCCGAGGTAGCCAGCAAAGCTTGCCGTGACGTTTCCCGCCAGTTTCCCCCCGCTCCTCCCCGTGGCCCCGGTCGCGTCCGAGTTCAGCTGCACTCCTTCGATTCGGTGGCCAAGAGCAGAGCCCGTCATCGCGTGCGCACCCTCGTGCGCGATCGTGTTGACGTGACGGACGATCAGCCAGATGGCCTGCAGGGTGACCGCGATCAGCGCCATAAGGCCGATGAGCACGGATCCCGCCGCGGATAAAGGGGCTTGTATCTCGCCGAACCGGCTCAGCACGGCGCCGAACGACGACGCGGGCGTCACGGGCCTTCTCCGCTCACCAAGGCCTGCCGATTACTCGCAGCGGGTCAACCTGCCTAGATTTTCGCACAGAAATATCGAGAGTCAGCAGCCCAAACCGTGCGAATCTCGGCAGAACTGACCGTCGGCCGGCCTATCGGCAAAAGATCCTGTTTGACATCTAATATCTCAGATGTCATACACTCCGCTCGTGTTCGACGCGGCGCCCGCCCAGCTCGTGCCGGCCAAGGACTCAGCCTTGGCTCGGGTACGGGCGCGGATTTACTCGGGCGAGTTCCAGCCGGGGGTCAAGCTCTCCATTGACAGCCTGGCCACGGAGCTTGGGGTCAGCCGCACTCCGATCCGGGATGCCTTCGGGCAGCTGGAGCGCGAGGGGCTGGTCACCATTACCTCGCGCGTTGGTGTTCGTCCGCCGCCTTACCCGTTCAAGGCGGAGGACATCTGCCGGATGAAGGAAGCGGTCGAACCATTGATGGCGCGCTGGGCCGCCGAGCGGCCCTCAGCGGTCCAGCGTGCCGAATACAGCAGTCAGATCTGAACCCAGACGACCTTGCCGGCGGGCTTGACGCAGGCGCCCCACTGCTTGCTGAGGCTCTCCACGAGCATCAGGCCCCGGCCGTGTTCGGACTCCGGCCCGGCGTCCCGCCGCGTCGGCATGTCGGCGCTGCCGTCCCACACCCGGATGACGATGTTGTCGCGCTCGGCAACGAGCCACAGCCGGACGACCGGCCTCGGCAGACCCACCGAGGCCTGGATCGCGTTCGTGACCAGCTCCGAGAGGAGAAGTTCCGCCGTGTCGACGAGGTCGCAGCGTCCCCACTCCAGGACGATCCGCCGTGCGAGCGACCGCGCGCAGGGGACCGCGCTTGGCGTGGCGCACAGTTCCAGGCGGCACGTTAATGGCTGGCACGGCGTTGGGGCGCGCGGCTGGGTGCCGCAAGATACGGCCGTGGTCATGATTCCAGATTGACAGCGATGGCCGGTTTTTGGTGACCCACGGCCTTGCGCAGGTAACGCCGTGCGAAATGCCACGTATGCGCCCATCCGATAACGGCGGCCCCCGGGTGACGAACTCCGCTGTAACACTCTTCGCGCAGAGATAGCTTAATTTGACATGACCGTCATATCGTTACGGTCGGCCACCCGAGCCGACGATGAGTTCTGCTACCAGCTGCACAAGGCCGCGATGGGCGGTTACGTCGCCGCGGTATGGGGCTGGGACGAGCAGGTTCAGCGCGAGTATCACGCCAGGGCGTTCAAGCCACGCCGCTGGCAGATCATCACCGCCAACGGGGCCGACGCCGGCATGCTCTCGGTCGAGTACCGCCCGGACGAGGTCTACCTGGCACGCATCGAAATCCGGCCCGGCCTGCAGGGCCAGGGCATCGGCACTCGCATCATCAACGCGCTGCTCGCCGAGGCCCGCCAGCGGGGCCAGGACCTGGTGCTCGACGTTCTCGTCGTTAACGAGCGCGCCCGTGCCCTGTACGAGCGACTTGGCCTCACCGAGGTGGCCCCCGTCAGCGATGGCGACGTCCGGGTCAGCATGCGGTCGGCCAGCCGCGATGCGGTTGCGGGTTAGGGAACCGAATCATCGAGCGCGAAGCTGAGATACCTCTCCGCGGAGCGCGAGATCGCCGCCACGCCGTCGGCGGCGACGTTGCGGCGCCACCAGGCGCCGTAGATGCGGTCGAACCGGAACGGCTCCATCAGCGACAGCGCGCGGCGGATCGTGCGCGGCCGCTCCGGGATGTGGTTGGGGTAGCTGTACATGAAGCTGACCCAGCGGCGGTCCGGCACCACCGTGAAGATGTCGCCGGAGAACAGCGCGCCGTTGCCCTCGGGGTCGGCCGCCCAGTGCAGCACCTGGCCGCCGTCGAAGTGGACGCCCGCGTTGATCAGCGTGAGGCCGTCGCCGATCTCGCGGGTGTCACCGTCCCAGAACACGACCGAGTCGTCGGGACGGGCCACCCACTGCCGGTCCTTGCTGTGGATGTAGACCGGGGCGTCGAAGGCGTGCGCGACTTCGATCATGCTGCCGTAGAAGTGCGGGTGACTGATGGCGATCGCGCTCACGCCGCCGAGCTCGGCTATCGCGGCGACCAGGTCGTCGTCGATGTAGGTGATCATGTCCCAGAGGACGTTTCCGGACGGGGCGCGCACCAGCAGCGCTCGCTGCCCGATCGAGGTCGGCGGCTGGGCGCCGACGCCAACCACGCCGGGACCTTCGGGCTTGACCTGGCCCTTGTGGCCAGCGTCGCGGAGCTCGGCCAGGCTCGTCCACTGCTGCCCATCCCAGCCCACGTACTGGCGCTGGTCTTCGCAGATCGGGCAGTCCTCGCGAGGGGCCGGGTACTGGACGCCGCAGGTGCGGCAGATCGGCAGATCGGCTTGCATGCCTTACCTATACCCGGTGTTGAGCAGGGCGTCTTCACCTGAGTAACGCACGGCACGGCCGTATCGCTCTAGGGGTGTTATCTGCCGCCCCGGCCGTAACACCGGGGCCCAAACTCAAAGGAGTGCCATGCGTGCATCCCTGCTGACGCGAGCGGGATCCGTTGCCGCCGCTGCTGCGATCGCAACCACCGGGGTTATGGCTACCGCTGGCGCCGCGGATGCGTCCACGGCCCATCCACGGCTGGCCACCCATCTCGGCGTCGCCAAGCGCCACGCCGTCGAGCACCGCCACCACGTGACGTTGCTCCTCGGACGGCTGTCCACGAAGCACCACAACTTCGGGCTTCGCGGCCAGCTGGTCTTCCTTGACCGCGTCACCAAGAAGGGCCTGGTGCAGATCGGCCACGAGCGCACCGGCGCGCACGGCCGCGTTGCATTCGCCGTCCACCCGAAGGGGACCGTGGTGTTCGTGCTGGTCTTCAAGGGAACCCCGCACCTGCGCTCGAGCCACAGCCACGCCGTCGTCGTCAAGCACTAACACCGTGCAAAGTCACACATCGGCGGGCTGGCTGACTGGACGCTGGGAAATGCGTAATCAGATGCTGAGAAGTGTCACGTGTTCACCCGCCCAGTCCGCCGATGTGGGACTGTTGCAGGCGCTATGGCGACAAAGGCTGGTGACTTGGGCGGGCTACTGGCACGGGCCCGGTCGGGCGACGAGGCCGGGTTCCTCGAACTCTGGCGGGCCTTGCAGCCACGCTTGCTCCGCTACCTGCACGTCCTCGGCTGCGACGATCCCGATGACGTCGCCGGCGAGACGTGGCTCCAGGTGGTGCGCGACCTGCACAAGTTCGCCGGCGATGACGAGGACTTCCGGCGCTGGCTGTTCACCGTCGCGCGGCACCGGGCCATCGACGCCGCCCGGGCACGCATCCGGCGCCCCGTCAGCCCAATGGCCGACGGCCTGGACGGTTTCGCCGACGAACAGCTGGTTGAAGACGAAGTACTTGACGGCATGTCGGTTAAGAAGGCGGTCGCGATGCTCGCCGGTCTGTCACAAGACCAGGCGGAAGCCGTGGCGTTGCGGGTCATCGCCGGACTCGACACGCCCGCGGTGGCCAGCATCCTCGGCAAGTCGCCCGGAGCCGTGCGGGTCGCACTGCACCGCGGCCTCCGGGCACTGGCCGCCGACCCACGGGTCCAGGCGCTGGCCGCCGACCATGGATCCGGCCTGCCAGACCAGGCCCCGGGCCTGCTCGCCCCCTGGGGAGGTGGACTGAGTGAGCACTGATTTCCCAGGCCACCACCCCGACGACCTCTCCGGCGACGTTCCCGGTGAGCATCTCGGTGACTTCGTCGCCAGCGAGCCGGGGCTCGACGCCCTGCTCGGCATGCTGACCGCCGACGCGACGCCGGATGAGCTGGCCGACGAGGGCGCCGCGCTGGCGATGTTCCGGGCGAACCGCCAGCCGTTCGCGGCCGGGCAGACCGAAGCCTGGCCGCCCGCAGCGGAGACTCGTCTGCTCGAGACGCCGGGTACGTCCATTCCGCAGGTCAGCGGCCGGAGCGCGGCCGCCCGGCGTGGTTCACGCCGGGCGACTCGCCGGGCCGGCCTGATGGCCGCCGCGGTCACGCTCGCCGCTGCCGCAGGGTTCGCCGTGGCGGCCTACACCGCGGCGCTGCCCACACCGCTGCAGCAGGCGGCCTACCAGATGCTCAGGTTCGCGGGCGTGCCGGCCGCGCACCACTCGAAGCCGGCCGCCACCTCGTCCTCTCCGCCGGGGAACACCCGGGGTCAGGGCCCCTCGAGCAAACCAGCCCCCTCAGCGTCGGCCTCGCCGCAGCCGAGCAGCTCGGCCCCGGTGTCCCTGACCGGACAGGCGAGCCTGTCCGTCAGCGTCAGCAGCGGGCGGATCGTTGCCGGCAAGAATGACACGTTCACCGGCCAGCTGACGGATAAGTCCGGCGGCGTCGCCGGCGCCAGCGTGAACCTCCTGGAACGGGCGGCGGGCCAGCGGGCCTGGCACCAGGCAGGGACCTCGACCACGGGCGCCAACGGCACCACCGTGATAACCGCGCCGGACCTGACCGTGAACGCCGCGTTCCGGCTCAGCGGCCCGGACGCGACGATGAGCAGGCCGGTGCTGGTCGTCGTGATCCCACCGGTGTCGGCCGAAGTCAGCAGTTCCGGCAGGATGACGAGCAAGATAACGGCCAGCAGCCCGCTCGCTGCTCCCGGCAACACCGTCATGCTGCAGGTCCTGTCCGGAAAGCACTGGATGAACCTGCAGCTGGCCAAGCTGAACGGCGCCAGACAGGCCCAGTTCAAGGTGCGTTCCCGGCTCATGCAGCGCAGGTACCAGGTGGTGCTGCTGCCTACCGCTTCTCACGGCCTCTCGGTGAGCAACGCGGTCATGGTCCCGCCGCGCTAGCCGCCGCCGCTCGGCGGCTAGCGCGGCGTCCCCGCCGGCGGAGTGGTCAGCGCGGCGCGACCAGCAGGGTCTGCACCGCGGTACCGCAGCGGGCGTGCACGTCTGACAGGGTGGTCTCGGCCAGGCCGGTGCCCTGTTCGCCGATCGTGCTGACCGAATCCAGCAGCAGCCACTCGCCAACTGGGTCGCGCGGCAGGATCACCGTGAGGTCGGTGTTGATGAACAGGAACTTCACCGGGTCGAGAGCGGAGCTCACCCCGCTGCCCGAGTCGGCGAGCAGCAGGGCTCGGCACATCGGGGACAGCTCTTCGCCCGGGATAAGCGGGATCTTGGGGCGGGCCCAGACCACGGCGGGACCGGGCACGTCGAAGCCGCCGACCCCGACGTAGCGCCAGTCGATGTGATGCAGGTACCCGGTCATGTGCCCGCCGGGGAAGGTGGGCAGCGGGTGCTCGGCCGGGATGGGCGGCGGCGCCGGGCCCGCCCCGATGCCCGGGACCTCGCCGTCCGGAATCGCCAGCCGCCAGCCACGGGCGTGCAAGACCTCCTGCCCGTCGGCTTCGAGAACCGCCTCCAGCAGGGCCACCCGCCGCCCCGGCCTGACCATCCTCGTCCTGACCGTGATCTTCCCGAGCGGCACCGGCCGCAGGATGTCGACCGCCACCCTGGCCAGGCGCTGTCCCTCGTCCGGCTCGCGCAGCTGCAGCGCCCGCGCGGCGAGCGCGGAGGGCGGGCCCCCGTGCTGGGCACCCGCGCTCCACGGTCCGGCGGTGGCCGGACCCGCCACGAACACACCCGTTCCGGCTGGCTCGTAAAAGACGTTAGGCACGCCCTGGACGCTACCGGACGACGTGCGCGGAGTGCCGTCAGCTGACGGGCGCCGGCGGCCGGCCTGGGGGGTGCGCAAACCGCGAAGTTTCTTAGGTTTGTGCGCAGCAGACCGAGCCGGTGGTTGCGTGTATTACCCGGAAGCGGGCCGACCAACGGAGGCTGCCGGTGACGTTCGAGGAGTTCGCCGCCTCACGGCTGCCTGCCGTGCTGGCCTTTGCGGCCGTGCTGACCGGTCAGCGGGCCACGGCGGAGGACATCGCCCAGGAGGTCCTGATCCGGGCCTATGCCCGGTGGAACATGATCGGCAACCTGGACCGGCCCGAGTTTTACGTGCGGAAAATGGTGCTGAACGAGTTCCTGTCATGGCGAAGGCGCTCGTGGCGGCTGATCCCTGTCGGCGACGCGGCCGACCCTGGCAATAGCTCCTTCGATCTCGCCGACCAGTACGCCGACCGCAGCGCCCTGCTCGCCGAGATCGGCAAGCTGCCGAGGCGCCAGCGAGCCGTGCTCGTGCTGCGCTACTACGAGGACCGCAGCGATGCCGAGATCGGTGAGTTGCTGGGCTGCCGTCCGGCCACGGTCCGTTCCTACGCCTCGCGGGCGCTCGCCTCGCTGCGGCTCGAGATGAGCCCGCGGCCAGGGACCGTGACCTCGTTCCCGGGGAGGGAAGTTCAATGAGGACCGAAGATGACCTGCGGTCAGCTCTGCGCTCGCTCGAGCGGGAAACGCCGGGAACCGAGGAAGTGCTCAGGCGTGTCGCCCGCCGGACGGGCGCTGGGACGTCCGGGCCGGGACGCTGGCCCGGCAGGCGGCTGCTGGCCGGGTCGGCGGCGGCCGCCGCCGTCGTCGCGGTCGCGATCGCCGCGGCGCTGCTGGCGTCCCCGCCGCACGGCCGGAGCCGGGCCACGGCGCAGGACGCGCTGCGGAGTGTGCCGCGGTACTACATGGCGGTCGTCCCGGACAACCCGAAGTCCTATGAACACGACCCGGTCCTCGGCAACGACTACGCGGCCATCCGGGACACGATCACGGGCGGGACGCTAGCCACTGTCCGGCCGCCGAAGCCGTACGTCGAGTTCGCGGGCGTTTACGGCGCGGCCGACGATCGTACGTTCGTGCTCGCAGCGCAGAGCACCCAGTACGGCAGCCAGACGTCACGGGAGAAGTTCTTCTACGCCCGGTTCAGCCCGGCCGACAACGCGATCACGCTGACGCCGCTGCCCCTGCGGGGGCTTCCCGTCAGCAACTCGTTCGCCGGGGCCGCGCTCTCGCCAGACGGGGCCAAGCTTGCGGTGGAAAATCTAGGCAACGGCCCGGCCCAGATCACGGTCTACTCACTGCCCAGCGGCGCGGCCCGGACCTGGACGGCTTACGGCACCTTGCCGCAAGCGATGGGCGATGATCCGACCGACCTGCTTTCCTGGTCGAGCAACGGAACCCTGGCCTTTGGCTGGCACGGCTCGTCCCCAATCGGCGAGTATCTGCTCAATACCAACAGCCCGGGCGGCAGCCTGCTGGCCGACAGCCGGGGTGCGCTCTGTCTCGAACACTCGGCACCGTCGTCGGCGTATCTGGGCGCGGATTACTACGGCTACCTCACGGCCGACGGCACGAAGATCATCAGCCCGGTGCGCCGCGCCATCCCGATCGGCCAGACAATGCCTGCATGCGGCCGGCCGGCACAGCCCAGCGTCGCGCAGCCGACGCCCGGGCCGACGCCGCCGGCCACGGTAGAGCTCGAGGAGTTCTCCGCGACGACCGGCCGGGCGGTTCGCGTGATCTACACAAGCCAGGCACACGGTGCGCTGGCGGACTCGGACGTGTTCTGGAGTAACGCCTCGGGCAGTGTGCTTGTCCTGGAGGGATTGACCGCACACCCGAGCAGGCAGTGGGTCTTCGGGGTTCTCAGCGGCGGCACGTTCACGCCCCTCCCCGTTTCCTCTGGCTCACAGCTCATACCCTTGTTTGCGTTCTAGGGACACGGCCTGGCCAATTACTGCTCGCTGTCGCACGCTTTGGGGAGAATCCAGGGAGACGCCTCGTTCGGCCGTTCGTGGTCACGACAGAAAGGCGAGCGTCATGTCATCCGCGGCGAAAGAGCACGGCAGGCATCCAGGGCGCGAGCAGAGCATCGCTGACGGGAAGGCGGCCCGGCTCCGCGCCCCGCGCGCTTCTCAGCGGAACTTCGAGCCGAGCGCGTCGCGGGATCCGGTCGGCTTGCTGGTCACGCAGGCAGCTTCCCGGATCCCGGAACTGGTGCCCGTGCGCTACGGCCGGATGCTCCTGTCACCGTTCACCTTTTACCGGGGCGCCGCGCTCCCGATGGCAGCCGACCTGGCAACCACCCCGGCAAGCGGTCTTCGCGTCCAGTTGTGCGGTGACGCGCACCTGTCCAACTTTGGCGGGTTCGGATCACCGGAGAGGCGCGTGGTCTTCGACGTCAACGATTTTGACGAGACGTTGCCCGGCCCGTTCGAATGGGACGTCAAGAGGCTGGTGGCGAGCCTCGTCGTAGCCGGGCGGCGGAACGGTTTTAACTCCGGCCAGGCCAGTCAGGTCGCGCTCGCGGCAGCCGAGACCTACCGCGTGGCAATGCACGAGTTCGCTGCCATGTCGGTGATGGACGTCTGGTACGCGCGACTCGATGTCGAGGACGCGATCGGCCGCTTCAAGGCACATCTGAAGAGGAGCGCGCTCAGGCAGTCGGAGTCGGCGCTTGCTGAGGCGCATGCCCGCGACAGCACGCAGGCCGTGGCGAAGCTGACCAGGGTTGTCGGCGGGCAGCGCGAGATCATCAGCAACCCGCCGCTGATCGTCCCTATCGAGGAACTCGCGTCCGAGCTGGACGTCGACACCAGCTACACCACGCTGCGCTCGCTGGCCAGCCAGTACGGACGTACGCTGCCGCCGGATCGCCGGCACCTGCTCGACCTGTTCACGCTGACGCGCGTGGCCCGCAAGGTCGTCGGGGTGGGAAGCGTCGGCACCCAGGCCTGGATCCTGCTGATGGAGGCCAAGGACGGAACGGGCTGGCTACTGCTGCAGGCGAAGGAGGCCCAGCGTTCGGTGCTGGCCGATTACGCCGGGGAGAGTGAGTACGACGACCAGGGAGAGCGGGTCGTGTCCGGGCAGCGACTGATGCAGGCTGCCAGCGACATCTTCCTTGGCTGGCAAGCCGTGACCGCGCCGGACGGCTCGCGCACCGACTACTACGTGCGCCAGCTGAAGGACTGGAAGTACTCCGCGCCCATCGAGCAGATGGATCCCCCGACGATGGCCAGGTACGGCCGTCTGTGCGGCTGGACGCTCGCCCGCGCGCACGCGCGCTCCGGTGACCGGATAGCGATAGCCGCCTATCTCGGGCAATCGGACAAGTTCGACCAGGCCGTGACCGAATTCGGCGCGACCTACGCGCAGCAGACCGAGCGCGATCACGCGGCGCTCGCCGACGCGGTCGCGTCCGGGCGGGTGCAGGCGCAGCCGGACGTCTAGCCCCTGGGACGGACATCGCCGGCGGCCAGTAGTCTCGGCGCGAGCCCCTGCTGGACGGAGACCTGTGTGAGGATTCTGCTGATTGGCGCCACCGGCACCCTCGGCCGCGCCGTTGCCACGGCGCTTGCCGCCGACGCCGACCTGATCACCGCGTCGCGGACCGGCGAGCACCCGGTCGACCTGACCGATCCGGCCAGCATCGCCGCCCTGTACGACAGCGTCGGCGTGGTCGACGCCGTGGCCTGCGCGGCCGGCGTCACGCCGTTCAAGCCGCTCGGTGAGCTCGCCCGCGCGGACTACCTCGCCGGGCTCACCGACAAGCTGCTCGGGCAGATCGAGCTCGTCCGCCAGGGGATCGATCACGTCTCAGACGGCGGGAGCTTCACGCTCGTCAGCGGCGTTCTGGCCTACGACCCGATTGTCACCGGAACCGTCGCCAGCGTCGTCAACGGCGCGCTCGACGCGTTCGTCCGCGCGGCCGCCATAGAACTGCCGCGAGGGCAGCGGATCAACGCCGTCAGCGCCACCGTGTTCGAGGAAGCCTGGGACGCGTACGGCGAGTACTTCCCGGGGCACAAGCCGGTCGCGACCGCCGAGGCAGCGCGTGCCTACGTCAAGTCGGTGCACGGCCGCCAGACCGGCCAGGTGTACCGCGTCGGCTACTGAGCCCGTATCTCCAGAAGCTCCGCCAGGTCGGCGGTTTTGCCGATCAGGTCCGGTCGTTCCGTGACGGTGATGTCCGCGGTCACGATCTGCCGCGCGGACACCGTCACCCCGGTGACCTTCCCCATCACCGGAACCGCCACGGTTCCTCCGGCCGCGCTTACGCGGGAGACCTCGCCGTTGGCGGCCATCGTGTACGTTCCGGCGGGCAGCGGGTAGCTGTAGACGCCATCGGCGTCGGTGAGGATGCCGATGTCGGGTATCCGGTCGGTCGGCGGGCCCATCGGGTAGTAGACAACGCAGCAGCCCCCGACCGGTTCGCCGGATGCCAATCCGCAGACGCCTGGACCAGAGGCCGAACGGCCATACACCGTCATCTTCTCCCGGCAAGCACGGAGCAACCTGCACGAGAACCTCCCCCTCGACGTCGCCGCGGCCGCCATGGAGACGATCGACGGGCCTCTCGCTATAAGACCGCACCGCGTTGGCAAGCCACTTGATGAACCCTTCGACGGCTACCACTCCGCGCGGCGCGGGACCTACCGGATCATCTACCGCATCAACGAGGACAAGCACGCCGTGGAAATCCACTCCGTCCGGCACCGACGGGACTCCTACCGGACCTGACCCAGAGAAACCGTATGGCGCGCCGAAGCGGAAGCGATCCTCCTCGCCCTTGAGGGCCACCCGGAGCCTGCTCAAATGCAGGAACGCTTCTACGTTTCGCCAGGTCTGGCAACAGTCGTGCGGCGAGTGTGAGGCCAACGCCTGAAGTCGGTACGCTTCGTGCGATGGCACCGGTCCGTCCGGTACGGGGCGTTAGCTCAATGGTAGAGCAGCGGACTTTTAATCCGTGGGTTCAGGGTTCGAGCCCCTGGCGCCCCACCAGGAACTTTGTTGTCAGACGTGCCAAGCCACAGCTGGGTGCCAGCCAGGAAGTCGCGGCCGAGCGTGGCGTCGGCTAGTCAAAGTTGCAAGTTCCACAGTACTGTGGAACTTGTGACTGCCCTGTATGAGGATGTGCCATTCAGCGAGCTGCTGCATCACCCGGCGGCCACGGCTGACCGGCTCGATGCTGTCCGTGCGCTCCGGCTGCGCCGGCGCGACGCGGATGATCTCGCGCTCATGCGCATCGAGCAGCTCGAGCGCGATGAGAGCGTGATGGAGTTCACGACTGGGCTGCTTGCGGGTCTGGTGAGATCCGAGAACCTTGGGCTGATCCGCAGCCTGCTGCCCTCCGCCGTGCCGTGGGTGACGTTCTTGCCCAAGGCGGACTTCGACGCCTTCGTGACCGAACTTGTGGACGTTGCCCAGGGAGCAGCGGCACTGGGGAACCTGGCGCCGGTCGCAGTGTGCCTGACCCAGTGGCGGCACTCCGCAGAGGTGTACGCCGACCCGGTACTTCTGGACATCCTGACGAGGGAACCAGAGGGTGACTTGGGCCCGGTGCCGCCTCCCCCAGCCGACGAATGAGTCCTCGGCGCGGCGGGCGGGCAGCTCCCCCTCCGATCGGCGGGGAGTACGACCTGCGCTTCGCGAGCAGTGCGGCAGCCAACGGATGGGACGAGCTCGACCGCCATGCCGCCGGTAATCTGCGGCGGGCATTCGACGCTATCCGGGCGAATCCGCGGGCGAGAACCTCCCCCGAGCGTCATCACCGGCTGAAGGGCAGCCTCGGGACCGCATTACTGAAGGGCGAACGGCTGGAGCGGTGGCAGTACGAGGTGACCGGTGGCGGGCGTATCTGGTACGTGATCGATGACGCGGCGCGGATTGCCTGGGTCACGTATGCCGGGACGGGGCACCCCAAGGCCACGGACTGAGCAGCTAACTGCGCTTGGCGACGAACCCGGACCGCATGAGCAGGGCCAGGCGTTCGGTGTATTTGCTCAAGGCGGTATTCACCAGGCGTTGAGCATTTGTGCCGCCGGCGCGTACAGACGGCGGGCCGCCCAAGCGGCCGGTACGGTTGCCAGATGACCTCCCGGCTGACGAGCACCCACGGCTCATCCGGGCCGTACGAGGTGGCCCATCCGGCCCTGGAGGACGCCGAGGCGGATGCGGCGCTCGCGGAGCACCGGGTGTGGGTCGCCGCCGGGCGGCCAGGAGCGGTCTCGCATGAGGAGGCGATGGCCGAGCTGCTCCGCAGCCGGTGAGAATCGAGTGGTCGCCGTCGGCGATCAGGTCAGCCCGTCGTTACGCTGAGGACCAGGCCTGGATGCAGGCGATCGGCGCTGCGGTCGCCCGGCTGGCCGATGACCCCTATCCGGCGGACGCCTTCCACCGTGGCGAATACCACCGGCTGCGCGTCGGCCCGTACCGGGTGGCGTACATAGTTGACGCGGACGTCATCACGATCAGCCGCGTCGAACGCGTCTGAGCAGCCCCGGCAGGCCAGTCAACCAGGCCTGGGGAAGCCGAGGCGCGTCCGGGCATTGCCCCTCGAGCACCGGCCAAAGTTATTGCCTGGCCACAAAGCGAGCGGGCCGGTATTGTGGATTTCACCTGGAGTGATTTGATCGACAGCTTGGCGACCAGGACAAAAACGCCTAAAGAGTCACGCGCCACGATCCGCGCGTCTCTTGGTTCTCGGTGACGGAGGAGCGCGACGGTGGCGAGTGCTGACGCAATTACTGACTTGCTCGACCAGCGGATCCTGGTGCTGGACGGTGCCTGGGGCACGATGCTGCAGGGCGCCGGCCTGCGACCGGAGGACTACCGCGGCGACCGGTTCCGCGACCACCCGCGGGACCTCACTGGCGATCCCGACCTGCTGAACCTGACCCGCCCGGACGTTGTGCTCGGGGTCCACCGCCAGTACCTGGCCGCGGGCGCGGACATCATGTCCACGAACACGTTCACCGCCACCAGGATCGGGCAGGCCGACTACGGCCTCGAGGGCGTGATCGGTGAGATGAACCTGGCCGGGGCGCGTCTGGCGCGCCAGGCCGCCGACGAGGCGGGCGGGCGGCTGGTGGCCGGGTCGGTCGGGCCGCTGAACGTCACGCTGTCGCTGTCGCCGCGGGTGGACGACCCGGCGTACCGGACAGTGTCCTTCGACCGGGTCAAAGACGCGTACGCCGAGCAGATGGCGGCGCTGGCCGAGGGCGGCGTCGATCTGCTGCTGATCGAGACGATCTTCGACACGCTGAACGCCAAGGCGGCGATCGCGGCGGCCCGCGAGGTGGCACCGGACCTGCCGCTGTGGATCTCAGTCACGATCGTCGACCTGAGCGGGCGCACCCTGTCCGGGCAGACGGTGGAGGCGTTCTGGACCGCGATCGAGCACGCGGCTCCGCTGATCGTCGGCGTCAACTGCTCGCTCGGCGCGGCGGAGATGCGGCCGCACGTCACCGAGATGTCCCGGCTGGCGCACACGTACGTGAGCTGTCACCCGAACGCGGGCCTGCCCAACGCGTTCGGCGGCTACGACGAGCAGCCCGCGCAGACCGCGGCGCTGCTTCGCGGCTTCGCTGAGGCAGGCATGGTCAACGTCGTCGGCGGCTGCTGCGGCACCGGCCCGGCGCACATCGAGCAGATCGCCCACGCGGTCGACGGCCTCCCGCCGCGCCAGGCTCCGGCCCGCGGCAAGCGCTCGCGGTTCAGCGGGCTCGAGCCGTTCGAGATAGGGCCGGACACCGGCTTCGCGCTGATCGGCGAGCGCACCAACGTGGCCGGCTCGGCCCGGTTCCGGCGCCTCATCGAGGCCGACGACAACCAGGCCGCGGCGGACGTGGCGATCCAGCAGGTGCGCGGCGGCGCGAACCTGCTGGACGTGAACATGGACGCCGACCTGCTGGACGGCGAGCAGGCGATGACCGCGTTCCTGAACCTGATCGCCACCGAGCCCGAGGTGGCCCGGCTCCCAATCATGATCGACAGCTCGCGGTGGAGCGTGATCGAGGCCGGGCTGAAGTGCGTCCAGGGCAAGGGCGTGGTGAACTCGATCAGCCTCAAGGAGGGTGCAGAGACGTTCCTGCGCCAGGCCCGCAGGATCCGTGACTACGGTGCGGCCGTGGTGGTGATGGCCTTCGACGAGCAGGGCCAGGCCGACACCGTCGAGCGCAAGGTGGCCATCTGCGGCCGCGCCTACGACCTGCTCACCCGCGAGGCCCACTTCGAGCCGCAGGACATCATCTTCGACCCGAACGTGCTGGCCGTGGCGACCGGAATGGAGGAGCACAACGGCTACGCCAAGACGTTCATCGACGCGCTGCCGCTGATCAAGGAGCGCTGCCCGGGGGCGCACACCTCCGGCGGGATCTCCAACCTGTCGTTCTCGTTCCGCGGCAACGACGTGGTGCGCGAGGCCATGCACTCGGCGTTCCTGTTCCACGCGATCCGGGCCGGCCTGGACATGGGCATCGTCAACGCCGGCCAGCTGGCCGTCTACCAGGACGTCCCCGCGGACCTGCTCGAACTGGTCGAGGACGTGATCTTCGACCGGCGGCCGGACGCCACCGACCGGCTGATCGCGTTCGCCGAGACCGTCAAGGGCGCCGGCACCAAGCGGGAGGTCGACCTGTCCTGGCGTGAGGCCCCGGTCGAGAAGCGGCTGGCGCACGCGCTGGTGCACGGCATCGTCGACTTCATCGAGGCTGACACCGAGGAGGCCAGGCAGGCCGCGGACCGCCCGCTGGACGTGATCGAGGGCCCGCTGATGGACGGCATGAAGATCGTCGGCGACCTGTTCGGCTCGGGCAACATGTTCCTGCCGCAGGTGGTCAAGAGCGCCCGCGCGATGAAGCGCTCGGTGGCCTACCTCGAGCCGTACATGGAGGCCGAGAAGGAACGCGGCGGCCGGGGGCAGGGCAGGATCGTGCTCGCCACCGTCAAGGGAGACGTGCACGACATCGGCAAGAACATCGTCGGGGTGGTGCTCGCCTGCAACAACTACGACGTGATCGACCTGGGCGTGATGGTGCCGGCCGCGAAGATCCTGGACACCGCCGTCGCCGAGGGCGCCACCGCGGTCGGGCTGTCCGGGCTGATCACACCATCGCTCGACGAGATGGTCACCGTGGCCGCCGAGATGCAGCGCCGGGGCCTGAACCTGCCGCTGCTGATCGGCGGGGCCACGACCTCACGGCAGCACACCGCGGTGCGGATCGCGCCCGCCTACGATCGCCCGACGGTGCACGTGCTCGACGCCTCCCGGGTCGTCGGCGTTGTCTCCGAGCTGCTCGACCCGAACCGGGCCGGCGACCTCGACCGCCGCAATCGCGACGAGCAGGAACGGCTGCGCCAGCAGCACGCCACCCGGCAGCGGCGGCCACTGCTGCCGCTGCCGCAGGCCCGCGAGAACCGCGAGCGGGTGGACTTCAGCGATCTTCCGGTGCCCGAGTTCACCGGCACCCGCGTCGTGGCCCCGGACCTGCCGTCCCTGCGCGAGCTCATCGACTGGCAGTTCTTCTTCTCGGCCTGGGAGCTGAAAGGCAAATTCCCGAAGATCCTGGAACGTGACGCCGCCCGCGAACTCTACGATGACGCGCTGGCCTTGCTGGATGAGATCACGGCGGGCGGGCTGCTGAAGCCACGCGGGGTCTACGGCTTCTGGCCGGCCCGCGCCGACGGCGACGACGCCGTGATCGACGGCGGGCCGCGGTTCCCGATGCTGCGCCAGCAGGCCGCCCGCAACGACGCACGCCCCAACCACTGCCTGGCCGACTACCTGGCCCCGGCCGGTGACCACCTCGGCGCGTTCGCCGTCTGCGTGCACGGCGCGCAGGAACTGGCGGGCCACTACGAGCAGCAGCGCGACGACTATCGCGCGATCATGGTGAAGGCGCTCGCCGACCGTCTCGCCGAGGCATCGGCCGAGTATGTGCACCGGCTGGCCCGGCGCGCGTGGTACGCGCCGGACGAGGCGCTCGCCATCGAGGATCTGCACGCGGAGCGGTTCCGCGGCATCAGGCCCGCGTTCGGCTACCCGGCCTCCCCGGACCACTCGGAGAAGGCCAAGCTCGTCCGCCTGCTGGACGCCGGCAGCCTGGGCATCGAGCTCACCGAGTCGTTCGCCATGACCCCGGCGGCGAGCGTCAGCGGCCTGATGTTCGCGCACCCTGCGTCGCGGTACTTCGCGGTCGGCCGGATCGGCCCGGACCAGGCGGAGGATTACGCCGACCGCAAGGGAGTCGCGCTCGCCGAGGTGGAACGCTGGCTGCGGCCCAACCTCGGCTACGAGCCCCAGCCGGACTCCGTCGGCTAGCCTCGAGGCCCCCGCTTAGCTGACCGGCCTTGCGGCTAGACCCAGGCGGCGGCAGGCGGCCGGGGCCGCAGGGTGTCAGCGCTGGGACCGCAGCACGACGACCTTCGGCCCCGCCTTCGCGCGGATGCGCCGCAGGTGCCGCCCGGATGGCTCGACCACGTGCCGCTCGGTCGCGGCGAGCAGCAGCGGCAGGTCGGTGGCGCTGTCGGTGTAGGCGTACGCGACCGGGAACGTGATCCCGGCGGCGGCCAGCCGGCGCAGCTTCTCCAGCCCGAACGACATGACGCCGGCCGAGGTGGGCAGCGCGTTCCACATCCCGCACTCCCGCGACGGCCGCACGAAGATTCGCCCCTGCCGCAGGCGCGCCGCCACGACCTCCACCGTGTCCAGCCCGAGCGCGCGGCAGGTCGCGGTGGCCAGCCAGTCGGCGCAGCCCGTCGCGATGACGACGCGGTCGCCGGCGGCGAGGTGCGCGTGCAGGCGGTCGAGCACACCGCGGATCTGGTTCCCCTCGGCGGCGTGCTCGGCGGCGAACTGCTCGACCAGCGCCTCGACCTGGCCCGGCGGCAGACCGGCGGTGGCGATCCAGAGCAGCACCGTTATCGCGTAACGGCGGACGAACGGCATAAAGAACAACGGCCCGAGCAGCGGCGCAGTCAGCAGGGCCGCTGCGGTCCGGGCCCGGCTGCGCAGGATCAGGCCCCTGATGAACTCGACCGTGGTATCACCGCGCAGCAGCGTCCCGTCGAGGTCGAACACCGCGACCCGGCGCCCGGCGGCGGGCGCGGCAGCGGTAGTCATCGGCTGGTGCGCTCCTTCGGTAGCTGCCCCGGACATGGTAACGACGGGTTGCGCGGCGCCATTGCCGGGGATGATCGACGCCAGGCGGGGCGGGGGCACGCCCGACGGGGGAACATGGCTTCAGGGGCACGGAAGTACGCGGTGTCGATCGACGTGCCGCGGGCCGGAGGCTGGCGCGCGTGGAACACCGCTGCCGAACGGTTCGAGCAGCTGCTCACCGCCCAGGTGAGCCCGCCGGTCCTGGAGGCGCAGATCGAGTCGGAGACCAGGCAGGGGCTTGACTACGTCCGGATCCGGGTGATGGTGGCGGTGCAGGCCGCCGACGTTGCCGAGGCGGTCGGCGCCGCGTGGGGCCTGTTCCAGGACGCGGCCGGCGAGGTCGGCGGGTGGGACGTCGCCGCCGCCCGCGCCGAGGTGCACCCCGCTGGTCAGCGGCCCGCGCGGATCCGGCCGGTGCGGCGGCTGTTACCCGGCTGGCCGCTCCGCCCCCCACCCGCACCTCTCCGCGCCCGCCCGGCCCGCCCCCGGCCAGCGGACTGCCCTGCCTATGCACACCTGTCCGGCGTTGGTTAGCTTTCCTCATGACGTGGCAACCGGAACTTGATGAGGTGCGGCGGCGCCGGGAACTGGCGGAGCGGATGGGCGGGCCGGACAAGATCCGGCGCCAGCACGAGGCCGGGCGGCTCACCGTCCGGGAGCGGCTGGCGGCGCTGCTCGACGACGGCTCGTTCCGCGAGATCGGCGCGCTGGCCGGGGCCGCCGCGTATGACGGCGACGGGGAACTGACCGGGTTCACGCCCGCCAACTTCGTCACCGGGACCGGGCGCATCGACGGGCGCAAGGTCGTGGTCGGCGGCGATGACTTCACGGTCCGCGGCGGCGCCGGTGACGCGGCGATCGCGGGCAAGCAGATCTACGCCGAGCGGCTGGCGAACGAGCTCCGGCTGCCCCTGGTCCGGCTCGTCGAGGGCACCGGCGGGGGCGGCAGCGTGAAGATGCTCGAACAGCTCGGCGCCACGTACGTGCCGGTCAATCCCGGCTGGGACTACGTGGTCGACAACCTGTCCACGGTCCCGGTCATCGCGGCCGGGCTGGGACCTGTGGCCGGGCTCGGCGCCGCCCGGCTGTGCGCCGCGCACCTGTCGATCCTGGTCGAGGGCACGGCGCAGCTGTTCGTCGCCGGGCCTCCGGTGGTGCGCGGCGGCGTTGGGGAGGACGTCAACAAGGAGCAGCTCGGCGGCACGGCGGTGCACGGCCGCAACGCCGCGGTCGACCTGGTGGCGGCGTCGGAACCGGACGCGTTCGGCATGATCCGGCGGTTCATTTCCTACCTGCCGCCGAGCGCGTATGAGCTTCCGCCGGTCGCGGGCTGCGACGATCCGCCCGGGCGGCGGGACGAGGCGCTGCTGTCCGCCATCCCGAGGGACCGGCGCCGACCCTACCGGATCCGGGAGATCCTGTCGGCCGTGTTCGACACCGGCTCGGTGATGGAGGCGCAGCGTTACGGGGGGCCGATCGTGACCGCGCTGGCCCGGCTGGACGGGCACCCGGTGGGCGTGGTGGCCGGCGACCCGTACGTGGCCGGCGGCTGCCTGACGGTCGAGGGCGCGGAGGCGGTGACCCGGCTCGCCGACCTGTGCTCAACGTTCCACCTGCCGATCGTCACGTTCACCGACCAGCCCGGGCTGCTCATCGGCACCCGTGCCGAGCAGCGCGCCACGATCCGGCACGGCGTCCGCGCGATCAGCGCCGTCTACCAGGCCAGCGTGCCGGGCGCCGAGATCATCGTGCGCCGGGTCTTCGGCGTGGGCGGCGCGGGCCTGGTCAACCGGCACCGGCTGATCCGCCGGTGGGCCTGGCCGTCTGCGGACTGGGGCTCACTGCCGGTGGAAGGCGGGATCGAGGCCGCGTACCGGGCCGAACTGGAGCGCGCCGAGGACCCAGCCGCGCTGCTGGCCGAAATCCGGGCCCGGCTGGACGCGGTGCGCAGCCCGCTGCGCACCGCCGAGCGGTTCGGCGTCGAGGAGATCATCGACCCGCGCGAGACCCGGCCGCTGCTCTGCGACTGGGTCCACGACGCCTACGCCACCCTGCCATCGAACCCTGGCCGCCCCACTTTCGGCACCCGCCCCTGAGGCGGGCGGCCCTCCCAGGGGCGGACCCGGACGCCCAGGCTGGTGACCAGGGATGCAAGGCAGACGTCAAGGCGAGTGCAAGATGAGCGTCCAGGCTGGTGGCAGATGATCGTGGTGCAGCACGACGGCGTCAGCGGCATGGCCGGCGCCCCCGATGTCTCCTATCACGGTTAAGGAGCCTGGCAGATGTGGGTCAAGTCGAGTTACAGCTACGCCTGCGGTAACTGCGTCGAGGTGCAGCGCGAGGACAGCAGTGTCAGCGTGCGGGACGGCAAGGACCCGACCGGCCCCGTGCTGACCTTCACCGTGGGCCGGTGGAAGGCTTTCATCGCGGGCTGCCGGGCCGGCGAGTTCGACAGTGGGGAGTGAGCCGGGTTCGCAGATCTGTCAGGTCAGCTTGCGCTCGGCGGCCCAGCGGGTGAGCTGGTGCCGGGTGGAGAGCTGGAGCTTGCGCAGCACGGACGAGACGTGCGTCTCCACCGTCCTGATCGAGATCGTGAGCTCCCGGGCGATCTCCTTGTAGGTGTAGCCGCGCGCGATCAGCCGGAGTACCTCCCGCTCACGGGTGGTGAGCTGATCGAGTTCGGGGTCGAACAGAGGGCGCCCCTCGGCCGCGTCGGGCATGGCCGCGAACGCGTCGAGCACGAACCCGGCCAGCCGCGGCGAGAAGACGGCGTCGCCCGCCGCGACCCGGCGCACCGCGTCCACCAGTTCGACGCCGGAGATGGTCTTGGTCACGTAGCCCCGTGCACCGGCCCGGATGACCGCGATCACGTCCTCGGGGGCGTCCGAGGCGGACAGGGCCAGGAAGCGCACCTCGGGAAGCGCGGCGCGCAGCGAGCTGAGCACTAGCTGCCCGCCGCCGCCGGGCAAGTGCACGTCGAGCAGGACGACATCGGGCAGGCACTGGGTGATCACGGAGATCGCGGGCTGCACGTCGTCCGCCTCGCCGACGACCTCGACCTGGTCGCCGAGCTCGGAGCGGACGCCGGACCGGAACAAACCGTGATCATCGACGATGACTACCCGGGGCCGGCTGGGCGCGCCCGCGCGTCCGGAACCGCCTGGCGTGGTCATGCGCGGCTCGGCTGCCGTTCCCCGGCCGCGCGGGGCATGGTCAGCGAGACCTCGGTGCCCTGGCCCGGGGTGCTGCGGACGGAGGCCGATCCGCCGCGGCGGGTCATCCTGCCGTGGATGGACTCAGCCAGGCCCTTGCGGTCCTCGGGTACCGCTTCCTGGTCGAACCCGCGGCCGCGGTCGCGCACGAACAGCGACACCTCCCCGGGCTCGACCTCGGCGAAGAGCGAGACCACGTCGGCGCCGGACCATTTAGCGGCGTTGACCGTGGCCTCCCGCGCCGCGGCGAGCAGCGCGCGAAGGTCGTCGTCGAGCTCGCAGTCTCCCACGGTGACCGCCTCGACGGGCACCCCGTGCTGGGCCTCCACCTCCTGCTGGATCAGCCGTATGCCGGAGGCGAGGGTCATGTCCTCGCCGTCCAGGGAGCCGGGCGCGCGGCCGTCGAACAGCCAGGCGCGCAGCTCCCGCTCCTGAGCGCGAGCCATCTGGACGACCTGCTGCGGCTGGTCCGCGCGGCGCTGGATCATGGCCAGCGTCTGCAGCACCGAGTCGTGCACCCGCGCGGCCATGTCCGCCCGTTCCTCGGCCCGGATCCTGGCCCGGCGCTCCTCGGCCAGGTCCCGGGCGATGCCCAGCCACCAGGGACCGAGCAGGATCGCGGCACCGACGAGCACGAGCACGGCACCGGCCACCGGCCGCAGCATCGCCAGGCTCTCGTGGCCGTACGCCAGGAAGCCCGCACCCATGGCCAGGAGAAAGATCGCGATCGCCACGCGCAGCCAGACCCGGCGCCGCGTCCCGCCCGCGGTCAGGCCGAGCAGCGGCGCGGCGACGTTCCGCAGCGTGGCCTGCTCGTCGAGGGGAGCATTCCGCAAGATCAGCACCAGGCCGGCGGCACACAAGATCAGCGGCCACTCCACGGTGCCCAGGAAGCCGGCGCCGAGGTTCTGCAGGACCAGGATCAGCACGAACAGCACGGACGCCAGGCCGACTGCGAGCGTAATGCCCCTCTTGTCCGCCCTGGCCTTGCTCCAGATGCTGCCGTCCATGCCAAGGGCCGGCACCAACAGCCATGCCCCCACGTAGAAGATGGCCACAAAGCCGACGGTGACCAGGCTGGCGACCACGATCACCAGCCGCACGACCGTTACTTCAAAGCCCGTCCGGGCGGCCAGTCCGGCCGCAACGCCGCCGAGCAGGCCGTCGTCGGGGTTACGGCGCAGCGGCCCCTCGCCTCGCGGCCCGCGCGCCCAGCGAGGGGTCCTGCGCCCGAGTCCCCACGGGCCGGTGTTGTGGTGCCAGGCACGCCAGTGATCGTGCCCGGCCGGCTGCGATGCCGCCGGGCCGTCGGGGTGCTCGCGTCCCGGAGGAGTCTGCGACCAGGAGGTCTCGTCCTGCCACGGCGCGCGGCCTGGTTGTTTCTGCACGTCTCCATCATCGCGCCAGATCCCCCCGCGCGGCTATCCGGGCAAACCCCGGACCTTGTCCCGGGGCTCTCCGGGTTTTACCGGGGTTCTTCCCGATACCCAAGGCACGCGCGTGACGGCACGCTGGAGCCATGAACGCAACAGACAACACCACGCAGGCCACTGACCACGTCGAGACCAGCAACGAGACGCCCGCCGGCGACGGCCACGAACCCCGCAGCTTCGGCGGGTCGATGCCGCTGCGCCGCCCGGTCCACGACCGGATGCTGGCCGGGGTCGCGTCCGGCATCGCCGACTACCTCGGCGTAGACGAGACGCTCGTCCGCATCGCGATCGTCGTGGCCACGTTCTTCGGCGGCGCTGGTATCGCGGTCTACCTGGCCGGCTGGCTGCTGATCCCGGAAGAGGGCAGCGATCAGTCCCTCGCCAGCGAGCTGCTCCAGTCCATTTCCGCCCGGTCCCGATAAGCAAGGGGAGACACACCGACATGCCAGCGCAGGCCAGCCCGAGCTGGTTCCTCACCGCAACCCGCCGCCGCACCAGCTACACGAGCATGAGGATTTCCGATACCGAGCGCACCGAGGCGGCGGACCTGCTGTCCAAGCACTACGGCGACGGGCGGCTGGACGAGACCGAATTCCATCAGCGCCTCGATCAGGCCATGCGCGCAAAGACGTACGCCGACCTGGGCGGCCTGTTCGACGACCTGCCGCAGCCCGGAGCCGAGGCCGCGGAGGCGCCTCGGACGCCGGCCCGCCGCCAGCGCGAGCACTCACATCACCTCGGCGGGCTGGTGCTCGCGGTCGCGCTCGTGATCGCCGCAGCGGTTGTGGCCTCGCACGTGCTGGCCTGGTTCGCCGGGCCCTGGATCTTCTGGCTAGCGATCATCGGCGTGGCGCTGTTCGTGCTCGAGAGCCGCAAGAAGCGCAGGTGAGCCGTAGCGGTCGAGGATCCCCTGCGCCGCCGCCACGAGCAGCGCGCGAACCGACGGGGGCGAGAGGATCTCGACCGTGCCGCCGAACCCGGCCAGCCGGTACGCCGCCGCGAGCTCGTGCTCGAAGGTCAGCGTCACCGTCTGCCAGCCCAGCTCGTCGGGCGGCTCCGCGGCGTCTAGCGCTGGCCGGGCATCGTCCCCGAAGATCTCGCCGAACGCGGCGAGCGCCTGGGGCGATGCCCGCAGCCGTACCGGGAGCCTGGGCCGGCTGGTGGTGAACTCGGCTGACCACCGATCCCAGAACGAGGCGAGATCGAAGTCAGCGGGGCGGTCGGACGGCTCATCCAGGATCGTTGCCGAGGCGATCCGGCCGGCCCGGAAGACCGAGACCCGGCCGCCGCCGCTTGTGGCCACGAGGTACCAGGTTCCCGCCTTGTTCACCAGGCCGAGCGGCCCGACCGCGCGGGGGGCGGCGGAACGGCCGGCCTGGGCGCCAGGCGGTGCGAGGCCGGTCTCCGGGGCGCCCGTATCGGCAGGCGGCGCGGAGGCCTCGGGGGCGCGCGTCTGGGCGGCCGAGTCGGCCGGCTGGTAGGCAATGGCCAGGCGGCGGTGCCGCCGGAGCGCCTCGGCCAGGGTCCGCAGATGCGGCACCCGCTCGTGACCGCGGAACCAGCGCGGCATGTCCAGGTGGACGAGGGCCGGGCTGCCGCCGCCGTCCGGCTCCCGCTGTCCCGCCGTGACCCGGATCTTCCGGTGCGCCGCCACGGCGGCGCCGTCCAGCCCAAGCTCGCCGAGCGCGCTCGGCACGCCCAGGATCAGCAGCGCCTCGGCCTCTTCCGGGCGCAGGCCGCGCAGCGCGAAGCGGTAGCCGTCCAGCAGCCCGCAACCGCCTCCCGGCCCGGACTCGGTCAGCACCGGCACGCCGGCGGCACTCAGCGCCGCAAGGTCGCGGTAGACCGTCCGGACGGAGACCTCGAGCTCCCTGGCCAGCGCCGCTGCGGTCACATGCCCGCGGGCCTGAAGCAGCAGGACCAGGGACACCAGGCGATCGGCGCGCACAGGGCCAGATTAGGCGTTAATCGCTGACAAGAGTTGTCACCGATATTCCCGTACCGTCGGGACCATGCAGATGCACGAGTTCTATACCCGGCCCGGGACCATGACGTCGCCGGGCCGTTACGCGCCGCTCCTGGCCGGCCTGCCGCGGGACATCCCTGGCCTGGCCGCGGTCGCGCACGGGCTGCTGATCCACAATTTCATGGTCGAGGGCTACGGGGTGACCCTGTCCGAGGAGGAGCGCGCCAGCGTGCACGTCCGCCCGGTCGAGCGGATGCTCGAGCTGATCACGGCCAGGGACGGGCGGCCGCTCGACGTGGCGCGGGAACCGGCGGCACGGCTGCCGGTGAACTGCCGGCACTTCACCGTGCTGATGGTCGCGATGCTGCGGGCACAGGGCACGCCGGCCCGGGCTCGCTGCGGGTTCGGCGGGTACTTCAGCGACGGGTTCTTCGAGGACCACTGGGTCTGCGAGTACTGGCACACCGGGCAGCAGCGCTGGATCCTGGTGGACGCGCAGATCGACGGCAAGCAGCAGGGCTGGTTCCCGATCGACTTCGACGTCACCGACGTGCCCCGGGACCGTTTCCTCGTCGCGGGCGACGCCTGGGCCTCCTACCGCTCTGGCCAGGCCGACCCAGGGAAGTTTGGTCTCAGCATGATGAACGAGTCTGGCGACTGGTGGATCGCCGGCAACCTCATGCGCGACGCTGCGGCGCTCGGCAACACCGAGGTCCTGCCGTGGGACTGCTGGGGCGCGATGCCACGGGCCGACGAGCCGATCGACGAGCAGCGCTGCGCCCTGTTCGACCGGCTGGCCGTGCTGACTCAGGCGCCGGACGCCTCGTTCACCGAACTGCTCCGGCTTTGCCAGACCGATGAGAGGCTACGCGTTCCGGGAACTGTCCGTAATGCCGTGCGAGGCCGTGAGGAACCCCTCCTGGGCTAGCTGGCCTCGGACAACACGATCGCCGCCGCGGCCGCGGCGCCCATCGAGACCGCGAACCGGCGTGCGAACGCAACGTGCGCGGCGGGTGTGTTCTCGTACGGAGCGCTCGGGCGCTGGGCGTGACGGCCCTGCGCACGGTGGCCTGCGCCCTGCCAGTCCTGCGGGTGCCGGGGCCCGGCGTGCCGGCCGGCGGCGGGACGGGTGCCTGTGGTCGCGGGTGCCGATGACTTCATGTCCATTCCCTTCCCAGGAGCCACCGCTGCCTGCGGCGATCCCCTCCGCCGCCACGGGCAGCGGTGGCTGTCGTTGCCCTGACAGCGGTAGGAGTCGCGGGACCGGCATCGCCCAACAACTTTTCCGCCGCGAATTTTCACGGAGGCGCAGGCGGCCGTCCAGCTATCCTGAACGTCACCGTCCGTAAAGGTCTCGCGGGCGGGCGCGCAGCCGGTCAGCCGGCCGAGCGTGTGGGCGCGGCCACTGGCTGCGGCCGGGGAGCGGCGGCGGGCTGCGTCGGCAGGTCGCGGGACGTGGTGAGGGCACGGGTGAGCAGCAGCGTTCCGGACAGCGCGGCGGCGCCGAGCAGCAGCCACAGCGCGTCGCGGACGCCGAGCCAGGTGCCCAGACTGCCGCCGAGGATCGCGCCGAGCGGGCTGGTGCCGAAGATCAGGAACCGCATGGTCGCGGTGACCCGGCCGCACATGCCCGGCGGCGAGTAGGACTGGCGGAACGCGGCGATGATGATGTTGCCGGCCGCTATGCCGGTGTACGCGAGCAGCGAGCCAGCTACGTAGAACGCCAGCCGCGGCCCGGGACCGGTGAGCGGGATGAGCAGCCCGAACGGCACGGCGCACAACGTGCTGAGCACCAGGGCCCGCGCGGTCCCGAAGCGCGCGGTGATGCGGCCGGTGAGCAGGGCGCCGAGGATGCCGCCGACCCCGGGGACCGCGGCGAGCAGGCCGACGGCGCCGGGAGTCAGCCCGACCACCCGGACCAGGAACAAAACCAGCAGCGCGGCGTAGCCGGTGAGCGCGAGGTTGGCGACCGCCCAGAACACGCTGAGCTGCCGCAGGAACGGGTCGCGCAGCACCAGCAGCAGACCGTCGGCGATCTCCCGGCGCAGCCCGGCCCGGCCCACCGCAGCGCCCCCGGCTCTGGTGCGGCGCAGCCCGGCCCGGCGCGCCGCCGTCGGCACCGGCGCTGGCCTGCGGGGAGGGCGGGCACCGAGCAGGCACACGGCCGAGACGACGAAGCTCACCGCGTTGCAGAGCACCGCGGTCGCGGCGCCGACCAGCTGCGCCGCCAGGCCCGCCAGGCTGGGCCCGGCGAAGGCGGCGGCCGACGCGCTGCCCTGCATCTTCGTGTTGCCCTCGATCAGATCCCCGGGCCGGACCAGCGACGGCAGGTAGACCTGGTACGCGGTCATGAACAGGACGCTGGCGGCCCCGCCGAGCAGCTGCACGGCGATGACCAGGCCGGTGCTCAGGACGCCGGCCCACGCCGCGAGCGGCACGGTCGCGTACAGCGCGGCCGAGATCACGTCGCAGCCGATCATCACCCGGCGGGCCGGCAGCCGGTCCACCCACGCCCCGGCTGGCAGGCCGATGATCAGCCACGGCAGCCACGCGGCCGCGGTCAGCCCGCCGACGACGAACGTGCTCGCGTGCAGCACGATGACCGCGACCAGCGGCACCCCGACCACCGCCATGGCGTTGCCGAGCTGGCTGACGGTCTCGCCGATCCACAGCAGCCGGAAGCTGCGCTGCCGCAGCAGCCCGCCGAACCGCCGTCCGCCGGCAGGCCCGCCAGGCCGGTGCCTGCCGGGCCTCAAAATTCCTTTCGGCCCCACGCAGAGACAACGGTGAACGTGGTCAGATCGAGCCGCCCGGCGGCGACGTCCGCCAGGTGCCGGTCGATCTCCGCCGCCGTGAGCAGCCCGGCGGCCAGCAGCCGGTCCCGCTGGCGCTCGATCATGGTCTGCTCGAGCCGCGCGGAGTCCGGGCCCGCGATCGGCAAGTACGCATCGGCGCCGACCTCGGTCAGCCCCGCGCCGCGCAGCAGCCGGGGCAGGGTCCGCCCGAACGCCAGGTTGTCGCCGCGCAGGCCGACGCTCACCCGGCGGATCTTGTTGGCCAGCTGCTCGGCCGGGCCGGTCTCGTCGGGGCAGGCCAGTGGCTGCAACGAGAGGTCGGCGTCCTCGAGCAGCAGCCAGCCGCCCGGACGGAGCGCCCCGGTCATCGCCGCGAGCGCCGCGCCGCGATCCGCGAGGTGCATCACCACCAGGCGCGCGTGGACCAGGTCGAACCCGGCCGCCGGCGCGCGCTCGGCCGCGACGTCGTGCCGCAGCACCTCGAAGCCCGGTTCCGCTGCTTCCTGCAGCGCCGCCACGTCGATGTCGGTGGCCAGCACGTAGCCGCCGGGTGCGACTCGCCGGGCCAGCCAGGCCGGCCCGGTCGGGCCGCCCGCGCCGACCTCCCAGCACCGCCAGCCCGGCCGGATGCCGAGCGCGTCGATGTGCCGGAACGTCGAGGGGTTGAACAGGTCGCCGAGGCTGGCGTAGTGGGCCCGGGATATCCGCTGCCGCATGCGCAGGTCCCCGCGCTGCGGGCGGGCCCCGTCCTGATCCGGCACGCCACCGCCCTTCCGCGAAACCGCTAAATACTGAACAGCGTCGTTCACGATATGGGCTCGCGGACCACTTCCGCCGGGTCCTTGTCGGTTCGCAGCCCCTTGTACGCCGCGGCCCGCATGACGCTGGCGCTCGTCCAGCCGCCGAACCCCACCTCGATCACCAGCCGGGGCTCCGCCCAGACGGCGGCCCGGGCGTGTTCCGGCGGGACCGGCGCGGCGAACGGGGACGTGCCGCGGCGCAGCGGTCCCAGCCGGCGGCTCAGCATGGCCAGCGTGTCCTGGGTGAAGCCGGTGCCGACGTGCCCGGCGTACTCCAGTCCGTCGGCGCCCTGCACGCCGATCAGCAGCGAGCCGATCAGGCCCTCCCGGTTGCCCTCCCCCGGCTTCCAGCCGCCGACCACCGCCTCCTGGCGGTAGACGTTCTTGATCTTGCGCCACGCGGGTGATCGTTTGCCCGGGTCGTAACGCGACGTCAGCCGCTTGGCCACGATGCCCTCGAGGCCATGCTGCTTGGACACCGCAACAAGCTCCGCGCCGGTCACGTCGGTGAACGACGGTGGAGCCTGGAGGTGGCGCCCGGACAGGCCAAGCCCGTCGAGCAGCGCCCGGCGCCGCGAATACGGCTCATCGAGCAGCGGCCTGCCGTCCAGGCACAGCAGGTCAAAGGCCAGATAGCTGACCGGGACCTGGGCGGCCAGCAGCCGGATCTGGGCTGGCGAGGAGATGTTGATCCGCTGCTGCAGCGCCTCAAAACTCGGCCACTCGCCGCCGCCGAACGCCACGATCTCGCCGTCGAGGACGGCCCGGGCCGCGCCCACGGCGCCCGCGAGTTCCTGCAGCTCGGGATAGCTGTAGGTGACGTCGCGGCCGGTCCGGGACCATATCTGCGCGGCGCCCTGCTCGATGAACGCGATGGCGCGGACGCCATCCCACTTCATCTCGTACGCCCAGCCGTGAGCGTCGGGCGGCAGGCTGCCCGCCGTTGCCAGCATCGGCCGGATCCGGCCGGGCAGAACCTGCCGCCCCGTATCGGTCACCCAATATGACTACCCTGAACGGGACGCCGACTTACAGCAGAGTCGTGACAGCCTTGACCTCGGTGTAGTTGTTCAGGACCTCGTGGCCCATCTCGCGGCCCCAGCCGGACTGCTTGTAGCCGCCGAACGGCAGCGAGGCGTCGAACACGTTGTAGCAGTTGATCCAGACCGTGCCGGCCCGGAGCTTCTTGGCCAGCGCGTGGGCCTTGGAGATGTCCCTGGTCCAGATGCCGGCGCCCAGGCCGTACTCGCTGTCGTTGGCCTCGGCCGCGATCTCGTCCAGGCTGCTGAACGGCGCCGCCACCACGACCGGCCCGAAGATCTCCTCGCGGACGACCTTCATGTCCGGACGGGTGTTGGTCAGCACGGTGGGCTCGATGAAGTAGCCGCGGTCGCCGAACCGGCCGCCGCCCGCGAGAGCGGTGGCGCCGTCGGATTTCCCGGACTCAAGGAACCCGCTGACCCGCTGGAACTGCTCGTCGGAGACCAGCGGCCCCATCTGGGTGCCCGCTTCCATGCCGGAGCCCAGCTTGATCGACTTGGCGATCTCGGCCACGCCGTCAACGACCTCGTCGAACCGGCTCTGCTGCACGAACAGCCGCGACCCGGCCACGCAGCACTGGCCGTGGTTGAAGAAGATCGCGTCCGCGGCACCCTGGATCGCAGCGTCCTCGGCGTCGTCCAAGATGATGTTGGGGCTCTTGCCGCCGAGTTCCAGCGTGAGCTTCTTCAGGTTGGTGGCACCCGCGGCCTCGACGATCAGCTTGCCGACCTCGGTCGAGCCGGTGAACGCGACCTTGTCGACGCTGTAGTGGGAGGCCAGGGCCGCGCCCGCGGTCTCGCCGAAGCCGGGTACCACGTTCACAACGCCGTCGGGCACCCCGGCCTCGGCGACGAGCTCGGCCAGCCGCAGCGCGGTCAGCGGCGTCTGCTCGGCGGGCTTGAGCACGACGGTGCAGCCGGTCGCGAGCGCCGGGCCGAGCTTCCACGCGGCCATCAGCAGCGGGAAGTTCCACGGGATGATCTGCCCGACGACCCCGATCGGCTCGCGCAGGGTGTAGGAGTGGAAGTTGGCGCCGGGCATGTACGGCACCGAGATGTTGATGGTGTTGCCCTCGATCTTGGTGGCCCAGCCGGCCATGTAGTGGAACAGGTCGGCGGCCAGCGGCACGTCCGCGGCCTGGGCCACGACGAACGGCTTGCCGTTGTCGAGCGACTCGAGCTGGGCCAGCTCGTCGGTGTGCTCGAGGATTAGGTCACCGATCCGCCAGATGATCCGCCCGCGCTCGGACGGGGTCATCCGGCTCCAGGGGCCCTCATCGAACGCCGTGCGCGCGGCCTTCACTGCCCGGTTGATGTCCTCCGCGTCACCCTCGGCGACCCGGGCGAGCGTCTCGCCCGTCGCTGGGTTCGGCGTGTCGAACGTCTTGCCCGACGCCGCATCGGACCACTGCCCGTTGATGAACAGCTGCCGCGGTGTGGCGATGAACTCTTCGACGTTGCGGTCCAGGGTCACGGTCATGAATTGCTCATCTCCCTTGCTTGCGCGGCCAGGCCACACCCTTGCGGCCAGCCAGCATTGAGCGCGCAGGGCCCCAGCTTGGAAGCTGCGGCCCGCTCAGTAGTCACAATGAGACATCACGAACCGGACCGGCACAAGAGGCTGTGGCTGCGGAAACGCTCTCAGAATGCGACTGGCAGCCCGGCCCTAACGCGCGGGCGCCGGCGCGCTCAGCGCGTCGAGGAACCGGATAGTCGCCGATACCGTCTCATACCGCCACAGGGCGAGCGTGCGGTCGAATCCGGTGGCATCACCGAGGCGCGCGCGCAGCAAGTCGGCCAGTGGCGCCAGGTGCTCACGCTGCGTCGCGAGCAGAGGCTGCGGGTCGGTCCCGGTGCGATCAAGCAGGGCAAGCTTCACGAGCAATTCCGATCGCACGTCCCTGGTGTGCGACACCGGCCGGGTCAGCCACGCGGCGGCCGCCTCCCGGCCGGCCGGGGTGGCGTCGATGAGCGAGCGGACCGGGCCCTGGCTGGTCGCCTGCTGCTCGGTCGTCCGCACCAGGCCGAGCTGCTCCAGGCGCTGCAGCGCCCGGTAGATGACCGGCTTGGGCACCCGCCACACCTTGCCCAGGCTGCCGTCGGCCTCCAGCAGCCTGGCGATCGCGAACCCGTGCCTGGGCTGCTCGCGAACCAGGCAGAGCACCAGCCACTCGGAAAGCGACAGCGAGCGGTCCTCGGGCGAGGTCATCTCCAAAGGCTAGCGGGCCGGCTCCGGCAACGCCGTGGCCTGCCGCTGCGCCGGGCCTGACCCACTGGCGGCCACTCCAGTCACGCTAGTAGTCTCAGTGTGACTAGTGAGCTTCTCGAGAGGGCGGTTCGTGTCGGTCGATGTGATCAGCCAGGCGGCCGACCCGGCCTTGGCCGGGTCGCAGTCGGTCACGTCGCAGTCGGTCACGTCGCAGTCGGTCACGTCGCATGCGGCCGGGTCGCGGCAAGGCCGGGCGCGTCCGGCCGCCGTTCGGCCGTCCGGCCACCCGGTCCGGCCCGTCGCCGACGTGCTGGCCGACGGCACGCCCTGCTACGCGCCGGTCGGCGAGGTGGTCATCGTCGACGGCTCGCTGGTGATCTGCCACCTGTGCGGCCGGCAGCTTCGCTCGGTTACTGCCCACCTCAAGGCCCACGGCTGGACCAAGGAGGCGTACTGCGAGGCGTTCGGGCTGGAACGCGGCCAGTCCCTCGAGGGCCCGCAAACCCGCAAACTCCGGGCGGCCGCGTTCACCGCCCGCCTGGTCTTCGACGCCTCGATCCGCGACGGAAGCGCGGCCGGGAGGGACCGGGCCAGGGCCGGCGAGCTTGCCCGTGACGCCGCCACGGCGGCGCGGGGCCGCCGCATCCCCGAGCAGCGCCGCAGGAAGGTCCTGCGGTCGCTGGCCGCGGTGTCACCCGTCGCGGTGGCCCAGGCGAACTCGGAGCGCGCGAGGCGGCGCCTGGCCGAGGTGGCCGCGATGGCGGCTCGCCGGGCCGGGCACCCCGACATCCGCACCCTGGTGCTGGCGCGTGCCGCCGACGGTGCCAGCCTGGCGACGATCAGCCGCGAGGCCGGTCTGCACAAAGACTGGCTGTCGCGGCACCTCGGCGACATCGATCCCGAGGCCGCGTCGGCCGTGCGCGCCCTGCAGCACGAGCGGTGGGACGCTGGCTGGCGGCCGACACTGTGCCGGCTCGGCTTTGCCGACGTGGCCGGTTACCTCCACGAGCGGCACATCACCCGGCACTGGACCGTGAGCGCCATCGCCGCCGAGGCAGGCCTGTCGCACCATGCGGTCGCGTCCGCGCTGCGCCGCCACGGGCTGGACCAGATCGCGCACGCCGCCAAGCGCCACGCATCACGGCAGCGCGCGGCCGAGGTGGCCGCCGGACTGGGCTTCGGCGACATCTCCGGCTACCTTGCCGACCGCCGGGCCGCAGGATGGACCTGGCAGGCGATCGCGGCGGAATCGGGCCAGCCTCCGTCCTGGATCCGCCGGCAGGCCGCCGCATCCGGCCTCATCGCCGGCGGCTAACGACGCGAGTCCGCCACCGGAAACCCTGGCCCGTGATCTGCCATTCACCGAACGGTGCACGCCATCGGGGTAAAACGGCGTGAACATCAGCGCAATGCGGGCCTGTTGCCGAGGCCCGGCGGATGGGCCATCGCCGCCCAGGTCAGATGCGGCGCAGGCGCGGGCGGGTGGCCGGCCTGGACGCAGCACCGACGGAGCTTTTACGCGGGCACTGACGGCGGCTGCTAACCTTCCTGCGGGAAAGCCAAATGGTTTCTTTACGCTTTCTTGACTAATGCTTTAGACAACTTGGTCAACTCTTGGGTTATTCATATGCATCTTTTTGGTATGCGACTTTTCCGGCGCCTGCCCGAGGCAGCGGACTCGGCCCCAGCCGGCCCATCCAGAGCTGAATGCCGGTCGGCGCGATGACGGCCGGCGACATCACGCTCGGCCGCAGCCAGGGCCTCCCGACCGGAGAGCAGGCACGCTCGCGGTGGATCGGTGTTGCCCGCGGGCCGGTGGGCGTGCACGTGGCCGTCCTGATCGCATATCTGGCCGCTGGGGTAGCGGTGACCTGGACCCGGGCGATCTACCTGGTCGAACACGTCCTGCCCGGAGATGCCAGGGATCCCGGCCTGTTCGTTTGGGACTTCTGGTGGATGGCCCGCTCGGTCGAGCACCTCAGCAGCCCCTGGTACACCTACTACCAGGCCGCGCCGGTGGGGGCCCCGCTGGCGTTCCATACCCTGATGCCGCTGCCCGGCGTGCTGATGGCACCGGTCACGATCCTGTACGGCCCGAGCTTCACCTACAACCTGCTGTCGGCCGCCGCGCCCGGCCTGATCTGCTACGCGATGTACCGCGCGGCGCGGCTGTGGCTGCCGTCGCAGACCGCCGCGATCGCGGCCGGCGCGTTCTTTGGCCTGTCCACGATGATGACGTGGAACGCCTGGTACGAGATCCAGGGAGCGCTGGGCGCGATCTTCCTGCCGCTAGCGCTGGAGGCCGCGGTGCGGCTGCGGCGGCGGCCGGGCTGGCGGCAGGCGACGATCCTGGGCGTGGTCCTCGGGGCGGCGCTGCTGACCGACCAGGAATCGGCGATCATGGCCGGGTTCGTCGCCATCGTCGCCGTGCTGCCCTGGCTGATCGGCCGCCCGGCCGACGGCGGGCTCGTCGCCTGGGACAGGCTGCGCTCGGCCGCCCTCGCCGCGGTGGTCACCGTGGTGGTAGCCAGCCCGCAGCTCATCGCCATGGTCCAGCAGGCCCACGACGCAGCGGTGCCGCAGCGCGTCCTCGCATCGGACTACCTGCAGTCAGGGGCCAACCTGCAGCAGATCTTTGCGCCCTCGCCGCGGGTGGCGTTTTTCGGGCTGACGGCCCTCGCCCAGGACTACTGGCACAGCGGCGACAGCCTCACGTTCACGGCCTACGGCACGGTGCTGACCCTGCTGGCGCTGTTCGGCCTGGCCGTCTGGTGGCGGCGGCGCAATGCCCGGCTGCTCGCCCTGCTCTGGCTCGGCGCCACGTTCACGGCGCTCGGCACCGGGATAGTCATCGGCGCCCATCGGTACGTGCCGGCCGGCGAGTTCTGGCATGGCATTCACGTGTCGCTGATCATGCCCTACACGTGGATGGTGCGGATACCGTTCCTGAACTCGTTCCGGGAGGCCAACCGGATCACCGAGCTCGGGCTGCTGCCCGCGGCGCTGCTGGCCGGTGCGGGCGTGAACTGGCTGCGCTATCACGCCAAGACGGTCCTGGTTGTGGTGCTCGCGCTGGGCGTTCTCGAGGCAGGCAGCGTCGGCTCGGACCCCGGCCCCACCCCGCTGGTCACCATGCCGACGGCAATGCCCGCGCTCGACGGCCCGATCGCCGCGGATCATTCCAAGTCGATCGTCGTGGACATCCCGTACGGGGTGCGCAGCGCGGTGCCGCTGCCCGACGAGGGGGCGGGCTTCAACCCCGAGGCCCAGGTGCAAGCGACGGCGGATGGCCATCCGCGGTCGATCGCCTACATCTCCCGGCTGCCCGAGTCCGAGGAGGCGGCCGTCCGGCGGCACCCGTTCTATGCGTACCTGTTCGAGGCCCAGCAGCAACCCGCCATGGTCTACACCAAGCTGTTCGCGCCCGGCAGCGCGGACGCGGCGCGGCTCGCCGCGGCACAGCGCGACGTGCGCCGGATGGACGTCGGCTGGGCGATCGTCTGGTCCTCCACCCCGGTGGTGCTGCATTACCTCACGGCGGTGGGCTTCCGGCTCGACTACCGGGCGGACGGCGCGGCTGTGTACCGCATGCCGGCCGCGCCGTGATGCCGGTTACGAGATGTGCCTCAGGTGCAGGCGCGGGTAGGCCGCCAGCCCGCCGCAGGCGACGACCGTAGCCAGCGCGGCCGCAACGGCAGCGGTGAGCATGGCGGTCCGGTCACCGCTCACCGCGGCCGCCGGGCTTCCGTGGCTGACCGCCTCGGCGATCGCCGGGAGCAGCGCGGCGCCGATCGCGGCGCCCACCTGCCGGCTGGTGTTGATCACCCCGCCGACTAGGCCCTGATCGTCGTCGCCGACTCCGGCGCTCGCGGTGACCATGGTGCCGAACGCGGTCCCCGCGGTGCCGAACCCGACCAGCATCACCGCCGTGAACAGCGGGCTGTAGCCGCCGGCCGCCGGCAGCCTGGTAAGGACGAGGAACCCGACCGTCGCCAGGGCGCTGGTGAGGATCAGCACCCGGCGGATGCCGATGCGCCGGGCCAGCCGCGCGCCGAACGCGCCGGCCATGAACCCTATGACGCCCTGCGGGGCGATGACCAGGCCGGTGGTTAGCGGCGAGTCGTGCAGGACCTGCTGGAAGTAGAGCGAGAGCACGATCAGCTCGCCCGCGTTCCACAGGCCGAGCAGCAGGTTCATCGTCCCGGCCTTGCGCAGGTTGGGCAGGCGCACCAGGTCGCCGCGGACCAGCGGCTGAGGGTGACGCCGCTCCACGGCGACGAACGCAGCGCCCGCCGCTGCGGCCGCGACCATCGCGCCGAGCACGGCCGGGGAAGCCCAGCCGAGCACGTAACCCTGCGAGACCGCGAACACCAGCGCGGCAACCGCGCCGGTGATCAGCAGCGCGCCGCCGATGTCCAGGCTGTGCCCGGTGCCGCGGGCCTGCCGTGACTCGCCGAGCAGCTTCGGCGCGAGCAGCAGGGCCACGATCCCGACCGGCACGTTCACCAGGAACACGGCCCGCCAGCTGGTGAACTCGACGAGCACGCCACCCAGCACCTGGCCAGCGACGAACCCGATCGATGCGGTAGCCCCGTACATTCCGAGCGCGCGGGTGCGGGCTGGCCCCTCGGCGAATCCCGTGGTGATCAGGGAGAGCGCTGAAGGCGCGACGAGGGCGGCGCCTGCGCCCTGTACGACGCGGGAGCTCACCAGCAGCACCGGGTCGTGCGCCAGGCCGCCGGCCAGCGACGCGGCGGTGAACACCGCCAAGCCGATCATGAACATGCGGCGGCGGCCGAACGTGTCGGCGGCACGGCCGCCGAGGATCAGCAGCCCGCCAAAGGCGATCGCGTACCCGGTCACGATCCACTGGACGGCCGTGGCCGAGAAGCCGAACTCGCGCTCGATCGACGCGAGCGCGACGTTAACGATGCTGAAGTCGAGCACGACCATGAACGCCGCGGTGAGGATCAGCGCCAGGGCGAGCCGGCGGTGCGAGGGTGCCGGGCCTGGCCGGGCCACCTCGTGCTCCAGCGGCCTTGCACTCCCTGCGGTCACCGACGTCGGCATTACGGTCTCACCTATTCGATACTCTACGTTTCGTTTCTTTGACGAATAGGTGAACCAGCCGGGCCGTGCGGCTATTCCCCGGTCAGAGGGTCAAAGGCGGCTCCGTCGAGGAGTTCCCGGTGGGGACGAGTACCCGCCCATCGCTGATCTCGATCTCGACCTCATCCGCGTCCTGACCGCTCTGCTCGGGCCGCCTGCGCAGTAAGCCGCAGGGCCCGGTACAGCAGGCGGGGGTCGCCCAGGCGGCGGCGCAGCTCGCGTTCCAGGCCACCGATCGGGTACAGGTTCTGCGGGGCGCGCGTGTCCTTGTACTCGGCGGACGCGAACCGGCCGAGGCACACCTGGCTCAGGCCCGCCAGCCCGATCACCTCGCTGGCCGGCAGGTCGGCGGAGCACTCGATGCGGACGATGCCCGCCCATGGCGCCGCCGCAGGCCCGGTCGCCCCCGGCAGGCGGAGGTACCAGGTGTGCCGGTCCCAGTTAGTCCCCGCCAGGAACACCGGCGTCCGCTGGCCCGGCACGAGCGTGCCGACGAGCGCGTTCAGGTCGGGCGGCAGGTACGTGGTGCGGTGCGACTTGATGTAGCCCAGGGCACGCGGCAGGTGCTGCCGCCCGCGCAGCGGCCCGTCGATAACCAGCAGGTCGCCGCCGTCCGGCACGCCGTGCCCGGCGATGGCCGCCCGCGCCGCGACCGCGGTGCGCACCTCGACGTCGCCGAGCCGGCGCTGCAGGGCCTCGGACAGCGTCACCGACAGCGGCTGGTCTTTCTTTGCGGCGGTGCGGCAGGCCGTGTACTCCCCCGCCCAGGTCACGATGCTGTCGGCCTTCGATGCCACGGTGAACAGGCCGCGCCGGATCTCGTGCTGCACCAGGTGGGCCTGGCGCGCGCAGCAGCACACCACACCCGCCGCGTACGAGGCACACAGCGCCATGCTCGCCTCGCTGGCCGGGCCGCCGCCCGGCGCGTCGTCATCGATCCAGACGCGGGCCTCGATGCGCCGCACCCCGTCAACAAACAACAGTGCGTCAGGAACGGGCGTGGCAGGGTTCGGGTCGATGGCGCGCCACTGGCCGGCCGGCAGCTCGACGTTCGCGTCCACGCGAGCGGTCGACTCGGCGAGGAAGTCCTCGATCTCGGTGTTCGTGCCGTAGGACGGATCCCACGTGTCGACGGTGAATCGCATCCCGGCCCCGACGCCGTTGCCGTCGGCGCGCGGGGCGAGCGGCGGTGCGGGCGTGCCACGCAGCCCGCTGATCACGCGGCGTCCACCGGTTCGGCGTCCACCGGTTCGGCGTCCGCCGGTTCGGCGCCGGCCGGATCCGCCACGTCCGCGCCGCCGTCCAGCAGGTCCTGGCGGACGACGGTCGAGGTCCGCGCGTTCCTGGAAACCAGGAAGCGGACCGGGACCCGCTCGGCGAGCGCGCCGACGTGGGTGATCACGCCGACCATCCGCTGGCCCTGCGCCAGGGTCTCCAGCGTGGTGGCGACCACCTCGAGTGTCTCCGGATCCAGGGTGCCGAAGCCTTCGTCGAGGAAGATCGAGTCCAGCCGGGCGGCGCCCGCTGCGGCGAGGGAGGACATCTGTGCGGACAGGGCCAGGGCGAGCGCCAGGGAGGCCTGGAAGGTTTCCCCGCCGGACAGGGTGCGCACGGAGCGGCGCGAGTCGGCATCGGCGTGGTCGATGACATAGAACTCGCCGTCCTCGTAGGCCAGGTCGAACTGATCGCCGGACAGGCCGGCCAGGTTCACCGACGCATCGGCGACCAGAGCGTCGATCGCCGCGGCGACCAGCCAGCGCGGGAACTTATCCGAGCGCAGCAGGTCACCGAGCAGCCTGGCCACCTGCTGTTCCTGCTGCGCTTCGTCGCGGCGGGCCGCCAGGCCAGCGGCGTCCGCGCGGCGTTCCGCGATTCGCTTGGTCGCGCCGCGGGCCCGCTCGAGCGCGGTGGCCACCGCGGTCGCGGCGCCCGCCGCCACCGCCTCCGGGGGCAGCTCGACTCCGCCCGCGGCGAGTTCGGCCGCCAGCTTGCCGGTCAGCTCCTGGACGTCGGCGCGGGCCGTGGTCACGCGCCGCCGGGCGGGGCCGAGGTCGGTGTCCCGGGCCGCCGCCTCCCGCTCGGCCCACGCCTGCAGCCCGGTCCACCCGGCCAGCAGGCCGGCCGGGTCGAGCACGGGGGCGCCGAGCCGCACCAGCGGGTCGCGCGCCGCGGACAGCCGGGCCGCGGCGGCGGCCTCGGAGCGTTCCAGGCCTGCCAGGTCCTGCTGCGTCTTGCCACGGGCCGAGCGGGCACCGAGCAGCCGCTGCCCGGACGCCGCGGCCTCGGCCTCGAGCCGGTCGCGCTCTGCGAGCTGCGCGGTGACTTGCGCCGCATCGGGAGCGCTGCGCAGGTGCGCGTCGAGTTCCGCGATGCGCTCGGTCCGGGTGGCCAGCCGCGCTGCGGCCTGCTGGTTGGCCTGGTCCGCTCGCTTCGCGTCCTCGCGCAGCTCGGCCAGATCCGCCGTTGCCTCGCCGAGCTGGGCCTCGGCCTTTTCTCGCTCGCTCGCTGCCGCCTGCGCCGCTTCCCGCGCGCCGGACAGCTCCGCCGTTTTGGCGGCGGCGAGCCCGGCAGCCCACGTGGCCAGCTCCGCCCACGCGCCAGCCAGGCTGGCGCCGTCGGCGGCGGGCGCGCCAAGCCCGACCAGCGGGTCGCGTGCCTCGCGCAGCCCCGCGCTGGCGGTCGCCGTCGCCGCCTGCGCCTGGTCGAGCTCGGCCTGGGCGGCGCGCGCCCTGGCGCGCGCCGCCTGCACGGCCGCGGCCGCCTCGTCCGCGGCCTTGCCCAGCGCGTGGCAGGCCCGCAAGCCGGACTCGATCTCGGCCAGGCTGGCCGCGGCCAGGCCGGCGTCATCGTCGTCCGGCGCGCTTTCCGCAGCCGCCAGGCCGGCCACCGCGGTCAGCCCGGCGGCGGCCAGCGGTCCTTCGATCGCGGCGGCCAGCGACCCGGCGAGGCGGCTGCGCCGGTCGCCCAGCACGTCGACGTCGGCGGTCGCGCGCACCTCCGCCGCGGCGGCGGCTGTGGCGGCATCCCGGGCGGCGGCGACCGCGGCAGCCGCCTGGGCCAGGCCCTTCTCGGCGTCGTCGATCGCGGGCGCGGGCAGCGGCGCCGGCAGCGTGGCGACCGTCTGCTCGCAGACCGGGCACGCCTCCCCGGCCACCAGGTGCGGGCGCAGCCCGGCCGCGGCGTGCGCACGGCGTGCCTCGTCAACGTCGCGCTGCCGCTGCTCGCGGCCGGCCTCGGCCGACTCCAGGGCGGCCTGCGCGGCTTCCGTCTCGGCGCTGGCCCGCGCCATGCTGGCGAGCGCCGGGGCCCGGGCGGCGGCAAGCTCCGCCAGCTCGCGCACGTCCCGCCTGGCCTGCTCCAGCGGTCCCGGCCCGGTCGCCGAGTCGCGGGCCGATCGCGCATCGCTGTCGGCCTGCTCCGCCGCCTGCAGGGCGGCGAGCGCCTGCTCCCCCGATACGATCCCGGCCTGGATGCGCGCGTCAAGCCCGTCGACCCCGTCAGGAATCTTGACCGAGGTCAGGGCGGCATACGTGGCGGTCAGGTCGTGCACCTGCTGGTCGGCGGCTGTCGCCGCAGTCACGGCGGCGTCGCGCCGGGCCCGTGTGGTCTCCAGCCCGGCGGCGGCGGCCGCCGTCGCGCGCTCGGCCTGCCCGGACAGCCCGGACAGCCGGGCCAGCTCGCTCTGTGCCTGCGGCAGGCCAGCGGCGAGCTGGTCGCGCTCGGCGCGCCGCTCGCGGGTGAGCTCGAGCGGCGCCCGGTCCGGCGCGCCGGCCAGCGCGGCGCGCGCCGCGCCGTCGGCGTCGAGCGCCTCCTGCTCGGCGCGCTCGGCCTCGGCGAGGGCGCAGCGGGCGCCGGACAGGTCGGCGTCCAGCGTGGCGACGTCGTCCGGGATGCGCACGGCCGCCAGCGCCGCGCGGTCAGCTTCCAGCCGTTCCAGCTCGGCTTCGGCGGCGGAGAGCCCCTGGTCGGCGGCGTGGATCAGCGGCGTGACCGCGGTCACCCGGTCGGCCAGCCGGCCCAGCGCGGTCTCCGCCGCCGCCGCGGCGCCCTGCGCCTCTTCGGTGGCGTCGCCAAAGCCGGCCAGGGTCTCGTTCAGAGTCTCGGCTTGCTTCGCCGCATCGCCGGCACGCTGGTTCGCCCGGATCATCATCTGCTTGTAGTGCTCGGCACCGAGCAGCCGGAGCAGGATCTCCTGCCGCTCACTGGCCTTGGCGTGCAGGAAGTTGGCGAACTGGCCCTGCGGGAGCACGACGCACTGGCAGAAGTCGTCGTAGGTCAGGCCGAGCAGCCGTTCCACGGCGTCCGCGACGCCCGCCAGGTCTCCGGCCAGCACCTCGGTGGGCTCTTCCGGCTCGGCCAGGCCGCGCGGGTCGGCCAGCCGCTCCAGGCTCGCGGCCCGCTGGCTGACCTGGCTGCCGACCCGCCGCAGCTCGCGGGCCACCACGTAGCGCTGACCCGCGACCTCGAAGACGAGCTTGACCGTGCCGCGCCCGGTGGTGGGAGCGAGCGCGAGCGAGACCATGCCCTTGCGGCCCCAGCGGGGCACCGAGCCGTAGAGCGCGAACGTCATCGCGTCGATGACCGTCGACTTGCCCGAGCCGGTCGGGCCGACCAGCGCGAAGAACTCCGCGTCGGTGAAGTCGATCCTGGCCGGCTCGCGGAACGAGGCGAACCCGTCCATCTCCAGCACGATCGGTCGCATAAGCGCCTCTTTCTCAGGCCCCGCCGACAGCGGCGGTGACCTCGTCGTGCAACTGCGTGAACAGCGCCGCCACTCGCTGGTCCCGCACCTGCTCGGCGTCGCAGTAGTCGGCGAACAGCTCGTCCGGCGTCGGGATCTTGGCCCCGGAAACGTCACGGCCATGGGCGGGAACCCGGAGGGGAGCGGCGAACTCCGGGTCGATGCGTACCTCGAGTGCGTTCGGCATCGCCGAGATCGTGTCCTCACGCAGCCCGGCGCGGGCCGGCTCGCGCAGCCACACCCTCAGGTAGTCCTCACCGTACGAGCCGGCCTGCGCCTCGAGCTCGGCCAGGGTGCCCCGGACCGTCCGCAGCCGCCGTCCCGAGGTGATCGGTACCTCGGTCACCCGGGCCGGGACCGACGGGGACGCCTCGACCAGGCAGACCATGCTCGTGTTGGCCTGCTCGCCAAAGTCGACCGCGATCGGCGAGCCGCTGTAGTGGACCGGGCAGTGCGCGGGCAGCGACTGACGCCGGTGCAGATGCCCAAGCGCCACGTAGTGCGCCGACACGGGGAAGATTGTGGCCGGGACGCTGTATTCGAAGATCGACTGAGCCGACCGCTCACCGCCGCCGAACACTCCGCCGACGCAGGTCAGGTGTGACATCAGCAGGTTGACGGTGTCGCCAGAGAACCCGGCGGTCAGCGCCGTGACGACCTGGCGGACCATCTCGTCGTAGGCGCGCACGTTCTCCGACGGCGTCAGGCCGACGATCTCGGCGGCCCGCACCGCGTGTCGCTGGCTCAGGAACGGCAGCACGGCGATCTGGACGTCCTCCCCCCCGGAGCGGGCCCGGAATCGGACCAGCCCGCCGCGGTCGGGCCGCCTGACCTCCCCGACGAGGGTGATGCCGGCCATGCCCATCAGCGGCCGGTAGGCCTCGAACGTCGGCCCGTGGTCGTGGTTGCCGGCGATCGCGATGACCTCGGCGCCGGTCTTGCGCAGCCGCAGCAGCGTCTTGACCACCAGGTTCTGCGCCGGAGCCGACGGGGCCGCGGCGTCGTAGATGTCGCCGGCGATCAGCACCGCGTCGACCTGGTGCTGCTCGGCGACGGCGGCGATCTCGGCCAGCACGGCTCGCTGCTCGTCCAGCCGGTCCCGGCCCTTCAGGACCTTTCCCACGTGCCAGTCGGCGGTGTGCAAGAACTTCACGGCGTTCCGTTCCTGATAGGCATCAAAACGGCGGGATGTCGTCGTCGGGCACGGGCAGCCGGGCGAACGGATCCGCCGGCGCCGCCGCGCCGTTTCCAGATGCCGCGTCCTGCCCCCGGGCGCCGCCCTGGCCACCCGGCCGCGGCGGCGCGGCGCACTCCGAGAGCCGGGTCGCCCAGGCCGGGAACGGGAACTCCACGGCGAGCGGCACCGGGATCTCGGGCTGGGAGACGAACATCGCACCCGGCTTGGCGAGCGTGGCCCGGGTCCGCTGGGACGACGGCAGGAACCCGTATTCGGGGCGCCCGGCCTCGGCCGCATCGAGGCGGCCGACAACCCGGATGGCCGAGTTCGACACGATGCGCCGCTCGACCTCGCTGGCCGTCTGCTGCGCGCCGATCAGGATGATCCCGAGCGACCGGCCGCGCTCGGCGATGTCCAGCAGCACCTCCTTGATCGGCGAGGTGCCCTCGCGCGGCGCGTACTTGTTCAGCTCGTCGATCATCGTGAACAGCAGGCCGCCCGGCCCGGCGTCCTCCTTGCGGGCGGTCTCGGCGGCCAGCACCACGCCGACCACGAACCGCTGCGCGCGCTCGTGTAGGTTGTGCAAGTCGACGACGGTCACCTGCTGGCTCTCGGTGGAGATCAGCCGCCTGCCGCCGGCGGTGAGGTCGGCGCGGATGATCGGCCGCAGCGGCCGCAGCGACGAGCGCAGCCGCCGGATGAACGCGTTGATCGTGCCGACGCCGGTGACGGGCCCGGCCCAGTCCTGGCGGGTCTCGTCCTCGGTCAGCCGGGCCGCGACGATGTCGACGAGTTCGGAATAGGTACGCGCGATATCACCGTCGATCTTCACCGCGCCGGTGTCGCCGTACGGCACGGCGTCCAGCTTCAGCCGGGTCGCAACCTGGTGGATAACGATCGTGTACTGGTTGCGCTCGTCCTCGGCGTCGGCGAACACGTAGGGCAGCATCTGCCGCGCGCAGAACTCTTCGAGAGTCCACCAGAACGCGTCCACGCCGCTGGTGCGCCCGGTGACGTTCGGCCGCCCGGTCTGGTCATCGGGGATCGGCGGCGCCCAGAACCCGGCCGACGCGAACGGCTCGGCGGGCAGCCCCAGCACCGCGTACCGGGTGCGCAGGTCGTCGTCGAGGCGCGCGTTCGGCTGGTCGAGAAACAGCAGGTCCTCGCCCTTGACGCTGAACACCAGCGCCTTGGCGTTGACCGCGCGGGCACCGAGGGCGCCCGACCGGAAGATCGAGTGCAGCAGGAACAACGCGAAGCTCGTCTTCGTGGCCACGCCGGAGATGCCGCTGATCGACACGTGCGCGCCGCGGGTGCCGTCGAGGAACTCCATGTTGACGTAGATCGGCTCGCCGTCGCGCCCGAGCCCGACCGGCAGCCGCGACGTCATCTGGTCGAAGTACAGGGCCTGGGCGCGCTCGGCCCCGGTGGCGCGGCGCACGATCTCCCCCGGCCGCGGCGGCACGTACACCTCAGGCTCGACCCTCGTGGTGCTGACCTCGGCGATCTCCTGCACCCGCGCCGGCAGCACGCCGTCCGAGATGAGGAACACGTCCGAGCCGAAGCTCGCGCCCTCGTGCCGCGCGCGGACCTGCGTCACCACGCCGCTGGTCAGGACCGGCCCCCGCCCGGGGATGTCCCGCAGCGTGACCACCACGTCGTCAAGCTGCAGATAAGACGTCTCGTCCAGGGCGACGGCGAACTGCAGCGGGGTGGAATCCTCGGTCCCCGCCACCCGTCCGACCTGGTCAGCAGCGCCGTCGGACAGGGAACTCACCTGACCGGCAGTGAAGCTATCCGTCACGACGCTCCTTTGCACGCTCATGTCGCGGGGTCCCGCCTGTGGCCGCTGCGGAGCAGCCTAGACAGCGCCGCCGACAAAGGCCGGCGTAACACTCCGGCTCGCCGCCGGCATTTCGCCCATCCGGGGCGACGGGGACGGTGGCCAGGCCGGGGACGATGGTCAGGCCGAAGGCGTGGGGCTCGCAGCCGAGGCCGTGGGGGTAGGCGTCGGCGCCGGCGTGGTCGGCGTCGGCGTAGCCGCAGGCGCCGACGTGGTTGGCGACGACGTGGTTGGCGACGACCTAGTAGGCGACGAAGAGGGCTGCGGTGCCGAGGAGGCCCCCGGGCCAGGCGCAGGAGACCCGGAGCTTAACGGCTTCGGCGCGTGGCCCGGCCCGGTCAGCGGGACCGGGAGCTCGCCGAGGCGCGACGGGGTGAGCACGCCCGGAAGCGGCGGCTTCACACGGTGGCGCTTGTGCCGCTGCAGCCTGGCGGGCCCGTCAAGCTGCGGCGAGATCGCCGTGGTGGCCGGGGGCGTGGGGCTCGGGCTCGCCGCGACCGTCTTCACCGCGGCGGCCGGCGGAGCGTGCGCCGAGTCTGCCGCCATCCGGTACAGAATCGCCGTCGGCACCGCGAGCGCCACGAGCGTCACCGAGGAGAGCAACATCACCTTCGGCACGCCGCGGCGCGGCCGCAGCGGGACCGGCGGGTTGCCCTGGTCTCCCTTTCGCGGCTTGTCCTGCTTTTCTGGGCGGCTCGCGATAGCGCGGCGGTACGAGCCGACAGCAAGAGCGGTCCGGCTGATCCGGAGCCGGAGCCTGCCGGGCGGGATCGCGAGCGGTATCTCGCTGATCTGCTCGGCGCTGAACGCCCGGTCCCCGCGGCTGAGCGCGCAGGCGGCGCAGGATTCGAGGTGGCGGGCGAGCTTGCTGGCGAACTGCGGCGTCAGCGGGAACGTGGCCAGCTCCCGCCCCTTGAGCATGTCGGCGAGCTCCGGACACCGGGCCCGGCCCTCGCGGACGGCCGCGCGCAGGACCGCGACGACGGGTGCCGAGTGATCGAAGTTGAGGCTCGCCTCAGACAGCAGCGCCCGCGCCCGGCGGGGCGGGACGCCGATCACGGCCGCCAGGTCCGCCTCGTTGAGCCGGTGCCGGAACGTCAGGTTGAGTATTTCGCGGTCGCGTTCGGACAGCCGGTCCAGGGCGGCGCGCAGGATCAGCACCGTCTCCCCGGTGGGCCCGGCAACCTCGTAATCCGGGACGGCCGCACCGAGATCGTCGAGCGTGGTCGTCTCAGCGCGCCCGCTGAGCTTGGTCCGCCCGCCGCCGAGCTGGCTCAGGCACTCCTGGCGGGCCGCCGAGTAGAGCGCAAGCCGGAGCCCGTCGGGCCCGGGCGCGCTGCCAACCTGCGCGTCCGCGGCGACCAGGCTGTCCTGCACCGCGTCCACCGCGGCAAGCATGTCCAGGAGCAGGCCGTCGCAGTAGTCAAACAGGGAGGCGGCGTACGACTCATACAGGTGCGCGAACACGTGCCGGCCGGAGTCGCGCGGCGCTTCGGCACGTTGTTCTTCGGTGGACCCGCCGTGGTCAACCGACATGGGCACCTCCCAACCGGCTCCTGTTACCTGGCGGAGGCTGAACGTCATCTAGCGAGGCGGGCGCCACTTAGATGACAACTAAAGCGGGCCGAAGGTTGTCACCGCAAGGGGCACGATGCGAGTTTAAGTAGCTTGCCGACCTGCTTTCACATGAAATTTACCGTTTTAGAACCAGCGCAGTCTCGCCGCCCCCTCCCGCCCGGCGAGGCCCACCAGACGCCGCGCCCCCGGGCTCTGCTTGACAAATCTATCCGCTTGCTTAGTATAGTTAGCAGACAGCAAGAGGAGGAACCATGACTGATATCCGGAACGTGGGCCAGGAAGTGCAGGCCGAGATCCTGAAGACCGTTCGCAAGGGCCAGGAGACCGTCACCGAGGCGATCAAGACCGTCCGGACCATGACGCCGGCGCTTTCCGACCTGAACCTTCCGTTCGCCAGCAAGCTGCCGAAGCCGGAGGAACTGGCGGGCCACGCTTACAGCATCGCCATGAAGGTTCTGGCCGACCAGCGGAAGTTCGCCGAGGGCGTGCTGCACACGACCGGGCAGCTGCTTCCCTCCAGCAGCGGGACCAGCGCCAAGAAGACCGCGGCCCCGCGCAAGACCGGGACCAGCGCAGCGGGCGGGGCGGCCAAGAAGACCGGATCCGCCGACTCGAGCAAGTAACAGCGGCACGAGCAAGTAACAGCGGCACGGCCGCATCAGCCCGTGGCGAGCCCGGCCGGGTCGCCACGGGCTGCTTACTATCTCGATACTGTCTTTGCTTACTATTCTGAGCAGACACGGGCGGATCTAGCTACCGAGGCAACAGTGACCGAAACCTGGAACGCGCAGATGGAGAACCTCGGGGCCTTCATCCGCAGCAAGCGCAAGCTCGCCAACCTGTCGCTGCGCCAGCTCGCCGAGCGGACCTCGCTCTCCAACCCCTACCTGAGCCAGATCGAGCGCGGCCTGCACCAGCCGTCGGTCCGCGTGCTCAAGCTGATCTCCGGGGCGCTGAACGTGTCCGCCGAGACGCTGCTCACCCAGGCGGGCCTGCTCGACGCGGCCGCCGGCGACCTGGCCGGGGAGCACGAAGCGTCCGCGGCGGACGTGGAGTTGGCGATCACCGCCGACGCCCGGCTGGCCGACGAGCAGAAGGCCGCGCTGCTCGCGGTGTACCACAGCATGCTCCGCGACTGACGAAATTCCGGCACCTGTACCGTAAGCCGGATGAGCACGGCAATCGTCGGTGGCCGGGTCGTCCCGGTGACAAGTGAGCCCATCGAGAACGGAACGGTCCTGCTCGACGACGGAAAGATCGTCGCCGTCGGCGGACCGGACGTCGCGGTGCCGGCCGGCGCCGAGACCGTCGACGCGGCAGGTAAATGGGTGCTGCCCGGCTTCATCGACGCGCACGCACACGTCGGCGTCGTCGAGGAGGCCGAGGGCTGGGCCGGCCGGGACGGCAACGAGATGACCAAGCCGGTCACCGCGTACGTGCGCGCGCTCGACGCCATCAACCCCGCCGATCAGGGCTTCCGCGACGCGATCGGCGGCGGCGTGCTGGCCGTGAACGTCAACCCGGGGTCCGGCAACGCGATCGGCGGCCAGACGGTCGCGATCAAGTGCTGGGGCCGGGTCGTGGACCAGATGGTGCTGCGCGAGCCGTCCGGCATGAAGTCCGCGCTCGGCGAGAACCCGAAGCGCACCTACGGTGACCGGCACGAGACCCCGTCGACCAGGCTCGGCACGGCCGCGGTCATCCGGGAGGCGCTCGTCGCGGCCGGCAACTACCTGGCCAAGCTGGCCGCGGCGGAGAGCCAGCCAGAGTCGGAGCGCAAGCCGGTGGACCGGGACCTGGGGCTCGAGGCACTCGGCCGGGTGCTGCGCCGCGAGATCCCGTGGCGCCAGCACTGCCACCGCGCCGATGACATCGCGACCGCGATGCGGATCGCCCGCGAGTTCGGCTACCAGCTGGTGATCGATCACGGCACCGAGGCGCACCTGCTCGCCGACCTGATCGCCGCCGAGGACATCCCGGTCATCATCGGCCCGCTGTTCACCAGCAGGTCCAAGGTGGAACTGAGGAACCGGTCGCTGGCCAACCCCGGCAGGCTCGACGCGGCCGGGGTCACGATCGCGATCACCACCGACCACCCGGTGGTGCCCATCCACTTCCTGATCCACCAGGCCAGCCTCGCCGTCAAGGAGGGCCTGGACGCCGGGGCCGCGCTCCGCGCGGTGACGATCAACCCGGCGCGGATCGTCGGCGTCGACGACCGGATCGGCTCGCTCGAGCCGGGCAAGGACGCCGACCTGGTGATCTGGTCCGGTGACCCGCTGGACGTCACCAGCCGCGCCGAGCGTGCGTACCAGGACGGCCGGGAGATCTACGCGTACGACTACGACCGCGGACAGGGAGCCGTCACGCAGCCGTAACCCTTCAACGGGCCGTTACGCCACGCCCCTCACGTGATCGGGCCAAACCGGAGCTCGGCGTCCGGGCTGCCCGGCGCCGCGAAATCGAGCAGGCGCTCGCCCTCGGCCGCGACCGCGTCGCGGTCACCGTCGGCCTCCCGGAACAGTTCGATGGCCAGTGTGGCGACGCCACGTGCCGTGGTGACCCGCCACACGCCGCGGACGAAGCCCTCGATCAGCACGGTGCCGGGAAAGATCCCGTTCTTGCTGTAGAGCCGCTGCCGGTCCGGCTCGCTGATCACCCGGGCCCGGTCGGCGTGCGAGAGGATCAGGTTGTCGAACTCGGCGACCAGGCGCACCGGGGCGGGCGTGTCCGGGTCCGGCCGAGGCGCGTCGGGCAGGTCGAACAGCTCCCGGCCCTGCTCGTCGCGGAACGTGCGCAGCCGGGGCCGGAGCCGGCCGACGACCTCGCGCAGCCCGGTCAGGCCGGACCAGGCCTGCGCGTCGGCGACCATGGCCGGGCCGAACGCGGCGACGTACCTGAGCACCGCCTCATCCGGCGACGCGGACGCCGCCAGCGGCCTGCCGAGCCACGCCTCTGCCGAGGTGTGCGCCGCCTGGCCCGCCTTGCCCCACACCGCCCGGGGCGGCACCTGAACGAGCGGCACCAGCGCACGGACGCCCTGGGCGAGGGCGCCCCGCCGGTACTGCGGCCACCGCGGCACCAGCGCGTCGCCGAGTTCGCTGAACGTCATCGGCCGGTCTTCGACGAGCGCCCGGCCTGCCGTGGCGAGCTCCGCGCGGTCCACGTCGGTGAGCTGCCGGCCGAAGTTTGCCCGCAGGCCCCGTTCCAGCACGGGCTGCAGCACTGGACGCAGGCGCAGGCAATCGTCGGCTGAGACGAGGTGAATGGTCCCGCGCATCAGCCCGATGCGGACCACCTTCCGGGTCAGCAGCAGCTCGGCCAAGTCGCCGGGCCGGAAGCCGTCCAGCCGGGACCACAGCCCGTAATACGGCGGGAACGGAGCCTGTGCCTGCAGCCCGACCAGGTGCTCGACGGTCTCGATCACCCGGTCGGCGCGCGGGCCGGTGGCGCCGGGCAGCGGTTCCCGGCGCAGCAGCAGCTGCCGGTCGAGCAGGGCGCGGTTCAGCGCACGCGCGGTCAGCGTATCCGGCATCCAGCGGCTACGCCGAGTGGCGGTTCAGGAACGCCAGCGTCCGCTTGTTGAACTCCTCGACGTTCTCGTAGATGGGAGCGTGCGCGCAGTCCTCGAACACCAGGACCTCGCTGCCCGCTATCGCGTCGGTGATCGGGTCGGCGAACCGGGTGGAGCAGACCACGTCGTGCCGGCCGAACGTGATCAGCGTCGGCGCCTGGATCGAGCCGAGCGCCTCTCGGGCGTCGTGCGCCAGCACCGCCCCCGACTGGCGCAGCAACGCGTCGACCGGGGGCATCGGGCGGCTGCGCACGAAGTCGGCGAGCGAGTCGATGTACTCGGGCCTGGCCGCGTACGTCTCGGGCGTGAAGCACCAGGGGAAGATGCCCCTGATCACCATCTCGGCCACGCTGCCCAGGCCCTGGGCCATGATCTGCCAGGTCTCGACGGCCGCGCGCAGGAACGGGTCGGTGCGGTCCCACGCGCTGTGCAGGGACAGCGTCTTCACCAGCTCCGGGTGCCTGGCCGCCAGGTGCATGCCGGCCGCCGCGCCAAGCGACAGCCCGAAGATGTGGGCCTGGCCGATGCCGGCCGCCTGCATGAACGCGGCAACGTCGTCGGCGAACAGCTCGGTCGTGTACGTTCCCTCCGGCTTGCCGGACAGGCCGGCCCCGCGCAGGTCCACGCTGTAGCACGTGAACTGCTTCGCGTAGTCGGCCACCTGGAACGCGTAGCACGCCTGGTCGGCGGCGAGGTACGGGATGAGCACCATGGGCTCGCCCTCGCCCTGCACCTCGTAGTAGATCTCAATGCCATTCGCCTGCACGGTCGGCATCGGCCGCCCCTCCCTGTCCCGCGGCGCGCGCCCTCGCGGCTGCCGCTGAGGTCAATTGTGCCCGGGCGGGGACGCGCCGTCGCGGAGTACCGCGCCGTGTCCGGCGGCTGCAGTACCCGGCGCCCCCTCGAATCCCACCAGCAACAATTCAACCCGTGCCGACATCATGGGTTCGGAGATGTCCGGTGGCAGTAGGACGTTCCTGAACCGCTAACGTGACACCGCCCTGCACAGCCAGATCAAGGCCCTGCACGGCCAGATCAAGGCGGCCCTGCACTGCCGGATCGAGGCCCTGCACAGCCGGATCCAGGCCCTGCACAGCCGGATCCAGGTCTTCGAGAGTTTTCTCTTGACAAAATCCTCTCGAGAGATAACTATCGAGATATGTCTCTCGACGATGACCCGGACCGGCCCGGCGAGAAGCGGGGCCGACCGGCGAGGCGGCAGATCAGCGACGCGCAGACGATGCGGGCGCTCTCACACCCCGTGCGCATAGCCCTCCTCGAGGTGCTCGGCGTCGAGGGCCCGATGACCGCCACCGAGGTCGGCGAGCTCATCGGCGAGTCACCGACCACGTGCTCATTCCACCTGCGCCAGCTCGCGAAGTACGGGCTTGTGGAGGAGGCGGGCGGCGGCAAGGGCCGGGCACGGCCGTGGCGGATGACGGCACTCGACATCGCGATCAGAGGTCACGATGACCCGGAGGCCGAGCTGGCGGCGGACGTGCTCACGGGCATATTCCTCGAGCGCCAGCGCGACAGGTACCGGACGTGGCAGGAGACGAAGGCCGCCTACCCCAGTGAGTGGCGGAAGGCCGCGGGGGAGTCGCAAGTCGTGCTGTACCTGACCGCCGAGGAGCTGGAACATCTCCGCGAGGAGCTGAGTGAACTGCTTCGCCCGCTCGTTCAGGAGCGGGACGGCGACCCGTTCAAGCGGCCGCCGGGTTCAGTGCCGGTGGAAATGGTCACGTTCTCCTACCCGCTCAGCCCGCCGACCGGCGCCCCGCCGAGCGACACCCCAGCCACCGGCACCCCGCCCACCAACACCCCTCGGAGCGCGTCATGAACCCCTGGATGCTCCATGCCATGGCCGACTCGCGCTGCCGGGAGATACGGCACGACGCCGCCCAGCACGGAGGTGGCTCGAAGCACAACGGTCGAGCTCGCCGCCTGGCATCGCCGATGGCCCCGACCGGCCACCGCTTGCCGCGGATGCGGCGCCAGGTGGGCTACGCGCTGGTCGAGGCGGGGCTGCACCTGCTGTCGACCGCCGGCCCGGCGCAGCGCGGCTGACCCGGGGCCGGCAGCTGCGGCGGCGCTGACCCGGGGCCGGCAGCTGCGGCGGCGCTGACCCGGGGCCGGCAGCTGCGGCGGCGGTACATTCATCGCTCGTG